>VFSW01004777.1_pt1 | contig 20161 bp, 19 predicted proteins | sample 5358111 | NCBI WGS metagenome assembly VFSW01 (sample SAMN11554181, study PRJNA540505) | mine drainage metagenome | isolation source: sediment from site ElyBrook_90M | place: USA: Ely Copper Mine, Vershire, VT | collected 2017 | reverse complement strand
GGTATTCGAACTTGTCCACCGCCTTCATCAGGCCGATGTTGCCTTCCTGGATCAGATCAAGGAATTGCAATCCGCGGTTGGTGTATTTCTTGGCGATTGAAATCACCAGCCGCAGGTTGGCCTCGATCATGTCGCGTTTGGCGCGGCGCGCCTTGGCTTCGCCGTTGGTCATCTGGCGGTTGATTTCCTTCAGGTCGCGAATCGGGATGCCGACACGCCGTTGCAGATCCAGCAGACTCTTTTGCTGCTCCACGATTGCATGCTGATAACGTTCCAGCGTTTCACTATAGGGTTTTTTCGACTTCAGTTCCTGCGTCACCCATTGCAAATTGTCTTCATTGCCGGGGAATGTCTTGATGAAATGCGGGCGCGGCATCTTGCCTTTTGATACGCACATATCCTGGATGCTGCGTTCGCTGCGGCGCACTTCCTCGACCAGCCCGCGCATGGTGTCGCACAATGCATCAACCTGCTTTGCGGAAAAGCGGAATTTCATCAACTCGTCTGAAATGCCGGTTTGCAGCTTGTCGTACTGCTTGCTGCGATAGCCGTGTTTCTCGTAAGCCTTGCCCATCTTGATAAACAGATCGGATACCAGCGCGAAACGCGCCAAAGCATCCTCTCTCAGCTGTGCCAGATTGGCTGCCGCTTCTGCTGCCGCGGCTTCCTCGTCTTCTTCTTCATCGCCGCTATCGGTGATTTCCTCGTTCTCTTCTTCGCTGTCCGAAGTAGAAATGACTGCCTCATCTTCTGTATCGACAAAGCCATCGATCAGCTCGTCGATACGCATCTGATTGTTTTCGATCTTTGCCGACAGCGCCAGAATCTCGGCTATCGTCGCCGGGCACGCAGAAATCGCCTGTATCATATGCTTCAGGCCTTCTTCGATGCGTTTGGCGATCTCGATTTCTTTTTCGCGGGTGAGCAACCCTACAGTGCCCATTTCGCGCATATACATGCGCACCGGGTCGGTGGTCCGCCCGAATTCCGAGTCCACCGTGGAAAGCGCGGCTTCGGCTTCCTCTACGGCATCTTCGTCTGCCACAGCCGGCGCCACGTCTGTCATGATCAGAGCTTCCGCATCGGGCGCGACATCGCACACCGACACCCCCATCTCGTTGATCATGCTGACCACGCCTTCGATCTGCTCGACCTCGAGCATATCCGGCAGGTGGTCGTTGATCTCGGCGTAAGTCAGATAACCGCGTTCCTTGCCAAGCACGATCAATGCTTTCAGTCGCGTGCGCCGCGCCTCGATATCCTGCAACCGGTCTATGACCGGCTGTTCAATAACGGCCGCCTGTTTCTTGACTTGCTTTTTCTTGTCTTCTTTAATCTTTGCCATGTTCAGATTCCCAATTGCGTAAGGCCTGGAATTACGTCAAGGCCGCGGAAAAGCGGCGGATTATACCCGAATTCCCTTGAATTTTCTCAATCTTTACCGGCACTTCACTCAACCATTGGCCCCGCGCCCGGCTTGCCGGTAAAGATCGCGCTCCACCTCGCTCAGACAAGCCAAGCCCCCCATCGAGACCTTGGTCTGCAAAGCCTGGAATTCCTGGCGGCGGCGGCTCTCGTCGATCCTGTTCAACAAACCGGAAAACTCGGCGCTCACATCAAAGTTCTCGCCCCAATCGAGCATATCCGCTTCGGCCATTGCCAGGGTTTTTTCATGTACCGTCCCCTGAAACAGCTGAGTGAGAGTAGGACTGCTCAGTGCGAAATCAGTTTCACGCAACACCATCAGCACCGCTGAAATCGTATCGGCTTCCGCACCCTGGCCATGCCACTCGCCGGGAATTTGTTGCCCCAGTTCGGGTTGCGCAATCAAACATTGCAGCAGCAACCGGTGCGCCGAAAGCTGGGCTCGTCCGGCCTTTTGGAAGGATGCACGCGGCGTGTGCGCCACCGGTTTAATCTCGTACAACGCTTCCAACTCGGCCTGGCTCACGCCGGATAGTGCGGCAACTTCCTTGCGCAACAGTAACGCCGTGGCCGGCGCAACGATAGCAGTCAGCAGCGGCTTCGCGCGCTGCAATAACTGATTGCGTCCTTCCTGGGTGCGCAAATCCAGCTCGGCGCTGGTTTCGCGCAACAGATATGCAGACAGCGGCATTGCTTCCTGAATACGCTGTTCAAGTGCGGCCTTGCCAAAAGCACGGATAAAACTGTCCGGGTCATGTTCGACTGGCAGGAACAAAAAACTGATGCGCTTGCCGTCCTGCAGGTAAGGCAGGGCGTTTTCCAGTGCGCGCCAGGCCGCTCGCTGACCCGCCTTGTCTCCGTCAAAGCAGAATACGATATGTTCGGTAAGGCGCAATAATTTCTGGATGTGGTACGGCGTGGTCGCCGTACCCAGGGTTGCAACGGCATATTCCACACCGTGCTGGGCCAGCGCGACCACATCCATGTACCCTTCCACCACCAGCACTTGCTGGACCGCACGAATGGCTTTTTGCGCCTGATACAGGCCATACAACTCGCGGCCCTTTTCAAACAGCGGCGTTTCCGGCGAGTTCAGGTATTTTGGCTCGCCCTTGTCCAGTACACGCCCGCCAAAACCGATAACCTGGCCGCGCACGTTGATGATCGGGAACATGATGCGGTCGCGAAACCGGTCATAGCGCTTATCCTCGTCGCCGGTGATCACCAGGCCGGTTTCGTGCAGCGTGGCATCCCGGTAATCGGGGAACGCGGCGGCAAGATTTTGCCAGCCATCCGGCGCATAGCCGATGCCGAACCTTGCCGCAATTTCGCCGCTGAGGCCGCGCTGTTTCAGATAGTCGACCGCTCGACGGGAGTTTTTGAGCTGCTCCCTGTAATAACGGGTGGCGGTTTGCATCACCTCATACAGGTTCGGCGCAATTTTCTGGTACGCATCGGTTGTGGCCGGACGTTCATTGGGAACTTCCAAACCAGCGCTGCGCGCCAACTCCTCGATCGCATCGACGAAGCCGAGCCCTGCGTGCTCCATGACGAAGCCGATTGCAGTGCCGTGTGCCCCACAGCCGAAACAGTGGTAGAACTGCTTGGTCTGGCTTACCGTGAATGAGGGGGATTTTTCACTGTGGAACGGGCAGCAGGCGACGAAATTTGCCCCGGCTTTTTTGAGCGGCACGTAACGCTCGATCACATCCACGATGTCGAGGCGATTAAGCAGATCCTGAATGAAATTTTTTGGAATCACGCCAGCACCGCCTTTTCATTACGCTCGGCAAAAATCCAAGGAATGGTTGTCTGGGTACTACCCGGGATGGTTGCTACAGGTTATTTGGTCAGCTGCGCCTTAATCAACGCAGAAACTTTGCCCATATCGGCGCGTCCTGCCAATTTCGATTTGAGTATGCCCATCACCTTGCCCATGTCCTGCTGACCGGTCGCGCCACTCGCGGCAATCGCCCCGGCCACGGCTGCAACGACTTCGGCTTCACTGAATTGTTGCGGCATATATTCAGCCAGCACGGTCATCTCGAATTTTTCGACATCCGCCAAATCCTGGCGGCCTGCCGCTTCATATTGATTGATGGAATCGCGGCGCTGTTTGTTCATCTTTTCGATGATCGCGACCACGTCCGCATCCGACAATTCGACACGTTCATCCACCTCGCGCTGTTTCATCGCGGCAAGCAGCAAACGAATCGCCCCGAGACGCGCCGCATCCTTGGCGCGCATCGCGGCTTTCATGTCTTCGGTGATTTGTTGCTTGAGACTCATACCGGTACCAACCGCCACACCCCAAAAGGCGCGGAGATTAAGTATTAATAGAGCTTGGGTGGGAGAACCTGGCTCATCAGGCGCTTGTAATGGCGCTTCACGGCGGCGGCCAGCTTGCGCTTGCGCTCTGCGGTGGGCTTCTCATAAAATTCACGGGCGCGCAGGTCGGTCAGCAGGCCGGTTTTTTCCACGGAACGCTTGAACCGGCGCATGGCGACTTCAAACGGTTCATTCTCTTTCACACGTACTGTTGTCATGAACAAACTACCTTATTCAAAAAAATTGAGGGCGCGATTCTAGCAAAAGCCACCTCCCTCCACAACCAGTATTTACCGGGCCGCGATTCCGGGGAATTTGCGCTTGCCAACCCGCGCCACGGCCTCGGCAGCCTTGTCGTTAACGCGCCATCCTTCGATTGACCGTTACGAACAACACCAGAAGACTTAAAAGCCCGGCTTTGCCGGGTCAAATCCTAGACACACCTCAATTGCGCCGGCAATTTATCCGATCGCCCGAGGAGAAAGAGGCCGAGGTCATCCAGAAACGCGGGCGTAGCATCGTCGGGATCGAGTTTGTAGGCGGAGGCGCCGAAAGCCGCAATATTCAGGCACACCACATTGATATTGCTTTCGGTATAGTTTCCCTGAAATTTGATCTGTACCGGAAAATCAGCGGCCAACCGTGTTTCCAGCCATTCCTGTTTGGGCTTCTTGCTGGCCGCGTCCATATCGTCGATCACGCGCAATTTCAAAACCTGCAACTCCTTCTTGATCGTTTCAAGCGGCCCCCAAGGCCGTTTTAGCAGCACGGGCCCCGGCGCGCACAGGTTAACGCTGAGCGCTACAAAATCAGTAAGCGCCGCATCGGAAAGACTTTGCTTGCGACTCTCAATGGTCGCATCCCGCCACTTCAGGCTGGAGTAGATCGTGCGGGCATCATAGCGGTAGGTTCTATTTATAGTGGGGCCCACTTCGTTGACATGCCTGATGAACGGGTTAAAAAATTTGGCGATCCTGTTTAAAGCATCATTCACTCGCCCGTCCCTGGTCCGGCTCTCCTGTAATGCAGATTGCCTGGAACCCAAACTCTCTTTCGCTTCCCGCGCCAACCCGGCTAGCAGACCGGACTCGTTCAATACTGCCGGGGATGCCGGCAAAATGCGGGTACCAGAAGCAGAGAGTGCGGCGGTCGAGGTCGCCACGATCTCTTGAGATGAAATAAATTGATGAAATCCCAGGTTGACTTCCCGCAGTGAATTATCCTGCTGTTCCTGAATATCCGCGATACCGGATTTGCGGTCGGCCTCCCGCTGCGACTCTTTCAGGCGCACTTCAAAATCGTCCATGTTGAAATCAATAATCGAACTTTGACCAACACCAATTTTCTGCGGATCTTGCGCCGAACCAGATATTTTTGTCGCTTCTGCAGAAAACGCCCGGGCCGCAGGAGCCGGCGATTCCACCGCAATTTTCAGATATTTGATGAACTCTGCCGCTGTTTGGAAGCGATCTTCCGGCTGTTTTGCCATGGCTTTTTCCACGACCTTGCATAGCGCATCCGGCAGGTCGGGGTTGAGTTTGCTTCGGAGAACCGGAGCATGATTCAAAACCTTGTGCATGATAATGGTCATATTACTGCCGGTAAATGGTCGCTCTCCGGTGAGAAACTGATAGAGGATGACACCTGCAGAATAAATATCGCTACGGCGATCCGACGCCAGCCCCATAAACTGCTCTGGCGACATATAGGACGGCGTGCCCAGCACGGTGCCGATTTGCGTGAGTTCTGAAGATTCAATCCTCGCAATGCCGAAATCCGCGATCTTCACCTGTCCATCCGCAGTAATCAGAATGTTCGAAGGCTTGATGTCCCGGTGTATCACACCACGGGAATGCGAGTACTCAAGCGCATCAAGAAGCTGGGTCATGATTATTACGCTGTCATTAATTTTGAATCGCGCAGTCCTGTCGAAGTGCTCCCTCAATTCAGTCCCGGCGACGAATTCCATGGCGATGAAAGCCACGTCTCCATCCTCGCCATATTCATAAACCGAAACAATATTGGGATGCGTGAGGCGGCCAGCCGCCTGCGCCTCACGGCGGAATCGGCTTAGTATCTCCCCGGCCTCGGATTTGTCGATCATGGACTTCTGGATTGATTTGATCGCCACAGTACGCTCGATAAACGGATCGTAGCCTTCATAGACTATGCCCATGGCGCCCCTGCCGAGCTCGCGCCTGATTTCATATTTGCCGAGTTTATTTGGCACTGTTACCCCATTAAGTTATTGCTGCCGCACTTGAATGGTCTTGAAAAATTCGCGCTAACTGACCGTCACCCGCGCGAACTTGCGTTTGCCGACCTGGGCCACCACCACCCTGCCCGCCTCGACCACGGCAGCTTTGTCATTGATGCGCTCACCGTCCAGCCTGACCGCTCCTTGCTGGATCAGGCGCATCGCTTCGGAAGTTCCTTCCACCAGCCCGGCTTGTTTGAGCAATTGCGGCACGACGATGCGGCCATCGGGCGCGGAAACACTAACTTCCGGCATATTTTCCGGCAGCACGCCCTGGCGATAGCGCGATTCGAACTCGGTCAGTGCGGCCTCCGCGGCCCGCTTGTCATGGAACCGCGCCACGATCTCCAGCGCCAGCAGAACCTTGATATCGCGCGGATTACGCCCGCCTTCCACCTCTGCTTGCCAGGCAGCAATCTCCCTGATACTGCGAAACGACAACAATTCCAGGTAGCGCCACATCAAGGTATCGGAAATCGACATCAGCTTGCCGAACATCTCCTGCGGCACATCGGTGATGCCGATGTAATTCCCCATGGACTTGGACATCTTGTTCACGCCGTCCAGGCCTTCAAGCAACGGCATGGTGAGCACACACTGGGCCGGCTGCGCATAATGCTTCTGCAACTCCCGTCCCATCAGCAGGTTGAATTTCTGGTCCGTTCCGCCCAGCTCGATATCCGCCTTGAGCGCCACGGAGTCGTAACCCTGCACCAGCGGATAAATGAATTCGTGGATGGCGATGGGCTGGTTACCCTTGTAGCGTTTGGAAAAGTCATCGCGCTCCAGCATTCGTGCCACGGTATGCGTGGATGCCAGCCTGATCAAATCGACCGCGCTGAATTTGTCCATCCAGGTCGAGTTGAACACGATCTCGGTTCTTTCGGGGTCCAGCACCTTGAACACCTGGTCGCGATACGACTGGGCATTTTCGACCACTTGTTCACGTGACAAAGGCGGGCGGGTGGTATTTTTACCGCTGGGGTCGCCGATCATGCCGGTGAAGTCGCCGATCAGGAACAGCGCATGGTGGCCCAGATCCTGCAGCTGGCGCATCTTGTTGAGCAGCACGGTATGGCCGAGATGCAAGTCCGGCGCAGTCGGGTCAAAACCCGCCTTGACCCGCAACGGACGTCCCAAGCTCAGCTTGTGTTTCAACTCGTCTTCAAGCAGCAGCTCGTGGGCCCCGCGCTTGATCTGCTCCAGCGCCTCTGAAAGTGTCATTTTTGAATGTGTCATTTCAATCATACTTGTGTTCAATTCATGCCCGGAAAAAGCGGTTAAACATACACTTCCGCCTTCCCCGACACTCATCAGCCGGGTTTGCCACCCATCAGTCCAATTTTGCGGTGATGTCCCTTTCTGGTAAAGTGCGCACCGTCTATCTGCGCAACACGTTGCCAGAATCAAGCCAGGCAACTCAAGGAGTCATGAATGTTAACCCAAAACCAGTTCGGGCAAGGACGCAAATTGCCGGAAAACAAGAAAAATTTGCGCTGGTTTGTCGCCCTGTCCACACTGCCCCTGCTGGGAGTCGTCACGGCTTTCGGATTGGTGCCCCAGACTGACTTTGATTTGGCTTCCGCAAGGGTGGCCATCGAAGAGATCGCGTTAGCCAAAGTGGCCGATCCGGCACCCGCCAGCGCAAGTTACTGGCGCGATGAGCGCGTTCAAAATGGCGATACCGTGGCTGAGCTTATGACTCGCTTGAACATTGAGGACACTGCCGCCAGCGACTATTTGCGCAGTGCTGCCGAAGCCGTGTCATTCCGCAAATTGCCGGTCGGCACAGAAGTGCAGGCCGAAACCACAACATCCGGCGGGTTGATCGCATTGCGATATCTCAATGACAACGGCACGCAGGTATCAATAGAAAAGCAGGGCGCCACTTTCAAAACTCTTGCGTTGCCCGCACAACTCGAAAAGCGTTTGTTCGTGCGCACCGGCGAAATCAAAACCAACCTGTATTCGGCGACCGACGAAGCGGGCTTGCCGGAAGCCGCCGCCAACCAGCTGAACGAGCTATTCAGCGGCGACATCGATTTTCATCATGACTTGCGCAAAGGCGACAAATTCACCGTGGTGTACGAAATGACCTATAGCAACGGCGCGTTGCTTCATATTGGTCGCATCCAGGCTGCTGAATTCATCAATCAGGGGCATACCTACCGTGCGGTATATTTCCAGAAGGACAACCAGCACGGGGATTACTACACACCCGATGGCAAGAGCGTACACAAAGCCTTTCTGCGTTCACCCATAGCCTATTCGCGGGTAAGTTCCAGCTTTTCGCTCTCCCGCTTTCACCCGATACTCAACAAGTGGCGCGCCCACAAGGGCACGGATTTTGCCGCTCCCATGGGGACCAAAGTCAAAGTGACTGCCGACGGAATAGTATCCGTAGTCGGCAGGCAAGGCGGCTACGGCAATGTCATCATGGTCAGCCACCAAAGTCGCTACACCACGGTATATGGCCATTTGTCGCGCTTTGCCAAGGGGCTGCACAAAGGCCAGCATGTCGAGCAAGGCGAGGTCATCGGCTATGTCGGTATGACCGGACTGGCCACGGGACCGCATCTTCATTATGAATTCAGGGTTAACGGACAACAACACGACCCATTGCGCGTTGCCTTACCCGACGCAAAACCCATTGATGCTGCCGATCGCGCCGCGTTTCAACCCGTAGCAAACGACCTGGTTGCGCGGCTAAACCTGTTGCGCAACACCAATCTTGCAAAACTCGACTGATTAGCCCGTGCAACAGCCTGAGCTATATATCGGGTTGATGTCGGGAACCAGTCTGGACGGCATCGATGCCGTCCTTGTCGATTTAAGCCGGCCGGAACCCCTTCAGCTTGCCAATTACTACCTGCCGTTTGACGACACATTGAAAAACAGCTTGCTTGCGCTGCACCAACCCGGGCACAACGAGCTGCATCTGGCACAGGCCATAGGCAACCAGCTGGCACGGATGTATGCACAAAGCATTTTTCCGCTGTTGTCACAAACCGGCATCGCGGCAAAACAGGTCCGCGCCATCGGCTGCCACGGCCAGACCATCCGCCATCGCCCCGAACACGGCTACTCGCTGCAAATCGGCAACGCCGCGCTGCTCGCCGAATTGACCGGTATCACTGTGGTCAGCGATTTTCGCAGCCGCGACATCGCCGCAGGCGGGCAAGGTGCGCCGCTGGTTCCCGCATTTCACGACCAGCTGCTGCGTCATCCCGGCATCCACCGCGTCATCGTCAACATAGGTGGCATCGGTAACCTGACGAATTTGGCTCCCGGTCGCCCCGCTTCCGGCTTCGACTGCGGCCCAGGAAATATGCTGATGGACGCCTGGTGCGCAAGACACACCGGCAAACCATATGATGAAAACGGTGCCTGGGCCGCTTTCGGTCAGGTGCTGCCCGAATTGCTGGAACGCATGCTTGAAGAACCGTTCTTTTCCCTCACCCCGCCCAAAAGCAGCGGCCGCGATCTTTTCAACACGGCATGGCTGCTTGGCAGGCTGACGGGCCATGAAGCAGCGGTTGACGTGCAAGCCACCCTGCTGGAATTGACTTGCGCAACCATCGCCCGGGGGATTCGACAGCATTGTGCCGGCGCGCGGGAAATTTATCTTTGCGGCGGGGGAGCCCACAACCAGGCCCTGGTTAATCGTCTTTCCGCATTGCTGGCAGATTGCAGCATACGATCAACCGGCGCTCTCGGCATCGACGGCGACTTAATGGAATCCACCGCCTTCGCCTGGCTGGCGCAACAAGCCCTGCACGGCAAACCCGCCAACCTGCCGCTGGTCACCGGCGCAAGGCATCCCTGCATCCTGGGTGCGGTTTACCGCAGTCTGTAACAGAATCTTCCCGGCATTTCATTTCCGGTTAATTGCCAATCGATACATAACCAGCGAACATAAGCCCATGGCCCGCCGGCCAAACTGAGGGCCCGCCATACCGGGCAAGCCGCGTTGGCTATAACGCCCGGCTCACTCTCATGACGCTTTGGTCATCTTCACTGGTTTTAACGGCAAATCCCAGACGCATCATGAGATTGAGCATGTTGTGGTTATTGCTCAACACTTCCCCTTCTATCACGGACAATCCTTTTGATCGTGCGGCTTCCATCAACACGACCATGAGTTTTTGCCCCAATCCTTTCCCCTGGAAACTGTCCGCCACCACCAGCGCGAACTCGCAGGAATCGCCATCCGGATTAATGGCATAACGCGCGACGCCAAGTTCGATTTCCCTGTTTTGCGCGAGGGTTACCGCAATCAATGCCATTTCCCTGCTGTAATCGATCTGGGTAAAGCGCACCAGCATAGCTTCGGTGAGTTCCTGCATGCTGCTCATGAAGCGGAAATACCTGGATTCTTCCGACAATTCGCGCACGAATGCCTGCACCAGCTCTGCATCTTCCGGGCGGATAGGTCGTATCGTGATGTCTGTGCCGTCAGCCAGCTGCCACTGGCTGACCAGTTGGGTGGGATACGGGTAGATGGCCATGTGTGCGTAGCGGTCGGCTCCCGGCGGGCGGTATTCGACCAGCACGCGCGCGTCGGCGGCAAGTGCGCCGTGTTCATCGAGGATCAGCGGATTGATGTCCATCTCTTTGAGCAACGGCAGCTCGCATACCATTTCAGACACGCGCAATAACACATCTTCCAGCGCCTCAATATCGGCAGGAAGCATGCTGCGGAATGCGCCCAGCATTTTGGCGATACGGGTTTCATGAATCAATTCCCTTGCCAGAAAACCATTCAGCGGCGGCAATGCAACCGCGCGATCGCCCATGATTTCAACTGTCGTCCCGCCCGCACCGAAAGTGATCACAGGCCCGAACACCGGATCGCTGGTCACTCCTATCATCAGCTCGCGGCCATTCGGCTTGACGATCATCGGCTCGATGGAAATGCCGTCCATGCGCGCGTTGGGTCGGCTGATCCGGACATTGTCGAGAATATGCTGGTAGGCGCTACGCACCTCGTGGGCATTGTTCAGGTTCAGCACCACGCCACCGGCATCGCTCTTGTGTGTAATGTCCTGCGAATTAACTTTCATCGCCACCGGAAAGCCCAGTTGCTGCGCAATCAGCAGTGCTTCGTTCGGCGAGTGTGCAACCATGGTTTTCGCGACAGGGATATTAAACGCGGACAGCAGGGCTTTGGATTCCATTTCCGTCAGCACCATGCGATGCTCCTGCATGGCCCCCTCGATAATAAGCCGCGCACTCTCAACATCAGGCTCGGCATGGTGCGAGAAAGGACCGGGCACCTGCATCAGCAACCTTTGGTTGCGGTAATAGGCGGACAGGTGCGAGAACACTTCTACCGCCGGCTCCGGGGTGCGGAAGTGCGGTTTGTGCGCCTGTGCAAAGGCCTCGCGCGCAGCCGCAACTTGCGTCTCGCCCATCCAGCAGGTCAGCAGCGGTTTGCTGTATGTGTTGGAAAGCGCTATCAGGGCTTGCGCCGATTCCAGCGGCTTGGTCATCGCCTGAGGCGTGAGTATGGCCAATACGCCGTCCACGTTTTGATCTTCCAGGCAGGCTTTGACGGCGTGGTGGTAACGGTCCGCCTGGGCATCGCCGATGATGTCCACCGGATTGCCGTGCGGCCAATTCGGCGGCAGATGCCGATTGAGATCTTCGATGGTGGCACCCGACAACGTGGCCATCGTGAGCCCCAGATCGGCGGCGCGATCCGCCGCCATCACTCCGGGCCCCCCGCCATTGGTGACGATGGCAAGGCGATTGCCCACCGGACGGAATCCGCACGATAGTGCCTTGGCGGCAGTGAATAGTTGCGTGATGGTCTGCACCCGCACCACCCCGGCACGGCTGACCGCCGCATCGAACACATCATCCGCGCCCACCAGCGATGCGGTATGGGACAGCGCCGCTTTGGAACCTTCCTCATGGCGGCCAACCTTGACCAGGATCACCGGCTTGATGCGTGCGGCGGCGCGCAGTGCGCTCATGAATCTGCGCGCGTTGCGTATGCCCTCGATGTACATCAGTATGCTGTGGGTGTCGCGGTCGGACACCAGGTAATCCAGTATCTCGCCGAAGTCCACATCGGTGGATGAACCCATCGAGATTACGCTGGAAAAACCCACATCGTTGCTCTGCGCCCAGTCCAGAATTGCCGTGCACAATGCCCCGGACTGGGAAATGAATGCAATATTGCCCGCATTAGCGCCGCCCTTGTTGAAGGTGGCATTGAGGCCGATGGATGGGCGCATGATGCCCAGGCAATTCGGGCCGACCAGGCGTATCCCGTAACGGCGCGCGGCTTCCAGCAACTCCTTTTCCAATGCCGCGCCTTCCTGACCGGCTTCGCCAAATCCGGCGCTGATAATGACCGCTGCCTTCACACCGTGGATGCCGCAACTTTCGACGATACCCGGCACGGTTTGCGGCGGTGTGGCGACCACAGCCAATTCAACCGGTTCGCCGATTTCGGAGATCGAAGCATAGGCACGCTTCCCCTGCACCCGGGTGTGAGTTGAGTTGACCGGATAAAGCAGGCCCTTATAACCACTCTCCAGCATGTTCTGGAACACAACCTGGCCGACAGAGTCGGTCCTGTCGTTCGCGCCGAAAACAGCAACAGACCCGGGTGCGAACAAGGCACCGAGATAATGCTTGCCCATCATATTGCTTTCTGTTGAAATGCCTGCCGGTCATGATAGCACCGTACCCATGCTCCGCCATTACCATGCAAACCGCATATATAAGCCATCCGCTCTGTCTGAAGCACGACATGGGCTCATATCACCCGGAATCTCCGGCACGCATCCACGCAATCGAGGACCAGTTGATCGCGTCCGGCTTGCTGAACTATCTGCAGCATCATATTGCGCCGGCGGCAACCCGCGAACAATTGGCGCGCGTCCATGCTCCGGCTTACATTGAATCCGTCGAGTCCAGCGTGCCGGCACAGGGTATCGTGCACCTTGATGCCGACACCGCGCTGAATCCGTTCAGTTATCAAGCTGCGCTGCGCGCCGCAGGAGCCGTGGTTCTGGGAGTGGATCTGGTCATGTCGGCACAAGCCGAAAACGCCTTCTGCAACATTCGCCCGCCCGGCCACCATGCGCTGCGCGCCAGAGCCATGGGATTCTGCATTTTCAATAATGTGGCGGTCGGTGCGGCGCATGCACTGGCGCAGCACGGCTTGCAGCGCGTGGCGATAGCGGACTTCGATGTGCATCACGGCAACGGCACGGAGGGAATCTTTCACGACGAGCCGCGCGTGATGCTGTGTTCCACTTTCCAGCATCCGTTCTATCCGCATTGCGGAGCCGGCAGCGGCAACGACCATATCGTCAACGTGCCGCTGGCTGCCGGAACCGGCGGCGAAGAATTTCGCACAGCGGTCACGCAACACTGGCTACCCGCGCTGGAGGCGTTCCAGCCCGAGTTGCTGCTTATTTCCGCGGGATTCGATGCGCACCGCGACGATGACATGGCCGGACTCAGGCTGACCGAACCTGATTATGTCTGGGTGACACAGAAATTAAAACTCATCGCTGAAAAATATTCGCATGGACGCATAGTGTCGGCCCTGGAAGGCGGTTATGAACTTCACGCGCTGGGCCGGAGTGCGTGCGCCCACATCAAAGCGCTCAGCAACCTGTAAGCAAGCCTGAATATCCTTAATCCCAAAAAATCGGGGCGCTTGGCGCCCCGTATTTTTAGAAGAAACCGAACCGGTTAAGCTGAAAAAGACGAACCGCAACCGCAGGTGGTAGTCGCATTTGGGTTCTTGATCACGAATTGCGAACCTTCCAATCCTTCCTGATAGTCGATTTCCGCGCCAACCAGATACTGGAAACTCATCGGGTCGATCAGCAATTGCACACCATTTTTGTTCAGCACGGTGTCATCCTCGTTGGTCACTTCGTCAAAAGTGAAACCGTACTGGAATCCGGAACACCCGCCGCCGCTGACAAATACGCGCAGCTTAAGGTCGGCATTACCCTCGTCTTCGATCAATTGTTTCACCTTGTTGGCTGCGTTGTCGGTAAACAACAACGGGTCTTGCACTTCAGTCATTGCGTTCATTCTATGCTCCTTGTCAATTATTCACCATTGCCGGTTTTAAACGATACCACCTTATCCTGTGCTGCAGAAGAGTTGCTGTGTATCAGGCGCCCGTCAACGATTGCGCCCAACTGGATCTCCAGTGTAGTGTAATGCACATCACCGTTGATCTTGGCCTTGCTCTGTAGTTCCATATATTCGCTGGCGAATACCGGGCCGCTGATCGAGCCGTTGATAACCAGGTGGGTGACGTTAACCTCCCCGCTCACTCGCGCATGTTCACTCAACACCAGCGTGCTCGGCTTGCCCTGCTCGGCGACAACATTGCCGTTGACCTGCCCGTCGATGCGCAATCCGCCGCTAAAATTCAAATTGCCCTCGATCGTGGTTCCCGCACCGATCAAGGAATCGATCTGTGTCTGCGGCTTACTGTGTTTTTTACTGAACATCATTTGCTCCCTGATTTGTAAGGTTTACACTTTGCCGTACTTTCGGCTCGGTCACACCCTGCTCGAATATGCGCACCTGCACACTCACCAATTGCGCATCAGCCGGCAACTGGATGCTTTGTTCAATGCGCCGATAATACCTGAAGCTGAGCTTGAATTGGGGGTTCTCTGATTCATCTTTCGGGAATACATAGGTAGCGCTTTGCTTGTTTTCCACCGCCGTGGCGGCCAGTTGGTAGCTGCCGCTAAACATCTTGGCGCGCTGCCCGCTTTGCACCAGCAACATGCGCAGATGGTATTCACCGGGTATCGTATCCCGCTCCAATGTCAAACGATGCACACCGAGCTCACCTTCCTTGCCGCCAGTTGCAGTAAGATTCTGAAAAAACACCAAATCCTCTTGAAGTTTGACATTCTCGTCAGACAAACTCTTCAACTGATCAGAAGTAGCCTGGGTGGTCGCCTGATCAATCTGGATTCTTCTCTCGTATTGTGTAATCTGGTCATTAAGGTGCGCATTGTCGACTTGCAACTTGGCCACCTGATCACGCAACCTTGACAGTTCCTGTTCGGCTTTGGAGCGGTGAAATCCGGCAAACTCCAACCCGTTGTCATATGCCCACCATGCCAACAAGACCGATGCAAACACAAACGGCAAAACCATTCCCCAGCGCAGGTACCAGGGAATATGCCGTCTCACCGCCATCTGCGGAGCATAAATATTAAATCTGCGTTCGACTCCGCGCCACATATCAGGGTAGCAAAGGAACGTTATTCAATGCAGTGAGTTCCGGCAGGCAGAACATAATGTTCATGTTCTGCACCGCCTGGCCTGCCGCGCCCTTTACCAGATTATCAATCACAGACAATACCACCACCGTATCTCCCCCCTGAGGTCTATGTACCGCAATTCTACAATGATTCGCTCCGCGCACCGAGCGAGTATCCGGATGACTGCCGGCCGGCATCACATCCACAAACGGTTCGTTCGCATAACGCTGCTCGAACAAATCCTGCAAATCCACCTCGCGCGTCAGCCTGCCGTACAGTGTGGCGTGGATGCCCCGTATCATCGGGGTGAGATGCGGCACAAACGTCAGTCCGACTTGATCTCCCAGCACGCGCGTCAAGCCCTGCTTGATCTCGGGCAGATGGCGATGCCCGCCTACCGCATAAGCCTTGAAGTTATCCGCGGCCTCCGAAAACAAATTCGCCATTTCCACTTTGCGCCCGGCGCCGGACACCCCGGACTTGGCATCCGCTATCAGGCTGGCAGGTGCTATCACGCCCGCCTCCAGCAACGGAATGAAGCCCAATTGCACCGCCGTCGGATAACAGCCGGGGTTGGCAACCAGCCGGGCGGTTTTGATTTGTGCACGATTGACTTCCGGCAAGCCGTACACCGCCTCTGCCACAAGATCCGGACAGGCGTGGCTCATACCATACCATTTTTCCCATTCGGGGATATTTTGCAGACGAAAGTCTGCGGCGAGATCTATCACTTTGACACCCGCATCCAGCAGCGCACGCGCCTGCTGCATGGCGATACCGTTGGGGGTGGCGAAAAACACCAGGTCGCATTGTTCCAGACGCGACTGGTCCGGATGGGTGAATGGCACATCCACATAGCCACGCAGACTGGGGAACATTTGGCTGACCGGGGTTCCCGCATCGGCGCGCGAAGTAATCACCTGCAATTCAGCATGCGGATGCACCGCCAACAACCGCAGCAACTCCACACCGGTGTAGCCTGTTCCGCCAACTATGCCAATTTTGATCATCGCAACTTCCATAAAAACGCTTTGTATTCTACAGCAAAACGCAAAAGCCGCCCTAAGGCGGCTTTTGCAACACATCCAAAATGTCTAGCGCTTGGAGAATTGCTTGCGTCGGCGAGCCTTGCGCAGACCAACTTTTTTGCGTTCCACTTCACGCGCATCGCGAGTCACCAAACCGGCCTGCTTCAGCACAGTCTTGAATGTAGCGTCATAATCGATCAATGCGCGGGTAATACCATGGCGCACTGCTCCCGCTTGGCCTGATTCGCCGCCTCCGGTAACGTTCACCATGATGTCGAACTTGCCCAGCGTCTCGGTCAGAGTCAGTGGTTGACGCACGACCATGCGGCCGGTTTCACGGGAAAAAAACACGTCCACAGGCTTGTCGTTAACGACGATGTCGCCTTTGCCCGCCTTCATAAACACACGTGCCACCGCGCTTTTGCGACGACCGGTCCCGTAGTTATAGCTTACGCTCATGGTTATACCTTCAACAAGTTAACAGGTTTCGGTTGCTGCGCTTCATGCGGGTGTGCCGCGCCGGCATAGACCTTCATCTTGCGCAACATCGCGTAGCCCAGCGGGCCTTTGGGCAACATACCCTTGACCGCTTTTTCCAGCACACGGCTGGGGTGGCGCGCTTGCATCTTGGCAAAGTTGGTGGTGTACAAGCCACCGGGATAAGTCGTATGGCGGTGATACAGCTTGCCTTGCGCCTTGTTGCCGGTCACGCGCAATTTCTCGGCGTTGACCACGACGACAAAATCGCCGGTATCCACATGCGGTGTGTAAATCGCCTTGTGCTTGCCACGCAAACGCGCAGCGATCTGCGCGGCCAGACGTCCCAGCACCTGATCAGCTGCGTCTACCAGGAGCCAGTCGTGCTGGACTTCCTCGGCTTTAGCGGAAAATGTTTTCATAACCACAATTCCTAGAATTCAATGAGTAAACCTCGAAGGGCGCGCATTCTATTGCAGCAAGTCCACCCCTGTCAAACGCTATTTGGCCCGCCGGAAAGCGAATGCCGCCTTGGCATGGTCGAGCATACTTCCGGAATAGCCGCGGATGCCGGTAAGATGGGCGCATTCCGGAACTCCAATTCACGCCATGTCCTGGTTCACCACCAATCTCATAGCCACTTTCTTGCTGCCGCCGTTCAGCTTGTTGCTGATGCTCGGACTGGGCATCTTCCTCCTGTATCGCGGCCACAGGTTTGCGGGGCCTTTGGTGATGGGCGCATTGGGCCTGTTCTGGGTCTTGTCCACGCCCTACTTCGCTGAAGGCGCACTGCACCTGCTCGAAGCGCAAACATCCCCCCTGAATATCGGGCAGCAAAAGGCCGGAGCAATCGTGATACTGGGCGGAGGAACCTATTTCCATGCGCCCGAATATGCAGCGCAAGACACTGTCGCCGATGCCACCCTGGTTCGCTTGCGCTACGGGGCAAAGCTCCAGCGGGAAACCGGAACGCCGATACTCGTGACCGGGGGGAAACCCAGCGGCAACCGCATTTCAGAAGCACAGCAAATGAGCGATTCACTGGAGCAGGATTTCCGCGTTCAGGTGCGCTGGGCCGAAGATCAGTCTGGCAATACCTTTGAGAATGCGCAAAACTCTTTCCGCATTCTGCAGAAGGCAGGAATTCGCAAAATATATCTGGTCACCCAAGCCTGGCACATGCCGCGCGCTGCCGGGATTTTCCGCCGTGCCGGATTCGAGGTCGTCGAAGCCCCGACCGCCTTCACCACGCGTTACCGGACTGACTTGCTTGCCTTCCTCCCAAACGCCAAATCTCTGCATGACAGCAAAATTTTTATCCACGAAGTTATCGGATTGTTCTGGTATCGGGTAAAGTTGGCGTTCTCTGACAGTTGAAAAACACAAAGGAATATCATGAAAGCTCGGGTCAAATGGGTGGAACAGGCTTCTTTTCTGGGGGAAACCGAAAGCAATCACGCCGTGTTGATGGATGGTTCGCCCGCCGCGGGCGGGCGCAACCTCGGACCGCGTCCGATGGAAATGCTGTTGATCGGGGCGGGTGGCTGCACCAGCTTTGACGTGGTCTCGATTTTACGGAAAAGCCGCCAGGAGATTTCGGACTGTTATGTGGAACTGGTGGCGGAACGTGCCGAGACCGACCCAAAAGTGTTCACCAAAATACACATGCATTTCGTCGTGACCGGCAAGAACATCAAGCCCGAGGCAGTCGAGAAAGCCATCAAGCTCTCGGCCGAGAAATACTGCTCGGCCTCCATCATGCTCGGCCAGACCGCCGCGATCACCCATGATTTTGAGGTAAAACAGGAATAGGGTAAGGCTGAAAGATCAAGGTGCAGGGATATTGCCTGCGCCCAAACCCGGCCACTCGCCCCGCTTTATATCCAGTAGGAAGTGCCGGTCATAACCTTGCCGTTCAGTTTCATTGCCAATTGCACCGGCTGGGGCAATTCCGCTCCCCCAAGCGATCTCGCCATATCAGCATGCCCCGTTTCATCGGAGTACATTTGCTTCACGATGGCGCGACTTTTTTCATCCTGTGCCGGCAGCCTATCCAGATGGCTTTGCAAGTGGTCTCCCACCTGGCGTTCTGTTTCGGCGAGAAAACCGAGATTCCAGCGGTCGCCCAGCAATCCCGCAACCGCTCCGATCGCCAGCGAACCGGTATACCAGAACGGGTTCAGCACGCTCAGGTGGCCGCCCAGCTCGTGGACACGCCTGGCCGTCCAGGCGAGATGCTCGGTTTCTTCCTGCGCAGCCTGCTGGAGCTTCCGCTGCACGGCCGGATCGCGCGCCGTCAATGCCTGTCCTTGGTACAAGGCTTGCGCGCAAATCTCGCCGCTGTGATTGACGCGCATCAGCGCGGCGGCATTTTTCTTCTCCGCCTCGTTCATGGACGCTTCGGGCACATTCGCGTCGGGATAGTCACGCGCGCTGTGCGCACGGCTGAACAAGGTGCGCAAGCCCTTGTCGAATTCAACGATCAGACGATCAGGATTGAACATAACACGCTCCTCCACGATAAAAATCAAGCAAACAATTTGGCCAACTCCGCACCCGGATCCCCCGCGCGCATGAACGCCTCTCCCACCAGAAAAGCATGCACCCGGTGACCACGCATCAGCTTGACGTCTTCTGCCGCGAGGATGCCGCTTTCGGTCACGACAATGCGATCTTTTGGAATGCGCGGCAACAAGTCCAGCGTGGTTTGCAGGCTCACATTGAAGGTGCGCAGGTTGCGGTTGTTCACGCCGATCAGCGGCGTGGCCAGTTGCAGCGCGGCATCCAGCTCGGCGCCATTATGGACTTCCACCAGCACCGCCATGCCGAGGCTGTGCGCCAGGGCCTCGAGCCCCTGCATCTGCGCAGCATCCAGCGCGGCGGCAATCAGCAGTATTGCATCCGCACCCATGGCCCGGGCCTGGTAAATCTGGTATTCGTCCACGACAAAATCCTTGCGCAGCACCGGCAGCACACACGCCGCGCGCGCCTCCTTCAGATAATCCGCGCTGCCCTGGAAAAACTGCGCGTCGGTCAGCACCGACAAGCAAGCCGCACCATGTCGAGCATAGCAGGCGGCAATCTCGGCGGGCCGAAAATCAGCGCGCAGCACGCCCTTGCTGGGACTGGCTTTTTTAATTTCGGCGATCACAGCGGCCTGACCCGCGGCTATCCTGGCACTGATCGCTGCCGTGAAATCCCGCACAGGCGCCGCCTGCTGTGCCGCTGCCCGCATCGCCGCAAGCGGCATGAAGCGCCGGGCTTCAGTCACTTCCTGCACCTTGACTGCCAGAATTTTTTTGAGGATGTCGGACATTGCCGCGCCTGAAATATAAGAAAGGCGCGCATTTTAACACTTGGGGTAAAATGCGCCCTACAAC
>VFSW01004776.1_pt1 | contig 20162 bp, 18 predicted proteins | sample 5358111 | NCBI WGS metagenome assembly VFSW01 (sample SAMN11554181, study PRJNA540505) | mine drainage metagenome | isolation source: sediment from site ElyBrook_90M | place: USA: Ely Copper Mine, Vershire, VT | collected 2017 | reverse complement strand
TTGCCTATACAGAAACTGCTGAAGATCCTCGTCAGCAGATCCTCGCTGGTGAATTCGCCAGTAATCTCGGACAGCGCCTGCTGCCCGAGGCGCAGTTCCTCGGCGAGCAGTTCGCTGCGCTGCGCGTGCTGCAGTTGTTCCAAGCCGTTGACGAGATGGGCGTGGGCATGCGACAGGGCATCGAGATGGCGGCGGCGGGCGAGGAAACCGCTGGTGTCGGCGCCGGTGTAACCCATGCAGGTTTTCAGATGGGCCCGCAGCAGATCGATACCCGCGCCGCTTTTTGCCGAGAGACAAACTTCCGGACCTTCGGCGCCTTCGTGTTCGCCGACCGGGTGCCCGGTCAGATCGATTTTGTTGCGCACCACCGTCACGGGTAATTCGGCGGGCAATTGCGTGAGGATGGCGACATCCTCGGGACGGATGCCGAGGCGGTCGTCGATCATCAGCAGCACGCGGTCGGCCTGTCCGATAACATCCCAGGTGCGACGCATGCCTTCCTGTTCGACGATGTCGCCGCCGTCGCGCAGGCCGGCGGTGTCGATGATGTGCACCGGCATGCCTTCGATGTGGATGTGTTCGCGCAGCACGTCGCGCGTGGTGCCCGGAATCTCGGTGACGATGGCGGCCTCGTAACCGGCCAGCCGGTTCAGCAGGCTCGACTTGCCGGCGTTGGGACGACCGGCGATCACCACGGTCATGCCGTCGCGCAACAAGCGACCCTGCTGTGCGGATTGTTGCACGGCGCTGATCTGTTCGAGCAGCGCGCGCAGGCGTTCGGCCACTTTACCGTCGCTGAGAAAATCGATTTCCTCATCGACAAAGTCGATGGAGGCCTCGACGTAGCTGCGCAGCTTGATCAGTATCTCGACCAGGGCATGAATGCGTTGCGAGAACTCGCCTTGCAATGACCGCAGCGCGGCGCGCGCGGCCTGCGTGCTGCCGCTGTCGATCAGATCGGCGATGGCCTCGGCCTGGGCGAGATCGAGTTTGTCGTTAAGGAAGGCGCGTTCGGAGAATTCGCCGGGCCGCGCCAGACGTGCGCCGAGTTCGACAATGCGCGTCAGCAGCATGTCCATGACCACCGGGCCGCCGTGGCCGTGCAATTCCACTACGTCTTCGCCGGTGAAGGAATGCGGGGCGGGAAAGTACAGGGCGATGCCATCGTCGATGGCGCTCTGGTCGGCGGCGCGGAACAAGGTGTGTGTGGCGTGGCGCGCGACAGGGAGTTTGCCGAGCAGAGCGGTGGCGATGGCGGTAGTTGTCGGACCCGAGATGCGCACGATGCCGATGCCGCCGCGTCCGGGCGGTGTGGCGATGGCGGCGATGGTATCGGTGTCGTGGGCCATTGGAGTTTGTTAACCGCCAAGACGCCAAGTGAGGGTCAGATGTAGCGCGGGCAAACGCTATTACGTTTGCCCGCGCGAATGGCTACAAGGTTTTGCCCGCGATGCGCTTGGTGATCACCCACTGCTGCGCGATCGACAGTGTGTTGTTCACCACCCAGTACAGGACCAGGCCGGAGGGGAAGAAGGCGAAGAACACGGTGAACAGGAACGGCATGGCCATCATCACCTTGGCCTGCATCGGGTCGACCGGCGACGGGTTGAGCCGCTGCTGCAGCAGCATGGTCACGCCCATGATCACCGGCAGAATGTAGTATGGGTCGGCCGTGGACAGGTCTCTGATCCACAGAATCCACGGTGCCTGGCGCATCTGGACGGTTTCCTGGAGCACCCAGTACAGGGACAGGAACACCGGCATCTGCACCGCGATGGGTAGGCAGCCACCGAGCGGATTGATCTTCTCCTTCTTGTACATCTCCATCATCGCCGTGTTGAGCTTCTGGCGGTCGTCGCCGTAGCGCTCTTTGAGTGCTTGCATGCGCGGTTGCAGTTTGCGCATGTTCGCCATCGAGCGGTAGCTGGTTTCGGAGAGTTTGTAGAACAGCAGCTTGATGAGCAGGGTCAGCAGGATGATGGACCAGCCCCAGTTGCCAACGATCTTGTGGATGTGTTCCAGCAGCCAGAAGATCGGCTGGGCGATAAAGGTCAGCACGCCGTAATCGACGGTCAGTTCCAGGCCCGGCGCGACTTGGGCAAGGTGATCCTGCAGCTTCGGTCCGACATACAGCCGGCTGGTGAAGACGCCCTTGCCTTGCGGCGGCACGCCGAGTTCTGGACTGACCAAGCCGAGTACGTAACGTGGTCCCGGCAGCGCATTGGAGTAGTAGTGACTGATTTGGGAAGCATCGGGTATCCAGGCACCGAGGAAATAGTGCTGGATCATGGCGAGCCAACCACCGCTGAAGTTGCGGCTCAGATCCTGTTTGGCGATTTCTTCGAATTTTATTTTTTTGTATTTTTCCTTGGGACTGTAGATCACGCCGCCGGTATAGGTGGTCATGCCGAGATGACCGGCCTTGGGGGGCGTGCCGTGTTGCAGTTGTTCGTAAGCGCTGCCCTTCCAAGGCTGGGTGCCGTCGTTTGTCACTTCGTAACGCAGCGTGATAGCGTAGCTACCGCGCTTCAAGGTATAGACCTTGTCGACCTTCAGGCCCTGGGCATTTTGCCAGTGCAGGCGCACCTCGAGTTGCTTGGCGCCGTCGGCCAGACGGTACTCGGTCTTGTCGGTGCTGTACAAGGCGTGGTGATTGGGTGCGCCGGGGGCAAGCAGTCCGGATTGCGGGATGAAAAGGTCCGCTGCCGAATCATCCATGAGGCGGAACGGTTCATCCGGTTTGCCGGCCACCATTGGATAGGCCAGCAGGTCGGCCGTGTGCACATCGCCGCCGCGGGTATCGAGTTGCAGATCGAGCACGTCGGTAATGACGCGGATGCGCTGGCCAGCGGCGGCGGCTTGCGCTGCAGGCACGGCGGCGGCCGGCGCGATGCTGCTGGTGGTGCCGGTCGGCACATCCTGCGAAGGTACGGCGCTGGTTGCCGGCGCGCCGGTCGGTGCCTGCTCGGTCGGGGTCGGCGCGGGCTTGGCGCCGTAATCGGTGAGCCAAGCCTGCCAGATCAGCATCAAGACGAACGAGAGGGCGACAAAGAGAAATAGACGTTGATTATCCATGCGGGGCTTTCTTGGTTAGGTCGGGAAGCGGATCGAAGCCGCCGGAATGCCAGGGATGGCAGCGTAGCAGGCGGCGCAGCGCCAGCCAGCTGCCGCGCGCGGCGCCGTACGTGGTGATGGCGCTGTGTGCGTAGCAGGAACAGCTTGGGTAAAAACGACAGTGATTGCCAAGCCAGGGGCTGAGCAGCAGCCGGTAGCCTTGGATCAGCAGTATCAGGAGTCTTTGCATCGCTCGATCATCTTTGACCAGAGTTTCGCCAGTGATGCATGCAGTTCAGCGCGGCTCAGTTTGGTTACACCGGGACGGGTCAGCACCACGACATCCACACCACAGAGTTTATGTTGCAAGAGACGGAAGCTTTCCCGGGTTGCGCGTTTGATGAGATTGCGGGTGACGGCACTGTTTGCGTGCTTCTTGGCGATGGCCAGACCGAGGCGTGGGTGTTCAAGTTGGTTGCGTCGGGCCAGCATGGTGAGACAACCGACCGTTGCCCGAGTCGCCTCCGCGAAAACGCTCTTATAATCCTCCGGCTTGGTCAGCCGTGCGCGCCGGGGAAAGCGCGCCGTTATCACAGCGCTGCAGTCCGACGATCAGGGGCAAAGACGCGCACGCCCTTTGGCGCGCCGTGCTTTGAGTACCAGGCGGCCGTTCTTGGTGGCCATGCGCGCGCGAAAGCCGTGCGTGCGGGCGCGGTGCAGGTTGCTGGGCTGAAAGGTTCTCTTCATGACGGCGATCCAATATATCGTAGAGTATCAGGAATCCGCTTCCCAAACAGGGGCCATCCATTGCGGAAAAGACGCGTAGCCTACTTGGAATGGCATTGTATTGTCAACAAAATCGGCCGCTATAGGGTGAGCCTGCCAAGCCCTGGGCTTTATCTGTTGTTTGCCAGTAGTTTGGCAAATAGCCTGCCTGGCCTCAATCCAAAGTCGCGCGCGGAACCATGACCCTGTCGATATGACTGCCAAGATTCGCTTACTGCCTTCTGACCACGAATTTCCAGCCGAGCCCCAGGAGACGTTGCTGGAGGCCGCGCTGCGCGCCGGTCTGGCGCCCGGTTACCGATGCAGTAACGGGTCCTGCGGGCAATGCCGTGCGCGGCTGGTGTCCGGCCGGCTTGGCGAATCCCGCTTTCATGATTATGTCATCAGCGAACAGGACAAGGCCCAGGGGACTTTCCTGATGTGCAGCGCCCATGCTGCCGAGGATCTGGTCATCGAAGCCAGTGAAGCCGAAGGCGCTGGCGATATCCCGCACCAGCAGATCACCACACGGGTCAACAAGATCGAACGCCTGAGCGAGGATCTGCTGGTGCTGCACCTGCGCACGCCGCGCAATCAGACGCTGCGCTTTCTGGCCGGCCAGCATGTCAGCATGGCGCTTCCGGGGCTGGCGCCGCGCAACAAGTCCATCGCCAGTTGTCCCTGCAACGCCATGCACTTGCAGTTCCACATCCGGCGCGTGCCCGGCGACCCGTTCGCCGATCACATCTTCAGCCAATTGCGCCTCAACCAGCCGGTCGCGCTGTCCGGGCCTTATGGCAACTTTACGCTCGAGGAACAGGCCGGGCGTCCGTTGATCCTGCTCGCCTATGAAACCGGCTTTGCCCCGATCAAGAGCCTGATTGAACACGCTATCGCCTTGGAATGTCCGCAGGCCATGCATTTGTACTGGGTGGTACGCCGGCCCGGCGAGCATTACCTGGAGAACTACTGCCGCTCCTGGTCCGACGCGCTCGACGATTTTACCTACACACCCTTGACCGGTGACGGAGGCGATGCTCTCTCCACCACCGAGCACGACTTTCTGCTCGGCGGGCAGCGCATCGTGCAGGATTACCCGGACCTTGCCGGTTACGATGTGTACGTCAACGGACCGGAGTCGCTGATGGAGCAGACCCGCGACTTGCTGCTCGCGCATGGTCTGCCGGAGCAGCGCTTGTTCATCGATTATCTGCAGCGGTTCTGATCAGCCGCCGGTCACCGACATGAAGCGTATCACCTGCTGCGGCTTTTCCTTGAACTCATGACGCTCCGGTTTGATCTTGATAGCCTGCGCGATGGCGTGCTGTAATTCAGTATCGCTGATGCCGGCGCGCAGCAGCGGCCGCAGTTCCACCTTGTCATCCTGACCCAGACACAGATACAACGTCCCGTCCGCCGACAGCCGCACCCGATTGCAAGTGGCGCAGAAGTGCTGCGAGATCGGCGTGATGAAACCGATGCGCAGTTCGCTGCCGGCCACCCGTACATAGCGCGCCGGTCCACCGCCCGGCATCACGCCGGGAATCAATTCATAACGTTCGCCGAGCCGGCGCTTCACATCCTGCAGGTCGATATAGTTGTCGGCAGCATCGCGCCCAGTGCTGCCCATGGGCATGGTTTCGATGAAACGCAGCGTGAAGCCGTGTTCAATGCAGAACGCGACCATGTCCTCGAACTCGTCATCGTTGACGCCGCGCAGCGCCACCATGTTGATCTTGATCGGCGCAAAGCCCGCCGCCTTGGCGGCCATCAGTCCGGCCAGCACTTTGTCGAGTCGACCGCCGGTTATCGCTTTGAAGCGCTCGGGACACAGGCTGTCGAGACTGACGTTGATGCGCGTCACGCCGGCGGCCTGCAATGCCACGGCATGTTTGTCGAGACGCGTGGCGTTGGTGCTGAGCGATAAATCCTCGATGCCGGGCAATGCCGCGAGACGCGCGGCGAGTTCGGGCAGCCGGTGTCGCGTCAGTGGTTCGCCGCCGGTGAGACGGATACGACGCACGCCCAACGCACCGAAGGCGCCGATCACGCGCTCGATTTCATCGAAACTCAGCCAGTTGTCCGGCTCCTGAAAATCGCGGAAGCCTTTTGGCAGGCAATAAAAGCAGCGCAGATCGCAGCGGTCGGTGACCGACAGCCGCACGTATTCGATGCGCCGACCGTAGGGATCAGTCAGTTGCTTGTCCATGTTCACACAATACCAGCCGCCGCGCGGGATACAAGTGCTGTGCTGGTGTGGGGCTGGCGCGCGTGGGCATGATGGATCATGTCCATCATGAGTTGTTACAGCAGATGTGTGGTTGATGGATAAAAGGCGAGGTCTTATTCCCGATAGTCAATACCGCCGCACAGGGCCCGCGGGAAACTATTTCGTGACCGCGTCCAGCAGGGCATTAAACAAGGGACGCGTCTCATCCCCCAACCGTTTAAGATTCGGATCGGGGTGGAGAATATTCATGAATCCCGGATCAAGCAGCGAAATCTGCGTGGTGCCCGCTTGCGTATAGATGCTCAAATTGCCGCAGGGCAGCATGGCGCTGTATTCCATGCCTACCGCCCAGATGTACTTGCCGGCAGCGGGCAGGCAAATCTTCACCAGGCTGACCGCGCCGTTCTTTACCTTGATTTCACCAAGATAAAACCATTTCCGTTGCAATGCGTAGGCCTTGATCGCCGCTACGACAACCACGGGCGATTTCTGCGTCGTCCTGACGGTAAAAAGGCGGGCGGTATCGTCGGCGTTGATAGCCGGCGAAAAAACCAGTCCCAGGGTTACAAGCAGTGCAAAAACAGGGTGTAGAACTGAATTCATATGGGGCCCTTGGATCGATGGTGTAATGTGCTGAAGGTGATGCGCATGACGCGTACCGGTTGCCGAAGATCAGTAGTGGCCGCACAACATGCGGGTGTGTCGCCGTGATGCTATTATTATAGTTTGCGCTTTGCTCAGCAAACTTCAATACGCCGCGCAGGAGCGACCATGACGCAGCAATCGGACCGCCTGCCTTCCGACCAACCCGCCACGCGCGTGATGGCCACGCCGCAGGATGCCAATGCCGGCGGCGACATCTTCGGCGGCTGGATCATGTCGCAGGTTGATATCGCCGGCAGCATCGCCGCCTTCCGGCGTGCGCGCGGCCGCATCGTCACGGTGGCCGTGAATGCTGTTCAGTTTCACAAGCCGGTGCTGGTCGGCGACCTGGTCAGTTTCTATGCCACGGTTACGCGCGTCGGACGCAGTTCAATCACGGTCGAAGTCAAAGTATATGCCGAGCGCATGCATAACGGCGTAGTCACCTGCATCCATGTCACCGAGGCGATGCTCACCTATGTCGCCATCGACGAGAACCGCAAACCGCGCACAGTGCCGCCGGATAATAGCGGCGCGGACACACAAGTGATTTGATCTGTCCCCGACCCGGGCGGTCCGGTGAACCTGCATTATGAGATGGTTTGGTAATACAGATTCTGCGGGTGATTGGCTTGGGCAAAGAAGAACCAGCGCTCCAGGAGCAGCCCCAGGTATTGCGTAATGAACGCGGTCGCCAACAGTGACGGGGTATGGTCGGACATCCCCGCCCAAAGCAGCGCCACGGGCGCGGCGAACACCAATATCAGGAACAGCCATTTTATGGAACGGAATCCAGCGGCGCTGGCGTGGTGGAAAAAATCGCGGGTGTTGAATGAGCCGCCCATCTGGCCCTGGGCCTTCTGCACGATACGCGCGTGACGCACGCCGATGGCGGTCTGCAAGGTGGACTTGTGTTTGATGCGCGCATTGCGCAGCAGCGCCGCGACACGCATGACGAAGGCGGCGAGTGTGATGATGATGGCCCAGACGGTGTAGAAGTGGACCGGGGCGGGCGCCGCATAGGCACTGTAAGCGGCGGCGAGTGAGAAGCCGGAGGCGGTGCCAAGCAATAAATAGTTGATCACGGTGAGCGGGCTGGCCCATTCCTGCAGGAATTTGATGCAGGCGTAGATCATGCCGGTGCAGAGGAATAACAGGAAGGTGAGCAGTGTGGTACCAAGGCCGACCAGCAAGCCAAGATCATCCGGGACACCGGTGTGGATGCCGAGCAGCGCTAAATTCCAGCCCAGGTACCAGACCAACCCATATACCAGCACGCCGATCATAACCGCGGGCAGCACGATGACCTCGCGCGACAGCCACGAGGTCCGCCAACGTGTTGCACTGCGCCAGGCCCGTTCGGGATGGCCGAGGTGGAAGAACGAGGCGATCAGGCCGCCGGTCAGGAAGGCAAAGGCGAGCAGACTGCCGTGCCAGTAGAAAGCGCCGGCTTGTGGCGGCAGCAGACCGACCGCCGCATAACTTTGCGCGGTATACAGCGCGAGAAATAGCCCCTGACCGGTGCCGATCAGGGTAGTGAGGAAGATGACCGAAAAAGCGGGGTTCATGTTTATACACCTGTAGGGCGGCATTCGGGCCGCCGGGCAGATGGCGCCCCGAAGGGCGCCCTACGTAGTATTACCAGCTCGTCACATCGTCCAGTGACGGCTCGGCCTTGTCCGGCATGGGCAGCTGGCGTTCTTTCTTGAGCGGGTTGTCGGCGCGCACCAGTTCATCATCGTGGATCATCATGCGAGTTTTACGGCGCGGCAAATAGTGATTCGCCGGCTTGGTGCCCCATTCGGGCATCAGCGCATAGCCACCTTCTTCGCGAATCGCGATGGAGATTTGTGAGTGCGGATCATGGACATCGCCGAACAGGCGCGCGCTGGTTGGGCAGGCCATGACGCAGGCCGGTTTGCGCTCCGCTTCCGGCAAGGCCTGGTCGTAGATACGGTCCACGCACAGCGTGCACTTCTTCATCACCTTCTGATGTTCGTCGATCTCGCGCGCGCCGTAGGGGCAGGCCCATGAGCAGTACTTGCAGCCGATGCATTTATCGTAATCGACCAGCACGATGCCGTCCTCGGGGCGCTTGTAACTGGCGCCGGTGGGGCAGACGGGCACGCACGGCGGCTCTTCGCAGTGCAGGCAGCTCTTGGGGAAATGCACCGTCTCGGTATTCGGATATTCGCCGACCTCGAAGGTCTGCACGCGATTGAAGAACGTGCCGGTTGGATCTTCACCGTATGGCCGATCGTCGGACATGAAGCCGGCGATGCCGGAGGTGTTCCACTCCTTACACGACGTTACGCAGGCGTGACAGCCGACGCAGACATTGAGATCGATTACCAGAGCGAGTTGTGTCATTGCTTCAACCTAATAAAATATTTCACCGCCAAGACGCCAAGAACGCCAAGAAAAACATTTCTTGGTTGAAACATCGCCGAGTGTCGTGGTGACGCAGCAGCGTAAAATGAGTGTCGTCTTTGCATAAAAAAGCTTTTCTTGGCGTCTTGGCGGTAAGAGGTTTAAGCCTTCTTCCCCGCGAAGTACGACAGCCAGGATTTGCGCTGCGCTTCACCCGGCACTGGTTTCAGTGTCGCGAACTGCGGCGAGGTCTCCTGCGGATCGGTAGCGTCGGCTTTGTAGACGCGCACCCGCACATCGTACCAGCCGGCCTGGCCGGTGACCGGGTCGGAGTTGGAAAGGTGTTCGCCGTGTTTGCCGGCCGGCAGTTCTTCCGAGATCAGGTGATTCAGCAGAAAGCCTTTCTGAGCTTCATTGGCTTTCGGCTCGAGATTCCAGGCGCCGTCGGCTTTGCCGATGGCGTTCCAGGTCCACACCGTGCCCGGTTCCACGGCTTCGGAAAAACGGCACATGCAGCGCACCTTGCCCCACATCGATTCGACCCATACCCAGTCGCCGTCCTTGAAACCGCCCTGCTGGCCGAGCCTGGGACTCATGACGAGATAATTGTGCGCGTGGATCTGCCGCAGCCAGGCATTCTGCGAATCCCAGGAGTGATACATCGCCATCGGCCGCTGCGTGATGGCATTGAGCGGGTACTTGAGCAGATCGGTCTGCTGTGATTCCAGCGGTTCATAATAGAACGGCAGCGGATCGAAATAGGTATCGATGCGCTCGCGCAGATGGTCGGGCGGCTGCTTGCCGTCCCACTTGCCCTGTGCGGCGAGGCGGAATTTCTGCAACACCTCGGAGTAAAGATGAATCAGGATCGGTTCGGCGTAGCGCGTCAGGCGATGCCGTTGTGCCCATTCCAGATAGCCCTGGTTCCAGTTGCGCATGTATTGGTAGGAACGCGGCAGATGATATTGGAAGACACAGTTGTTCTTCTCGTACATCTCCCATTGCTTGGGATTGGGCTCGCCCTTCATGAACTTCTCGCCGCCCTTGCCGCGCCAGCCGGCCAGGAAGCCGATGCCGGAACCGGGTTCGGTTTCGTAGTTGGTGATGAAGTCCGGGTAGTCGCGGAATTTGCGCGCACCGTTTGTTGCGGTGAAGGCCGGCAGTTTCAGACGCGTGCCAAGTTCTATTAGCACGTCCTGGAAAGGTTTGCATTGGCCGGTTGGCGGCACGACCGGGATGCGTACCGAATCCACTGGACCTTCATACTCGGAGATCGGCCGGTCGAGCATGGACATCACGTCGTGACGTTCCAGATACGTCGTGTCGGGCAGCACCAAGTCGGCGTAGGCGACCATCTCCGACTGAAAGGCATCGCAGACGATCAGGAATGGAATTTTGAATTCACCGCTGTCGTCGTCCTTGTCGTTCAGCATGTTGCGGATCTCGACGGTGTTCATCGCCGAGTTCCAGGCCATGTTGGACATGAAGATCAGCAGCGTGTCGAGCTTGTAGGGATCGCCGCGCCAGGCGTTGGTGATGACGTTGTGCATCAGCCCGTGCACCGACAGCGGATATTCCCAGGAGAAGGCCTTGTCGATGCGTACCGGATTATTGTTCGCGTCGACGAACAGGTCGTCCGGATCGGTGGGCCAGCCCAATGCCATACCGGCGAGCGGCGTGTTCGGCTGCACGCCTTCCGGGCCCTTCGGCGTTTTGGCGCAGGGCGGGATCGGCCGCGGAAACGGCGCCTTGTGGCGGAAGCCGCCGGGGCGGTCGATGGTGCCGAGGATCGACATCAGTATCGATAGTGCGCGGATGGCGTGGAAACCGTTGGAATGCGCGGCCAGTCCGCGCATGGCGTGAAAGGCCACCGGGTTACCGGTGACGGTCTCGTGTTCCTTGCCCCAGCAATCGGTCCAGGCGATCGGCAGTTCGATGGTCTGGTCGCGCGCAGTGACGCCCATCTCATACGCGAGCCGGCGAATGGTGGCCGCGGCGATGCCGGTGATACCTTCGGCCCATTCAGGCGTGTAGTCCTTGACCCTTTCCACCAGCATCTGAAACGCAGGTTTGACGGGCGTGCCGTCGCTGAGTTTGAACTCGCCGAGCAGGAAGGGATCGGCGCCTTCGGTGTGCGTAATTACGGGCTTATTGCTAAGGCGATCCCACCAGAGCTTGTTCTGAGGATCGAAGCAGCCTTCTTCTTCGGGTACTTCGGTGCGCACGAACAGGCCATCTTCGGTGCTGTGGGTATCGAGATTGACGAGCTGCGCGGCGTTGCTGTATTTCACCAGGAAGTCGCGGTCGTAAAGACCCTGCTTGATGATTTCATGAATCAACGCGAGTAACAGCGCGCCATCGGTGCCCGGTTTTATAGGCACCCATTCGTCGGCGATCGCGGAATAGCCGGTGCGCACCGGATTGATCGAGATGAAGCGTCCACCATTGCGCTTGAACTTCGAGATCGCCATCTTCAGCGGATTGGAGTGGTGATCCTCGGCCGTGCCGATCATCACGAACAGCTTGGCGCGCTCCAGATCCGGTCCGCCGAATTCCCAGAACGAGCCGCCGATGGTGTAGATCATGCCGGCGGCCATGTTCACCGAGCAGAAGCCGCCGTGAGCGGCGTAGTTCGGCGTGCCGAATTGCTTGGCGAATAAACCAGTGAGCGCCTGCATCTGATCGCGGCCGGTGAACAGCGCGAATTTTTTCGGATCGGTACCGCGGATCTTGGCGAGGCGCTCTTCCATGAGGCGGAAAGCTTCGTCCCAACTGATCTCAACAAACTCATTACTGCCGCGCTCGGCACCGGATTTGCGCAGCAACGGCTTGGTCAGCCGTGCCGGCGAGTACTGTTTCATGATGCCCGAAGCGCCTTTGGCGCAGATCACACCTTTATTGAGCGGATGATCCGGGTTGCCCTGGATGTAACGCACTTCGCCATCGCGTACCGTGACGCGGATACCGCAGCGGCAGGCGCACATGTAACAGGTCGTATTCTTGACCTCGATGCGGCTGTTCGGGAGCGGGGCGGTATTCGTGTAATCAGTCATAATCCAGAGCGGTCCCAGAAATCCCGGTTACCCTACTTAAGTTGGCCGGCGCCGGCCAATCACGGTTACTGACCGACGTATAAGCCATTATGATTCACTAATATACCAGTTCCATTTAATCGTATTAATAATCAATTTGTTATGAAATTTTAAGGGTTAGACCGTGTGCAAATAAGGTGGCCTTATGGACGCTTAAGATAAAACTACTTGGCAATGCCAGGACAGTTCTATACCGTTATGCGTCTTCGCATGCCCGGCCCGGTGTCCCTGCATCCCCGTAGCTTGCAACAACAATCAATTCGCTGTTCGTTGAGGAATGTAATGTCAAGATTAGTCAACCCCCACGGCGGTGGCCAATTGAAGCCACTGCTGCTCGAAGGCGACGCTCTCGTTGCCGAGAAAAAGCGCGCTGCCACATTGCCGCAGGTGCGTATCGCCTCGCGTGAAGTCGGCGATCTTATCATGCTCGGCATCGGTGGTTTCACGCCGCTGGATGGTTTCATGACCCACGCCGACTGGCAAGGCGTCTGCGATGGCATGAAGATGGCGAATGGTCTGTTCTGGCCGATTCCCATAACGCTCTCCACCGATGAAGTGACCGCGCAGAGCGTCAACACCGGCGCCGAAATCGCCCTGATCGACGCCGAAACCGGCGAGACCATGGCGACCATGAAGGTCACCGAGAAGTACAAGATAGACAAGGCGCATGAGTGCATGATGGTCTACAAGACCACTGACCTCGAACATCCCGGCGTGCAGATGGTGATGGATCAGGGCGAGGTCAACCTTGCCGGTCCGGTGAAAGTCCTGTCACAGGGCGATTTCCCCACCAAGTACGCCGACACTTATATGACCCCCGCGCAGACCCGCGCGTTGTTCGAGTCCAAGAACTGGTCAACGGTTGCCGCTTTCCAGACCCGCAACCCGATGCACCGCTCGCACGAATATCTGGCCAAGGTCGCCGTGGAAGTCTGTGACGGCGTGATGATCCACTCGCTGCTCGGCAAGTTGAAGCCCGGCGACATCCCCGCCGAAGTCCGTTCCGAAGCGATCTCCACGCTGATCGACAAATACTTCGTCAAGAACACCGTGGTGCAATCCGGCTACCCGCTCGACATGCGTTATGCCGGCCCGCGCGAAGCGCTGTTGCATGCACTATTCCGTCAGAACTACGGCTGTTCGCATCTGATCGTCGGCCGCGACCACGCCGGTGTCGGCGACTATTACGGTCCGTTCGATGCGCATCACATTTTCGACGAGATCCCGGCCGACGCGTTGGAGACCAAGGCTCTCAAGATCGACTGGACCTTCTGGTGCTTCAAATGCGGCGGCATGGCCTCGGCGCGCACCTGCCCGCACGAGCCGGCCGATCGCCTGCTGCTGTCAGGCACCAAGCTGCGTAAGGCGCTGTCGGAAAATGCCGAGGTTCCGGCCGAATTCAGCCGTGCCGAAGTGCTTGAGATCCTGCGCAAGTACTACGCCAGCTTGAAGGATGACGAGAAAGTTGAAGTGAAATTGAGCGGCCATTCCGCAAAGTAACCGGATTTCGCCGGCCGGCCTTGGCCGCGGCGGAGAGTTTCAGCAACACAGTACTTTAGTTAAACCTTGGAGATATAACGATGCCTACTTTCGTCCGTACCGATAAGTGCGATGGCTGCAAAGGTCAGGACAAGACCGCCTGCATGTACATCTGCCCCCACGACCTGATGATGCTGGACAAAGACGGTTCCGCCACCGGTCACGCCATGAAGGCCTACAACCAGGAGCCCGAGCAGTGCTGGGAATGCTATTCCTGCGTGAAGATCTGCCCGCAGCAGGCGATCGAATGCCGTCACTACGCCGACATCGTGCCGATGGGCGCCTCCGTGCAGCCACTGCGCGGTTCCGACTCCATCATGTGGACCATCAAGTTCCGCAACGGCAACATGAAGCGTTTCAAGTTCCCGATCCGTACCACGCCGGAAGGTTCGATTGACCCGTACAAGGGCAAGCCGGCCGCCGACATGTCCAAGATCAGCGAATCTGGTTTCTTCACCGAGAACAGCATCCACAAGGCTGATCCGAGCCAGTTGATCTGCAAGTAAGGCAATACACAGGACGCGGTCCGGTCATGATGAGCCGCAGTGCTCCGGCCGGCCCGCAAGGTTCAATTCAAGTTACAGGTGGAAAAAATGAGTGACGCAACTTTTGGTAATCCGCAGGTCGTCGAAGAAGAAGTCGATATCCTGCTTATCGGTGGTGGCATGGCCTGCTGTGGCGCCGCGTATGAAATCATGCGCTGGGCCGAAGGTACCAACCTCAAGATCAAGCTGATCGACAAGGCCGCCATGGACCGCTCCGGCGCCGTGGCCCAGGGCCTGTCCGCGATCAACACCTACCTCGGTGACAACGATCCCGCCGATTACGCCCGCATGGTCGCCAACGACCTGATGGGCATCACCCGCGACGACCTGGCCTATGACGTCGGCCGTCACGTGGACAACTCCGTTGAACTGTTCGAAGAATGGGGCCTGCCGATCTGGAAGCAGCCCGGTGACGAAGGCAAGAGCCTGAAAGACGGCGGCAAGCCGGTCCGTTCCGGTAAGTGGCAGATCATGATCAACGGCGAATCCTACAAGTGGATCGTCGCTGAAGCCGCCAAGAAGGCCCTCGGCATGGACCGCATTCAGGAGCGCGTGTTCATCGTCAAGCTGGTCAACGACAAGAACGACCCGAAGCGCGTCGCCGGTGCCGTTGGTTTCTCCACCCGCGAACACAAAGTGCACGTCTACAAGTTCAAAGCCTGCCTGCTCGCCGCCGGCGGTGCCGTGAACATTTTCCGTCCGCGTTCCGTCGGTGAAGGCACCGGCCGCGCCTGGTACCCGGTCTGGAACTCCGGTTCCACCTACGCCATGGCCGCCGAAGTCGGCGCCGAACTGACCATGATGGAAAATCGCTTCGTGCCGGCCCGTTTCAAAGACGGTTACGGCCCGGTCGGCGCCTGGTTCCTGCTGTTCAAAGCCAAGGCCGTCAACGCCTTCGGCGAAGTCTACATGGACAAGAACAAGGAAATGCTCAAGGACTATCCGCCGTACGGTCTGGCGCATGTCCCGGCCTCCTGCCTGCGTAACCATCTCATGATGCACGAGATGAAAGAAGGTCGTGGTCCGATCTACATGGACACCCCGACCGCGCTGGCCAAGCTCGCCGAGACCATGACCCCGAAAGAGATCAAGCACCTCGAAGCCGAAGCCTGGGAAGACTTCCTCGACATGTGCATCGGTCAGGCCGGTGTCTGGGCCGGTGAGAACATCGAGCCGGAGAAGACCCCGTCCGAACTCATGCCGACCGAACCGTACCTGCTCGGCTCGCATTCCGGTTGCTGCGGTATCTGGGTCTCCGGTCCGACCGATCTGGGCGCACCGAAAGAGTGGAGCTGGGGCTATCGCTCCATGACCACCATCAAGGGTCTGTTCACCGCCGGCGACGGCGTGGGCGCCTCCGGCCACAAGTTCTCCTCCGGTTCACATGCCGAAGGCCGCCTGGCCGCCAAGGCCATGGTGAAATTCGCGCTCGACAACAAAGACTGGAAGCCGGAACTCGATACCCCGGTTGCCGACCTGGTTGCTGAGATCTATCAGCCGGTGAAGACCTATCTTGAGCACAAGGACTACACCACCGCGATCGACATCAACCCGCATTACATCACCCCCAAGATGCTGCAGTTCCGTCTGCAGAAGATCATGGACGAGTATTGCGCCGGTGTCGCGACCTGGTACCAGACCAACGCGAAGATGCTGGAAGTGTGCGAGCACAAGCTTGGCATGCTGAAGGAAGACTCGCTGAAGATGCGCGCCAAGGACCTGCATGAACTGCTGCGTGCCTGGGAGAACTACCACCGCATCATCACTGCCGAAGCGCATATGAAGCACATTCAGTTCCGTGAAGAATCCCGTTACCCGGGCTTCTATTACCGCATGGACTACAACTTCGTTGATGAGAAGAACTGGAAGTGCTTCGTCAACTCCACCTATGACCGCAAGACTCAGAAGTGGAATGTGTTCAAGGTGCCGCACGTCGACCTGGTCTCCAAGCCGACTGCAGCCTAAGTACAAGTATCTGGAAAGGTCAGCCCCGTCGGCAGCGAAGTCGGCGGGGCTTTCCCGCCAGCAGAATTCGCTTTTTCATCTGGTCTAACGAGTACCCTCCAAGGTAGTTACCAGATGGTTGGTCCGGGCGTCACCCTGATGCCCGGACATTTTTTTATATGGAACCCGGGTGTAGCGCAGCGTAATCCGGGATTTTTCAATATCCAGCCGCCACTTTCCCCGGGTTACGCTGCGCTACATCCAGGTTACATTTATTTCACAGGAGGCCGCGACCATGAGTGACGCCCCCGAGCAAAATCCGTTCGCAACGCCATTAATACCCATCAAGCTATCGCTGGATGACACGATCCAGTTCAATTGCCACAAGGGCATTGCCTGCTTCAACAAGTGCTGCCAGCAGATCGACCTGACCCTGGCGCCGTATGACATTGTGCGGCTCAAGAATCGGCTGGGCCTGGGCACACGGGAATTTCTGGCGCAATACACCGTGCCGTTCGCGCTGGACGGCCAGGAAATGCCCGGTATCAAGATGCGCACCAAGGACGAGACCACGGTCTGCCCATTGTTGATCGAGGAAGGTTGCAGCGTCTATGAAGACCGCCCCACCGCGTGCCGTTACTACGCGCTCGGCCAGATGGCGATGCGCAAGATGGGTTCGGCGACCGACGAAGAGTTGTACTTCGTTGTCAAAGAAGATCATTGCCTGGGTCATCAGGAGCCACGCAAGCTGACTGTCGGCGAATATCGCAAGGAACAGGGTGTCGAAGATTACGACGCGATCAACCGCGGCTGGCGCCAAGTTATTTTGAAAAAACGCTCCAGTGGCCCGACCGTAGGCAAGCCCTCGACGCGCAGTTACCAGCTGTTCTTCATGGCCAGTTACGATATGGATACTTTCCTGAAATTCATCCTTAGTGAAGGATTCAGCGAAGTTTATGATTTGGACGAGGCCACTTTCGAGCTGCTCAAGAATGACGAGGCCGAGCGGGTCAAATTCGGCGCGCGCTTTCTCAAGCAGGTGTTATTCGGCGAGCTGACCATTCCAGTCAAGCAGAATGCAATTGAAAAGCGGGTCGAGAAACGCCGCACCGAAATTACGGCGCGTCAGGCGAATGAAAAGACCAGTGATTTTGACGCTCGTTACGACGGTTCTGCGGAGGACGGCAACATTTGAACGGTCGCAGCATCAAAGTTCAGTCTCGCAGGGGGGCTCCGGGCTTTGCCTTTAACGCACCACTGCCGCTCACCTTGTACGTGCATATCCCTTGGTGTGCGCGCAAATGTCCTTATTGCGACTTCAATTCGCATGAAATCCATGCGGCTATCGACGAGCGAGCCTATATAGACGCCCTGCTTGCCGATCTCGACCAGGATTTGCCGCTCGCCGATGGCCGTGCGTTACAAAGCATCTTCATCGGCGGCGGTACGCCCAGCGTGTTCGCGCCCGAATCCATAGAGCGTCTGTTGTGTGGTGTACGTGCGCGCCTAGCTTGCGTGACCGACCTGGAGATCACCCTGGAGGCCAACCCCGGTACCGTGGAGCAAGGTCGCTTCGCGGAATTTCGCGGTGCCGGCATCAACCGCCTGTCCATTGGTGTGCAGAGTTTCGACGATGATCTGTTGGGGCGCATCGGCCGTATCCACGGTCGTCGTGAAGCCATCCGCGCCGCCGAATCCGCGCACGACGCCGGGCTGGCCAATTTCAATCTCGATCTGATGTATGGATTGCCAAATCAGTCGCTCGATCAGGCGCGGGACGATCTGCAAACCGCGATGGATCTGGAACCCGCGCACCTGTCGCATTACCAACTTACTTTGGAACCGAACACGTGGTTTCATCGCCATCCACCGCCATTGCCCGATGACGATCAAGTCTGGGATATGCAGGTGATCTGTCAGCGTCGCATGGCCGAGCAGGGTTATATTCAATACGAGGTGTCCGCTTACGCACAGGACGGGCGGCAGTGCCGACACAATCTCAACTATTGGCAATTCGGTGATTATCTCGGCATTGGCGCCGGCGCCCATGCCAAGCTCACCGATATCAGCACACAGCAGGCGCGACGACTGTGGAAGCACAAACAGCCCAAGGCCTATCTGCAAGCCATCGCCGAGCACAACGCCCACCGCGGTGACACAGCGTTACTGCTGCCGGAAGATGCCAGCTTCGAGTTCATGATCAATGCGCTGCGTTTGAATGGCGGATTTACCGACAGTCTGTACCGGCAACGCACCGGTTTGACGCTGGAGTCGCTCATGGAGATTTTACAATCCGGTCAGGAGCAGAATTTGCTGGAACGGAATGGCGAGACTTGGCGCGCCAGCCCGCACGGCCAGCGCTTCTTGAATGATTTGCTCGGACTGTTCGCGCCGGACAGCCGTCATGCTTGAGGAGATCGCAGTGGATTGCCCGTACTGTGGCGAACACTTCGAAACGCTTACCGACATCAGCGGTGGCGACCAAGACTATGTCGAAGACTGCCCGGTGTGTTGTCGCCCGATCGAGTTCCAGGTACGTGTCGATGCCCAAGGCGAACTGTTAGGGGTCAACACCTTCGGCCAAGATGAGTGATTACCGGCCGATCTCTTGCGCCAACACAGGATGCAGGGAGCCTTTGCATCGCTGATGGAGTTTTCGTTGTACGCCTCGTTTCGTTCAATAAGCTGCGCAAAGTTGACGCGGCTCAGGAACTTCGAGAGGTTGAATTCAGAATGCCAAGTCTCAGCGGCCATGTGAAACAGCTAACGAATGAATAACCCGCGCTGAGCGATAGCGAGGGAGCCAAAACACGTAGTGTTTTTGGCGTCGGGTTGATTGACTTGTTATGCTTCACGTCCTAAAGTACCATCTATTGGTATTACACACGGTGAACTGAAATGGCGAAAAACACAAGTATTACCCTCGGCCCTCATTTCGAAGAGTTCATAGCGGGACGTTTGAAAAATGGTCGTTACGGTTCTGCAAGCGAGGTCGTTCGTGCAGGATTACGTCTGCTTGAAACGTCAGAAACCAAGCTTGAGACGTTACGTAACCTGCTTGCTGCGGGAGAGAAAAGTGGATTTGTCGATTATTCATATGAGAAGCTTATTGGAGCAATAGACAACAAGGAGAGTTGATGCCCTCTTTTAAGGTCACCAGGAAAGCTCAAGCAGACCTCATCGCAATTGGACGGTTTACCCTGAAGGAATGGGGAACGCATCAAAGGAATAACTATCTCCTGCAATTGGACCATTGCTTTTCCCAACTTTCCGAGAATCCAGAGATTGGAAGTGCTTGTGATTTTATCGCAGAAGGTTATAGAAAATTTCCACAAGGTAGCCACCTCATATTTTACAAGCGAGGGCCCAAGGGTACTGTGGAAATAATCCGCGTCTTGCACGAGAGCATGGACGTCGATTGGGTCATGCTCCCTCGCGCCCTAACGTTAAGATGAGCGGCGCGCCGCTTTTGGCGCATTCGCTCGAACGCTAGGTTGGGCTGCGACACGTCGCTTCATTGGCTGTGGAATGAACTCAATTTTTAGCGTACAACCTACCGCATCAGCATATCTCTTGAGCGATGCCATGGAAGGCGCATGCTTTCCTGCGCCTTCAAGCCTTGATACAGCACTCTTGGTGGTGCCCATTCGGTCAGCCACTGCCTCTTGAGTAAGGCCCGCGCGTGTGCGCGCGGAGAGCATTTCGTGCGCGAGTGCATATTCGGTTTCAAGGGCATCATAGGCCCCACGAAAGCCACGGCGTTTCGATGCCTTTTCAAGAAAGGCTTTTTGATTGTGCGTCACAGGGTCGTATTTAAGATCAGTCATTTTGTATCTCCTTCATTCGCTTGCGCGCAAGCTTGGTTTCCTGCGCAGGTGTTTCCTGTGATTTTTTGATAAAAGCGTGCAATATCACCACGCGCTGCCCGACAAGAAAACAGTAGAACGCTCTTCCAATGCCCGATTTGCCGCGCGGGCGTAA
>VFSW01004775.1_pt1 | contig 20164 bp, 22 predicted proteins | sample 5358111 | NCBI WGS metagenome assembly VFSW01 (sample SAMN11554181, study PRJNA540505) | mine drainage metagenome | isolation source: sediment from site ElyBrook_90M | place: USA: Ely Copper Mine, Vershire, VT | collected 2017 | reverse complement strand
GGTGGCAAAAGAGGTATTCAGCCTCTGGCCACAGGTCCCGGCGCGAAATCCTAATGGCAAGTCCCCCGGCTCGGCGAGCACTGTCAACGGTGGAGCCGCCAACACAAAAAAAAACCGGCGCGCAGCGCCCGTCCCCGCCACGGACAACCTTGACGGGCGCAGACGAGCCATACAATGGACAGTGCGATTCGCGCCATGACGGCAGCCATCATCCGGCTTCGCTCACCAGCGAACTGCCCATAACTTCCACCTTTGCATAACGTTCCTTATGAAAAGCTTTTGATAAGGAACGGAAGCCACGACCCGTAGTATCCTGACGTTTCCGCCAACGCCATATAATCGCCCCGCCTTTTCATCGCTGCGGAAGCGGGCGGTATCCCGGTTTATGGAATGGAAATTTGAATTGCCTGGGAAGCGCCGAATGGCGGGGAAAATTGATCTCGCGTCGGTCAACGAACGGAGAAGATAGTGAAGTGCAGGCGCAGAGACGAAGGAACGGAGCCGGAACGCAACGCCTTCACCGTTCGTTGACGGAAGCGAACGCTTCTGCGCTTTTGGCCTTCCGCGCAAGGAACGAGCGGGCGGGAAATGACGAAAGGCGCGTAGGAGCGACATGAGCGGGGCCGCCGTGTCAGTTCCCGCCCGTTGGTTCCAGCGGCTTTATTCCAGATTCAAGAACAGGTGGCTCTCACCGATGTCTTTTTCATCCGGCAACAGAGCGCCGCCTCGTTTGACACATAAATCCTGACAAATCCTTCGGAGTGCCTTCCGCTCCGCCGAGGCTTTCGGCAACTTAACCAAGAGTCGGTCGGCAAATTGTTTCCCGCGTTTGCCCATGTAAATGATGGCGGCAATAACGGCTTCCGCGCCGGCGGCGTAGAGGGTTTTAACGAATTCAAGCGCCGCTTTTGCCGTGCGGAACCGTGCGAGGGAGCGAAGATCAGAATTTTTGGCCGCACTCAACCATTGCCGGGCTTCGGTGCAGGAGTTTTCTAAAAGTGATTCAATGAACAATTCATGCTCCTTGCGTTTGAGAGCTTGGTTGTCCCGCACCACTTGTCCGGCCGGTTCCCCCTCATGCTGCGGCCAATCTGGATGATCACGCGCGGCTTTCAAATACCGGGCGCGAGGCACATCCACATTATTGATGTAAAAAGTTTCCTGGACCAGTGTCCCGTCCCGCAGCCAAAGGCGCATCCGTCCGAAAAATCTGCCGTTGTGAGAGTCTATTTCCAGCCTCAATTTTCCGTTTTGATGCCAATAACGCTGCGTGCCTGTGCCGTGGTTCAACGTGAAGGAACCGAGCAAATGGCCATCTTTATTCCATTGCCGACTTGTTCCATGCAAAAGACCGTGCCGATACCGCAATTCCTCGGCGAGTTGATCGTTATGATGCCAAGTGCGGTTGAAACCGTGGAATTCTCCTCCCACTTCCCTCACCTCAGCGTGGATGTGGCCATTCCGGTAATAAAACCGCTTTATCCGAAGCTTGGGCATGTCGTCACATCAACTGGGTCTCAGCTTGCTTGCCGGTTTTCCCTCAAAGAGGGTGTAAATCTCTTTCTGTAATTTGTCTTTGTTCCCTCCACCTCCACCCATGCGGGGTGAGGCGTAGCGAGCCGAGCGCAGCCCAACCCCGCAGGGGCGAAGGCGCCCCGCGCGCAAAAAACTGGTCGAGGGCGGGTCAAGCTGGCTTCCTGTTGAGGTGTCAACAAAACACTGCAACAGAAAACATCACATGACCCGCCAAAACAAGTCTGAACTATTGAACTCAGTCCTGCAACTGCTCACTGAAGATGGTGCCGACGGGCATGGCTGAGGGCGTCCGGCTCCTGGTCGATGAAGCCATGCGCCAGGAACGCAGTCACGCCCTCCAAGCCCAGCTCTACGAGCGCACCGACACCCGCCTGGGCCACGCCAACGGATTCAAGCCCAAAACCCTCGCCACCCGCATCGGCCCCATTCAGTTCAAGGTCCCGCAAGTGCGTGGCGATCTGGACTTCTATCCCAACGCGCTGGAAAAGGGCGTCCGTAGCGAATAGGCGCTCAAGCTGGCCCTGGCGGTAATGTACGTCCAGGGAGTCTCGACCCGCAAAGTCTCCGCCATCGTCGAGCAACTCTGCGGCCACGCCGTCACCACCACCCAATTCAGCCAGTGCGCGGCCGCGCTGGACGCCGAATTGGAAACTTGGCGCAATCGTCCGTTGGGCTGTTTTCCTTATGTCTTAATCGACGCTCGCTATGAAAAAGTCCGCCAGGGCGGACGCCTGCTGGACTGCGCCGTGCTCATCGCCTTGGGCATCGGCCCCGACGGCAAGCCTCCATTCTCGGCGTCAGTGTGGTTTTGAGCGAAGCGGAGGTTCATTGGCGCACCTTTCTGGGCGCGCTGCAAAAGCGTGGCCTGCATGGTGTGCTTCTCTTCATCAGCGATGACCATGCCGGCTTGGGGGCCGCCCGCACCGCCGTCTTCCCCGCCGTGCCCTGGCAACGCTGCCAGTTTCATCTCCAACAAAATGCTCAGGCGCATATGCCGCGACTGGATCAACGCGCCGCCGTCGCCGTGGCCAACACACGCTTTGCTCGTTCCACGGGCTTTCGGTCGGCCCTCCCCTTCACTACCAGGCCCGTTTCCCCACGTAAGCCGTACCGAACGTCCGTCGGTCGGGATCGCGTGAATTGCGCCGATTCGGAACGATGAGGCACTGCTGGCGAAGAGTCTGGATTCGTCTCCAATATCTGGCATTCTTCATGTCGCGAATGGAAAAGATTCTAGCCAAAGCCCTTGGGCAGGACGTGAACAAACTTGCCGTGCAGGAGAAGCGACTCTTGCTCTCGCGCCTGTTGGCGCGCTTCGCTCACGAGATTCGCAACCCCCTCAGTTCGTTGGACATTCATGTGCAATTACTGGAGGAAGACCTCGCGCAAGCACCTTCTCAAATGAGGGACAAAGCCGCAAATCGGTTTGAAATCATTCACGGCGAATTGCACCGGCTGGAAAATATCGTGAAACATTTCCTGAGTTTGGCGGGGCCGTCGTCGCTTGACTTGCAGCAAGTTGACGCAGCAAAAGTGATCCAGCATGTGTGCGAACTACTCCGTCCCGAAGCCGCCGCTCGCGGCATTGAAATTATGATGACAATGCCTGAATCCGCGCCGTCGCTGACCGCTGATCCGGCTCAACTCACGCAGGCGCTTGTTAATTTGGTGATTAACGGGATTCAGGCGGTGGAAAACAGCGGTCAGGTGAGTGTGAGCATGCACGCTGACGCGGAGAACGAAATGCTGGTCATCGAGATTCACGATACTGGTCCTGGAATTCCATTGGAAAAGCAGTCGGCCATATTTGAGCCGTTTTTCACGACCAAGACCGAAGGCAGCGGACTGGGACTTTGGATTGTTCAGCAAATCATCACGGCTCATGGTGGCGCGATTGCGGCATCCAACGGTCCGAACTGTGGCGCCGTGTTTGCGGTGCATTTGCCGTTGCGGAAGAAGGAAGCCGTTCATGGATAAATCGAGAATCAACATTCTGGTGGTGGATGACGAAGTTGGTCTTTGTGCCGGTGTGCAAGAGGCGCTCAAGCGCGAAGGTTATGCGGTGGACGCAGCCAACGACGCGCCAGCGGCATTGAAACTTATCGGCGAGCGACTGTATAACCTTGTGTTCACCGACATGAAGATGCCCGGAATGAGCGGGTTGAGATTGCTCAAGGAAGCGAAGGAGAAAAGCCGCGACACGCTGTTCATTTTGATGACTGCTTTCGGGACGGTGGAAAGCGCTGTGGAAGCCATGAAAGAAGGCGCTTATGATTATTTGTCCAAGCCACTGGACATGCAGCGCCTGCGGGCGCTTGCGATGAAGGCGCTGGAGTTTCAAGCCGTCGTTGCTGAGAACAGCGAATTGCGCCTGCGTTTGCAAAAGCGGTCTGAACCTAGTTCGTTGCTCGGCGTGAGCGAAAGCGTTCATGCCATCTTGCGCTCAATTGATGAAGTGGCTCAAAGCGACGTCACCGTGCTTATCGAAGGCGAGAGCGGCACGGGCAAGGAACTCGTCGCACGCTCGATTCACTTGAAAAGTCGGCGTTGCGACCGGGCGTTCATCTCGGTGAATTGCGCGGCCTTGCCGGAACAGTTGCTCGAAGCGGAATTGTTCGGCCATGTCAAAGGCGCGTTCACCGGCGCAGTGGCAAACAAACCGGGGCGTTTTCAACTCGCCGATGGCGGCACGCTCTTTCTTGACGAAATCGGCGACCTCTCACCCAAAGGCCAGGGCGATTTGTTGCGCGTGTTAGAGGACGGCGGGTTTCGGATGGTCGGTGGCACGGACTTGGTGCGCGTTAATGTGCGCGTCATTGCCGCCACGAACAAACATCTTCAGGAAACGGTGACCGCTGGAAGATTTCGGGAAGACCTATTCTACCGCCTGCAAATCCTGCCCGTCACCATCCCGCCTCTGCGCGCGCGCGCAGAAGACATTCCGGTGCTCATTGAGGACTTCCTTAAACATTTTGTGGCCAAGCATAAGCGGCGGCGCAAGAGGCTGTCGGCGGAAGCAATGCAGCTTTGCCAGCGGTTTCCGTGGCCGGGCAATGTGCGGCAATTGCGGAACATGATTGAGCGATTGGTCATCACGCATCACAGTACGACCATTGAAGCGACTGACTTGCCGGACTTTCTGCGCACCCACGACCAAAGCGCAACCACTTTTACGGTACGTCCAGGTATGGCGCTGGCCGAAGTAGAGAAACTGCTCGTCCGTCAAACCCTCACTCACGTCACTAGCAACCGCGATGAAGCCGCCAAGGTGTTGGGTATCAGTCGGCGCGCACTGCAATACAAGCTCAAGCAATATGCCTTGTTGAAGGAGGCTTGACCGTCAGTGAACAAGTCTTGAAACACTGGCCCTGAACACATGACAGGAGCCGAATTTCACAAACACGTTTGTGAATCTCGTTCTCAATCAATCAAAGTCAAACCCGGAAGTCCGCAATGCCTCTGATTATATTCCGCGCGCGCGCCGCCTTTTCCGGCGGGGATGCTTCGTGGAAACTTTCAGACGGAGCGAGCGGTCGAGCATTTTTAAATCGAGTTTGGTCGGAAACAAACGAACGATCCCGACTCCGAGAACTTTGGCCAAAAACAACAATTCACAATCTGGCGCACGCCGGAACTGTGCCTCCAACTTGGCTAGGGATTCGCGGCTGACATCCCAGCCCTCGACCCGCAACTTTGCCGCGAGTGCTTCTTGCGTCCACTTCTTTCGGTTGCGGAACTTCCGTACCTGCGGGCCGATTGAATTTAGAGGGGCTGTCACTCGGAGAGGTTTCCTATTCAGCCCCAGCGTCCACGATGTAAAGGTATCGGCCGCAATTTCCGCAACGGTGCATTTCGCCCTGACGCAACGTGGCGATGTTTCCGATGGCCAGCGCGAGATGGCAGGCAGCGCAAACACCGTGACGAACTTCCGCCACGCTATGGCGTCCTTGATTTCGCATCCGGTCATGGGAAATCAAGACTCCGACAGGAATGTTCGCATGAAGAGACTCGATAAGCGCCGTGAGGCTGTGGCTGTCATTTCTCCATTATACTTCGACGCGGTTAGCCTCTCTTCCAACTCGCCAGTTCCATCAGTCGCTGCACAACGTCATGCATGTGAGATCTCATTGGGAAGCTGAATTGCAGCCTCAGTGCCAACGCGGTAGTGCCGTTGCGTAACCACTTATCGGCAACAATGTTGGGCGATGGAATGATAATTGACGCGGTTTGGCTGACACGGACTGTTTCTGCAATTGTGCAAAATTTGCAGTAAAAGAATGGCCTCTGTGTGCAGGTGAAATGAATCAACGCTCATTGCGCTGCGGTACGCGGATGGACTGGCGAGCGAAGCCTTCGGACTTGCACAAGGAAACATCCCGAAGTGCAACAATTGCGCTGAACGGGACCTCTGCCAAAGTCCATACCGCATTCCGGATCACTAAACTTGGTGCAACTTACTTCGTTAGATGGATTTAGCCAAGCAGTAAAATCTCTGGCACGTATTAAGCTCAAAAAGCATATTATGAATTCAATCACACCTTCGGAGCCGAGAATCACCCGGCGCTTCTCGCCAGCGGCGCGAACATCGACTCTCTTACGGCGTTCAGTATTGAAATCGAAAGAGCGACTACCGACGTGCAATACACCGAACCCTCCCACGAGCTCTCCACCTGCCAAGACAGCGACTGTCCGCTTTAAAATGATCGCTCCCCAAGCCAGAACTGTCTTTGTCGCTGGAAGTTTCAATGAGTGGAATCCCGCGTCGGCTTCACTCGTTCAAACCAGCGGGGGCGAATGGACAGCGGAGTTGGCCCTCACACCAGGACACTACGAGTATCTCTTTGTTGTGGATGGACAATGGACGCGCGACACGGCGAGCGGGGATTGCGTTCCCAATCCGTTCGGGGGCTTCAATTCGGTTTTAAAAGTTTCGCGTCACGAATGATAGGTACTTTAAAACATAGAACGCGAGAACACTATGGCCGCTCTCCTAAGTGATCATGCTCTCCAGAAGATGCGTGGCCACGATGACAGGCTTCCGAGTGGCCAAGCACTTTTTTACGATGCGCCGCTGAATGATGGGCATCTCTTCGTAAGGGCATTCGACGCCCAAGTCGCCGCGCGCAACCATGATGCCGTCGGCTTCCTGAATAATTTCATCAAGGTTGGCGAGTGCGACATATTCAAGCTGAACATTGTCGGTGCTGTAGCGGCTTTCGTGCAGAATTTGCGCCTGAGCAGGGGACGTTGTGCAAAGAGCCTGTGATGGGCGTAGCTTTTTGGACTTGTTATTGAGTCACCGACCACACGCTGTGGTTTGCACAAGATTTTGAAACGAGGTGCAAACAATGCACAAAACCCAGCAGGACAAGTGTGCCACATGGATGGAAATTGGCCTTGGAACGCTCTAAGCCCTGTCAGCGCAATGGTTTAGCGCAAATGCAACTCCTTCGGCACACTGTTTGCATAAGAGTGAACGATGAGACAGATCATGGAAAAATTGCTCGCGTTGCAGAATCTCCAATTGCAAACCAAGCCTCTTTCGTTGAAGGGCGAAGCCGAGATTCTGGCGTTGCGCGAGAACGTGCCCGTGCCGATCCTCGACCACTTCGACCGGCTCATTGCGCGTGGCAAGAAAGGCGTGGCCCTCGCGCGCAACGGCGTATGCACTGAGTGCCATTTGCGAATTACTTCGGGTGCGTTGGCCAGCTTGGGATACACCACCAAGGTTCACATTTGCGACAATTGCGGCCGCTATCTACTTCTGCCGGAAAACGAACCACTCGGCCTGACCGAATCGCCGCAGCCAATCAAATTACCCGCCAAATCGCACGCCACACGAGGCCGACGGAAAGCAGATTTGCATGTCGCGTAACCTCCTCATTCATTCCACAACTTCAATGACCTTGGCCGATTTCACCCTTCCGGGCCTGATCGTTCCTCACTTGCGCGACCAGGACGCAGCCAGTGTCATTCAAGAACTCTGTCAGGCGATGCAGCGCGAGAAGCGCGTCCCGGATTTGCTGCCGTTTTATCACGCGGCCCTGAATCGGGAATTTCTGGTAAGCAGCGACATGGAGGCGGGCATGGCGTTTCCGCACGCACGGTTGCCGGGTTTGACGGAACTCTCTTTTGCGCTTGGTCGTAGCGACGAACCATTGCGTTGGGGTACAAACGCGGTGCGTCCAGTGAGCTTTGTTTTTCTATTGGCTGTTCCCGCGACCGATTCAACACAATATCTGATGGTTATTTCCGGCCTTGCGCGTTTGGCAAAAGATAGCCAACTCGTGGAAAAACTAGGGGAGGCGCGAGACAGCTTCCAGATGTTCGAGGTATTTCAACAAGTCGCGTTGCGTCACAACAATCTTCCCAACACGAAAATCGGGCCAACGCAGACGCCGCCTCCGCGATAGTCGCCTCTGCCTCCCATGATTACGAGTGCTTATCTTTATGCGCAATTTCGTATATTCTGAATTGTGATACCTAAAGTAACTATTGATTCACAGTACTTGGATGCCTTGCGCAAATTCAATGCGCATGTCTTTCAAGCGCTGGCTCATCCCACGCGCATTCATATTATCGGGACGCTCGCGGAAGGGGAGTTCTCGGTGGGAGAAATCCTAAAGCGTGTGAAAGTTGAGCCAGCCAGCCTTTCTCAGCATCTTTCCGTATTGCGTCTTAAAAATTTGGTGGTCGCGCGGAAGGAAGGCAACCGGGTTCTTTACTCTGTGCGCGACCCGTTGCTCATTAAGATGCTGGACATGATGCGTCGTTATTTTCAACGACACTTTGAAGAAGCGATCAAGATGTACAAACAATTGGAGAAAGCCTGACGCGCTCCTGAATGAACAATGACGCCGACAACATGATCCTCGCGATCCAATTTCAACTTAAAGCCGCCGAGACGCTTACACGAAAAGGCGGGCCGCTATGACGCCCGGTTGGCTTTTGGCCGCTGCTGGAATTGGATTGGTTGCTGCAATGGCGGCGGCTTTTAAGGCGCCGCGGATATGGATGGCGGCCACTTGTTTGGGAACCAGCACTGCGTTTGCCGCCGCAACGCTAGGCCTTGTCAGCGGCGGAGTGGCGTGGGACTGGCAACCTGGCTTTGCCGTTGGAGGACAAGCGGTTCACTTGCGGCTTGATTCGTTGAGTGCTTTTTTCCTTGCTTTGGTCAGCTTGATAGGGGGGGCGGGCGCAGTGTATGCGGGGGGTTATTGGAACGACGACAAGCATCCACGTTCTGCGTGCGCGGGGAGAGTGTGGTGGAATGCGTTGATTCTCTGCCTCGGGCTCGTCCTTACGACACTGAATGGCCTGCATTTTCTCATCGCGTGGGAAGTGTTCACGGTCGCGGCGTATTTTCTCGTGACGCTGGATCGCCAGCAGCGCGAAGTGCGCGCGGCGGGCTGGCTCTATCTGGCAGCATCACATGCGGCGACTCTCGCTTTGTTTGCTTTCTTCGCCCTTCTCGCGGCGCGCACGGGCAGTTGGGACCTCGGCAATCTGCGCGACCACGCGGAACTCGCGCCGCTGTTCTGGCTCGCGCTGTTAGGTTTTGGCCTGAAAGCGGGATTGTTCCCGCTGCACATCTGGTTGCCTTCCGCCCACGCGAATGCCCCAAGCCATGTTTCCGCCATGCTCTCCGGCGTGACGCTGAAAATCGGCATTTTTGGACTCGTTCGTTTCACGGGCTGGCTGCCTGTGCCGCCGGAGGCCGGGTGGGTGGTGGCGTTTCTCGGAGTGACCAGTGCTGTGCTCGGTGTCGTGTTCGCTCTCGGCCAACACGATCTCAAGCGTCTGCTTGCCTACCACAGCGTCGAGAATATCGGCATCATTCTCATCGGCTTGGGCTTTGCGCTGGTGGCAACGGGTCAGAATAACGCGACATGGGGTCGCCTCGCCTTGGCTGGCGGGCTTTTGCATGTCTGGAATCATGGCCTGTTCAAATCCTTGCTGTTTTTTTCCGCCGGTTCGGTTTTGCACGCGACTGGTACACGCGAAATGAGCCAGCTTGGTGGCCTATGGCGCGCGATGCCCTGGACGGCTTCGCTCTTTGCACTCGGCGCAGTGGCGATTTCGGGACTTCCGCCCCTTAACGGTTTCGTCAGTGAATGGCTGGTCTATCTCGGCTTGTTCGACGCCACGATGACTCATGGACCGTCTGCCTGGGCCGCGATTCCGGCGGTGATTTTGTTGGGCGTGACTGGCGCGCTGGCATTGGCGTGCTTTGTTAAGGTGTGCGGCGTCGTGTTTTTAGGCGCTCCACGCTCATCATCTGCGAAACACGCTCACGAATGTGGCCCAGCGATGCGCGGCTCGATGATGTTGCTGGGGGCGGGGTGCGTGGCGATCGGCCTTGCGCCCTTTGTTTTCTGGCCAGCGGTGGTGCGGGCGGTTGACGCGTGGAATCCAATTTGGACCACGGCGGAAACTCCCGTTGCGCTGGTGTCACTCGGCAAAGTTCATGTCTTCCTCGCGCTGGTTGCTCTTGGTGCGGCGGTCTGGCTATGGCGTCGCGTCCAAAATGGCGGTTTCGCCCGCGCCATGACGTGGGATTGCGGTTACGCAGTGCCGACCGCCCGGATGCAATACACTGCCGCATCCTTCGCCAGCATCATCACGGAATGGTTCGCGTGGATTCTGCGTCCTGTGCGACATGAGCATCGGCCCGAAGCAGTGCTGCCTGACCGCGCGAGCTTCAGCGAACACACCCCGGAGACTGTATTGGAAAAAGTCGTCGAACCGGCAGGTGGTCTCGTGATGCGCGTCTCTATGTTGGCGCGTCGTCTTCAGCATGGGCGGATTCAATCCTACCTGCTGTATATGCTCATCGGCCTCGCGACGTTGGCAATTCTGATCCTATTTCGCGGAAGATAATGAAAGCGCAATTTTTACCATGTATTTGAATCTCGTTCAACTCGCCGAGTCATTCGGCGTTTCGGAAAGCGTTGTGGAAGGCTGGATACGCCACGAGGGTTTGCCGCATACGCCCGACCGTGGGCGGTTGTTGTTTGATCGCGCGCAAGTAGCGGATTGGGCGGCGAAGCGCGGCCTTGCTGCCAAAGTCGGTTTCCTCGCGCCGGAATCCCCTGGGCTCGGAACGAACTTGCGACTTGGCGCGTTGCTCCGCGCAGGAAAAATCTGGCGTGATGTGCCAGCGGCGGAAATCTCGGCGGTATTCGAGCTAATCGTTTTCGCCCTGCCAGGAGCGACCCCTCCTGTTCGGCAATTACTCGGCCAGCGAGTTCGCGCGAAAGATGGCTTCAATCTTGCACCGATTGGTGGCGGGTTTGCGCTGCCGCATCCGAGCAGCCGAGTCACGGTGGGTCGCGACTCCGGCGCGGTCGCCTTGCTCTTGTTGCGCGATGGGCTGCCGCCGGGCGAAAACGCTCCCGATGCCCAGCGCATTAACCGGCTGTTGTTTTTCATCGCGCCTTCGCCGCGCCTTCACCTCGATTTGCTGGCGCGCCTCAGTCGCAGTCTGCTTCGTGAACCGTTGCGGGAACGGATTTTGAAGGCTGCGCCGGACGCGGAAATTTTAGAGGCAGTGGACGCGTTGGACGCCTCGTTCGCAGTGGGGTCGAAACCGGAGGTGAAACCGTGACGCCCGGAGTGCTTTTATTTACTGCGTTCCTAATCTTGGGCGCAGGAATTCTTGCGAGCGTGCGGCTGCCGCGAATATGGATGGCCTCCACGGTAATCAGCGCGGTCGCCGGATTGGGCGCGGCGCTGATCGTGTTGCTTGGCGCGGCAGATTGGGATTGGCGGAGCGCGTTTGCCTTGGGCGGGGAAGCCATCCATTTGCGCCTCGACGCCGTGAGTGCCTTGTTCCTCGCGTTGCTGAGCGTGGTCGGTGGGAGCGGGGCGGTGTATGCGAGCGAGTATTGGTCGGAACATCATCACCCGGACTCCGCGCCGCGTGGGCGCGCGTGGTGGAGTGCGTTTTTATTGAGCATGGGGCTGGTGCTGACAGTTTCCAACGGACTGCATTTTCTCATCGCTTGGGAACTATTCGCTCTATTCGGGTTTTTCCTGATCACGCTGGATCAAAAGCAGCCCAAGGCGCGTGCCGCCGGTTGGTTGTATCTCGCGGCATCGCACGCAGGCACAGTTTGTCTTTTTGCATTCTTCAGTTTGTTGGCCGCGCGCACCGGCAGTTGGGAGCTTGGTCCGATGCGGGAAAAAACGTCGCTCGCTCCGCTGTTCTGGCTGGCGCTGGTCGGATTTGGAGTAAAGGCGGGATTTTTTCCGTTGCACATTTGGCTGCCGTCCGCGCACGCGAACGCGCCAAGCCACGTCTCGGCCATCATGTCGGGCGTGGCCATCAAGATGGGATTGTATGGCATTGTGCGATTTAGCGGTTGGCTGCCCGTTCCGCAGGCAGCGGGATGGGTGGTTATCGGTCTGGGGGCGACGAGCGCGTTGCTGGGCATCGCCTTCGCGTTCGCGCAGAACGATGTCAAACGACTGCTCGCATATTCTTCGGTGGAAAATATGGGAGTGATTCTGACTGGCGTTGGTGTGGCGTTGCTGGCGGTGGCTCACGGAAATGCGAAATGGGGAGTGCTGGCTATGGCTGGGGCGATGCTGCATGTGTGGAATCACGGCGTTTTCAAGTCGCTGCTGTTTTTCGGTGCGGGATCGGTGTTGCACGCCACGGGCACACGCGAGATGAGCAAATTAGGTGGCTTATGGCGCGCGATGCCGTGGACAGCCGCACTGTTCACCGCCGGCATCCTGGCGGTTTCCAGCCTGCCGCCACTCAACGGATTTATCAGCGAATGGCTCGTTTATCTCGGCCTCTTTGACGCGGTGACGAGCCGGGGCGCGGCGTGGGCTGCCGCCCCTTCCGCGATGATGCTGGCGATGGGCGGTGCCCTGGCATTGGGAAGGTTTGGGAAAGCGGGGGCGATGATTTTACTCGGTGCGCCGCCGACGCAGATGGCAGAGCGCGCGCATGAATGTGGAATTGCAATGCGCGGACCGATGTTGGCGCTGGCAAGTCTGTGCGTGACAATCGGTCTTGCACCCACGCTGTTCTGGCCCGTGGTGACCCGCGTGGTCGCAAACTGGCATCCTGCGTGGGAGACGGCAGAAACGCCCCCGCCGTTGGCTACACTTGGCGCGGCTCAAGTGACGCTGGCGGTTCTGGCTCTGGTGGCCGCGACCTGGTTATGGCGCAATGCGCATGTCAATGGTCTGCGACGCGGCCTGACGTGGGATTGCGGCTACGCAAAGCCGTCCGCGCGGATGCAATATGTGAGCGCGTCCTTCGCAGAAATTGTGGTGGGCTGGTTCAGGTGGATTTTGCAGCCGGAGCGCAAGCTACGCAGGCCGCGCGGCCTCTTCCCGGCGAAGGCCATCCGTTTAGAACGTGTCCCCGAAACCGTCCTGGAGCGGGTCATTGGCCCGGTCGGCTCGGGCATCATGGTCGCAGCCAATTCCGCGCGCCGGCTACAGCACGGTCGTTTGCAGTTTTATGTGCTCTATGTGGTGGCGGGGCTGATCGCCCTGGGCCTGCTGGTGATTTTGAAAGGCGTGCGATGAATGTGATTCTTGAACTCATTTTCCGGCTGGGCGTGTGGCTGCTGCTCGCGCCGCTGTTGCCGGGCATCATCAACAAGGTGAAAGCCTGGGTAGCGGGCCGGCGCGGGCCGCCTGTTCTGCAACTCTACTACGACCTCGCGAAGCTTTGGCGCAAAGGCGTGGTGATGAGCACGCTCGCTTCGCCCGGCTTCATCGTCGGACCGGCAGTGGCGTGGGTGGCGGTGATCGGAGCAGCGATGTTGATGCCCCTTGGACCGGCAGGAAGCGCATTGAGCTTTCGCGGTGATGTGCTGTTGCTGATTTACCTGCTGGCACTGGCCCGATTTTGCACCGCGTGGGCTGCGATGGAAACCGGTTCGGCCTTCGAGGGAATGGGTGCGGCACGCGAAGTGAGTTATGCGGTGCTGACGGAAGCGGCGATTATCGCCGCAGTGCTGTCATTGAGCGTTCAGTCGGGGAGTGTTTCGCTGACCACGATGCTCTCTCCATCGCCGGGCGCCGGTGCGGTGTTGCTGGCGGCTGGTTTATTCACGGTGTTGCTTGCAGAGAATTGCCGTGTCCCATTTGACGACCCCAACACGCATCTGGAATTGACGATGATTCATGAAGTTATGGTGTTGGATCACAGTGGACCGCCGTTTGCAGCGATCCTGCATGGCGCATCCGTGAAATTGCTGCTGTTTGCCGTGCTCCTCGTGCAAGCGGTGCTGCCGGTGGGCGAGTTATCCCCGCCCGCTGCTGCTGGCGTCCTGGTGGTTGGCGTGCTCGTGGTGACGATTTGCGTGGGCTTGGTGGAGTCGCTGCTGGCGCGACTGGCGTTTCGCCGCGTTCCGCTGCTGCTCACGACAGCGTTTCTGCTATGCGTGTTTGCGTTGTTGATAGCCTGGAGAGGCGGTGCGGCATGAATTCGACGGTGAATTTGTTCATCGGACTCGCGATGGGATTAAACCTCCTGGCGCTGGGCAGCAGTCGGCTGCCAACACTGATTCGCGCGGTGGCCGCGCAAGGCGCGGTGTTGAGCGCCATGCCCCTACTGATGGAACACGAGATTAACTGGCCGATAGGACTGGTCGTGATCGGGGCAATGGTGGGTAAAGGGATCATCATTCCCAGCCTGTTGCGGCGAGCAATGCGAACGGCGAACATTGATCGCGAACTCGAACCTTTCCTCGGTTTTGTGCCTTCGCTCCTTCTTGGCGCGGCAGGCACTATTGCAGCCGTGGCCTTGGGACGGGCGCTGCCACTTATGCCGGAGCACACCGGGTTGCTACTTGTGCCTGGCGCTATCGCTTCGATTTTGACCGGGTTCATCCTACTCATTGGCCGGATCAAAGCCATCTCTCAAGTTTGTGGGTACTTGATTCTGGAGAATGGAATTTACGTGTTTGGCCTGCTGCTCATCCACTCGATGCCGCTGATGGTGGAGTCGGGAATTCTGCTGGATGTCACGGTTGGAGTCTTTGTCATTGGTATCATTGCGGATCGCATACAGCGCGCCTTTGACTCGTTGGACACCCGCAAACTGACCACGCTTCGCGAATGAACTCGTATAATCTGGTTATCATTCCTTTGATTGGAGCGCTGCTGGCGGCGTTTTGGCCCAGCAATCGCACCCGGTCCTGGCTATTGCCAATCTTTAGTTTCGGACATTTTGTGCTTTCGTTTTGGCTGCTTATCCATCCGCCCATAGTCTCGACGAATGCTTGGTTTGGCTATGATCCACTTGCGCGAGCGGTATTACCGGCAGTATCATTATTGTTTCTGGTCTGTGCCGCCTATGCCGTGCCTTATCTTCGAATCAGATCGGAACGGCCTAATCGGGTTTTCGTAGCATTGCTGCTCGTGGTGCTCGCCTTGTTGAGCGCCGGTCACCAGTCCCGGCATTTGGGTTTGCTTTGGATAACGACTGAGGCAGTTACACTTGCCACTGTTCCCTTGTTGCATTTCAACGGAACACCACGCGGATTCGAGGCGACTTGGAAATACCTGCTCGTGGGCGGCACAGGCATCGCCCTTTCGTTGCTCGGCTCATTCTGCCTGGGATACGCTTCATTGCTTGGCGGCGGTGTGGGTGATCTAACCTTCACCGCACTGACCACGCAGGGCGTGGCTCTTTCACGTCCGTGGGTGTTGGCGGCATGGGTGCTGGTGTTGGTCGGTTACGGCACGAAGCTGGGTCTCGCGCCGATGCACACTTGGAAGCCCGATGCCTATGGCGAAGCCCCGGGTATTGTCGGCGCGATTCTGGCGGGTGGCGTCACCACGGTGGCGTTCACGGCCATTCTGCGTGTGCGTTCTGTTGTCGGCGCGGCCGGTGAAGGTGCAACGGCGGACTGGACGTTGATGGTTATCGGATTATTCTCCATCTTTATAGCAGCCCTGTTTCTGTTGGTCACGCGCGACTTCAAACGAATGCTCGCGTATTCGAGTGTTGAGCACATGGGCATCCTGAGCCTTGGCGCGGCGTTCGGCGGCGCGGGGGTGGCGGCGGTGCTCTTTCATGTCTGGACCAACGCGGTGACCAAAGGCTCTCTTTTTCTCAGCGCAGGGAATCTCCGCCGCGCCGCCGGTTCGGCCTCGACGGAACATGTGCGAGGCATGTCGGCGCTCGCCCCGCGTTCCGCCGCGCTCCTCGTCACAGGCATGTTCGCGGTCACGGCGCTGCCGCCGTTCGGCCCGTTTTTCAGCGAGTTGCAAGTCATACGCGCCGCGCTATCTTCCAATCACGGAATTGCCACCGCCATCTTTCTGGGTTGTTTGCTGCTGGCGTTCATCGGCATGTCGCGCCTGGTGTTTAATGTTGTGGATGGCCGCCCCCGCCCGACAACGCGGACACACGCCAAACGCTTCTCCGAAACTATCGGTGTGATTGCGCCGCCGCTGGCACTGTTGGGCATATCTCTGTGGCTGGGCCTTTTTACCCCCACAGTTCTGCGTGAAACCTGGGCGGCGGCCATCGCACAACTCTTTCCAAATCCATGAGCGCTGCCACTCCATTTACCCTCCTGACCAACGCCAGCAGCCTTCCGTGGGCGGAAGTGCCTGCGTGGCCCGTGCAGGAATTTGTCCGCTCGACGGCAAACGAACTTTCGCGCGGGGCGCGTTTATGCGCGTGGTTTGGCGTGCCGGAAAGCGCGAGCCTGCGCCTCGTCGCCGTCCTCGCATTCGATGCCGACAACACGCTCGCTGTCGGACGCAGCGAGCCGTTCACCGGCAGTTATCCCGCGCTCACGCCGACGCACCCGCAGGCGCATCTGTTCGAGCGCGAAGTCCAGGAGCAACACGGCGTCACCCCGCTAGGCCATCCGTGGCGCAAGCCCGTGCGCAAAACCAAAGCGAGCGCAAACGCCCCGGCCAACGGCGAGTTTTTCCGCGTGGATGGCCGGGAAATTCACGAGGTGGCCGTCGGGCCGATCCACGCGGGCGTCATCGAACCGGGCCATTTCCGCTTCCAATGCGCTGGCGAGGAAGTGCTGCACCTGGAAATTGCCCTCGGTTATCAACATCGCGGTATTGAGGAGGCACTGCCGGGCGGCCCGCATCGCGCCACAATGAGCCAGATGGAAACTGTCGCCGGTGACACGACCATCGCGCACGCCACCGCCTACGCGACGGTCATGGAATCGCTTGCGGGAACGGAAGCTCCGTTGCGCGCACAATGGCTGCGAGCCGTCGCACTCGAACTGGAACGGCTGGCCAACCACACCGGGGACATGGGCGCGCTGGCGGGAGACGTGGCATTTTTGCCTACGCAGTCGGCCTGCGGCAAAATCCGTGGCGACTATCTCAACCTCACCGCATTGATTTGTGGCAACCGTTTCGGACGCGGTCTTGTGCGCCCCGGCGGCTGCCGTCACGACCTCGAACCGGATCGCGCGAAGCAATTGAGCGAGCGCCTAAAAACCGCGCTCGCGGACACCGAGCAAGCCGTCGCGTGGTTTTGGGATGCTGCGTCGGTTCGCGCGCGCTTTGAAAACGTCGGCGTCGTCTTTCCCGCGCAAGCCCTCGAAATTGGGCTCGTCGGATTGGCGGCGCGCGCCTGCGGATTGGTGCGCGATGTGCGTTACGATCACCCGGCGGGCTGGCATCGTTTTGCGCAAGCACCGGTTGCCGTGTGGCCCGGCGGTGACATCATCGCCCGCGCCCGCGTGCGCGCACTGGAAATTCGACGGTCGGGCGAATACCTCTGCGAACAATTGGCCGCGCCGCCAGAAGGTGAACTGCGAAGTGAACTACCGCCGCCTGCGCCGGACACGCTGGCTGTGGCGCTTGTCGAAGGTTGGCGGGGGGAAGTCTGTCACGTCGCGCTGACCGATGCCGCTGGACTTTTCAGGCGCTACAAACTCGTTGATCCGTCATTCCATAATTGGACCGGCATGACGCTGGCTTTGCGCGGCACTGCCATTTCGGATTTCCCGATTTGCAACAAGAGTTTCAACCTGTCCTACGCCGGGTTTGATTTGTGATTAGACCTGAAGATTATGTTTGTTCTTGATACCATCACCCATCGACTGAAGCGCGGTTGCGAAACAATGGCCTATCCCAACGGGCCAGCACCCGCACTGCCCGACCGTCATGGCGGCGCGCTCAAAGTTGATGCCGGCAAATGTACCGACGGCTGTAAAGCTTGCGTGGAAGTTTGCCCGACGGAAGCCATTACTCGGCCCGCGGGCAAACCTGTGGCACTCGATCTCGGTCGTTGCATTTTTTGCGCGGCCTGTGTGGAAGTCTGTCCGTCGAAAGCTATAACGCAAACCGGCGACTATCGCATGGCCGTGCGCCGTCGCGAAGACCTTGTGTTGGGCGAGCCGGGAAAAGAACAGGTTCGCCTTGCCGCAATGCTCGACGAAAAGCTGCGCAAACTTTTTGGCCGGTCGTTGCGTTTACGCGTGGTGAGCGCCGGAGGTTGCGCTGGATGCGAAGCGGACGTCAATGTGCTCGGCACAATCGGCTGGGACTTGGGACGCTTCGGAATCCAGTTCGTCGCCTCACCGCGCCATGCCGATGGATTGCTCGTTACGGGCGTGGGGTCGAAGAACATGGAACTCGCGCTCAAGAAAGCCTACGACGCTGTAGCGGCGCCGAAGATTGTGATCGCCGTGGGCGCGTGCGCGATTGCGGGCGGGCCATTCATCGGGCACCCGCAACACAACCAAGGCGCAAGCGCGGTCGTGCCAGTGGATCTGTTCATTCCCGGTTGTCCGCCGCATCCGCTGACAATCCTCGATGGATTGTTGCGCCTTCTGGATCGGCTAGGCGAGAAATCAGAAACCCGCCCGAAAGAGAGTTCCAAGGAAGTCAGTCAAGCCACACGATGACGAGATCGCCACAGTTTATTCGGTTATGCCTACTCCTCCGGGACAAAAGCCGGGCTTCAACGGATTTCAACTCCGTGGCGCTCCTGATGACCCAGGAACTATGCCAATGGTTTCACTGCGAGTGGGGGATTTTCTGGAAGGTGGATTCGGGAGAAACATCGCTCAATCCGGTTGTTAATTGGCGCGATCCGTCGCTGCGGGCAGACAGATTATTGGCGGACACGAAACGCAGGCGGCTTCACATCGACGAAGGAAACGCCGGCATAGCGTGGCGCACAGGCAAGCCAATATGTGTGGACAATCTGGTTTTAGGAATGTGTCTCCCACGTTCCATTGACGCGCAGGAAGCGGGGCTACGCGGTGGAATATGGATTCCGGTGCGCAGGAAAAAAGCAATGCTGGGCGTGATTGAGCTTTTAGGCTTGCGGTCATCCCCGGGTGCAAGCGCGATTAAAGCAATCGGAGCTTAACCATTTCGGACATCAGTCCAGAACCAATTTCGTTTGTACCATGCGGAGATTTTTCCATCCGGTTCCAAAGGTGGAAGAACGGGTTTTTTGAACCCCTTTTCGCAATGGACGAGGACGCATTGGTGCTTTTTCATGTGGCGCAATTCGTAAGCCTTGATTTTGTGCTCCTCCTGCTCGTAGTAGTTGCGCGTCATCATGCCGTTTGAATATCCCCAACTCCGCTTGTTGACTTTTTTCTGCCCTAGGAAATCAGCGCTGTCAACGGCTCCCCTCTCGTCTGCGGCTTTAAAGATTATCCGATTTCGCAAATTGAGGGTCAGAACCTTGGCCTTGTCATTGCCCAAAGGAGGAATGAACGAGGTCGAGGACTGCGCGGCCGCGACGAGAGTGGCGCGAGCCTCCCGGATCACGTCCATGGAATTGAAGTCGCTCATGCCATCTTCAGCGGCTGTCACAAACCGTTGCGCTTCGTCCGCCCACAAAATCAACAAGTTGTCGTCTGACCTCCCATCCTTCGTTTTGTCGAACCGCCGTAGCATGTGCGTGTAAAACAGCATTTTGAGAAAGGTGTTCACGTAGCGGCGTTCCATTTGATATTTCTGCGGCATGGATACGCAAATGATCTTGCCGTGGTCGATGTCGGAAAACTCAAAGGTATTGCTCTTGCCTACGGCACAAAATACTTCAGCGATGTTCGGGGTGCTGAAACATTGCAGATAATTCCCAATGGTTTCACGGACGCCGCCCATCTGTTCGGGCGGCTGATTAAAATACCGGAAAATGAAGTGATTTCGCAATTCGTCGGGCGCAGATTCTGAACGGTGCCGCCTCGGTCGTGCCGGTTGATCTCTACATTCCCGGTTGCCCGCCACATCCGTTGACGATCCTCGATGGACTGCTCCGCTTGCTTGACCGACTGGAGAAGAAACCAGAAGGCCCATAAACTGTAGCAGCATGTCACGATTTTCGCTTCAAAGGAAACCCCACATGATGGCTCAGATTGAACAAATGTCCAAATGTCCCATAACGAGGCAAAACGAAGAATTTTGGTGGTCGCGGACGAACCCGGCCTCTCGCGGGTTTTATCGCTCGTCTTCAACGGCGGCGGATTGACTTTTGCATTGCGGCAACTGGAACCTTTGGCCGGCGAAGCCCCTTCGATTTCAGTGGGCGAAGCTTACCTCCCGCCAGCCTTTGACTCCCGGGAGTAGGCCATGAAGTACAGCAGCGGCACTGTCACGGGCGCCAGAATCATGGAAATAAGTCCGCCCGCCATGAGCGAGATGGCCA
>VFSW01004774.1_pt1 | contig 20164 bp, 17 predicted proteins | sample 5358111 | NCBI WGS metagenome assembly VFSW01 (sample SAMN11554181, study PRJNA540505) | mine drainage metagenome | isolation source: sediment from site ElyBrook_90M | place: USA: Ely Copper Mine, Vershire, VT | collected 2017 | reverse complement strand
GGCGCCCGCGCCGACGAGGCTGGGGGCGGCGAGGATGCCGCGCAGGCCCTCGGCGGGCGCGATGCGCAGGAGCGACCGCTCGGGTCGGCTGGGGATGCGGGTTGTTTCAGCTTCTTCCCGACGAAGAACCTCGGCGCCTGGGGCGACGGGGGGGCCGTCGTGACCTCGCGCGACGAATGCGCAGCGCGCCTCCGGCGATTGCGGGCGCACGGCGCGATCTCGCCATACGTGCACGCGGAGATCGGACGCAACAGCCGCCTCGCCGCTCTCCAAGCGGCGGTACTCCTCGCCAAGGCCCCCCAGCTCGAGGGCTGGGTCTCCGCGCGCCAGCGCATCGCCGCGCGCTACGTGGCCGAGCTCACCGGCACGCCCCTCGTTCTCCCTCGCTCGCCGCCCGCCCCCGCGCGCCACGCCTGGCACGCGGTCGTCGTACGCACCGACACGCGGGACCAGCTCTCCTCGTGGCGGAGGAGCGCGGGGATCGAGACACGCGTCTACTATCCCGTGCCGCTGCATCGCCAGCCCTGCTTCGTCGGCTACGACGAACCGACGCTTCCCGTGGCGGAAAGCCTCTGCAGCACCGTCCTCGCCCTCCCCATGTACCCGTCGCTCGAGGGAGACAAACAGTCCTACGTCATCGAGCAGGTCATCCGCTTCTTCCGGCGTGCGTAGCCTGTCCCCGTCACTTCAGGTGCTCACGCGCGACGTCGGCCCACGTGCCGCTCGGCTCGAGCTCGAGGTACCTGCGCCAGTGCGGCCTGGCGCGCGCGCGCTCACCCGCCTGCTCCCACGCCATCGCGAGGTTGAAGTGCGCGTCGCTGAACTTCGGGTCCCCCTCGACAGCGCGCTCGAAATACGCCGTCGCGCCTCGAGCGTCGCCTCGCTCGAGCATGACGTAGCCGAGGTTGTAGTGGGCCTCGGGCTGCCGTGGGTCGACCTCGATCGCGCGCCGGTAAAGGAGGAGCGCGCCTTCCTCGTCCCCGCGACGGAACCGGATGTTGCCGAGGTTCGTGTAGGCGATGGCGAGCGTCGGGTCGAGACGAGTCGCCCGCTGGTAGAGCTCTTCGGCCTGGTCGTACGTCGCCGGGTCTTCGTCGAGCGTGCTCGCCTGAACGTAGAGGTCGTAGGCGGTGCGCGCGCGCGAAGGGGTCGCTGCCGGGCGAAGGATGCGTACGACGTCCTCTCGCAAGGCCTGCACCTGGAAGTCGAGCACCATCTGCCCGGTGAGCGGCTCGAACGAGCCCTCTTCGGCGCGCACGACGACTCGCCGTCCGTCGCCCACGATGCGCAGCTCCTGGAGGGGGCGGGTCACCCGCGGCAAGGCTTGGCGCAGCGCTCCGATGGCGCGCGCCACGTCGCGAAGGCGAATGCGGTGCTCGAGGAGCTCGCGCGTCGCTCGGAGGGCGATGAGGTCTTGAAATGTGTAGGCGCGCTGTTTGCCCCGCAGGCCCGAAGGCGAGACGATTCCGGCCCGGTCGAAAGACCGCAGGCGCGTCTCGCTGACGCCGAGGAGCTTGGCGACCTCGCGGCGGGTGAAGACGTCCGTCACGGGCTCCCGGCCGTTGCGGCCGTCGGGCGACGCGTCCCCGCCGGCATCGCCTGCGGAAGCCGAGCCGGGCGGAGGGATGCGCCCGCCGGTCGGCCCGAAGGCTACGTGGATGACATTGTTCGGCTTTCGTCGCTTGCGCTTGCCGCCGATGCCGGTGCGGCGGTCCGTCGTGCTGGGCATGGGTCGATGGGCTTATCGCGCGGAAGGGCCGCTAGCCCGAAGGCATCGGCTGTTAGGGAGACACTCGCGAGGACGCGCGACCTTCTATCAAAGGCGCCTGCACGTCGACGTCAATCCTCACCCCGCGGAGGTGCGCCAGGAACGTCACCTCGCACGCCATCCGCCCTAGCGGCGCGGGCGCCCGAAAGCAAGCCTCGCGGTAGGCGGCGCGCATCGCCCGCACGCGCACGTGGACGTCGCGGGCCGCGACCTCGACGAGGAGTGCGGTGTCTTCCGCGGGAGTCGCGAGGATCAGGCTCGTCGAGCCGTACCACACGCGCCCCGAAACTTCGTGCCGCGCCCCGCCTTCGCTCACGACGTCGGCCGAGCGGAAGAGCTCCTGCCACCGACCATCCGGCGCGTGCAGAAGGACGCCGCGACGGCCCATGACCAGCGGGAGCCCGCGCGATTTGGCTAGACCAGGGCGAGGGCGAGCCGGCGAGGTCACGGACGAGATCGTGGCAGGGTTCTCGGCGCGGGATCCACTTTTCCGTCCGGCCGCCGTGAGGCACCTCGGGCGACGTCGGCCAGCGTCGTCCGGCGCGCCCACTCGAGAAAGGCGTCGCTCAGCTCGCTCCACGCGGGGTGAAGCGCAGGCCCTGGGGCTGCTGTGCGAGCGATCGCTTCATCCGCCCGCACAATGTGGCCAGGCGGAGAGCGCGAGCCGGCGCGACAGTTGCGTGTTGGAAAGCGCGCGGAGCGGGAGCCCAGCGAGGGGAAGGCTCCCGTCTTTCCGACCATGTCCAGCATCCGCTGGCCCTCCCGCCGGACTCCCATCGAGTGCAAGTCCCTTGCACTGCACACTCAACGGAGATACATGTCCGTTATAGGCGTGCCAACGCGCTGTGATGGCCGTCTCGATTGCACTCATGGGACGGCGCTCTGCCATGAGACTCATCGACGAACTGATGGCCGACCACGAGCTCATCGAGCGCGTCGCGGGCGCCCTGCGCACCTACGTGGGCCGCCGGGTCGTGGGCACTGCATCCGCCGCGGACGCCTCGCGATTCCTTCGTTTCCTCCGCGTGTTCGTGGGTCTGCACCATCACGCTAGGGAAGAGGCGGTGCTCTTTCCCGCGATGACCGTGGGCATTGGACTCCCTGCCGACCGCGGACCGATCCCCGCGCTCGTTGCGCAGCACCAAGAGCTTGCTGCATGCCTCGACGAGCTCGAGCCTCTCCTCGCGTCGCCATGCCTCGACCCGACAAAACACCGGGCGATCGACGGTCTCTCCAGGCGCTACGCGCACGGCCTTTGGCGACACATCGACGCCGAAAGTACCGTGCTATTCCCCGAGAGCGTGGCGCGGCTCACGCGGGCAGGTGTATTCGAGTTGGCCACGCGCGAGCGTACCGATGATGAGGTCTCTGCAGTCGCAGACGGCGAGCGTGTCGTGCACGACTATCCGCCGGCGCACGACCCGTCGGCGATGCGCGGCGAGGGGTGCGTCTTCTGCCCATCGTACGGTACCGCGTGCGAGGGGGTCGAACGCACCTGGTGGAACGACTGGGAGTGGGAAGAATTCGCGGATCACCTCGGATGATCCCTGCATCCGGGCAGTGCGACCATGCCCCCTGGGGGTAGAGGTGGCGGACCCCTCCTCCGACGCCTGTTCCACGTGTGCAATTCTGGAACACCTTTAGCCGGGGGTGGGGGGCGGAGGTGGACGAAGTGGCTCGGAATCATGCGTCGCCATGGGACCGACCGGGTGGCTCGTCTCCTGCACTGAACGGCGGAGACGGAGCCTCGCCTCCCCCCACGATGACGACCCACGCCATCCTCCTTCCGGCCGGCAACTGGGCCACCGCCGACGCGCCGCCGCTGCACTTGCCCGCGGAGCACTTCGCGGCAGCGCTCGGCTTTCTGGCGCTTGGAGCCATGGGGCTCGTGTGGGTCGCGCCCGAGCTGTCCGCGGGCGCTTTCGTCGTGCCGCGCGTCGCCGGCGTCGTTCACCTCTTCACGCTGGGATTCATCACGACGTCGATCCTCGGCGCGCTCTACCAGTTTCTGCCGGTCGCCGTCGGAACCCCGATCCGTTCGAGGCGCGTCGCCCATGCGACCTTCGCCCTCCTCGTGGCCGGATTGCCGACGTTCGTGATCGGTCTAGCGGGCGACGTCCCTCCACTCGTTCCGGTCGGAGCCTGTGCGGTTGCGGTCGCGCTGGCGCTTTTCGCCGGCAACATGATCGCGACGCTGGCTCGTGCCACCACGCGCACGCTTACCTGGTGGGCGCTCGTCGCTGCGTCCGGATTCCTCGTCGTCACATTGGCCTTCGGCCTTGCGCTCGCGACGAACCTGACGACGGGGTTCCTTGGGGTGAGCCGGTTTGCCGTGCTCGCCACACATATCCACGTTGCGGTCGCCGGTTGGGTGGTGCTCGTCATGGTCGGCGTGGCGCATCGCTTGATGCCAATGTTTCTCGTGTCGCACGGCGCCACCGAGCGCCCGGGCTGGGCGGCCGTCGGGTGCCTCGCCGGCGGTTGCGCACTCCTCGCCCTGCCCCTCGGGTCAGGCGGAGTGGTCCCTGGGGCCACCCTCATCGCCGGCGGCGTCGTGGCGTTCCTCGTCCAGGCCATTTCATTCTACCGGCACCGCCGCAAGCCCAAGCTCGACCCAGGGCTACGTCTCGCCTCGGCCGGGCTGCTAGGAGTGGCCATTGCTCTCGTGATGGCGCCGTTCGCGCTGGCGCGAGGGCTGGAAAGTCCACGGCTCCTGACGGCGTACGTGTTCACGCTCGTCGTCGGCGGCATCTCGCTTTTCGTCGCGGGGCACTACTACAAGATCGTCCCCTTCCTCGTCTGGTATCACCGCTTCGGCTCGCTCGTCGGCACGCGGCCCGTGCCCAAGGTCGCCGACTTGTACTCGGCACGGATGGCGCAAGCGAACGTCGTGGCTCTTGTCGCAGGCGTCATCGCGAGCGCCGTCGGGATCCTCTCGGCATCCACGCTGCTCGTGCGGGCTGGCACCCTCGTCTTCGCCGCCGGCGTGGCACTCGAGATCCGCGAGATGACCCGTATCGCACGCAGGAGGCCCGCATGAAAGCAACGGCGGTGGTCGACCGCGAGGTCGTCTACGAGGCGCTTCGAAGTGTGATCGATCCGGAGATCGGCCTGGACGTCGTGACACTCGGCCTCGTCTACGACGTCACCGTGGAAGGCGACGCCGTTCGTGTGAGGTTCTCGCTGACGACCCCCGGATGTCCGATGGGAACGGTGATTCAGGGCGGCATCCTCAGGGCCGTGTCGGCTGTGCCGGGGGTCGCGCGCGTGGAGCCCGACCTCGTCTGGGAGCCGCGCTGGCATCCAGGGATGGCCAAGGAAGGTGCGCTGTGATTCGCCTGGCCGGGTATGCGGAACTCGGCCGCATCGTGGATCTCGACGTGCGCGAGGATCTCCGTGCGGGGCGGGAGCCGTTCCGCCGGATCCTGGACGCCGCTCGCCGGTTGCCGGACGACCATGTGCTCCGCCTGCGCGCGATCTTCGAGCCGGCGCCGCTCTACGCCGTGCTCGGCAGGCTAGGCTTCGAGCACCTCGCCGAGCAGCTCGGCCCCGAGGACTGGCGCGTCTGGTTCCGCCGCTCCGGGGTTGCTGTTGCCGAGGGCGCCGCACCACCTGCCGCCGAAGATGCGGATGACGAGACCGCAGTCGTGCTCGACGTGCGGGGCCTCGAACCGCCCGAGCCGATGGTGCGCACGCTCGAAGCGCTCCAGCACCTTCCGCGCGGCCACACCCTCGTACATATCAATGTGCGAGTACCTCAGCTGCTGCTGCCGAAGCTCACCGATCGAGGCTTCGTGTACGAGATTCGCGAGCAGTCCGCGGATTTGGTCCGCGTTTTCATCCGCCACGCCACACCCTGAGGAGACCTATGCCCAACGCCAGTACACGCCCTATCGAGCTCGACATCCGCGTCGTCCAGCCGCGCGACAAGCACCCCACCATCTTCCGCACCTTCGACGCGCTCCAGAGCGGAGAGTCGTTCACGCTCATCAACGACCACGATCCCTATCCGCTCCATCACCAGTTCGAGGCGACGCGCCAGGGTCAGTTCGAGTGGACGTATCTCGAGCGCGGTCCTGCAGTCTGGCGCGTGGCCATTGGGAAAACCTAAGCCATGCACCCGCCCGCCGCCGGCGCGGAGAGCCACCTCCGCCTCGACATCCGTCCCGTCGCGCCCAAGGACCGGATGCAGACGCTGCTCGGCGCTTACGCCGCCTTGGCCCACGCGGCCACGCTCGACATCACATTCGACCACGATCCGGAGTGCTTGTATTACACGCTCCAAGCCACAGAGCCGACGGATTCCTTCGCGTTTCACTACCTGAGCAGGGGGCCGGAGGTCTGGCGCGTCGAAGTGGCCAAGCGCTGATCAGTTGTAGGCGCGGAGCTTGCGCCAGAGCGTGTTGCGGCCGATTCCAAGGATACGAGAGGCATCGACGTGCGAGCCCCCGCATGCTTCCACGACGCGCAAGATGTGTTCGCGTTCGACCTCGGCAAGCGGCCGTAGCGCCGTGCGCCCATCGTTCGTGGGCTCCATCGGCCGAGGCGGCGAGGAGAGCTCCTCGGGCAAGTGCTGCACGTCGATGACCCCGTCCTCGGCGAGCGCGGCGCCGTGCTTGATTGCGCTCTGCAGCTCGCGGACATTGCCGGGCCACGGGTAGGTCTCGAGCAGGCGCACGGCCGCGGGGGAGAGCCGGAGCCCCGCTCGCCTCTCCTCGCCGAGGAGAATCTTTGCGAGCGGTGCGATGTCCTCGTGCCGCTCGCGGAGAGCCGGCACCCGCAGCGTGAGGACCTTGAGCCGGAAGAAGAGATCTTCCCGAAAGAGGCCTTCGGCGACCCGCGCGGTCAGAACGCGATGGGTCGCGCACACGATCCGAACGTCGACCGCGAACGCGCGCGCCTCGCCGACGCGACGTACCTCTCCGTCCTGAAGCGCACGCAGGAGCTTCGCCTGGAGTGGCAGCGGCATCTCGGCGATCTCGTCGAGGAAGAGCGTCCCTCCCTCCGCCGCCTCGAACAGGCCCGTCTTGGCCGTCGCCGCCCCTGTGAACGCGCCGCGCGCGTGCCCGAAGAGCTCCGACTCGAGCAGCTCGGCAGGCAGCGCCGCGACGTTGACCGCGACGAATGGTTTGTCGCTGCGCGGGCTGCTCTCATGCAGCGCTCGAGCGACGACTTCTTTGCCCGAGCCGCTCTCGCCCAAGATCATCAGCGGGGCGTCGGCGGCCGCGAACCGCGCAGCCCGGCGCAACACGGCGCGCATGGCTGGCCCCTCGGCGACGATGCAGGACGACCGCTTGATGCCGTGGATGATGGAGCACAGGCCGCAAACGGCGCATCGCTGGCCGGGTTCGCGAGGCGCGGTCGGCCGTTCCATCGTGTTCCACTTTGGAGCGTAGCTCGGCATTCGCAGCGCACAAGGGACGCTTGCACGACCCGACTGGTACGACGGCTGCACGGAGCGCGACCGGAGAGACCCATCATGACCATCGTCGACCGCACGGCCACCGTCTCGCAGATCGCCCTCGACCACCCCGCGTGCGTGCACGTATTTCTCGCCCATCGCGTCGACTTTTGCTGTCGCGGCGAGCTCACGGTCGAAGAGGCCTGCGCCGGCAAGGGACTCGACGCGAAGTCCATGTTCTTGGAACTCGACGCTGCGGTGTTCGAGAGGACGGCGGCGGCGGAGGACCCGCGCGGACTATCGACGGCACGTCTCGTGGAGCACATCGCCCTTCGCTATCACGCCTACTTGCGCAAGACCCTGCCGTTCCTCGAGCAGGTCGCCCGCAAGGTGGCGCACGTGCACGGGAAGGGCAATCCCAAGCTGCCCGAGCTGGCGGAGGTCGTCTCGGAGTTGCGCCAAACGCTCGAACCGCACATCGACGAGGAAGAGGCTGCGCTCTTTCCGGCCCTTACCCGATCCCTGCCGGATTCGAAGCGCATCGAGCAGGGGTTTCGGTCCATGCACGACGACCACCTGCGGGTGGGCGAGATGCTCATGTGCATACGCACGCTCGCCGACGACTACGCGGCCCCCGACTGGGCTTGCGGGAGCTACCGCGCGCTGATGAACGAGCTCCAAGCGTTCGAGCTCGATACCATGCGCCACGTCCAGATCGAAAACCACGTGCTCATGCCTCGCTTCACCTCCGCCGGCGGGCCCTTGTCGCAACTCATGGCGGAGGAGCACAGGCGGCTCGAGGCGCTCCTCGATCGTTCCGTGGCCGATCCGAAGTGCCTCGATGCCGGCGCGTTCGACGCGTTCCGTTCGGGGCTGCTTCGGCACATCGGAATCGAGGAGAAGATCCTACTGACGGACGCGCGCCGTCGCCGAGGAGGAGAGCCCTTGCCGATCGCCAAGAGGCTCCGGGTCGAGCACGGCGCGCTCGCGTCGCTGCTGGTCCCCACGCCGGACCACGCGCTCGTGCAGGAGATACGAACGCTGCTTCACTCGCACGACGCGCTCGAGGAAGGCCCTGGAGGGCTGTACGACGTGTGCGAGCAGCTTGCAGGCGAAGAGGTCTCCGCCTTGCTCGAACGAGCGCAGAAGGCGCCGTCGGTTCCCGCCGCGGCGCACTACGACGGAGTGGGTGTGCATCGCACGGCTGTTGGAGCCCTTCGACGCTCATGACCAAGCATTGGGAGACGGAGCGCGACGTCACCGGAAGAGGATGGGGACTCCGTGAGCGCCCGCGACCATGAGATAGAGCGTGGGGATCGATAGGATGCTGTTGGTCCGCGACGACAGGAAGGTCACGCGCGTGCAGCGCACCCGCTCTTCGAAGGATGCCGGGGTGAAGCCGAGCACCTTCCGCTGATGGGGCCAGAGCACGACCCAGACGTTGCTCGCCATGACGATGCCCAGCCACGCACCGAGTCCTATCGCCGCGGCCGGCCCATGCAGCTCGAGGGCGTCGGCGAGCAGCCCGCGGACCCACAACATGAATAGTCCCGTCGACAAGGCCACCAGCGATGCGTAGCGGAAGACCGCGTGCTCGCGCTTGGACGCCCGTTGGAAAGCCTCTTCGGCCACGCCCGGAGGCGCGCCGGCCGGAAGCGCGGGCCGGTATCGAGGTTGCTGTACGAGGTTGGCCCAGTTGTGGCCCATCCAGACCACCACGCTGGCGATGTGCAGCCAGCGCGCAAAGAGATCGATGGTCTCGACGATCACGTGCTCTCACCCCGCCTGAAGCGTGCGCAAGAGCAAGGTGAGGGCAACCGCGAGGAAGAGACCCGCCGCGAGGATCCCGGCCATGCTGTCGTGCGGCAGCCGCATCGGCTCACCTGCCGGCGGTCGTGCGCATGATCAGGCGTCCGTGCGGGCGGTCGCCTCCGGCGCGCAGGGCATCGGCGATCACCTCATCGATGAGATGGCGGTGCGGGGACTTCGCGCAAACGGGGTCGGTGTTCGCGGCATCTCCGGTGAGAAGCATCGCCTGGCATCGACAGCCGCCGAAGTCCTTCTTCTTCTCGTCGCAGGACCGACAAGGTTCCTTCATCCACCCGTCGCCGCGAAAGAGCTCGAAGGTTGGAGACGAGCGCCAGATCCACTCGAGAGAGCGTTCGCGCACGTTGGGGAACTCGAGGCCCTTGATGACGCGCGCTTCTTGACACGGGAGCGCCGCGCCGTCGGGCCCGATGGTGAGGTGGATCGAGCCCCAGCCGTTCATGCACGCCTTTGGGCGCGCGTCGTAGTAATCGGGGACGACGAAGTAGATCGTCATGCGCGAGCCGAGTCGCGCGCGCGCGGCATGCACGATGGCCTCCGCACGCTCGATCTGGGCCTTCGTCGGGAAGAGCTCGGCGCGATTCGCGAGCGCCCAGCTGTAATACTGAAGGTTCGCGAGTTCGACGAAGTCGACGTCCAGCTCCTCGGCGAGCCCCAGCAGCGGCCCGACTTCGTCGATGTTGTGCCGCGACAACGGCACGTTGAGCACCACGGGGAAGCCCATCGCCTTGATGTCGCGAAGGATGGCGAGCTTGTGCTCCGCGCCGCGCGCGCCGACCAGCTCGTCGCCGCGCGCGGGATCGCAAGCCTGAATGGACAGCTGAATATGCTTGAGCCCTGCCTTCTTCAGATCCGCGAGCCGCTCTTGGGTCAGCCCCATGCCGGAGGTGATGAGGTTGGTGTAAAAGCCCAGTCGCTCCCCTTCGGCCACGAGCTCCTCCACGTCCTTACGCAGCATCGGCTCGCCGCCGGACAAGCCGAGCTGCAGCCCCCCCAGCGCGCGCGCCTCGCGCATGACGCGCTTCCACTCGCCGGTCGACAGCTCGTCCGAGTAGTTTCCCGAGTCGAGAGGATTGTTGCACCACGCGCAGTGCAAAGGGCACTTGTACGTGAGCTCGCAGAGGAGCCAAAGAGGCCGGCCCTGCCCGTCAAGCCCCGACGCGAATCCAGCCTTTTTCACGAGCTTCCTCCAAGAACTGCAGCGTGTCCTCCGCTAGGCTGGCGGCATACTTCGTCTCGAGGCACGCGATGATGTCTCGAACCGCCTGGCCCGTGCAGAGCTCCAAGATCTCCCCGGCGGTCGCGTTGAGCTTCACGACACCCTCGGGATAGAGAAGGACGTGCGCGTTTTGCGACTCCTCCCACCGAAAGACGTAATGGGCGTTCCTTCGCACGACGTCGGCCGGGCCGAGAGACGCCACTTCGGACTGCTTCATGGACGGGGGGCGCGCGGTTAGCGGACGTAGACGTAGGCGGTCACCTCGAACCCGAGGCGCAGGTCGCAGTACGCGGGCTTGGTCCACTTCAGCGCTGTCGTCTTGGCTGCCGTTCGTCGTCGCATGATTTCCTCCGTCGCGCGCCCGCATTCGGGTGCCGCTTCGTTCAGCGTAGGCAGGCATCCCCATCGCCCGATTGACCTCGATCAACTCCGTCCGCCCCTCGTGTCACGGCGGCCAACGTTCGAGCGGCAGTCACGTTCCAGCAGTTCCATTGTGGAACGACGGCTGGACCTACGAGCCCGTCGACTCGTGGATCGCGCAGACCTCCACGCGGCACGGTGCGTGCTGGGGCACGCTTCGCCTCGCCGGGCCGCAGGTCGGTCGGGCCGTAAGCTTCCCATGCGAATCCTTCTCATCAATCCGCCGTGCGATCCGCGCACCATCGGCTTGCGCCATATGGCCAAGATCGAACCGCTCGGGCTCGAGCTCCTCGGCGGCGCGGTCAAGGGCCTGCACGAAGTGCGGCTGGTCGACATGGAGGTCGTTCCGCGCGATCTGGATCGGGCACTGGCCGAGTTCACACCCGACATCGTCGGTGTGACATCCGAGATCGTGCATCGCACGACCGCGCTCGAAGCGCTGCGACTCGTGCGCGCGCGTCATCCGCAGTGCCTGACGATCGTCGGCGGTCACCACCCGACGATGGCGCCGGAGGACTTCTCCGATCCCGTGGTCGATCTGATCGTCCTCGGCGAGGGCGTGGAGACGTTTCGGGAGACTTGCGCGGAGCGGGCGCGCGGCGGCGCGGACTACGCGAAGATCGCGGGTCTCGCGATCCCCCAGCGCGATGGCTCGCTACGACACACCCCGGCCCGCCTCCTGCCGACCCACCTCGACGATTATCCGCTCCCCGATCGCGCCCTTACCGCGCGCTACCGCAAGCGCTATTACTACCTCTTCGAGCGCAACGTCGCAGCCGTGCGTACGTCGTTCGGGTGCACCTATCACTGCACGTTCTGCTCCGTCCGCGTCTACTCGAAGGGCGGATTCGTCGCGCGGGCGCCGGAGCTCGTCTTCGACGAGATCCGCGCGCTCGAGGAGGACTTCGTCATGTTCTGCGACGACCACACCTTCATCGACCCGGGGCGCATGCGGCGCCTCGCGCACATGCTGCTCGATGCGGGCGTGAAGAAGCGGTACTTCGCGTACGCGCGCGCGGACTCGATCGTCGAGCACCGGGACGTCTATGCGCTCTGGGCAAAGGCCGGGCTCTCCATCGTCATGACGGGACTCGAGGCGATGGACGACCATGCGCTCCGGCGCTCGGGCAAGAAGACCAGCCTCGATACCAACGAACAGGCGGTGAAGATCGCCCAGGAGCTGGGGTTCGGCCTGAGCGCGGGCTTCTTGGTCGAGCCCGACTTCGGGCGCGAAGACTTCGAGCGGATCGACCGCTACGTCCGCGCGCGGCCGTCGATCATCCTCACGGAGTACACCGCGCTGACGCCCTTTCCCGGCACGCCGCTCCATCGCAAGGAGCGCCACCGCCTCCTCACCCACGACCCGGCGTTGTTCGACCTGCAACACTTCGTTCTCCCGACTCGCTTGCCGAGCCGGGAGCTCTACGATCTCTTGCTCGAGTACTACGGTCGCTCGACCTCGCGCGGCGTTCGCAGGCTGCTGAGGACGCGTCCGGGCGTCTTCTTCTCGTCGCACGCGCCGCGGTTCTGGATGGGCATGGTCGCGAACGTCCGCGCGTTCAAGGCGGCCCACCGCCACATCCCCGATCGTCGCCTGCACCAGCCGGCATCGACGGCTTCGCCCGAGCTCGAGGGCACGCCCGCCCAACGGAGCACCGGATGAACGCGCGAGGCGACATGCGCACGGAAGGCACGAGCAAAGCCGAGGATGCGTTCCATCTCAGTTATCAGGGCTGGTCTGGGTGCATCGTGCGTGCGCCCCGCGGCTCCGGCGCCGCCACGCTCGTCTTCGACCCGTCCCCCGAAGGCGCCTTCGAGCCCGCCGAAGCGACGCTTCTGCTCACACACGGACACCCTGAGCACGTCGGCGGGGCGCTCGCGCACCTGCGCCGCACGGAACGCGCGCCGGTCACCGTCATCGCATCGACGCACCTTTGCCGGTACCTCGAGCGGCGCACTGCGCGTCACGACGACCGCTTCGCGCCGGTGGGCGCGGGGGCGCTCGTCGAGGCGAACGGCTGGAGTGTGCGAGTGTTCGAGTGGGAGCACATGACGTTGCTCCCGGCGGGCGCCGGGCCCGCGGCACGGTACCTCCTTGCGCTCGCGAAGCACCCGCGAGGGTTCGCCGGCATCGTGCTCGGGGGAGTCAAGGGGCCGCGCCACGGGCCGATGCTCGGGTTCTCCGTCCGCGCACGGGGCTGGAATGGATCGCTCGTCTACTACGGCGAGGGCCTGCACCGACGCACGTCGCGGCAAGAGCTTCGGGGCGCGCTCGGCGACGAACCCATCGACACCCTCGTCTTCGGCGCGGAGCCGGAGGACGCGCACGCGCTGCCGGAGCTTCTCGGGAGACACGCAGTGGGAAAGATGCTCGCGTTCGAGCCGCACCGGCGGTGGCGCGCCGAGTTCGGCCTGTCGCAGCTCGACATCGCGGAGCTCACCGCGAAGTTGCGCGCGGAGGGCCTCGACGCGCACCCCCTCGCGGCCGGCGAGACCGTGACTCTGCGATCGGTGTGATGCGCTGCAGATCACCGTACCGAGGCCGATGGGTCGGAGGACGATGGCGACACAGCTGTGGACGCCCTGCCAAAGGCCGCGAGTGGACCTGCGGACCCTCTCAAGGACGCCGCGACCAGACCTACGGACCATGCTACAGACGCGGGTTCAGGGTCGATAGCTCAGTCGGCAGAGCTGCGGACTTTTAATCCGTAGGTCGCGGGTTCGAGCCCCGCTCGACCCACTTCGCTGGTCCGTAGGTCTGCCCGCGCAGTCCGTACGTGACGGCGTGATCTTGCGTCTCATGCGAGGCGCCGGGCGTGTTCCGTGGGGTGCTCGCCGGGGTCGGCGTTGATCTCGGCGAGCAACGTATCGACGCACGCGAGCGCGACGGCAAGCATGCGCAATCGCAGCGCTTTTACGATTTTCTTTTTTTGGAAAGTGCCCGCGCGCCGTCCCTCCCCGGGGTGAGGCGTACGCCAGCGAGCACGCGCTCAGCCGACGAGCGGCGGGATGTTCTCGATGCGCGTTTCGTACGAGCTTCCGGTCCGTGCCATGGGCGCCCGCGGCTCGCGCCGGACGCGCGCGATGGCCTGAGCGAGCGCACGGGCCACCGAATCCGCGTTCGCGCCGAGCACGATCGTCGAATGGTCCCCGGCAACAGGCACGACCTCGACCCCTCCGAGAACGTGCCGGTCCCACCCGTAGCACTCGCCCCCGTCTCGGTAGACGTAGGCGACGCGGGAGGCTCGGAACAGAATCGCCCTGCCTGGCCAGGGCTTCGGCCGGTACCGCGATGCCGCGCGCTCGAAGCTCCGCGTCAGGTGGAGGTCGCGCAGGGCGAAGGGGATCGGCTCGCCGCGAGCTCGGCACTCCTCGATGACGCGTCGCTGGCGGTCTCGTCGCCGCGCCTCCACGCGGCTCTCGAGCGCCTCCCTCACGTAGCTGATCCGCTCGTCGCGCAAGCGCTCGAGGCGCGCGCGCATCGTGACGCGTAAAATGGGCATTTCCGGATGGAACGTGTCGAGCAGCGCGAGGAGCTTCACGTCCTGGCCGGCCGCCGCTAGCTGCTGCGCCATCTCGAACGCGACGACTCCGCCTCCTGAGTAGCCGCCCAGCAAATAGGGCCCGTCGGGCTGGAGCTCGCGCATCTCGGCGAGGTACGCGGACGCCATCTCTTCGATCGTGTCATGGGGCGGCGTGACCCCGTCCACGCCCCGCGCTTGCAGGCCATAGAACGGTTGCGCTTCGTCCATCGCGCGCGCGAGATCCCGGAAGTTGAGGACGTTGCCTCCTGCTCCGTGGACGCAGAAGAAGGGAGTCCGCCGGTCGGCGTCGGTGCACGGCCGGATCGCGACGAGCGCGCGCTGCAACGGCGTCGCTTGGCCTTCCTGCGCCGGCGCCGGCTGTGGGGGATCGACCGGGAGGTCGGCGCTTTCAGGGATGCCCCCCTCGGCGAGGCCCAGTCGATCGCGGAGGAGCGCTGCAACATGGGCGATCGTCGGCGCCTCGAAGAGAGTGGCCAGCGGAAGCTCCAGGCCGTATCGCTTGCCGATTCGGTGGAACATGCGGACGGCGATCAACGACTGTCCGCCGAGCTCGAAGAAGTCGTCGTGAACCCCGATCTCGGAGACCCCGAGGAGCTCCCGCCAAATCGCCGCGAGCTCTCGTTCGACCGCGTCTCTCGGAGCCGCGAACGCGGCGCTCAGCGAGGGCCTCGCTCCGAGCGCGCCGCCCGCGCCGGGCGAAGCACTCTCGCTCGCCGGGGCTGCCGGCCGGGCTTCGCTTCTCGCAAGCCGCTCGAGCCCGACATCAAGGTCGACGGTGCAGGCCACCACTTGCGGAGCCACGGGGGAGGCGAGCACGCGGTCGAGGGCTTCGATCCCTTCGGCCGGCGTCATCCCGATTCGCAGGGCCGTGCGCCTCGCATCGTCGACGTGGCCGAAGGCCGTCGGTGTCCGCGTGCTCGCCGCGTCCCCGCGCACCCCGGCAACGGCCCGCCTCATCATGAATCCCTCGACCCGCGCCACTTCCTCTCCAGCGTCGCCATACACGACGGCATCGAACACGGGCGAATCCCGCCCGCCGGTCTCTCTCAGCCTCACGTGGCTATGGATGCGCGCGGGCAACGTGCGACGCAGCAGCAGCCGATCGTAGGAGAACGGGACGTAGAAGTGGCGCGTGGGGTCGAAGCCGGGGACGAGGGCCTGCGCACCGCCCACGGCCAGGTCGAGCAGCGCCGGATGCAGACGATAGACGTCGAGGTCTGCCGCGAACGTCTCGGGCAAAGCAAGGTCGAGGAATGCCTCGGCGTTGCCGAGGCAAATGGATTGCACGCATCCCCAGCGGGGGCCGAAATCCATGAAGTGCTGGACAAGTCTGCCGCCCGCCGCGGGGCCATCGCGCGTGCAGCGCTCCCGCAGGGAGTGGAGGTCGGCCCGCGGCGGCGGCGGGAGGGCAGCGTGAGCGATCTTGCCTCGGACGAAGGTCTCCTGCTCCGATTCGCCGTAGATGACGAACGCGTTCTCGGGAGCTCCGTCGATGCGTACGTGCAGCACCCGCGAGGCTTCGCCGTCGGCGGCGAACGGGGCCAGGAACACGGTGTCGCGGATCTCGACGCCTTGCCCGGGCGGCGCGGCGCGGGCTGCGCGGTGTTCCAGTGCTGCCCGCGCCAGCTCCAGCATCCCCGTGCCGGGCAACACCGCGGGGCCGCCCCGAACGACGTGCTCGGAAAGAAGCCAGCAGTCGTTGCGGCGGAGCGAGCTCCGGAAGAGCATCGTGTGCGGCGCCTCCTCCGCGACCTCCATCAGCATGGGGTGCGCGGTCGAGGGCGGTCGTCGGTCGGCCGCCCCAGTCCCCTCCTCGGCGACGAGCGACGCCAGCATCCCCACCTGTTGCCACGCGTTCCAGTCGATGCTCAGGGTGCGTGCGCCGGCGCGAAGGCTTCGATCGGCCGCGCGACCGAAGGCAAACGCGTCGAGGAACGCATTGGCCGCGGAGTAGTCGGCTTGCCCCGGAAGGCCCAGGACGGAGCTCACCGACGAGAACAGCACGAAGATCTCGGGATCGTCCTTCCGCGTGACCTCGTCGAGGACGAGCGCTCCTTTGGCCTTGGTGTCGATCACGGCGGACTCCGCGCGCGGCGGACGGAGGGCCACGAGCTCGTCGCGCAGCTGCCCCGCCGCGTGGAAGACGCCGTGGATGCGCCCGAAACGCGCGTGCGCCTGCGCAACGATCCGTCGCATCGAATCGAGATCCGTCACGGCGGCGGGGGCGACCATCACCTCGGCGCCCAGGGCTCGCAGCGCCCGAACGCGCTCGACGCGCCGGCTCGTCTCGTCGTCCGAGCCGTGGGCCGACAGCCACGCTTCCTCGTCGTCGGGAAGGCCCCGGCGCCCGACCAGCACGAGCTTCGCCTTCACGCTCCTCGCGAGGTGCTCCGCGACCGCGAGCCCCAGCCCCCCCCACCCGCCGCGCCCGAGGGACACCCCCCCGGTTAGCCCCCCAGCGTGGGGCGGCGCACCCGGGGTGCGGGCGTCGTCGAAACGGCGCACCCAGCGGTCAGCCCCCCGCAAGGCCAGGTCTCCGTCGATCCCGTCGGACTCGAGCTCGCGCGCGATCTGCGATGCCAGCCGTTGCTCGCCGCCCGCGTCGTGGCCGGACGCGACGTCGACGGAGCGGCAGACGAGCCCCGGGTACTCCCGAGCGAGCACCCTGCGCAGGCCCGCGAGCACCGCCTTTTCCGGATCGAGATCGACGTCGCCGGGGACGGCTTGCATGTGGCTCGATACGACGTCGAGACGGACGGCATCGAGGTCGTCGGCGAAGGCGCGTGCGAGGAAGACGAGGCTGTAGTAATCGAGCGCCAAGTTCCGCGCGTAGTCGCGCAGCATGCGGCGGCTGCGTCTCGCCGTCGCGTCGACGCGCCGCCGCCGAGGCGACAGCGACCAGAGGTGAACGATGCGGCCCGGGACCATCGCGCGGCGCCGGAGCTCGCGAGCCAGGAGCTCGAAGTCCGAAGGGCTCGACGGCTGAAGGGCGAAGCCCATCGCGCCGACGGCTTCGAAGCTTCTGCCTGCGGATACGGTTACCACTCGGTCTTCCGAGCGGCTCCGCAGGCGCTGTACGAGAAGCGCAGCGAGGCGCGAGCCGTCGGTGAACACGAGCCACGTCGTCGGCCGGTGCTCCGCGCTTGGGAGGGCGGGGGAAGCGCGTCCCCACGAGGGGGCGGAGAACCACGCGCCTACGTCGGGGCGCTTCCGCAGCTCGTCGGGGCGCCCCTTCGCCGCGGACTCGCGGTCGGGCTCGACCCAGTGCCGCCGCCGCTCGAAAGGATAGGTCGGCAGTCGCACCCGCTGCCGCGCCTGCCCTGCGAAGACTTTCGCCGCGTCCAGCGCGACGCCGTTCACCCAAAGGCGTCCGAGCGCGCCCAGGAGAAAGGCTACGTCGCACGCCTCTTCCTGCGGATGGCGCATGGTCGTCGTCACGGCCGACGGCGCCGCGGCTCGCTGGCGCACGAAGCTGGTGAGCGTCCGCCCGGGGCCGACCTCCACGAGAACGTCCTCGGGGCTCTCCAAGATCCTCTGGATGCCGTCGTCGAAGCGCACCGTCTCGCGCAGGTGCCTGACCCAGTACTTCGGGTCGGTCGCTTCCGCCTCCGTGATCCACGTCCCCGTCAGGTTGGAAACGAACGGGATGCGCGGAGCGAGGAGCGGGATCGTCCGGCAGAACCGCTCGAACTCGCCGAGAATGCCGTCGACCAGCTTCGAGTGCGCAGCGATCGGCAGATGCACGCGCGCGCAGTCCACCTCTCTCGCCAGGAGGGCGGCCTCCAACTCTCCGACCGCTTTGGCAGGACCCGAAGCGACGCACAGCGCGGGTGCGTTGACGGCGGCGAGCGACACCTCTTCCCCGAGGAGAGGACGCAATTGTTCCTCGGGCAAGGCCACGCTGAGCATGGCTCCCTCGGGCAGCGTGTCGAAGAGGCGCCCTCGGAGCGAGACCAGCGCCATCGCGTGGCCGAGTGAGAAGACTCCCGCCAGGCAAGCGGCTGCGTACTCGCCGGCGCTGTGCCCGATCATCCGCGCAGGGAGGACGCCCCATGACTCGAGCAGTTTGGCCAGCCCAACCTCGGTCGCGAAGAGCGCCGGGAGGGCGACGCTGGCCGCGTTCGCGTCCGCCTCGGAAACGCGGGCGTCGAAAAGCAGCGAGCGAATCGCCCGGTCCAGGGCGGGCGGGGCGTGCGACAGGCACGCGTCCACGGCCTCTCGATAGGCAGGCTGCCGCTGGTAAAGCTCCCTACCCATCCCTGCGTATTGCGACCCGCCGCCCGGAAACAGGAAGGCGACTCGCGGGGCAATCCCTTTCTTCAACGGCCGCGCGGGTGGCATCACGACCCGCTTCGGATCGCCGCTCTCGAGAGCATCCGCGACCTGCAGGGCGTCCACGCCGACGACGGCGCGACGGACTTCGAAGGCCTGCCGTCCGGCGAGGAGGGTGTACCCGGCGTCGGCGAGGGAGATGTTCGGATGAGCGCGCATATGCGCCGCAAGGTTCTCGCTCGCTCGATCGAGCGCGGTTCGAGTCTTGGCCGAGAGCACCAGGAGCTGCGGACCGTCGACAGCCTGGGTCGAGCCCTGCGGGGGCGGTTCTCGCAAGACCACGTGGACGTTGGTGCCTCCCGCCCCGAGCGCAGTGACGCCGGCGAGCCGCTCCCTGCCGGCCGGAACCGCCCAGTCGCGCAGCGCGCCGTTCACGAAGAAGGGGCTTGCGGCGAAGTCGACCTCCGGATTCGGCTCACCGTAGTGCAAGCTGGGCGGTATCTGACGGTGCTCGAGGGCGAGGGCGGTCTTGATCAATCCGCAGATGCCCGCGGCCTCGCCCGCGTGCCCGATGTTCGTTTTGACCGAGCCGATCGCGCAGAACTGCCTCTTGTCCGTGCTCGCCCGAAATGCCTTCGTGAGGGCCTTTACTTCGATCGGGTCCCCGATGAGCGTCCCCGTGCCGTGGGCCTCGATGTACGACATTTCCTCGGCCCGGACCCCCGCGACCGCGAGCGCCTCGGCGACGACGCGTGCCTGCCCCCCCAGGCTGGGCGCCAAGTATCCGACCTTGTCCGATCCGTCGTTGTTGGCGGCGGACCCGAGCACGATCGCGATCACGCGGTCACCGTCGCGGAGCGCCTCGTCGAGCCGCTTGAGGACGACACAGCCGACGGCGCTCGCCATCACCGTCCCGGCGGCCCGAGCATCGAAGGCCCGGCAATGGCCGTCGGGCGATAGGATCTCACCCTTCCGGTAGACGTACCCTCGATCTTGCCGGGGGTAGACGGTGGAGCCGCCGACGAGGGCCATGTCGCACTCGCCGTTGAGCAGGCTCTCGCAGGCGACGTGCACGGCGAGCAGCGACGAGGAGCACGCGGACTGGACGCTCATGCTCGGCCCGCGCAGATTGAGCTCGTACGAGACCCTCGTCGCGAGAAAGTTCGCGTCGTTGCCCGTGTGCCGCGCGAGCCAGGGGCCGACCGTCGCCATGACCTCGCGATTCCCGAGGACGTTCTGCATCAAGTACTCGCTCGCGCCCGTGCTCGCGAACACCCCCACGGACCCCCGGACGCTCTCTCCGACGTAACCGGCGTCCTCGAACGCTTCCCAGGCGCACTCGAGAAACATTCGGTGCTGGGGGTCGAACACCGCTGCGTCGCGCGGGCTCATGCCGAAGAAGGCGGCATCGAACTGATCGATGTCGTCGAGGCGCCCGCAGGCCTTCACGTACGACGGATCGCTCAGTGCGTCGGGCGATTCTCCCGCCGCGAGCAGTGTCTGCTCCGGGAAGAACTGGATCGACTCCACCCCGTCGCGCAGGTTCGTCCAGAATGCGCCGATGTCGCGCGCCCCCGGAAAACGCCCCGCCATTCCGATGACCGCGATCGCCGACGGGTTCGCGGACGCCCTCGGCGCCATGCGCGCAACGGCCTGGACCATGGCCCCCCATTTCGTGCACGTCTCGCGCCCTTGGGGCAGCAGCCCCGTCC
>VFSW01004773.1_pt1 | contig 20169 bp, 18 predicted proteins | sample 5358111 | NCBI WGS metagenome assembly VFSW01 (sample SAMN11554181, study PRJNA540505) | mine drainage metagenome | isolation source: sediment from site ElyBrook_90M | place: USA: Ely Copper Mine, Vershire, VT | collected 2017 | reverse complement strand
GAGGGCGCGCGGGGCCGCGGGGATGCGGGGGCGCGCCGGGTCTAAAGCGTCCTGCCCCCCGCTCGCGGAAACGGCGGGCGGCCTGCGGGCCGCCCGCCTTCTTTTTTCGGACTGTGACCGAAGTCTCACCGCTTGTGACCAACGCGGGACTTTTCCGAAACGGAAAGATATGTAATACTTCCCGCCATGAAGAAAATCATCGCCGCGCTGTTCGCCGTGATCCTGGCCGCCGCCGCGCCTGTCGGCGCCGCCGCCGAAGAGTGGAACACGATGGGACCGCGCGCGATGGGCATGGGCGGCGCCGGCGTGGCGCTCGCGCAGGGGCCGCTGGCCTCCTACTGGAACCCGGCCGCCCTCGGCCGCGCGACCGAGAACTCCTACGGCTTCCAAGCCCCGGTCAGCGTGCACGCCGCCCTCACCGGCCCCGTCATCGCCGGCGCCAACGACCTGAAGAACGCTCAGAACGCCTGCAAAGCCACCGACCCCACCTGTCAGACGCAGGTCAACAACGCCCTCGCCGAGCTCAGCAATCCGACCAACGGCCTGCGCATCGACGGCAGCGCCGCCGGCGACCTCAAGATCGGCAAGATCGCCGTCTTCATGAACGGCTTCATCGACGCCGGCGCGACTCCCCGCGTCGACATGGCCCACACCTCTCAATCCGACATCGTGAACGGCCTAAACAAATCGGCGCTGATCGTGAAGGGCGCCGAGATCACGGAGCTCGGCGCGGGCTACGGCCACGAGCTCCCGTTCGCCCCGGGCCTTTTCCTCGGAGGCGACTTGAAGGTCATGCGCGCCAAGGTCGGTTACGTGAGCCAGCAGATCATTCAGAACAACTCCCAGTACAACAACGGCGCGTCGAACATCGTCAGCGACCTGAAAAACAACGCGGCGAGCAGCGGCAACATCGGCGTGGACGCCGGCGCGCTGTGGGACGTCAACAGGACCTTCGAGGGCGCGCGGTGGTCGCCGCGCGTGGGCGTCACCGGACGCAACCTGAACAACCCGACGTTCTCGCAGCCGGCCGCCGCCGCGGCCGACGGCGTCGGCGGCAAGTACGCGCTGAACCCGCAGGCGCGCCTCGGCCTGGCGCTCTCTCCGTTCCATTGGTGGAACCTGGCCGCCGACGTGGACCTGACGCGCAACCTGACGCCCGTCGACGGCGTCGCCAGCCGCCAGCTCGGGCTGGGCACCGAGTTCAACGTGTTCAACCGCAGCTGGATCAACATCCCCCTGCGCTTCGGCGTGGCGCGCAACCTCGAGGCGGCCAGCAACATGGTGACCGCGGGCGCCGGCCTCAACTTCCTGCATCTCCTCATCGACTTCTCGGGCGAGTTCAGCCCGAAGACGGTCCAGACCCAGAGCGCGACGAACAGCCTGAACGGAACCAACGGCGCCAAGAACATCCCTCAGGAGCTCGGCGGCTCGGTGTCGATCAGCCTGCTTTTCGGCGGCTCCGAGGACCATCCGCACGCGAAGAGAGAGGTCGAGCCCGCTCCGACCGAGCAGCCGGCCGCGCCCGCGCCGGCTCCGGCGCAGGCCGCGCCGGCGAAGGCCTCCAACGAGCTGCCGCCCGCTTCGGCCGATCAGGTCAAGAAGAACGCGGCCGCGGCGCAGAAGGAGCTGGACCAGCAGGCCAAGCCCGCGCCGGCCGGCCGGTAGCCTCTCAGAGGTCCCAGCGCCGGATCAGGACGAAGGCGGCCGTGCCGAACACGGCGTTGGCCGCCCACGCCGCGGCCCAGGCGGGCAGCGTCCCGCCCACGCCCATCGCGCGCCCGACCTCCATGAACCAGAGGTAGGCGAAGGAAAGGACGAGCGCGCCGCAGAAGCTGACGACGCGCGAGGACTTGCGCAGGCGCAGCGCGATGGGAATGCCCAGCGCGCAGATCACGAGGTTGGCGAACGGATAGGCGACCTTGGCCCAGGCCGCGACCTCGTACTCGCGGGGCGAGCCGCCGAGGCGCCCGACGCGGCGCTTGTAGCTGAGCACCTGGCGCAGCGTCATCTCGTCGGGGTTCATCGGACGCGGGATCAGGTCGAGGGGCCCCACGTCGAAGCTCGAGACCTCGGAATCGAACGCGCGCTCGACGACGCCCTGCGGTCCGAAGCTGCGCTCGACGCCGTCGTGGAAGACCCAGCGCTTGGCCGCCGCGTCCCACAGCGCGTACTTGGCGTCGAGCTGGGACACGACGCCCTCCGCCCCCAGCTGCTCGAAGGTCGGGCGGTTCATGCGCCCCTCGAGCGGCATGAACAGCCAGGTCTGCACGAAGCGGCCGTCGCCGCCGTCGAGCGCCACGTTCGGATACGTCGTCCACTCCCACTCCGGGTGGACGCGCTCGTGCCACAGCCGCTGCGAGCGCGCCCAGGCCGCGGGCATGATCGTCTCCTGCGCCGCGAAGGCCAGCGCCGCGACCCCCAGCGAGCTCCACAGGATCGGCAGCCAGAACCGGCGCGTCTCCAGGCCGCAGGCCTGCGTCGCCAGCCATTCGCCGCTCTGCACGAAGCCGCTCATCGCGACCAGCGTGGCCAGCAGCGTCGCCATCGGGATCACGCGCACCGCCCAGTAGGGCACGCCGAGCCACAGGCATTCGAGGATGATCCCCATCGGCGCCTTCGATTTGACGATGTAGTTCATCTTGTCGAAGGTGTCGCCCAGGAAGATCAGCACCGCGAACAAGCACAGGCCGAAGAAGAACGGCTTCAGGAAGCGCCCCATCATGTGGCGCGTGAAGATCGTCACTGCGCCGCCGCCCGCCGCGTCAGCCACGCGCCGATCGCCAAGCCCGCGACGTCGGCCAGCCACGGCGCCGTCGGCGCCAGCAGGTCGTGCCGCCGGCCCAGGCTCACGCCCACGACCAGCAGCCCGTAGAACGCGAACATCACGCCCAGGCTGGCCACGAAGTCGGCGCCGCGCGCGCGGCGCTTGAGCCCCAAGCCCAGCGGCGCCGCGATCCAGAAGAAGATGAGGGGCGAGAGCGCCCCCGACGAGCGCGCGGCCGCCTCGACGATGTACTCGAGGCGGCGGTCGTGCGCCAGAGCCGGATCCGCCGCGCGCGCGCGCAGCTCGCGCGTGGTCATCTCCTGGATGTCCGGCTCGCGCGGCGCGGACGGCGTCGTGAGCGGCAGGTAGACGTTGTAGGTCTCGAAGCGGCCTGAGGTGTAGCGCTCGGGGTCCGAGTTGGGCAGCTGGATCTGCCCGTCCTCGAGCTGCAGGTCCACGCCGCGCCCCGGCTCGAGGGTCAGCGTGCCGCGTTCGGCGTTGACGCGCACCGCCTCCTTCTGGCTGGGCCGCACCAGGTAGACGCCCTCGAGCTTCCCCGTGCGGGGCTCGACGCCGCGCGCGTACAGCCGCCACGGACCCAGCGGCGTGAACGCGCCCGGGCGCAGCTCGATCTTGGCCATCTTCTCGCCCGCCTCGCTCGTGCGCTCGCGGAAGGAGTGGAAGCCCTCCGGCCCCGCCTTGTGGTTGATCAGGAGCAGGAGGACCGTGAGCAGGATCGAAAGCCACAGAAACGGCCGAGAGATTTCAAAGAACGAGAAGCCCGAGGCGCGCAGGGCCATCACCTCGCCGGTGTCGGCGAGCTGTCCCAGGGTCACCATCACCGCGACGAGGAATGCCATCGGCACGGCCAGGCTCGCGAACGACGGCAGCAGGCGCGCGAAACAGGAGAGAATCCAAAGCATCGGCAGGCCCTTCATGACCGCCATCGTGAACAGCCTCAAGAACTGGTTCATCAGCAGAACGCCGAGGAACAAGGCGAGGCCCGCCCCGAAGATCGGCAGGAATTGCCGGAGGATGTAGCGCGGCAGGATCGGCATCGACGACGATTCTACCAATTCACCGGAGGGGGTCAGGCCTTAACTTAATTAACTTATTCTTGAAATCCCGTCGCTCGATAAATAAGTTAATTAAGTTAAGGCCTGACCCCGATTGCTAGAATCAACGCATGGATACCCAGAAAGCCGTCTCCTATGCCGAACAGAACTACCCCCATTTCCTGGAGGACCTCAAGGTCCTCGCGCGCATCCCGAGCGTCAGCTTCCCCGGCTTCGACCCGAAGGAGGTCGTGCGCTCGGCCGAGGCCGTGGCCGCGCTGTGCCGCGAGCGCGGTCTCGAGAACGTCGAGATCCTGACGCTTCCCGGCGCGCACCCGTACGTGTACGCCGACTGGCTCCACGCCCCGGGCAAGCCCACCCTCCTTCTGTACGCGCACCACGACGTCCAGCCCGCGGGCCGCGAGGAGCTGTGGAAGTCGCCGCCCTTCGAGCCGACGGAGCGCGACGGCCGGCTGTTCGGCCGCGGCACCGCCGACGACAAGGCCGGCGCCGTCGCGCACACCAGCGCGATCTCGGCCTGGCTCAAGACCCACGGCGCCCTGCCCGTCAACGTCAAGCTCATCATCGAGGGCGAGGAGGAGTGCGGCTCCGACAACCTCGAGCCCTTCCTGAAAAAATACGCGTCGAAGGTCATGGCCGACGCCATCGTCCTGACCGACACCGGCAATTTCGACCACGACACGCCCTCGATCACCGTGGCCCTGCGCGGCCTCGTCGCCGTGGACGTGACCGTGAAGTCGATGGATCATCCGCTTCACTCCGGCATGTGGGGCGGGCCCGTCGCCGACCCCGTGCAGGCGCTGGCCAAGATGATCGCGTCCGTCGTCGACGCGAAGGGGCGCATGGTCATTCCCGGCATTTATAAGGACGTCGAGAAGCCCCCGAAGGCCGCCGAGGCCAGCCTCAAGACCCTGAAGCTGTCCGAAAAGACCTTCCGCGAGCAGTCGGGTCTGTTCAAGGGCACCAAGCTCATGACCGCCGCCAAGGACATACTGCGCTCCAACTGGTACTGGCCCTCGTTCTCCGTCAACGCGATACAGGCTTCCACCAAGAAGGACTGCGCGAACATCATCAACGAGTCCGCGTGGTGCCACATGGGCATCCGCCTGGTCCCGGGCATGGACGCGAACAGGTCGCTCGCGGCGCTGAAGAAGCATCTGCTCAAGAACGCTCCGTGGGGCGTCCAAGTGGAGTTCTCCGGCGAGTCCGCCAGCCCCGCGTGGACGACGAACACCGACGCCCCCGCCTTCGCCGCCGCGCGCCGCGCGCTCGAGAAGGGCTACGGCCGCAGGTCCGTGGACATGGGCTGCGGCGGCTCGATCCCGTTCGTCGGCCCGTTCGCCAAGGCCCTCAAGGGCGCGCCCGCGCTGATGATCGGCGTCGAGGACCCGCTCTCCAACCCGCACTCCGAGAACGAGAGCCTGCACCTCGGCATGTTCCAGAAGGCCATCGCCTCGGCCGTGCATCTCTACGCCGAGATCGCGGCCCTGCCCTCGGTCAAGTAGCGGAGTCCGCGCGCCTCACTGGATGTTGATCAGCGTGATCGGGAACGACAGCGGCCGGCCCTCGCGCAGGATCTTGACGGTCACCTTCTCGCCCGGCTTATAGAGGTCGAGGGCGTTGTACAGGTCGTCGAAGTCCTTGACCGGGTGCGCGTCGATGCCGACGATCGTGTCGCCGACCGCGTAGCGCCCGCCGGGCAGGTGGCGGCCGCCGCGCAGACCGGCCTTGGCCGCGGGCCCGCCGCGCGCGACCTGGTCGACGACGACCCCGTCCTGGTCGCCGAGCAGGTAGTACTTCTGCCCCGCCGTCAGGATCGTGACGCCGATGCCGGGGCGGACGACCTTGCCGTAGCGGATCAGCTGCGGCACGATGCGCTTGATGAAGGCGACCGGCACCGCGAATCCGATGCCCGCGCTCGAGCCCGAGCGGCTGTAGATCATCGTGTTCATCCCGATCAGGTTCCCCGAGGAATCGAGCAGAGGCCCGCCCGAGTTGCCGGGGTTGATGGCCGCGTCGGTCTGGATCATGTCGTGGATGGTGACCCCGCCGATGCCCTGCACCACGCGGCCGAGCGCGGAGATGATCCCTTTGGTCAGCGAGTGGTCGAGGCCGAACGGATTGCCGATCGCGTACGCCTGCTGGCCGACCGCAAGCGGATCGGACGAGCCGACCTTGATGGGTTTCAGCGTCTCCTTGGAATCCTCGATCTTCAGCACCGCGATGTCCTTGTTCGGGTCCGTGCCGACCAGCTTGGCCTGCACCTGCGTCTGGTCGTCGAACGTGACGAGGAAGGCGTCGCCGCCCTGCACGACGTGGAAGTTGGTGACGACGTGCCCCTTCTTGTCCCAGACGAAGCCCGAGCCGGCCCCTTGCGGAATCGCGAACTCGTCCATGTACTGGTTCTGGCCGAGGGCCACGTTGGTCACGAACACGACGGAGGGCGAGGCCTCGCGGAAGACGTTGATCGTGTTTTGCTCGTCCGGCAGCAGCGCCGCGGCCGGGCGGACGGCGAGGACGAACAGCAGAGCGCGGAGGGAAAACCGGGTCATCATGGCGCGATTTTATATAATTGGGCCCCGTGACCGCTCCCCTCCCCCGCTTCCAGCCCGAACGCCACGCCGACGAACGCCACCCCCCGCGCTGCCCGGCCTGCGGCCGCGACACGCCCGAGAGCGCGCATCCGTCGGCCGAGCCCGGCTTCGAGATCCTGCGCTGTCCGGACTGCGGCCTGGGCCGCACGTGGCCGCCGGAGCCGCCCGACAAGATCGCCGCGTGGTACCCCGAGCAGTACTACGGCAAGGGGAACGTGCGCTTCAATCCCCTTTTCGAGCGGCTCGTGCGCTGGTTCCGGCGCCGGCGCGCGGCGGTCCTGCACAACCGCGTGCCGCGCGGCCCCGTCCTGGACGTCGGCTGCGGCCGCGGCCTCATGCTGAGCTACCTGCGCGAGCTCGGCTACGAGCCGCACGGCGTCGAGTTCTCGCAGACCGCCGCCCGCCACGCCAGCGAGGTCCTCAAGATCCCGGTGACCACCGAGGACTTCGTGCGCGCCCCGCGCGAGCGCGAGCGCTACAACGCCGTGGTCTTCTGGCATTCCCTCGAGCACTTCTCCAACCCCGTCGCCGCCGTCGCCCGCGCCCACGAGGCGCTCAAGCCCGGCGGGCTCCTCGTCGTCGCGGTCCCCAACTACGACAGCTGGCAGGCGCGCGCGTTCGGGCGCTGGTGGTTCCATCTCGACGTGCCGCGCCACTACTTCCACTTCGGCGAGCGCTCCCTGGAGGCCGTCCTGGCCCGCCACCGCTTCCGGATCATCCGGCTCGACCACTTCAGCTTCGAGCAGAACCCCTACGGCATCCTGCAGAGCGCCTACAACGCGCTGGGCCTGCGCTTCAACCTGCTCTACTCCCTGCTGAAGGACCGCAGCGCGCGCGTCGACACGGCGCTGAGCCATCCGTTCCAGACGCTCGCCGTCGTCCTCCTGCTGCCCCTGTTCCTTCCGGCCGCCGTCGCGCTCGCCTTCCTTGAGACCGCTTTCCGCTCCGGCGGCACCATCGAGGTCTACGCCTTCAAGGAATGACGCCGGGCGCGTCCGCTAAGGAATCGTCAGCCGCCCGCCCTTGATCGTCAGGCCGGGCAAGTCGATGTAGAAAGGCGTCTCGGGGTTCGGATCGAGGGAGAGGTTCAGCTCCTTGATCGGGCGGAACATCGCCGGCGGGATGGGCGCGCCCAGGTAGGTCGCCGACAGGATGCGCACCTTCAGCCGGCGCTCCGCCCGGTCGAGATCGAGCGCCGCCTCCGCCGAGACCGGGCGCCCGTGCCACGAGCCCGACGCCTTGATCGTCCCGTCGAGGACGAGGTCGCTCAGCTGCAGATCGGGAACCCGCTTCTCGATGAACGCCTTCAGGTCGGCCGCGTCCACTTCGAGGCCGCGCAGCGTCACCCGGTCCAGGCGCATCAGGCGCATCTCGCCCCAATCGTACTCCGCGAGGTCGTTCTTCGAGAGCGTCGTCAGCGAGAGATTTTCCAGGTCCGCGGCCACGCCCTTGATGGTCAGGCCGCGCACGCTCAGGCTGTCGGCGCTGAGGCGCACCTTGCTCCACGCCGACAGGCGCGGGTCCCACGCGCCCATGTCCGCGCGGACGCCGGAAGCCTTGACCTCGCCGACGGAGAAGACCTCGTAGGACACCCGCTCCTGCAGGAACGGCTTCGGCCGGCCGCGGCGCTGGCGGTAGAGCACCGCGGCGCTGCCGTCGGGCAGGGGCCAGCGCGCGATCTCCTCGTAGGCCGCCTGGAACCAGCCGTCGGGCTTGGCGATGGCCTTGGCCGCCTCGGGCAGGCCGCCGATCACGCCGGGCGGCCCGAGGGACCCGCTCTTGAGCAGCACGAACTCCGACAGCTCGCACAGCCGCTTGTTGACGCCGCGCATGCGCGCATGCGGGAGATTCAGGCGGCGCTGGACCCAGTGGAAGGTCGGCGCGTTGAAGTACTCATCGTTGGCGACGAGCGTGACGTTCGTGATCGGGCGGGTCGGGTCGCGCGCGTCCTCGATGCGGCGCAGGATCTCCTCGGTCTTCCAATCCTCGCGCATCGGCGGCCGGTTCACGAAGAACGGCAGCGGGACCAGAGGCATCGGGAAGTTGAACGGGCCCACCGCGCCGAAGAAGAAGTTCACCATGGCGACCAGCTGGAAGCTCGTGACGCCCCACGTGAGCGCGTCCGGCCAGGTGGCGGCCATCGCCAGGCCGAGCGGGGCCAGGCCCGGCAGCAGGAAGCGAATCTGGCGGTTGGGCACCACCGTCCAGAACACGTACGAGGTCACGACCCAGTAGGCCAGGATCCAGCCGTTGTCGCGGCGGCGCGCGTACTGCGGAGCCAGCAGGCTGATGAAGCCCAGCGCCCACAGCAGGGGGCCCAGCGAGCCGCACGCCTGAACCAGGTAGGACGACCACGCGCCCTCCTTCCAGAACGGGACGGCGAAGTCCGACGAGGCCTGCATGAGCCGCGCCGGCAGCAGCGCCAGATGCGCCCAGTACCACGGCGCGAACAAGGCCAGCGAGAGCCCCATCGCGGCCAGGACCTTGAGCCGCGCGTTGCGGTCGCTGAGGGCGCGCGCGGCGATCAGGTACGCCGGGATCATGTAGCTGAAGTAGCTCCATTTGTGCATCATGCCGACGGCGTGCAGGACGGCGAAGGCGAGCGCGGGCAGCCAGCCGGTGAAGCCTTCGCTGGCGAGCAGGGCCCAATAGCCGGCCGCGACCCAGGCGACCATGGCCAGGTCCACGAGCTGCGTGGTCAGCAAGTCCTGGAGCCCGGGCGCGGCGCAGAAAGCCAGCGTCGCCGCGAGCGCGCGGGAGTCCGACAGGAAGCGCCAACTGATGCCGAAGAGCGAGATCGCCAGCACGGCCATGTAGAACCAGTTGACCCAGAGCGCGGCGCGCGCCGGATCGGCCGAGTCGTAGGCGCCGCGCAGGAGCAGGTGATAGGCCGGCGGAAACGGCGGCATGCCGGGCTTGGGCGCCAGGTACCAGAAGTCGCCCCAGCGGCCGGCGCCGATCGCCTCGCGGTAGTCGAGCGCGATCTCCATGTGCGTGGCCTGATCCCACGACGGAGGGCGGGTGTCGACGCGGATGTAGTGGCGCAGGAGCAGCGCTTCGACCGCCAGGAACGCGGCCAGCCCCAGGACGCTCAGAACGAGAACCTTGCGCGAGGCGCGGACCGGCGGCGCGAAATCGTTCATCGGAGCGTGTCCATCCTAGTATATTTTTGTAGAATTCCGCCCACATGAAAGCGGCGATCCTCATCGGCGGTCAGGGCACGCGCCTGCGGCCCTTCACGCTGGAATCCCCCAAGCCTCTCCTGCCGGTCCTCAACCGCCCTTTCCTTGAATACCAGTTCCGGGTCCTGCGCGACCACGGAGTGCGCGAGACGGTCCTCTGCGTGTCCTACCTGGCCGGCGCCTTCAAGCGCGCGTTCGGCGACGGACGCCGCCTCGGCCTCAAGCTGCGCTACTCGCTGGAGACGATCCCGCTGGGCACCGGCGGCGCGGTCAAGAACGCCGAGAAATTCCTCGGCGGCGGGCCGGCGCTGATCCTCAACGGCGACGTGCTCAACGCGCTGGACCTGGGCCAGTTCCTGGCCTTCCACCGCGCGCGGCGCGCGGAGATCTCGATCGCGCTGACGCGGGTCAAGGACCCGACGCAGTACGGCCTCGTGCTGACCGACGAGAAGGGCTTCGTGCGGCGCTTCCTCGAGAAGCCGACCTGGGACGAGGTCGAGACGAACACGATCAACGCGGGCGCCTACCTGTTCGAGCCTTCGGTGTTCGCGCACATCCCCGCCGGCAAGACCTACTCGCTCGAGCGCGGCCTGTTCCCCGAGCGCCTCGCCGCCGAGGGCAAGCTCGGCGGCTGGGTGACGCCCGGCTACTGGATCGACATCGGCACGGTCGAGAAGTACCTGCAGGTCCATCTCGACATCCTGGAGGGCCTCACGCCGTTCAAGCCCGGCGCGAGCGCGCGCCTGCTCGGCGGCGTCGTCGGCGCCAAGGTCGCCGCCGGCCCCGGCGCGCGCGTGGCCCCGTTCGCGCGCTTCTCGGGCTCGGTGAGCCTGGGCCGCGGCGTGCGCATCGGCCGCGGAGCGTCGCTGTCGGACTGCGTAGTCCTCGACGGCGCCTCGATCGGCGACGGCGCGCGCCTGGAGCGCTGCGTCGTCGGCGCGCACGCGCGCGTGGGCACGCACGCGATCCTCGGCCCCGGCGCGGCGCTGGCCGGCGGCTCGCGCGTGGGCGACTACAGCCGGCTGTGAACCGAAGATGAGGCAGAAGATCCGCCGCGTCGAGAAGCCCTGGGGCCACGAGCTGATCTTCGCGCACGCGCCGGGAAAGTACGCGGGCAAGATCCTGGTCATCGAGAAGGGCAAGCGCCTGAGTCTGCAGTACCACCGCCGCAAGCACGAGAGCCTGTACGTGCTCAAGGGAAAGCTGACTTTGCGGCTGGGGAAGAAGAAGCACGTCGCCGGGCCCGGGACCGCCTTCGCGGTGCCGCCCGGGACCGAGCACCGCTTCGAGTCGCACCACGGGCGCGTGACGCTCGTCGAAGTCTCGACCGCCGAGCTCGACGACGTCGTCAGGCTCCAAGACGATTACGGACGCACCGGAGAAAAATAATGGACCCGATCAAGTTCGGCACCGACGGCTGGCGCGGCGTCATCGCGCGCGACTTCACCTTCGAGAACGTCCGGCGCGCGGCCCAGGCCATCGCCGACTACGTGAAGGAAGACCAGATCAAGAACGCGCGCAAGAAGACCCCGCTCTCGGGGCCGATGGTCGTCGGCTACGACAAGCGCTTCCAGTCCGACGCCTTCGCGCGCGAGATCGCGAAGGTGCTCGAGGCCAACCACCTGAACCCGACGCTGATGGCCGAGAGCCTGCCGACGCCCGCGGTCAGCTTCATGTCGCACAAGCTCGGCGGCGTGGGCGTGATGGTCACCGCCAGCCACAACCCTCCGGCGTACAACGGCGTCAAGATCAAGATCGACGGGCGCGCGGCGCTGGACCCCGTGACGCAGGGCGTCGAGGGCTGGGTGGACCGCAGCGCGCCGACGCGCGCGGCCGAGATCAAGACCAAATCCTTCCGCGACGCCTACCTCTCCTACCTCAAGGGCCGGGTCGACACGGGCAAGATCACGGGCAAGCTCAAGCGCCCGGTCGTGATCGACTACATGCACGGCGCGGGGTCGGGCCTCATGAAGGACCTCCTGCCCAGCAAGCACCTCGTCGAGATCCGCGCGTCGCACGACCCCCTGTTCGGCGGCGTGCACCCGGAGCCCATCGAGCAGTACCTGGGCGCGCTGTCCGAGGCGGTCAAGAAGAACAAGGCGCTGATCGGCTTGGCCGTCGACGGCGACGCCGACCGCTTCGGCCTGGTCGACGAGAACGGCAAGTACCTCACGCCGTGCCAGGTCTTCCCGATGCTGTGCCTGTACCTGATCGAGCACAAGAAGCTCGCGGGCAAGATCGTGCAGTCGGTGTCGCTCGGCTACTTGGTCGAGCGCATCGCCAAGGAGAAGAACATCCCGTTCGAGCAGCTCCCGGTCGGCTTCAAGCACGTCGCCGAGCGCCTGGCGCAGGGCGAGGCCGTGATCGCCGGCGAGGAGTCGGGCGGCTACGCCTGGAAGGGCCTCATCGCCGAGCGCGACGGGCTGCTGACCGCGCTCCTGTTCCTCGAGATGTGCACGACGCTGGGCAAGACGCCGTCCCAGATCTGGAAGGACGTCGAGACGCGCTACGGCGCGTCGTTCTACAAGCGCATCGACTACCGCATCCACCGTCCGGTCGCCGACAAGGCGCTCTGGACGACGAAGCTGGTCAAGAAGCTCCCCAAGAAGATCCTCAACACGCCGATCCGCGAGCTGATCCAGACCGACGGCCTCAAGATCGTTCTCGAGGACGGGCACTGGCTGCTGATGCGCCCGTCGGGCACCGAGCCGCTGATGCGCGTGTACGCCGAGAGCGACAAGGCCGAGCGCACGCAGGCCCTGCTCGATCTCGCCAAGAAGTGGGTGGCTCCGAACCTTGGCGCGCACTGAGGTCGTCATGGGCCCCCGAAAGGCGATGCTGCTGGCCGCCGGCGCGGGCACGCGCCTGCGGCCGCTGACCTACGAGACGCCCAAGCCGATGGTGCCGGTCGTCAACCGGCCCGTGATCCACCACGTGCTCGACAACCTGCTCAAGCACGGCGTCGAGGAGGTCATGGTCAACCTCCACGCGCATCCCGAGCAGGTGCGCGGCTACTGCGGCGACGGCTCGCGCTGGAGCCTGAAGCTCGCCTATTCGCTGGAGCAGAAGCTCCTCGGCACCGCCGGCGCCATCAAGAAGGTCGAGGGCTTCCTGAAGGACGGCCCGTTCTTCGTCATGTCCGGCGACGGCCTGTCCGACATCGACCTGAGCGCGATGTACGCCTTCCACCGCCGCCGCGGCTCCATCGCCACGATGGCGACCAAGCGCGTCGACGCGCGCTTCGAGTACGGCGTGACCTTGACCGACGCGTCCCAGCGCATCAAGGGCTTCCTGGAGAAGCCGTCCTGGGGCGACGTGTTCTCCAACAAGGTCAACACCGGCATCTACCTCTTCGAGCCCGAGGTCCTGAAGCTGATCCCGAAGAACAAGATCTACGATTTCGGCCACGACCTGTGGCCCAAGCTGCTGAAGATGAAGAAGCCCGTCTATGCCTACGAGATGGACTCCTACTGGTGCGACGTCGGCAACCTGACCGAGTACCGCCGATGCCAGATCGACTGCCTGGACCGCAAGGCCCGGATCAACATCCCGGGCGTCGAGGTCCGCAAGGGCGTCTGGGTCCAGGAAGGCACCGTCGTCGACCCCAAGGCCAAGCTGATCTCCCCCGTCGTCATCGGCAAGGGCGGCCGCATCGCCGCCGGCGCCGTCGTCGGCCCCTACTCCGTCATCGGCGACCGCGCCAACATCGGCGCCGGCGCCAACCTCGAGCGCTGCATCCTCTTCGACAACGTGACCGTCGGCGAGGACGTCCAGCTCACCAACTGCATCATCGGCCCCAACGGCAACGTGAAGGAGAACATCTCCGTCTTCGAGGCCGCGGTGCTCAACATCCGGCAATAAGCGCCGCCGAGGACGCCCGAAGAATGAGTCCTCTTATTGGCCCGATGCATCGGGCTCAACGGCGATACGGAAAGAACGAATACGATGATCTTTCCAAGAGATTCTGCCCGAATTCAGCCAAAAAAATGAGTGAATCGCATCGGACCTATTTTGGGGTCATCCCCAGCGCGCCGCCAGCCCGGCCTCACGTCGTTCCTTGCGCTCTTTCGTTCCGTCTTCGAGAAGTCCTTCAAACTCCTCGGTAAAGGCCTCCGGCCTCAAAACGACTTTCCATGCCAGCGCCGAAAAAAGGCGCTTCCAAGTCGCCCAGCGCGCGTCCGCCCCTTTCTCGAGCCGGCAGATCACGGATTGGTCCACGCCGGCCAGCTCGGCGAGGTGACGCTGCGAGACCTCCCGTGAGCGGCGAAGCGCGCGCAGCTGCTCGCCCGGCTGAGCGTCAAGCTCCTGCTCTTTCGGGTCGTCTTCCGCTTCCTGGAAATCCATACCATAGATACGGAACGGGGGCCGAAAAAGTTCCGGCGACGTCGCTGGCGCTCCGACGGTAAATTAGTATAATCCGTTATTCTGCCGTCGGCGGCTCAAGCCGCCCACAGCACGGCAGCGGAGGACTCACGACATGGCGCGTAAAGGCAAGTTCTTCTTCAATTCCGAGTCGGTGACCGAAGGCCATCCCGACAAGGTCTGCGACCAGATTTCCGACGCCGTGCTCGACGCCGTCCTGTCCGAGGATCCCACCGGCCGCGTCGCCTGCGAGACGTTCGTCGCCCGCGGCCTCGTCATCGTCGGCGGCGAGATCACGACCAAGACCTACATCGACGTCGACAAGCTCGTGCGCCAGGTCGTCAAGGACATCGGCTACACCCGCCCCGAGTACGCCTTCGACTCCGCCTCCTGCGCCATCCTGAGCGCCATCGGCCGCCAGTCCCCCGACATCGCCCAGGGCGTGGACACCGGCGGCGCCGGCGACCAGGGCATCATGTTCGGCTACGCCTCCCGCGAGACCGAGGAGCTGATGCCGCTGCCGATCATGCTCGCCCACAAGCTCGTGCGCCGGCTGTCCGAGGTCCGCAAGTCCGGGGAGCTCTCGTATCTCGGACCGGACGGCAAGTCCCAGGTCTCCGTCGAGTACCTCGACGGCCGCGCGGTGCGCGTCGACAACGTCGTGCTCTCGACCCAGCACGGGCCGGAGATCCTCGACAAGACCGGCAGCCAGATCACCGAGAAGGCCCGCAAGGAGCTCATCGACGTCGTCATCCGCCCCGTCCTCGGCAAGCGCCTGATCGACGACAAGACGCGCTTCCTGGTCAACCCGACCGGCAAGTTCGTCGTCGGCGGCCCCGCCTCCGACACCGGCCTGACCGGCCGCAAGATCATCGTGGACACCTACGGCGGCCGCGCCCCGCACGGCGGCGGCGCGTTCTCCGGCAAGGATCCGACAAAGGTGGACCGCTCGGCCTGCTACATGGCGCGCTACATCGCCAAGAACGTCGTGGCCGCGGGCCTCGCCGACGAGTGCACCGTCCAGCTCGCGTACGCCATCGGCGTGGCGGAGCCGGTCGGCGTGTACTTCGACACCCACGGCACCGGAAGCGCCGACGAGGCGCGCATCGAGGCCGCGGTCCGCAAGCTGTTCCCGATGACGCCCAAGGGCATCATCGACACGCTCAAGCTGCGCCGCCCCATCTACCGCCAGACCGCCGCCTACGGCCACTTCGGCCGCACGGAAAAAGGCTTCGAATGGGAAAAGACGGACAAGGCGGAAGCCCTGCGCGAGGAAGTCCTCGGCAAGGGCGCGAAGGCCAAGAAGGCCCTCGCCGTCGCCTGATGATCCCGTGAGCGGGACGCCGGTCGGGCCCGACTGGGAAGGCGCGTGCCGCCTGTTCTGGTCGTTCCTGTGGCGCTTGGCCGCGCTGTCCGCGGCCGCGGCCCTGGTTCTGGGCCTGACCGGCATCCTGCTCGTGCGCGGGCTCGGCATGGCGCCGAAGGCCTTCGCCGTCGTGGGCTCGATCGCGAGCCCGCTCGTGTTCTTCGTCCTGCAGATCGAGGCGTTCCGGCGCCTGGCCGCCGCCTACGACATCCGCATGAAGGGAGGCTCCCCCGGTGAACAAGACCGTCGCCACCGCCGCTGAGGCGGTTTCCCAAATCAAGGACGGCGCCACCGTCCTCGTCGGCGGCTTCGGCGTGTGCGGCCTGCCGGAGAACCTCCTGCTGGCCCTGAAGGCCGCCGGCCCGAAGAACCTGACGCTCGTGTCCAACAACGCCGGCCTCGACGAGTTCGGCATCGGCACCTTGATCCGCAACGGCCAGGTCAAGAAGATGATCATGTCCTACGGCGGCGAGTGCAAGGCCTTCGAGGAGATGGCGCTCGACGGCCGCCTGCAGGTCGAATGTAACCCCCAGGGCACGCTCGCCGAGCGCCTGCGCGCCGGCGGCGCCGGCATCGCCGGCTTCTACACGCCGACCGGCTACGGCACGCTCGTCGCCGAAGGCAAGGAGACCCGCGAGTTCGACGGCCGCTGGCACGTGTTCGAGCGCGGCCTCAAGGCCGACTTCGCGCTGATCAAGGCGTGGAAGGGCGACGTGCTCGGCAACCTCGAGTACCGCAAGACCGCGCGCAACTTCAACCAAGTGATGGCGACCGCCGCGAACTGCGTGCTGGCCGAGGTCGAGCACCTCGTGGAGATCGGCGGCCTGCACCCCGACCACATCCACACGCCCGGCATCTACGTCGACCGCGTCCTCAGCGGCCAGAAATACGTCAAGCCGATCGAGAAACTCACCGTGAGGAAGGCCGCCGCCCATGTCTGAGCCCAAAGACGCGCGCGTCGTGATCGCCAAGCAGGCCGCGCGCCTGCTCCAGGACGGCAACTACGTCAACCTCGGCATCGGCATCCCGACCCTGATGCCCAACTACCTGCCGAAGGGCGTCGAGATCACCCTCCACACCGAGAACGGCATGCTCGGCTACGGCCCCTATCCTCACGAGGGCGAGCAGGACCCCGACCTGATCAACGCCGGGAAGGAGACCGTCACCGAGCTTCCCGGCTGCTCCTACTTCGGCTCGCACGATTCGTTCGCGATCGTCCGCGGCGGCCACCTCGACGTGACCGTGCTCGGCGCCATGGAGGTCTCCGCGGACGGCGACCTCGCCAATTGGATGATCCCGGGCAAGAAGGTGAAGGGCATGGGCGGCGCCATGGACATGGTCGCCGGAGCCAAGAAGGTCATCGTGGCCATGGAGCACGCGACCAAGGACGGCAAGCCCAAGATCCTGCCGAAGTGCACTTTGCCGCTGACCGGCAAGGGCGTGGTCAGCACGATCGTCACCGAGCTGGCGACCTTCGAGGTGACCCGGGACGGCCTCCTGCTCACCGCCCTGCATCCGGACGAGACCGTCGAGTCCGTCCGCAAGCTCACCGGCGCCCCCTTCGCCGTCGCGCCGAAGCCGACGCCGTACTCGCGCTAGAGGGAACATCCCGCAGACCCCGGGGTCGAAGCCTTTGTCCGAACAGGAATTCCTGGAGCAGAACGCCGGCCTGGTCTACAACCTGGCCCTGCGCCTGACCGGGAACCGCGCGGACGCGGAGGACCTCGCGCAGGACGCGCTGCTGCGGGCGATCCGGGCCCTGCCGGGCTTTCGCGGCGAAAGCCTGGCCTCGACCTGGGCGTACCGCATCACGGTCAACGCCTGGAAGAACCGCGTCCGGGCCGAGAAGCGGCGGAGGTTCTGGCGCACGGCGACGCTCGGTCTGGTCTCCGGCGCCGACGGCGAGGAGGAGGTCCGGGACGCCAAGGGCGACGACCCGCCGCTGGACGCGGGCCTCGCGAAGGCGGAAGATGCGTCCGCGGTGCAGGCCGCGCTGCTGACGCTCGACGGCGACGACCGCGCGATCGTGGTGCTGCGCGAGATCGAGGAGAGATCGTACGAGGAGATCGGAGCGATGCTGGACCTGCCGCAAGGGACCGTGAAGTCCCGCTTGTTCCGCGCGCGCGCGAAGCTGAAGACGATTCTGGAGAAGACGGCGGCGACCCCATGAACGACGAGACCCGCGAACGGCTTTCCGCGTACCTGGACGGCGCCCTGCCCGAGACCGAGCGCGCCGCGCTCGAGGCTCGCCTGGCCGCCTCCGCGGAGCTGCGGGGCGCGCTCGACGACCTGCGCGCCGTCTCGAACGCGGTCAAGAGCCTGCCGAAGGAGCCCCTGCCTCCGGGCTTCCTCGCCCGCCTCGCCGCCCGCCGCGCCCGCGGCGGCGCGCCGCGCCGGGACTGGGTCTTCCTCCCGCCGGCCGCGCGCCCTCTCGTCGCCGCGCTGTCGTTTGGACTCGTGGCGCTCGCGATCTGGGACAAGGTCGCCGTCCGCCCCGACGAGGAGCCGCTCATCCACCCCCCGTCCGCCGCGAAGGTCTACGAGGCGGGAAACGCGCCCGTCGCCCAGCTCGACCTCAGCCGGAAGACGGGCGACGCGACGGCGCTGGGCATCGCCGCCGCCGGCGCCGGGACGGCGAGCCACGCCGTGAATCTCGATACTCCTCAAAACGCCGCGCCGGCCGCGGACGCGAAAGGCTTCGCGAAGACGGCGAGCGTCGCCTCCGTGCGCGGAGCCGCCGGCGGCCGCGCGCCCGGCCGTCCCATGGACGAGGGAACGGATTCCTCGGCCGAGCCCGCGCTGACCGACCGCACGCGGCCGGCGATGACCGAGGAGGAGCGCTCGGCGCGCAACGAGCAGATGTTCGGAGAGCTCGAGAAGCAGAAGAAATCGATGGGCATGAAGGTTCTGCCGAGAAACGAAAGGCCCTCCGGCCCCAGCCTCTCCGCCATGCTCGGCATGCCGGCGGCCGCCCCGGCCGCGCCCGTCGTCCACGGCGCCGCTCCGAGCCTGCTGAAGCCCTCCGCCGCCGGCGGTCCCGCCCCCGCCGAAGGCGCGTTCGCCGCTCCGGCGCCCGGTCCGGGCCGGCTCTCCCCGGACGCCGGGCTGGTTTTCATGGACGCGAGCAGCCTCGCCTCGTCCTGGGTCCTTCTCGGCCTGCCCGGAGACCCGCCCGCGACCGACTTTTCGAGCGGCCGGCTCGTGATGATCAAGCCCTCGGCGACGAAGATCCTCCTCGTAACCCCCGGCCCCGACGCGATCACGGTGGTCTACCGCTCTCTCGAGCCCGAGGAAGCCTCGGACCCCGTCCGGGACCGCGTCGCACCGCTGCCTCTCTCGCCCAAGCCCGTCCTGATCTACGACGCGTCCCCGCGCTGACGGGAACTTTTTTTCGGCCGCGGAGTCACACCTTCCGATTCAGGGAGGTGGACCATGAAGCGCTTCGCGACTCTCGCCGTCCTCGCCGCCGGACTTTCCGCCGCATCGGCCTCGGCCCAGCAGTTGATGGCCTGGCCGCTGGGAACCGCGCCGGGCGTCTGGCGCGGCTTCCTGCCGCACGAGCCGCTCCCGATGCCGGAGTTTCCCCCGCAGGCCGCGCCGGTCGCGATGTCCGGCCTCCGCGTCGAAGGGACCGTCACCGACCGGGTCGCGGAGCTGACCTACCGCATCGCCTTCCATAATCCCACCGACCGCCGCCTCGAAGGGATGCTGATGGTGCCGATCCCCGCCGAGACCGCGCTGTCCGGCTTCTCCATGACCGTGGGCGGCAAGGAGACCAAGGGCGAGCTGCTCGAGGCGTCCCAGGCCGCGTCCATCTACGAGGGCATCGTGCGCCGTCAGCGCGACCCGGGGCTGCTCGAGCTCGTCGGCGAGCGGATGTTCCGGGCGCGCGTGTTCCCCATCGAGCCGCGCGGCGACGTCGCGGCGACACTGAAGCTGACGCAGACGCTCCCGCAGAGCGGCGGGATGGCGTCCCTGCGCGTGCCGATGCGCTCGGCGCGTTTCGCGTCGGCCGAGGGCGGCCGCGCGTCCGCCCGCATCGTCCTGCGCACCATGGATCCGATGCGCAGCCTGTTCTCGCCGAATGCGGAGGCGCGAGTGGAGCGCCGCGGCGAGCGCGAGGCGGTCGTGACTTATGAAGAAGGAGCCGCGGGCCCGCAGGACCTTTCGCTGATGTACTCGCTGAAGCGCGATCCGCTCTCCGCGGGCGTTCTCGCTTACCGCGAGGAGGGCGAGGACGGAACCTTCCTGCTGTCCCTGTCGCCCAAGGTCGAGGACGCCGCGGCGAAGGCGGCGCCGAAGGAGATCGTCTTCGTGCTCGACCGCTCCGGCTCGATGGCCGACGACGGCAAGATCGACCAGGCGAAGAAGGCTCTGTCCTACTGCGTGTCGCGCCTGGGGCCCGACGACCGCTTCGGGATCGTGGACTTCGCGACCGACTGGAACGCGCTCGAGGACCGCCTGCTCCCCGCCGACGAGGCGAACAAGGCTCGCGCCCAGCGCTACATCGGCGGCTTGGAGGCGGGCGGCGGCACGAACATCGAGGCCGCGCTGAGCGAGGGGCTCAAGCTCGTTTCGACCCGCGACGGCCGCGTGCCGATGATCTTCTTTCTGACCGACGGCGTGCCGACCGAAGGCCAAACCGACGTCAACGCCCTCCTCAGCTCGATCGCCTCGCAAAACTCCGGCGTGAAGGCGCGCCTGTTCAGCTTCGGCGTGGGCTCGGACGTGAACACGCTCCTCCTCGACAAGCTGGCCGACGGCGGGCGCGGGGCGGGGGGGGGGGGGCGGGGGGGGGGGGGGGGGGGGGGCGGGGGGGGGGGGG
>VFSW01004772.1_pt1 | contig 20170 bp, 17 predicted proteins | sample 5358111 | NCBI WGS metagenome assembly VFSW01 (sample SAMN11554181, study PRJNA540505) | mine drainage metagenome | isolation source: sediment from site ElyBrook_90M | place: USA: Ely Copper Mine, Vershire, VT | collected 2017 | reverse complement strand
TGTGTAGGTTTTTGCCACAAAAAGGCTACCCATCTGCTCATTTGAGTAGAGAGGAGACCATTGGGAGGGACTGAGCCGCATGAAGGCGGTGATTAGAGATGAGTTTGCAGATGGCTGCCGAGACGTACCAGGCGCAATGTGCGTTCCGTGGCATCGCTCATCAGAGCTGCGGCGTGTTGCATGGCATAATCGAGTGTCATGGGGCTGGAGGGCAAGACGGCGACGCCATCGATGCCCAGGTCGTAGACGATGCGGTATTGGGTGCCGAGGCCACCTGCAAGGGCGATGACGGGCAATGCATACTGTTTGGCGAGTTGTGCGACTGCGCCGACGCTTTTGCCATAGCGGGTTTGTATATCGAGTTGCCCCTCAGCCGTAATCACCAGATCGGCGGAGCGAATCAGTTCTTCCAGGTGAACGGCTTCGAGAACAATCTGTGCGCCAGGGCGTAACGTTGCCTGTAAGAAGGCGAGCAGGCCGGCTCCCAGGCCGCCTGCTGCTCCTGCGCCAGGAGTATCATGAACGCTGACATGCAGATCGCGCTCGATGATTTGCGCATAGTGATGCAGAGCGGCATCTAGTTCGGCAACGATGGCAGGTGTTGCGCCTTTTTGTGGTCCGTAGATGGCGGATGCTCCCAGCGGGCCATAGAGGGGATTGGTGACATCGCATGCGATAGCGAAGGTAGCTGTATGCAAGCGTGGGTCCATTGTATCGGTAGTGATTTGTGCGAGAGTTGCCAGGGCAGCACCACCGTGCGCCAGGGCATGGCCTGTTGAGGTGAGCAGCTTGGCCCCTAAGGCCTGGGCCATACCAGCGCCACCATCGTTGGTTGCGCTTCCGCCAATGCCGATGATGAAGTGGCGGCAGCCATAGTCGAGGGCGGCAAGGATTAATTCGCCAACGCCAGCGGTGGTGGTAATGCGTGGGTCGCGTTGGGCTGGTGGCACGAGTGGAAGCCCAGCAGCAGCAGCCATTTCGATAGCAGCGGTATGTCCATCGCCGAGCAGGCCAAAGAAGGCAGTGACAGGTGTTCCTAGGGGTCCTGTCACCGTGTGGGTAAGCAGACGACCTTGTGTTGCATCGACGAGAGCTTGTACGGTTCCCTCGCCGCCATCGGCAATTGGCACAATGGTGATAGAGGCATCAGGGTAGACGCATTGAGCGCCTTCTGCGATAGCGCGCCCGGCCTCAGCCGCGGTCAAGCTCCCTTTTAAGGATTGTGGGGCAATCACGATGTGCATACAAAACTCCTTCAATGGGTGATATTGGCGGGTGTGTGTTGTGGGAGCAGGGTATAGTGATGTGGGTCAAAATGGCGGGTGCGTTGCCGGAACTCAAAAGTGAAGCCGGGCCAGACTGTGGTATTGTGGCCGCGTGCATCGAGATACCAGCTTGCACAACCAGAGTTCCACACTGTTTTTTGCATACGGAGCTGCATTTCGGCATTAAATGTTTCCTGCGTATCTGCCTGTACCTCGACAACCGCGAGTGCGCGTTTTTTCATTGTGCGTAGACAATCCAGGATATAGGTGATTTGTGACTCAATCATGAAGACCATTGAGTTATGGCCGAGGCCAGTATTAGGGCCGATGAGCAGAAATAGATTGGGAAAGCCGGCAACTGTTGTGCCGAAATAGGCCTGTGCGCCCTCGCTCCATGCGCTGGCGAGGGCAAGACCGTCACGTCCATAAATACATTGCGGGAGTTGCGAGTCGGTGACATGGAAGCCTGTGGCATAGATAATCGTGTCGATGGCATGTTCCTGGCCGTCTTCGGTGATGAGGCTGTGCGCTTGTATAGCGCGGATGCGGTCGGTAATGACTTCGACATTGGGTTGTGTGAGTGCGGGGTAAAAATCGTCGGAGAGCAGGACGCGCTTGCAGCCCATAGTGTAGGTAGGCGTGAGTTTTTCACGTAAGATGGGGTCGGAGATATGTGCCTCCAAGTGTTGTCGAGCCAGCAGCATACCTTTTTCGATCATGGCTGGTTTGTAGACGAAACCCAGGGCTGTCAGCTCGCGTAACCAGTACATTTTTGCGCGTTCAAGTCGCTGTGCGAGAGGTAGGAGGCTAAATAAGGTCTGTTGCCAGGTGGGGATAGGGTGGTCCATCCGCGGGATAATCCAAGGTGGAGTGCGCAAGAAGAGCGAGAGGTGGCTGACGTGAGGTTGGATGCGTGGAACAAATTGGATAGCGGATGCCCCAGTGCCAATTACGGCTACCCGTTTGTTGGTCAGATCATAGTCATGACGCCATTGTGCGGAATGGAATGTGACGCCGGCAAAGTCGGCAATGCCGGCAATGGATGGGAGGGAGGGTTCGCTTAAAGGACCATTGCCGAGGATCAGGATATCCGCAAAAAGTTGTCCTTGTGTGGTTGTGATTTGCCAATATTGGTCAGCCTCACTCCATGTCGCGTTCAGCATTGTGCTGTTCCATTGAATATGCGGAATGATGCCGAAGCGTCTGGCGCAACGGCGCAAGTAGCTTTGAATCTCACGTTGTGGAGAGTATGTATGGCTCCATTGAGGATTGAGGGCAAAAGAGAAAGAGTAGAGGTGTGAAGGGATATCGCAAGCGCAGCCGGGATAGGTATTATCGCGCCACGTTCCTCCGATATCACTGGCCTTTTCAAGAATGACGAAATCATGGTGGCCGCTTTGGCGCAGGCGAATAGCCATGCCCAGGCCGGAGAAGCCAGTTCCCAAAATGGCGATGTGGACATGACGTATAGGCACTTCGGTGTGGGCTTCCTCATGGGGAAGCGTTGTGGGCTGATGATTGTCAGAAACATGGAACATAGTCATATTCTCCAGGGGTGAGTTACAAATAGGTTTGCTCTATCTCAAAAAGTATATCATATTCACGCTGGAGACAAATGCCATGCTGATAGAAATTGGCGCATCTCTACTAGACACAATGGGGATAATCCATGATATAATGAGGACCATTGTGGTGTTCCATGCTTGCTCAGATGTTATACCTGTAGTGTTTTGAACGGGGCTTGCGCATATTGGCATAAGCAACGCGAGACGCGGACAGCTGTTGTTGTGGCATGGTGTACCGTGGAGCTATTGAGCAGATGTGAAGGTATGTTTGTGACGATGGAACTCTCTCAGGAAGAAAGCTGTACGCTGGATATTATTAGCTCTAGCGCAGCTCAGACACAGCGACTGGGAATGCAACTGGGGTGTCTTCTGGATGGTGGCACATTGATTCTGCTCGATGGGCAGTTAGGAGCAGGGAAAACGACTTTCACACAGGGCTTAGCGCAAGGCTTAGCTATTCATGAGACGGTCAATAGTCCCACGTTTACGCTGCTCAAAGAGTATATGGGACAAGGGCATAAGGGGCAAGATGTTTCATCCGGCCTGGCACTTTATCATTTTGACCTCTATCGATTAGATGACCCTGAAGAGATGATCGATTTAGGTTTTGAGGATTATTTTTACGGCACTGGTGTTTGTGTTGTAGAATGGGCAGATAAAGCGGGCCATTTCTGGCCTGCTGAATGTTTACATCTACAAATGAAGGTGTTGAATGAAATACAACGTGACCTGTTGTTTAGTGCAACGGGGGCGCGCTATTGCGAAATTTTGAGGGAATTTCAGAAGAACGCTTATGCTACTGTTAGCTCTTGATACTTCTACTCGTCAGGCCAGTATTGCGTTATGCGCGGATGATGTTGTGTATGGCGAACATATCTGGCAGGTTGGCAAGAACCATAGTGTAGAGTTGCTCGCTCATGTGCAGCAGCTTTTTATGGAGTGTCATATGACGATGTCGCAGCTTGATGCTGTGGCTGTGGCAACTGGTCCCGGCTCGTTTAATGGTGTGCGTGTGGCGTTGGCAACGGCAAAAGCACTGGCTTTTGCGTTAAAAAAGCCATTGTTGGGCGTGACCACATTAGATATTAGTGCAGCCCAGCACTGGTATTGGCGTGGGCCGGTGTGTGCAATTTTGGAAGCAGGGCGTGCAGAACTCTATGCTGCGTGCTATGCATTCGAGCAAGTGGCAGAGAGCAATGGCAATCTGACGTATCAGATGCGTATGTTGGGCGACTTTCTCTTGCTCTCGCCGCAACAGGTGGCGCAGTATGTCTTAGAGCAAACGAGTGCCTGGTTTGCTGTTGCAGGTGAGCTACACGTGCCACCAACGCTCTTCTGTGGAGAATGTAGCCCAGCTTCTCAGCAGATACTTCAGACAATGATGCAGGAGCAAGGCCTCTTTGTGCAGGGGGCGCAGGCGATACGGCGGGCAGATGTGTTAAGTCAGCTCGCTTTTCGTCGCTTGCGCGCAGGCCAGGAGGATGATCCGTTGTTACTTGAACCACTCTACCTGCGGCGTCCGTCGATTACAAGCAGTAAGAGAAAGCGGTCGTTGCTTGGCAACAATGCGCAGGGACCGGATGCAGGTCAGAGTCAGACAGAAAGGGAAGAAGGTGCGTTACGTCATTGACCGAATGACGATGTTGGACGTGCCTCGCGTCGTCGAGATCGAGCGTCTTGCCTATCCTTCAACGTGGCCTCCAAGCGCATATCGTAAGGAGTTACAGGATAATCGCTGGGCGCACTATGTGGTCTTGCGTGATAAACAGATCGCAGACGAGCGTGTGGCGACTGTGCAAGAGGCTGATAAACCACGTCGAAATCGCTTGTTTCCACTTTCGTTGTTGCCCAGTCGTCCGGTAGCAGCTGTACCATCGTCTGATCTTGCCTCGATTATAGGCTTTGCGGGACTATGGCTGATGGTAGATGAGGCGCATGTGACGACAATTGCTATGCATCCAGATTTTCGCCGCCTTGGCCTGGGTGAACTCTTGTTAGTTAGCTTGATAGACATTTCGTATGAAATCGGAGCGAAATGGGTGACATTAGAGGTGCGTGTTTCCAATTATACCGCGCAAAATCTCTATCGCAAGTATGGTTTTCGCGAGGAGGGTTTGCGTCACCGTTACTATAGTGATAATAACGAAGATGCACTCATTATGTGGACTGAGGAGATTCATGCGCCATCATATAAAGAGAAGTTTCAGGAACTCAAAACGGCATTGTTAAAAAAACTGGAAACGCAGTAGTTGTGTCGGCGGGAATAGCTAGGGGCGAGTATGCTGATACTTGGTATTGAAAGCTCATGTGATGAGACAGGGGCGGCGTTGGTGCAAGATGGGCGTTACCTGCTTTCGAACGTGGTAGCTTCACAAATCGAAATTCATAATCGCTATGGGGGAGTTGTCCCCGAGGTTGCGTCGCGTCAACAACTTGCGACAATCATTCCGGTTATCGAGATGGCAATGGAACAGGCTGCATGTCGTTGGGAAGATGTCGATGCGATTGCGGCAACGTATGGTCCGGGGCTGGCAGGTTCGCTGTTAGTAGGGTTGACGGTGGGAAAGACGCTTGCTCTGGCGCGCAATTTGCCTTTTTTAGGTGTGAATCATCTGGAAGCGCACATTTATGCGAACTGGCTGCGGAAGGAGCCGGGGAAGATTGAGCGGGCCTCGGTACTGATCCCTGAGGATTGGCAATATCGTGAGGAAGACCCGCTGTTCCCGTTGCTCTGCCTGGTGGTATCGGGAGCGCATAGCGAGTTAGTGTTGGTGCGCGATCATGGGCAATATGAGTTATTGGGGCATACGCGCGATGATGCAGCTGGTGAGGCATTTGATAAAGTCGCAAGAATCTTGGGTTTGCGTTATCCGGGGGGACCCTCTATTCAAAAGGCGGCTGAAGAGATTGAAGATGAGTTGCAGCGTGAGCAGAAGCCGCTGGCCTTAGCGCGTAAAGCTTATCGTTTGCCGCGAGCTTGGTTGCGTGGGACCTATGACTTTAGCTTTAGTGGTTTGAAGACGGCGATGTTGCATCTGGCTGAGGGGGCGGTAGAAGAGCCATTGGGTAGCCGTGCGGCGGCTACAGCGATAGAAGGGGAGCCGGAAAAGCAAGAGACACGCCAGGTGAGCCAATATACGCGGATGGGGGCAATAGCGGCTCAAGAGAATCACGGTGTTCCAAATGTGGCTCTGTTGGCGTCGAGTTTTCAAGAGGCAGTTGTCGATGTCTTAGCCGTAAAAACGCGTATGGCGGCACAAGCGTATCATGTGAAGCAGGTTGTGTTGGCGGGAGGTGTGGCGGCCAATGTCAGTTTGCGCACTCGTTTGCGGCAAGAGCTAGCTCCGCTGCATATTGATGTACGCTATCCACCGATTGAATTTTGTACAGATAATGCCGCGATGATTGGCGGAGCCGCTTTTTTCCATGTGTGTCGTGGCGAACAAGATGGCCTTGAGTTGGATGTTCAGCCGGGCTTGAGTTTGCCGTTTGAGAAATGAGCAATGTATGTTGAAGCAGAAAGCCTATGCACTTGGTATTGACTTGGGGGGAACCAAAACACTCGCAGCCGTCATTGATGTGACGACGGGCGAGGTGGTGGCTTCGGCACGCAAGCGCACACGTGCGGAGCGGGGACAGGATTTTGTCTCGCAGCGCACGATTGAGCTAGCAACGGCAGCCATCAATGCGGCACAATTGCCGCCGGAAACAGTGATGCTTGCCATTGGTGTTGGGGCAGCCGGGCAGATCGACCGTAAGGCTGGTATCGTCCTAGACGCGCCTAATTTAGGGGTGCGTAATATGGCCCTGGGCGATATTTTGCACCAGCAGTTCAATGTGCCGGTCTCGGTCGGCAATGATGTTGAGGTTGCAGCATTGGGCGAATCGCTCTATGGAGCAGGGCGTGGCTACACAAATTTTGTCTGTGTCTTTGTGGGCACAGGGATTGGCTCTGGTATCGTGCAGAATGGGCGCATGTATACAGGCTTGACGGGTACGGCTGGTGAGATTGGGCATATGACGATTCAGGCGGGTGGGCGTATTTGCGGCTGTGGTAGCCGAGGATGCCTGGAAGCTTATGCGTCGCGTACAGCCATGACACGTGCCATCCTGGCAGAAATCCATCATGGACGGCAGTCGGTTTTATCTGACGATGCGGCGCGCCTGTTGAAAGATGGTGATACAATTATCCGTTCAGGTGTGCTTGCCAGTGCGATACAGCAACGTGACGAGCTTGTCACCGAGGTCGTGACGGATGCGGCGGATTATCTGGGCTATGGGCTGGCATCGGTCATGAATTTTTACAATCCCGATGGCATTATTTTGGGTGGGGGCGTGATCGAGGCAATTGATCTCCTGTTTGAAACTGCGGTCCATCGGGCGCGTACAGCATCTCTTGCAGCTTCAGCGCGCAAAACCCCGATCTTGCGTGCGCGTCTCGGCGATTTTTCTGGTGTTGTGGGGGCAGCTTGTCTGGCGGCACAGGCAGCAGGCTATGCGTTTCCTACCAATGCCTGAGTGAACTCCTAAGCACTCTCGCATGTTTGTAGTAAAGCGGCTATCGACTACATCGGCTTCGTCGTGAGAGCGTTGTGAAGCAGGGAGCTTGAGATATTCTAAGTAGGAAAAGGAATGAGTTCCCACATTTACTTTGAGTGGTTCAAGGACAGTTTTTTGGAATGTTTCTTGTGTTGTGGTCACACATAATCTCCTGAAGGGATGTAATCAATAGGCAGGAGTGTGTCGCATATACATACACACTCCGCCAGGGCAACGCTTATTTACACATGCGCGGGTTCCTCGAGTTTCGGGAAGAGTGGAGCGGGTGTGGGTAGTTTCTTGCCCGCTGGCACAGGTTGTGCATGCCAGCCGAAATTGCTTACCGAGCCCTCAAAGCCGAGATAGCCATGTAAGCGCTCCGACGAGAAGGGCAGATAGGGATAGAAGAGTACGCGCAGTGCGCTGATCACTTGTAACATGGTATGGATGGTCGTGCCAGCCCCTTCAGGGTTGGTTTTGATCAGTTTCCAGGGAGCCTGCTCATCCAGGTAGCGATTGGCGGCGCGTGCGACCGCCATGGCAGAGTTTAGGCCGTCTTTGAAGTGGCAACGGGTGATGTGATGAGCAACGAGCGTGAAGCCACGATCAACCTCGGCCAGCATCTCACGGTCGGCCTCATTCAAAGGTCCAGGCTGCGGAACAACGCCAGCAAATTTACTCTGTAGAAAGCTGAGCGTGCGGTGAACGGCATTGCCGTAGGTGGCAACCAGTTCGTCATTATTGCGGCGCAGCAGTTCTTCAAAGGTAAAATCAGTATCGCGGCCCTCTGGTGCGGTTGCGGAGAGATAGTAGCGAACAGTGTCGGCTCCGTAACGGTCTAGCACGTCGGGTGTCCAGATTGTGTTGCCGCGGCTGCTGGAGGCTTTTGCGCCACTCATGGTCATAAATTCGTTGGCGGGAACGTCGTAGGGCAGGTTGCGATTGCCATAGCCAAGTAGCATGGCGGGCCAGATAATGGCATGGAAGGGAATGTTATCTTTGCCAATAAAGTAGTATGACTTAACTGGCGGCTGTGTCTGGCCAGGCTGCCACCAGGTTTGCCAGGCATCAGGCGTCCCTTGGCGTTGTGCCCACTCGACTGAGGCTGAGAAGTAGCCAATGACAGCATCAAACCAGACGTAGATGCGTTTGTCGTCGTAGCCCTCGAGAGGAATCGGCACGCCCCAATCGAGGTCACGGGTGATAGCGCGCGGGCGTAAGCCTTCTTTGAGCCAGTTCATGACGAAGGCCATGGTATTAGGACGCCAATGTTCTTTGCCGGAGGAGAGCCATGCTTCTAAGGCTGGTTGGAGTTTAGGCAGATCGAGAAAGAAATGCTCAGTGGAGCGGATTTCAATGGCACTGCTTGTGCTGCCACAGAGGCGGCATTTGGGATTGATGAGATCAATGGGGTCGAGGGTATGGCCGCAATTGTCACACTGATCACCACGTGCGCCCGCATAGCCGCAGTTTGGGCAGGTGCCCTCGATATAGCGGTCGGGTAGAAAGCGGCGATCTGTTGGACAGTAGGGCGATTGCATGGTGTCTTTAAAGACGTAGCCCTTGTTGTAGAGCGTCAAGAAAAAGTCTTGCGTGATACGATAGTGATTGTCTGTGCCTGTTTCAGTGTATAGGTCCCAGGAGATGCCGAGACGTTGCCAGACGTCACAAATCTGCTGGTGATAACGGGCAACGAGATCACGAGGTGAGATGCCTTCGCGTTCGGCATCAACGAGGATGGGCGTGCCATGTTCGTCACTGCCGGAGACCATTAAGACATGGTTGCCAGCGAGGCGGTGATAGCGCGCAAAGGTATCTGCGGGCAGATAGGCGCCGACAATTTGTCCGACATGGGTAGGACTCTTCGCATAGGGCCAGGCAACACAAACAAGAATATGTTCATTCATAGTAAATTATGATTCTCCCTTACAGCAATGTTTTTAGTTGAGTAGAGCGATAGGTGGGGAGGATTTGGCGGCCTTCTGCGTTTACCCTTCCAACGCTCATGCACCAGGGCTGAGAAAAGCCAGGCTTATTATAACAAGTCTCGGTGACTCTCGCAACATGCCGTTTTGTGGTCACATGCCGATATAGCGTGCATAGAGCGAGCGAGCGAGTTGTTCATCGGCGGTTCCTTTGATAATGGCGCGTCCATCGGGGAACAGGGTGATGTCGTAGCTATCCACGCTAAAACGGAGTAAAAACTGGTTATACTGCACATTGCCGACAGCTTGTAGGCGTGTGGCCAGTGTGGGAAAATCGAGGGTGAGGGCATGTCTGCCGGCATTGCCGCGTACTTGAACGGCGTTGCGACCACAGAGGCTGGTGGCATGGGGGCCTGTGAGGGTATCGAGGAATTCAAAATGGTGCTGTCCACAGGCGGGGCAATCAGGTTGGCGTGGTAGCTCGAGGCGATCATAGGTATTTTCCCACAGGTCCATCCACAACATGGCGCGGCTCACCTGCGGGCTATGTAGGAGTATCTTGAGTGCTTCGGTGGAAGCGATGCCGCTAATAGCACCCACAATGCCATTTAGCACACCGGCGGTGTCACAGGTTGGTGTTGTGCCGGGTAAGGGCATAGCGGGGAAGACGCAGCGCAGGCAGGGCGTATCGGCTGGGAGAATGTTCATCGTGACGCCATAGGAAGCGATGACGCCGCTATAAATCCAGGGACGTTGTAATTTAACGCAAACGTCGTTGAGCAGATAGCGTGTCTCAAAATTATCGGTTGCATCTAAGACGAGGTCAGTTGTCTGTACGAGTGTTTCGATGCCATCGGCATGAATATCTTCGACCAGAGCCTCAATCTGGACATCACTATTGATCTGGCGTAATTTGTTAGCCGCGGCAATAGCTTTGGGGAGATGGCGCGCAATATCGTCTTCATCGAATAATATCTGGCGTTGGAGATTGTTGTATTCAATATAGTCACGATCAGCAATGACGAGTTTGCCAATGCCGGCACGGCAGAGGTTGTTGGCAAGCACGGTACCGAGTGCGCCGCAGCCAATAATAGTGACTGACGAGTTGCGCAGGCGTTCTTGCCCCTCTTTCCCAATTGGTGCAAACAGTGTTTGCCGTGAGTAGCGATCAAGCATTGTATCTCTCCATTTTTTGAGATATGAGCGAGCATTGTCTTTGTATTGTATCATATGGTGTTTCATGAGGCGGTGTTGGTGAGTAGTTGATGGGAGGGTGAGGTTAAGAAATAGGATGGTGATCCGATGAAGATAGGCAGGCATAGAAGCATGCCGACGGAACAGAGAACCTGCTATAAGTCTGATGAGTTGGCAGCCACGCAGCAGTGTGTTACAATACAATAGATGCAACGCCATTTTTGGACGAGCTGTAACCATTCCCTGTGAGGCCTGTTGTGAGAGGTGGCCCATGAGTAACGAGATGAGAATGAAGACAGTGTTGGTTATCGATGATAATCCGACTATTGTGGAGCTTATCAAGTACGCAGTAAACTTGCAAGGAAAGTATCATGTCATTGTGGCCTATGATGGTGTGCAAGGGTTAGAACGTGTCTATGCAGACCGTCCTGATTGTGTGATTATTGATGTGAAGATGCCACGTATGGATGGATATCAGCTTGTGCGTTGTCTGAGGGGAGACCAGCGTACTGCTCAGACCCCACTGATTATTCTGAGTGCGATGACACGTGAGGAAGATTTCATGACAGGTTTGCTTTCAGGGGCAGATGAATATGTCACTAAGCCATTTAAGCCATCGGCATTAAATGAGACGATTGAGCGTGTTTTGCGGCTTACACCCTCTGATCGGCAACGCCGGGTTGATTCGTTGGCACAGCCACCAGCAGAACGTAAGTAAGAGATACAGGCAGAAATCCCACCCGTCGCATGAGGTGGGATTTCTGCCATTGAACATTTAAATTGATGTACCCGATAGGGCTTGCTGTGTTGTCTAGAGTAAGAATACAGAACGATTATGGTAAAGAGTGTCTATCTTGCGTATCCTTTTGATCGATAATGATTTACGGACATATACCCGACTCTTACAAACTATCAATGGTAGCTTTGTTATACAGCATGTGTTTTCTGTGGAAGAGGCGAAACAGGTTCTTGACTGCGAGTTACCGGATATGGTGATATCAGAAGTGCATATGGGTGAATCTGAGAGTGGTTTGGTTCTCTGTCGGTATATTCGTGAGAATGCGAGGTTACGGCATGTCCCAGTCATGCTTTTTACGTCATTAGCAACAACAGACGATAAGGTGGCGGGCTTTGAAGCAGGAGCAGATGATTATGTGGTAAAGCCATTTGATAGTGGTCATTTGATAGCGCGTATTCGTTTGCTGATGCGTATTAAGCATTTGGAAAGACGCAACTGAAACTGATGGTTGGCAAGGTGAGTGACACCCCCTCAGGGGTGTCACTATTTTGTGCAGTGTTGGTGTTATATCTGTGCCATTGGTAGAACGGGTAGAGACGGCAGTGCTAGCCTGGGAAGTGGCAGGCGGCGTAATGGTTATATTGTTTTTCTTCGAGTGGAGGAATGACCTCACGACAAATGGGCTGGGCTTTCCAGCAACGTGGGTGGAAGTTGCAGCCACTGGGCGGATTGACTGGACTGGGAACATCTCCTTCAAGAATGATACGTTTGCGACGTGCCTCGACAGAGGGGTTAGGAACCGGAATTGCTGAGAGTAGGGCTTGCGTATAGGGGTGAAGGGGAGTCTCGTACATGTCTTCGCTTTTGGCGAGTTCCGCCACACGTCCGAGATACATGACGGCAACACGATCACTGATGTGTTTGACGACGGAGAGGTTATGCGCGACGAATAGGTAGGTCAGACCAAATTTGCCCTGCAAGTCTTGCAGCAGGTTGAGGACTTGGGCCTGAATAGAGACATCAAGGGCAGAGACTGGCTCGTCGGCGACAATGAAGGATGGACGGAGTGCCAGGGCGCGTGCGATCCCAATACGTTGTCGTTGGCCGCCACTAAATTCGTGCGCGAAACGATTGACGTAGTTGGGGTTGAGTCCTACCGTGTCTAGCAGGTCTGCGACTTGCTCTTCAATCTCTTTCCGGTTGCCGTGATGGAAATTCTCTAGTGGCTCTGCGATAATTCGCCCAACGGTGTAGCGTGGATCGAGCGAACCATAGGGGTCTTGGAAAACCATCTGCATTTTGGAACGTAATTTGCGGATATCGTGCTGTGATTTTTGGGTTAATTCGACGCCTTCAAGCTGTACGCTGCCAGCTGTCGGCCTAATAAGTTGAAGAATAGCCCGTCCGGTGGTAGATTTGCCGCAGCCGCTTTCGCCGACGAGGCCGAGCGTCTCGCCACGTCGAATGAAGAGATCGACGCCGTCGACTGCTTTGACATTGGCGACCGTGCGCCCCAGCACGCCACCTTTGATCGGGAAATAGACCTTGAGACCTTTAACATCGATCATCGTTGTGCCAGTCGTGTCTGGCGTCTGAACTTGTTGTGCCATAGTATTTCTCATCCTCTAGTTTGGATAGAAGCAGGCGGCAATTTGTTCGCCGCGACCAACGAGTTTTAGTTCCGGTCGCTCTTGCCGGCAGCGGGATTGAACTTTTGGGCAACGCGATGCGTAGGGACAGCCGGGCGGCGGATTGAGCAGGTCTGGTGGCTGGCCCGCGATGGGAGTGAGGCGGCTACCACGAGGCTCATCAAGGCGTGGGACGGAGTGTAGCAGGCCCACTGTGTAGGGATGAGCGGGTGTTTCAAAAATCTGATTCACGGGTGCGGACTCAACGATGTGGCCGGCGTACATCACATTTACATGCTGGCATGTGCCAGCAACCACCCCGAGGTCGTGCGTGATAAGCATGACAGCGGTGCCGAACTCTTGCGAGAGGCCTTTCATGAGTTCAAGAATCTGGGCTTGAATGGTGACATCAAGAGCGGTAGTGGGTTCGTCGGCAATCAAAAGCTGTGGGTTACAAGCCAGGGCAATGGCAATCATCACACGCTGACGCATCCCGCCGCTAAATTCGTGTGGATAGTTTGAGGCGCGTCTCTTGGCATCTGGAATACGCACCAGGTCGAGCATTTCGATAGAGCGTTTCCATGCCTGGTCATTGTTGAGGTCTTGGCGGTGGCGTTTGACGGTTTCGGCAATTTGGTAGCCAACGGTGAAGACGGGATTGAGCGAGGTCATCGGGTCTTGGAAGATCATGGAGATTTTGCTGCCGCGCATCGCCGTGAGTTCGTCGCTGTTCTTTTCGAGAATATTTTCGCCATTGAAGTTGACCTCACCAGCGACAATTTTGCCAGGTGGGTCTGAGATGAGGCGTATGACAGAGAGAGCTGTGACACTTTTGCCGCAGCCGCTCTCACCTACGACGCCAAGTGTATCGCCGGGTTTGATGGTGAAGGAGACATCATCAACGGCTTTGACGACGCCGCGACGGGTAAAGAAGTAGGTCTTCAGGTTTTTCACTTCCAGCAGGTTTGCTGTTGTTGTCATGGCTACTGCTCCGCTTCCTAGTCTTTTGATCGTGGGTCGAAAGCATCGCGCAATCCATCGCCGAGGAAAGAGAACGCGAGAACGATGATAACGAGGGTGAAGGCGGGGAGGAGAGCCTCCCAGGGATGAGAGTCGAGCAAGTTGGAGGCATCGGAAATCATCAGACCAATGCTAGAACCGGGTGGTTGCACGCCGAGGCCGAGGAAACTGAGTCCAGCCTCACCGATGATTGTGCCTGAGATATCGAGTGTGGCGGCAACGACGACGATGCTAAACAGGTTAGGAATGATGTGGCGCAGGATGATGCGCACGTTGGGCGTACCGGCGGTACGAGCGGCCTCGATAAACTGCTGCTCCTTCAGTTGTAGTGTTTGTCCACGAACGAAGCGTGCCATGAGTGGCCAACTGACAAAGGCTAGAGCCATTGAGACAAGGATCAGGCGGGCATTGCCATTAGGGCCGATGAGGGGAATATTTTGCAGGGTGCTATCAACCTGGCTGCCAAAGATGCCAGCCAGGAGGATGGCAAAGAGCAGGCCGGGGAAGGCGAAAATGATGTCCGTGAAGCGTGCGAGCAATTGGTCGCTCCAGCCGCCGAAGAAGCCGGCTAGTACACCTACGGAGACGCCTAAAACAATATCAACAACCTCAACGGCGAGAGCGACGATGATTGAGACGAGCATGCCTTGCATGAGGCGTGCGAGCAGGTCGCGGCCAATGGAGTCAGTGCCGAGCCAATATTGAGCAGAAGGGCCTTCATCCTGGCGGTCAAGTTCCTGGTGGAAGGGACTATGATAGACAGCAGGCCCGATAGTGCCATTGAGGGCACTATTGTAGGGGCCGCCAATATGTTGATAGATCAGTGGTCCAAAGAGTGGGATGAGAATAAAGAGGACGATCACGGTCAGGCTAATCATGGCACGGATATCGCGTCTGAGGCGGCGGAGCGAATCGCGGAGCGGTGTCATCCCTTTTTGAGACCCAGGGGAGTCTGGTGTCCCGATAGGTGTGATGCCAGTGGCAACCTCGGCGGAGAACTCGCTTTGTGCTGGCATAATGGCGGTATCAGGATCAATGATGCCGGACATTGGGAGATCGTTTCTATCCCGTGTATCCATAGATATAGTGCCTCCTATTCGGCTTTAATGCGTGGATCGACAACGGTATACAGGAGGTCTGAGAGGAGATTGCCGGCAACAACGGCTAAGGCTCCCAGGATGGTTGTCGCTTGAATGACGGGATAGTCGCGGTCGGAGATAGCGGTGAGCGCGACTTGACCGATGCCGGGGATATTGAAGACCTGCTCGATGAAGAAGAAGCCAGTGATGAGCGTGCCGATAGCGAGGCCAATGACGGTAACGAGCGGGATCATCGCGTTGCGGAATGCATGGCGGTAGACAACGACGCTCTCGCGTAAACCTTTGGCACGGGCAGTGCGCACATAATCCTGGCGGAGAACCTCAAGCATGCTGGTGCGTGCCAGACGTGCGAGACCGGCAAAGCTGATGGCGGAGAAGACGAGAATGGGGGCGAGCTTGAACTGAATATCGGTCCAGGTGTATTGCCAGGGGTTGCCCCAGTTGGCGGCAGGCCACGCCCCACCGGTCAGTTTGTCAAACCAGACAATGATGACCTGTGCAAAAATAGCGAGGACGAAGGAGGGGAGCGCGTAGAGGACCAGAGCGAGGCCCATACTAAGGGTGTCGGCCCAGGTGTTGGCTTTGAGGGCGGAGAAGATGCCCAGAGGTACACCAACGGCAATTGTTAAGAACAGTCCCCAAGCTCCAAGTTCTGTCGAGGCGGGGATGCCAGTGGCGAGAATCTCCAGAACAGGTCGCCCTTGCTCATGGAAGGAAAGCCCGAAATTGAAATGGAGCAGATCAACCATATAGTTGTAATACTGCTGGTAAGCGGGTAGGTCAAGGCCATATTGGTGGCGCAAGTTGGCGTAGACTATAGGACTGAAGTGACTGCCCATCATCACGCGAATGGGGTCGCCTGGTGCGTAGTAGCCCATGATAAAGGTGATGAATGTGACACAAAGGACAACAAATATCAATCCTATAAATCTTTTGACGAGGAATTGAAGCATGGTAGACTCCTCACTCTCTGCGAGCGTTAATACAGGAATGACTATGATTTTATTTGGCTTGCTGTTGCCTGCCATTCAATAGAACGACGATGCATATCCGTTATTTGCAAGTTGGCACCCAGAAGATAACGAAATATGTTGAACGGGAAGATACAGTAGCCAGTAGTTGATGTTATTGTAATGATAGCATGAACCCTTGTCAAGTGGAAACTTTGCATAGGGTGGTGTTTGTGAAACAACGTGGTGAATGGAGAGCGAAGGTAAGTCGGCGTCATAAATGATGCTGGCTTACCTTCAGAGACGATGCTCTCAGATGTGCGTCGATTTAGAGAGCATGGTTATGGGCTATTGGTAGCTGCTGGTATCGGCACATGGCGTTGCTGTAGAGATGTAGATGCTCCCCCAGTCATCCGGTGGGGTGAGGTCTTGAGCGTTGTCTACAACACCGGCAACACATGGCTTGCGCACTATCGAGGCGGTAACCTGATAGGATGGCAGCCATGCGACATCATTGACTAACTGCTGTTCGGCTTGGATATACTGTTTGATGCGGGCAACCTGGTCGGGGTTGACGTCAGCCTGCTCCAGCAATTGCTGAGTGGACTGCTGGGTAGCAGCATCAGCGGAGCTGTTCTGGCCGTAGTTCATGTTGTTGTTAGGAACGCCCTTGTCAAACTGAAGAGTGGTCCAGTCTTGTGGGTCTGGGTAGTCGGCGATCCAGCCGATGTTCCACATCTGGAGGCCCTTGGCGTTATTGGTTGCAGCAGTGATATCGGTGAGTAGTTTGTTGAAGTCAACGTCATTGATGGTAACTTTGACACCGAGAGTGTTCTGCCACATCTGCTGGACGGCCTGGAACTCGTTGCGTGCATCAGCCGAACCACCACTGGAGACGGTCAGCGTGATGGCAGGAACCTGGGCAACACTGCTGTATCCTTCTTGCTGGAGGCCAGTGGCAAACAAGGCTTTGGCTTTTGTCTGGTCGCCGCTCAGGTTTGTGACCCCATCAGGACCCGTCAGATTGGGATTGTAGCCAGGCATACCGTTCGGGACGATATGATTCGAGGCAACGACGGTATCTTTGTAGATGTTGTGTGCGATGAGGGTTTTGTCAATGGCGAGGGCGAAGGCCTGGCGAATGTCAATGTTATCAAAGGGTTTGGTCAGATAGTTCATCGTGTAGTAGGCAATCCATAGCTGGGGAACCAGGTGATACTGGTTACTGGAGAAAGCTTTTGCGGTTGCCAGCTCAGCGGATGGAACACCGGACCCATCGACCTGACCAGCTTGGTAGGCTTTGAAGGTGGTGTCACCGGATTTGTAGAAAGGGAAGATAACTTTCTTCAGTTGTGGCTTGGAGCCATAGTAGTTGACATTGGGAACGAAGTCAATCTCTTTCGCATGGGCGTACTGCGAAACCTGCCAGGGGCCATCGCCGCCGCCCTCGGCCAGGTGGTCAGTCCATGCTGTCTCACCATACTTGGTGATGAGGCTCTTTTCAACCACATACGAGCAAGAGTAGGTCAGGGCTTCTAGGAAGTAGCTGGCCTGCTTGTTTGTTTTGATGATGATGGTCTGAGGGTCAGGTGTGAGCAAGCTGTCGCCGATGATTGTTTTGATTTTGCCAGCGTTGAGCTTGTCAGAGTCTAAAACCAATGCCAAATAGATAGGGGCAGTGGTCGATTTCACAGCGGGCTGAAGGGCGCGATCAATGCTATAGGCGACGTCAGCCGAAGTGAGTGGTGTGCCATCGCTGAACTTGAGGCCGCTTTTGAGTGTGAATGTCCAGCTTAAGCCATCGGTACTTTCTTTGTAGGAAGCGGCTAGTTGAGGAATAGCCTGACCTTTGTCGTTAAGCTCAACGAGGCCGGTGAAGACCATGTCGATGGCCGCGATGGATGGTGCATCTGTCGAGAGGGCGGGGTCGAAGGTCGCGATGTCTGCGATGCCTGACAGAGGCGAGACGAGAATTTGTTTAGTGGCGGCTGCCTTTGTTGGTCCTGTTGGTGTTGTTGTAGTGGAAGTCGTTCCACCGCAAGCTACGAGCAACAGAGAGAGAAGGCAGAAAATCGCTGGAAGGAAGCCAGCGGCAGATTTCTTGCCAAACCGCATGCTCAAAATCTCCTTATGTAGTCTAAACGATGTGATTGTTTACAATGGTATGTGTACACGGCGTGTACAAGGAATGCCCGTAGTTATGTTTGTGGCACATAAGAGTCGAGCGTTGATGGGAATGCGCTTGTGTTAAAAACATAACAGGCTATCAAGCGGTATACAGTATTTCTTGTGCGGTTCCTGCTCCTTCCTCTCTACGGATACCATTGCGCGTCCGCGTGTGATGGGAAAAGCGCATCTATTCAGACAATTTTGGGCACAAATAGATGGCGTTTCTGGCACAGTAATACATCCTATGTGGTCAGTACGCAGGTCGGCACCAAACTGCGATTAGAGAGCGTTGCCTTGTGTGGCTGCTTTTACGCTCTGTGCGTAATGGCAGGCTACGAGACGGTGTCTTGTCGCACAGCATTGGTTGCCGTGAAGACTTGCTCATCCACAAATACTGACTAACACTAATACATACGTCCCTATTTTGAGAAATCTCTCATTTTGACGCGGAATGTGGTAGCGAAAAAGAAAGGTTTCTTGCGAAAGAGCCTGGGGAAGTTTCCTTTTTGCAAAAGGAACGGTGAGAGGTATCAGGCGGGTTGCACGCGATAGATAGAGGCCCAATCAGCGGGCGGTATCCCGCCTTGCCCATTATCAACGATGCCGTGTATGTAAAGAGAGCGCAAAAATATGGCACTGACCTGTTCAATAGGCAACCAGGCGACATCATTGACTAGTTGTTGCTCCGCTTGTTGGTATAATTGCGTGCGTGTTTGTGCCTGCATTGTGGCATCGGCAGTTTCAAGCAGTTGCTGTGTGTTTTGCTGCTGTATCGTGGTACTGCTCTGATTCTGTCCATAGTTCATATTGTTGTTAGGGATGCCGCGCGCAAATTGGAGCGAGAGCCAATTTTCGGGGTCTGGATATTCGCCAACCCAGGCCAGGCCCCAGAACTGGATGCCTTGCGCGTTATTGGTGGCGGCTGTGACCTGATCGAGTAGGGTTGTGTAGCTAACAGGGTTGGGAGTTACGGTGATGTGAAGAATCTGTTTCCACATCTGTAGCAAGGCGGTAACTTCCTGGTCAAAGTTTGATACATTGCTGGCATAGGTCAAGGTGATGGGGGGAAGCTGGGCGAGACTGCTCCAGCCCTCTTCTTGTAAGCCAAGTTTCAAGAGGTCTTGCGCTTTTTGGGGGTTGCCACTGAGGTTGTGTGAGCTATCGGGGCCTGTCAGGTTGGGATTATAGGTGAGCAATCCTTGCGGGACGATGTGGTTGGTTGGTATGACGGTATTGTGCCAAACGGTATTGGCGATCTGCTGTTTGTTGATGGCCAGCGCGAATGCTTGCCGGATATGGATATTGTCGAAGGGTTTGGTCAGGTAGTTCATGGTATAGTAGTTTATCCAGAGCTGCGGTATTTGATGAAGGTCACTGCGTGTTTTGTCATTGGCGAAACTGGCGAGTGGCACGTCGGCCATATCAACGTAGCCAGCTTGGTATGCGCGGTAGGCATCGCTGGCGGAATGGTAGAAGGCGAGGACAACTTTCTGAAGTTGGGGTTTGGCAGCATAATAGGATAGATTGGGAACGAGGTCGACTTCTTTGCCTGGAATATAGCTGGCAAGTCTGAAGGGGCCACTGCTGCCGCCTTGGGTCAGGTGTTGGGTGAAAGCAGAGCCGTAGCTGCTGACTAGACTTTTTTCAACGACGTAGGCACACGGAGAGGTGAGCATGGCAAGGAAATAGGCGGCGGGCTTGCTGGTAATGATGAGTAATGTAGAGGGATCGGGTGTTTGAAGACTATCGCCGATAAGCGTAGAGATATGTCCTGCGAGCAAGAGGTCAGAATCTTTGATGAGGTGTAAATAGAGGGGGGCGACAGTTGATTGGGTGCTTGGTTGTAAGGCGCGGTCGAGGCTATAAGCGATGTCGGTGGAGGTGAGAGGAGTGCCATCACTAAAGGTCAGGTGTGGTTTGAGATGGAAGGTCCATGTTAGACCATCAGGGCTGACATCCCAGGAAGCCAGTTGAGGGCGTATTTGGAGATGATCGTCATACGCAACCAGGCCCGTAAAAAGCATCTGGACGGCGTTGAGGGAGGCGGTATCGTGGGCAAGGGCGGGGTCGAGGGTA
>VFSW01004771.1_pt1 | contig 20170 bp, 19 predicted proteins | sample 5358111 | NCBI WGS metagenome assembly VFSW01 (sample SAMN11554181, study PRJNA540505) | mine drainage metagenome | isolation source: sediment from site ElyBrook_90M | place: USA: Ely Copper Mine, Vershire, VT | collected 2017 | reverse complement strand
TTCGCTTATGGCCCGCCAAACTCGATCTCTTATTCCGGGAACCGCTGCGAGAAACCTGGTAATGCAAAAAGCGGTTGACGTACTGCTGTAAAATATGTAAAATATGATTATCATATTATGCAGCAAGGAGGGGAGCCATGACGAAAACCATAACCGCCACTGAGGCAGTCCGGAAATTTTCCGAAATACTGAATTCCATAAAATACGCGGGGAATGACTACACGATCATGCGGGGAGGCAAGCCGGTTGCTACGATCCGTTCCGCGGAAACCCACGCGAAGGCATTGACCCTTGGCGACCTGGCTGGATTAGTAAAATCGCTTCCTGCGCTCGGCGACGAAGCGGAACGATTCAAAAAAGATCTTAAAGAAGCCCGCAAGCATCAGCCCACCATGCCGGAGAAAGATAAATGGGCATAATATTCGACACCAGCGTTCTTATTGCCCTTGAGCGCGGTGCTCATGGGCTGGAGAAACTTGCCGCGGGCAGGGAAAGCGAGCCCTTCGGTATCAGCGTTGTCACGGTGTCCGAGCTTTTGCATGGCGTTCTTCGTGCGGACTCGGAGAAAAGGCGTCTCACGAGGGGAGCATTCGTCGAAAAGATCATCCAGACCTTTCCGCTCTATCCTTTCGACTTGAGCGCAGCGAGGGTATACGCGAAGCTCTGGGCCAATCTTGCAAAAAAGGGAGTGACCATAGGCGCTCACGACCTGATGATCGCTTCAACGGCAATCGCCCTCGGGTTCTCCGTGGCCACGGCTGACGGTGATTACAGCAAGATAAAGGAAGTCTCCGTCGAAAAGTTCGTCCTGTGATCTGCTGTTACTTGGGAACAGCGAAAGGCGTCAGGAGACACGCATGGGTCGTTCTAAATCTTATGCCGAACGGTTGTTCGACTTTCCGAAGATCGGCCCGCTTCCTCCCGGTGTAACAAAACTTGCTGTCGCCAAATCGGCCGCGATCTTGACACGGTCGGTACTTGATGGTACTTGATCCTTTTAGCCCGTTGTCAGGCTTAAGCGAGAGCGAGCTATAGAAAAAATGCCGTCCATGTTCAAGGTGCTACTATGAAATCCTTCCGCAAAGAGCTTTGGTTCAACGTCCCGTCGAGAAGAGGCTTCGTCAATATCACGCCCCAGGTGGAGGACTGCCTTCGAGAGAGCGGCATTGCCGAGGGCATGGTGCTTGTGAACGCCATGCATATCACCGCATCGGTATTCATTAACGACAATGAGCGGGGGTTGTTTAATGACTTCGAAATTTGGCTCGAAAAACTCGCGCCCCACGAACCTGTGTCCCGGTATCAGCACAATAGTGGCGAAGACAATGCCGATGCGCACCTGAAGAGATCGATCATGGGCCGCGAGGTTGTTGTCGCGATAACCGGCGGTAAACTCGATTTTGGGCCTTGGGAGCAGATTTTTTATGGCGAGTTCGACGGGAGACGAAAGAAACGGGTGCTTGTCAAGATTATCGGCGAATAGCCAGATCCAGGCTTGAAAAACCCTTCGACAATGCTTCGGCAGGCTCAGCAGAGCGTTCAGGGTGAACGGAAGATACATTACATTCATTGACTTTATTCCGTTCGCGGTGAGCCTGTCGAACCACTCTAACGACAATCAAACAAAAGTATAGAGATGTTCCACAAGGAAAAACTTCATTTCACGGGGAAGGACGCTGCTGCGGAAAGATCAATGTGCACGGTGTCCGTGGCGCTGGAAACGTAGATTTGTCCTTCCTGGATCGTGCATTGGAGCCCCATGCTGCGGCCGGCAAGTTGTTCCAGGGCCTGGGGAACGGCTGCGGGCAGGTTTATCACGACCAGGTTCGCGGTTAGTTCGAAACTCTTCCTGATCTGGTCGAACCAGAGATCGGCGCTGTGGCCGCCGTAACTGTAAACGTATACCTGCTTGGCTCGGCCGCAGGCCTTTCGGATGCGTTTTTCATCGGGTTGGCCCACGTCGATCCAGAGTTCAATGGCGCCGGTCAGGTCCTTTTGCCAGAGCGCCGGCTCGTCATCCGTTCCTATGTCGTTGCCGAAGGCCAGCGCTTCATGGGCATGGAGCGCAAAGGCAAGCAAACGCACCATCATGCGCTTGTCGGTTTCCGACGGGTGGCGGGCGATGGTGAGGCTGTGATCGTTGTAGTAGTTGCGGCCCATGTCGGAGACCTGGAGCTCCGCTTTACATATCGTCGATTTCAGCGCCATGTCATCCTGCTTTCGAAGGTGATATTCACTCGATCGTTTTTACCCGGCCGATGTCGCCGCTTTCCAGGCGGACCTTGATCCCGTGGGGATGGTATGATGACTTTGTCAGGATTTCGGCCACGATACCTTCTGTCCGCTTTCCGGTCTTCTGGTCCTGCTTCAGTACGATCGATACCCGCAGTCCCGGCCTGATATCAATACGATTCGTTCCGTCCATAGGCGCTCACAGGTTTTCGCAATTTCTCATCTCTCAAGGCACTATAACCCGGACTTTGTGCTATTTGCAAGGAGTTTGGAGGGGCTGCCATTAAATGCGGAATGTGGAATGACGCCTGCGAAGGGCTGCGGCACGCTGTATTCCCGGGGCCCGCGTTGGAGCTTTGCGAACGTCCTTGTTCTGCGAAGCATCACCATCTTTGACCAGACATCGTTGTTCGCAGCATCCAGGCTCAAGGCAAGCTTGTATTGCGCCAGCGCCTTGGCTACAAATCCCTGCGCCGCGAACAGATCGGCGGCGCGGACATATTCCCGCATCGCTGCTTCCTTTTCGTTCAGCTTCCGAAGGACATCGCCGATCCTGACCCTGATGTGCGGGTCGCGGTCGATGACAAACAGTTTTTCCATCTCCCTGATAACGGCATGCCAATCGGATTTTTCAAAATATTCCTGCGCGCTTTCAGCAATGATCGTCTTTTCCGAAGCCAAGGGTAGTTCCTCCTGTTCATGATATTTGACTCACTGGCGGGAGGATACACCGGGAGGGCAATTCGCTGATTGCGGGTTACTGCATTTTTTATTTGGCCAAATTATTTTTGTCAAAATTCAATGAAGACAATGAAATCAGGAAGCGGGTTCTCTTCGGAAGGAGAATTTCGTTCGCTTGTGAGCAGTGATGGCCGGCGCGGGATGACGGATGAGGGAATGAGCGGGCAGGCTGGAATGCGGGCCACGGTTATCTGGAATTACGGAAAAGGGTAAGGCGTTACGCTTTCGCCACGCGCACGAGGGAGTGGTTTTCGTTCAGCCCGTCGATGATGGCGCCGAGGCCGGCCATGTTCCTGAGGTAGTCGATGGCCTCCTGGGAAATCTCTTCTCCCGGCACGAGGAGCGGGATGCCGGGGGGATAGACGGTCACGATCTCCGTCGAGACCCTGCCCACGGAGTTATGAACATCAACGAGCTCGCTGTCGGAATAAAAGGCCTTTCGCGGGGTCATGGCAAAGCGGTTCTGCAGCATGGGCGGATGGACCTTGTCGAGCGGCAAGAGAGCCCCCTGGAGCCCGGTCTCCGCGGAGATTACCTTGAGCGCTTCCACAAGACGGTTCAGGTCGTCCTGGCGGTCTCCGATCGAGACGATCACAAGCACATGGAAGGGGTCAGCCATCTCGACCTGGATGCCGAAGCGGAGGTTCAGCACCTGGGAAACGTGGTACCCCGAGAGCCCAAGGTCTGACACGGTAATGGTCATCTTGGTCACGTCCATGTCCGCCATGCCGGCCTGCTTTGCCCGGTCCTTGCCGAAACAGGTGATGCCCGGGATCCTGTTGATCTCGGCGCGAGCGTCTTCCGCAAGCTTGATGGTCCTGTTCAGGAGTTTTTTGCCTTCCGTGGCCATTTGCATCCTGGCCAGGTCCAGGGACGCCATCAGGATATAGGACGGGCTCGTGGTCTGGAGGAGCTTTAAAGTGTTGGTGACGTCATCGATGTTGACCCTGCCGGCCTTTGCGTGGAGCATGGAGGCCTGGGTCATGCCGCCCACGATCTTGTGCGTTGATTGAACGCACATGTCCGCTCCGGCTTCAAGAGCGCATTTGGGGAGCTTGGGGTTGAACTTAAGGTGCGGGCCGTGTGCTTCGTCCACGAAGACCAGGAGACCCTTCTCGCGGGCGTAGGGAATGATCTTTTCGATGTCCGCGCAGAGCCCGTAGTAATTCGGGCTGGTGATCAAAAGCGCGCGCGCGCCGGGATTTGCGTCAATGGCGGCTTTGACGGTCTCGAACTTCATGTTCAGGGTCAGCTTAAGGTCGCGGTCGAACGTGGGCTGAAAGAAGATCGGCTGTGCCCCGCTCATGATGAGCCCGGTCAGGACCGAGCGGTGGCAGTTCCGGGCGATCAGGACCTTGTCGCCCGGTCCGGTCGTGGCCGCCACCATGGCGTGATTGCCCACGGTCGTCCCGTTGACCAGGAAATAGGAGCGATCGGCCCCTGCGGACTTGGCAGCCAGCTCCTGGGCTTCTTTGATCACACCGGTCGGATTCTGGAGCGAGTCAACTTCATCAAGGGTCGTGAGATCGATGGAAAAGACGCGCGGTCCCACGAATTTGCGGAACCGGGTTGCGATGCCTTTGCCGCTCTTATGTCCGGGGGTATGGAAGGAAACCTTGCGGCTCTCCGCAAGATTGACCATTGCGTCAAACAGGGGGGTTCGAAACTGCTCATCCTCGAATCTGGTAGGAGGAGGATTCATGGTTTTCAATGATACGTAAAGAGGGGGGCGTTGTCCTCTATGATCTTGGTTTCTTCCGCCATGGCCTTGCGGATATGCTTCGGAAGCATGTACATGCCCTGGTTCGTGATGCCGTCATAGTACCGGTTCTCGCCTTTGATGCGCTTCGCGATCAGTTCATCGACGTGCCGGGGGGTGAACTTGCTGGGATCGAGGTTCTTGGACGCCAGGGTAAAGCCCCAGGGCAGGCCGAAGGACGGAATGCAGACATTGTAGGGCGTGACAACGGGAAACACCGCGTTCAAGGTCTTGTTTACCGCGGTAAAGTTTAAAAGCTGGTGCAGGGCCGTGGTGCCGGCCTGTAAGGCGATGGTTCCGTCAGGCGTCAGGCGCTCCTTCACGATCTCGTAGAACTCGCGCGTGAACAGAAGGTAGGCCGGGCCTTCCTCAACAGGCTCGGAAATGTCGATAATGATGACATCATAGGTGTCGGTGGTTTCTTCCAGATACTTGCGTGCATCCATATACCGAAGGTCCGTTCTCGGGTCGTCAAAAGCGCCCTGGTGCCAATCGGGCAGGAGTTCCTTTGATTTTTCGACGACTTCCTGGTCAATGTCCACCATCATGCAGTATTCTACCGACTTGTGGCGGAGCACTTCCCGGAGCGTGGCGCCTTCTCCTCCGCCCACGATAAAGACGCGTTTCGGGTTCGGATGGGTCAAAAGCGCAGGATGGACCAGTGCCTCATGGTAAATGAACTCGTCGGTTGCGGACGACTGCATCTTCCCGTCCAAAACGAGGCACCGGCCATAGCTCCCGCTTTCCATGATCTCCATGCTCTGGTACTTGGTCTGGCTTGCGTAATGAATAGTACGGATCCCGTGGATATGCCCTTCCTGGGGACTCGTATACTCAATGAACCACTTGTAGCTCTTTGGTTCTATCATGCGGTGACCAGTTCTCCCTGAACGATCGGCTTGTGCGGAAGCTTCTCATGGCCGAGGATTCCCCGCTTCATCTCGATGATGGAGGGGTTCTTGGACTCAAATTTTTCAATGAGGAATTTTGCGGCGACCCTGGGATCTATCAGGTCTCCGCAGGTGAAAACATCGACTGCGGCATAGCCGTACTCCGGCCATGTGTGGATGGCAAGGTGGGATTCCGCGATAACGACCATCCCGCTGATGCCAAAGGGGCTGAATTCGTGGAAAGCGACTTCAACAATGGTCGCTTTTGCCTCAAGTGCGGCATTTTTTAGTGTTTCCTGTACAAACTCTAAGTTGCCCAGGGTTTTGGAATTGCACTCTTTCAATTCCAACAATAGGTGGGTCCCCAACGCGTGCAACCTGTTTACCTCCTTCTCCGCCCGCTTCACAAGCTTCCCGGCCTTGCCGGGATCTCCGCGAGCACCGCCTTCCGTTCTCACGAAAGGGCTTGAAGTTAGAATCCAACCCGCCTTGACTTCAGGCGGCGCCGACAACATCAAAACTTAGTTGTGATTTATCAAAAATGCGACGCATTGTCAAGACAAAAACGATACGCCCGCATTTTTTTTCTCAGCTGCTTTTGAACCGCGTTCGATGCTCTTCGAGACCGGAGATGAGGCGACTTCGGGCTCATTTTTTTGAAACGCAATATACTCTTTTTCTCATCGAATGCAAGAGAAAATCGCGTTCAATGAAAAAAAACTTTACATTGATTCCCAACTGTCTTAATATTGGTTCTCGGACTCCCGAAGGGGAGTTTCCGGAGCGTCAAAACCGGGTTGGGGGCCTCTCCGAATTCCGGTTTCCGGCCTCTTACTTCTGCTGCTGGAGGTTCTTTCATGTCTTCCGACCAAAAAGGCTTTGTCGAGATCGCTTCCGTACTCGTCAATCCCGAGATTTTCACCCGCCCCTACACCTGCGACGTGGAAAAATACGGCTGCAAGTCCATGTGCTGCTACCGTTCCTGCATTGTTCCGCCCCAGGAGGCGAAGAAAGTCGAGGAGCACCTGGAGGGGATCCTCGCCTACCTGTCCCCGGAGAACCGCGAGGCGATCAAAAAAAACGGTTCGATCCTCGGTACGTGCAAAACCCAGTGCCCCGCGGGGTGCGTGATCCACGAAGATGAGGCCCAGGCCATCCGCAGGGACTTCGGAGGCCAGGACTTCCGCTGCGTGCTCCTGTTCAACAACGACTGCTCCCTGATCTATACCAACAAGGAAGGCATGCGGTACTGCAGCGTGCACAGCTATGCCATCGAGAAGGGGATGGTATGGGAGGAGTTCAAATTCGCCGACTGTGTTCAGTATCCCCTGGCGTTCTACACCACCGGGGAAGGCAAAAAAGTCGTGTCCATCCAGGACACGCCCTATTTGAACCACATCAAGTGCATGACCGAGCCCTCCGGCCTGCCCATGTACAAGGGCCTGAAAAAGACGATCGAGACGTTCATGGGAAAGGCTTTCTATAAAGAGCTGGAAGCATATGCGGGAAGTCGGAAGTAAGAAGTCGGAAGGAAGGAGTGGGGAGTAAGCATTCACGGATCCGGACCCCCTCGTGTCCTGTTGATGATTGTTGCGATTTTATCCGATAACGGGTCGGCATGATATAAACCTATCCTAATGGGCAACCTCTTCCTCAGCTTTACCATAGCAATCGGAAGCGCCATCGGTTTCGTGGCCGCAAGCCGCGCCCTTGACCTCGAATTCTACACGAATAAGGTCATTCCCCTCGTCCCCATCCTCTATGCCATCGTCTACGAGGTCCTCGAACGCCGGAAAAAAGGCAAATCTCCTCGGGGAGCGCCCCCGAAAGAAGAGACGAAAACCACCCTTGCCGATGCCGAAGCGGGGATCACTTCGGGCAAGGTCATCACGGACGTGGCCGTCTCCTTTGTGGTCAAGTTTTCCGTTGAGATCTTCCTCGTGGCGCTCTTCATCCGCTATAGCGGTCAGTCCTTCAGCGACATCTACGGCACCTTCAGCATCGAGACCGTGAGCACCTTCCTGCGGGGCGAGCATCCCTGGCTCATTGCGCACGACGGCGTCTACCTGCTCGCGCTCGTTGCCATCATCACCAGTTTCGTGACGGGCAGCTGGATCGGCCATACCTCGAAGGGCAATGCCATTCTCGAAGGGGTGTTCGCCGGCGCGGCGGTTACGCTCATCAACTCCATGACCACCATGCTCATTCTCTACCGGACGATGGAGGACGCAACCGTCCGGCTTGCCGACTCCATGGGCTACGTCATGCGCGCCGGCTTCCTGGTCGTTATCGGGGTACAGGTCCTGCTCTACGGGCTGTGGAGCGGACTGGCGCAAATGGCGAAGCAGGACCGGGAGGCCGGGAAAAAGGGAGCGAAGAAGGCGAAGAAGTAGCGTATCGCGGGGAACGGGGAATTAATTAAATCTTCTTACTTCGATGAAGGATTTCTTCCAGTACGGATTGGCAAGGCTGTCTTTGCGGACCTTCTGTCCCGTGGTTGGGGCATGAACAAAAAGGCGGTTACCGACGTAAATGCCGACGTGGGAGTATTTCGTCCCGTTCTCCTTAAAGAACATCAGATCGCCCCTGCGCATTTTCTTTAAGCCGATCGGGTGGGAGATGTTCTTCAATTTTTTCGTGTTGTGCGGCACTTCCAATCCGGCCGCCAAATAACTATACCGCACCAGACCGCTGCAATCGAACCCCTCCGGGCTGTCGCCGCGATATTTGTAGGGCCTTCCGATCATGGACACGGCGGTCTTCGCCGCCTTCTCGCCGATGGCGGGAGTGTATCCGGTCACGGGCCTCATCGGCGCGGAGGCGCAGCTGACGAGAAGCATGCCGATACCGAATGCCGCGGCCAGTAAAAGGATTTTTCGAGTCGTCATCGCGTTCACCGGAAACGGACCTATACTAATGAATTTCCGGGACGATGTCAATGCGCCCGATAAAGCAAAACGGTCCTTTGTCCCAAACCGCGTTCTCCGCAAGGCATTCCTGCCCAGAATCCGCTTGACCCTTTTTCAGCGCCCTGTTATATTGAAGCTCCCCAAATAAATAATGGGAGCTTCGATTCCCAAGGTAAAATTATTGCCCTATTCGCTCGCTACCCCCGCAACAATCTGCGGGGAATGAGCTCGCTAAGGAATTCAGTCCATGAAACGAACAGTGACTTTTCTTCCCGACAACGCAACGGTGAGCGTCGACGACAACGCCAATCTCTACAAGGCCGTGAAAGCAGCGGGCGTGTACGTGCTCTCTTCGTGCGGCGGCAAAGGCAACTGCGGCAAGTGCAAGGTCGTGATCAAGGAGGGAACGGTCGAGCGGGGCAAGTCGAACTCCTACCTCTCCTCCGAGGAAATCAAGCGCGGCTACGTTCTCGCCTGCCACTCCCAGGTCAAAAGCGACCTCATCGTCGAGATTCCGCAAGAGTCGCGCATGCAGGCAAAGCACAAGATCGCGACCGGCGCCAGGACCGAAGAGATCATGAAACTCATGCAGGAGGCCGGCGGGTGCCTGGAGTCGCGCATCAGCCGGGTCTACCTCGAGATCAGCCCTCCCACGATCGACGACAACATCGCCGACTACGAGCGGCTGCGGCGCGCCCTCGACAAGGCCGGGTTCGATGCGTCCCATCTCCACATGAACTACCTGGTGCTGACCAAACTGCCCCATGTGCTGCGCGAAGGCAACTGGAAGGTGACGGTTTCGGCCTTCAACGTCGGCGCCGTGCTCGAAGTGCTCGACCTCTACCCCGGGGAAACGACGCGCAAGCGGTACGGCGCGGCCGTGGACATCGGCACGACGACCGTCGTCGTCTACCTCGTGGACATGACGACCGGCCGCGTCCTCGGCACCTCGTCGACGTACAACAGCCAGGTCAAGTGCGGCGACGACGTGATCACCCGCATCGTCTACGCCACGGAACGGAACGGCCTGAAGGAGCTCCAGGACCTCGTGGTGACCAACATCAACACCATGCTCGGCGAGCTGGCCGAGAAAAACAACGTGCCGCCGGGCATGATCGACTACATCGTCGCGGCCGGCAACACGACGATGACCCACCTTTTCTACGGCATCGATCCGCAGTTCATCCGGGAAGAGCCGTACATCCCCGTGGCCACCTTTTTCCCGCTCATCCGCGGCAAGAGCATCGGCTTCCGGATCGACCCGCAGGCCATGGTCTATTCCATGCCGAACGTGGCCTCCTACGTGGGCGGCGACATCACCGCGGGCGTGCTCGTGTCCCAGATCCACAAACAGGAGGCGGTATCGCTCTTTATCGACATCGGAACGAACGGCGAGATCGTGCTCGGAAACAAGGACTGGCTCGTGACCGCGGCGTGTTCGGCGGGCCCGGCCTTCGAGGGGAGCGGGATCAAGTTCGGCATGCGCGCCATGGAAGGGGCCATCGAAGAAGTCGAAATCAGCCCGAAAACCTATGAGGTCAATTACCGCGTGATCGGCGACGTGAAACCGATCGGCATCTGCGGCTCGGGCATGATCGATATCCTGGCTGAAATGTATCTCTGCGGAGTCATCGACCAGAAGGGCAAGATCCGGGAAGAGATCGGGTCAAAGCGCATCAGGAGAGGGGAGAACGGGCTGGAATACGTGCTCGCCTGGCGGGTGGAATCGGCCATCAACAAGGAGATCGTGATCACCGAGGCGGACCTGGACAATCTCATCCGCGCCAAGGCGGCGATCTACGCAGGTTTCGCCACGCTGCTTTCCCACATGAGCATGGGCTTCGGCGACGTGCACAAGCTGTACATCGCGGGCGGGTTCGGCCGGTATATCGACGTCGAGCGCGCCATCACCATCGGCATGCTGCCCGACCTTCCCGTGGACAAATTCCAGTTCCTCGGCAACACGTCCATCATGGGCGCCTATTACGGGCTCTTGTGCGACCGGCTGCGTCATGAGGCCGAGGAGATCGCGAAGCGGATGACCTATGTCGAGCTGTCCGTGTCCCACAGCTTTATGGACGAGTACATGTCGGCCTTGTTCCTGCCCCATACGAACTTGAACGCCTTTCCGACGGTGAAGCGGGAGTTGGAGGAAAGGAAAAGGCCCGTCTAAGCAAGGCCGTCCCTATCTCACCAGAAAATAAAAAAGGGAGCAGGAATTAAGTCCTGCTCCCTTTTGCGTTGATCATTGTGATATCACTGAACTGTCAGCGTAGCGCTTGACGCGAGGCTCGTTATCGGGTCGGTTGCCGTGATGGTCGTTACGCCGGTGACGGTACCGGCAGTTGCCAAACCGCTGTTTATGTCAATCGTTGCCACTGCCGTGTTCGATGAACTCCAGACTGCTGATCCCTGCCACGGCGTAGTACCATCCGTAAGTTTTCCCGTTACGGTAAATTGCTGGGTTCCTGTCGGCAAGCTGATGATTGCAGTGCTTGGATCTATTGCAAGGGAGGAAAGCGGCAATGAGGTAACAGTGAGCATCGTGGAACCGACAATCGTTGAAGTCAGGTCCGTAGCAATAGCCTGAATGAGCGCCGTGCCCGTAGCAAGCGAAGTGACAACACCGGTGCCAGCGACGCCGGGGGCGCTGACGACTGTCGCAATTGCAATATCCGGCGAGGTGGTCCATGTCACCCGCGAGGTAAGGTCCTGTGTGGCGCCGTGTGCCAATATCCCCGTTGCCGTGAACTGATGGGTCAATCCCGGCGTCATGCTTGGGCGACTCGGCGTTACGGTGACGGATGAGAGCAGGTCAACGGTCAGCAGGGTGGTTCCGGTGAAATTCGAATAGGGGTCGCTGACCGTAATAAGGGTGGTGCCGGTGGCGGCTGACACGACAAAACCGCTTGTCGGGTCGATATTGGCAACCGAGGGGGTTGATGAACTCCAGATTGCCGTTGAGAGGAAATAGGTGGCGTTGTCGGACAGATGCCCCTGGGCCTGATATTGCAGCGAGGTCCCGGGGATCACCGTGATATCTCCAGGAGTTATTGTAATCGACGTGAGCTTGCCGCCTTTCCCACAGCTTGAAAACCCACTTGCCGCAACGATGATCAGAAAAACGACGAACAGAAAGGACTTCCACATCTTCATACTGTTTTCTCTCCTTGGTCACCCGCCCTGCCTGAGCATGAGGCGAATATTGTAAGACATTTTCACCACAAAGCAAAGGAATTAGTTTGGCCGATGCAAAAAAACTTCCTTCGTTTCCCGCGTTTTCCCCAAAGCTTACTTTGGCGAAATAAAGTTTCTTAAGCCGTCTCGAAACGGCGCCGGCTCGATGCCGAAGGCATCGCGGATGTCGCCCATGCCGCAGACGTTGTCCTCCTGGAGCATGATGAGCTGGTCCGTGGTCAAGGGCGGCCGGGGGAGAACGCTTTCGAGCATCCGCGCCGCGCTCTTCACAAGAAAAAGAGGCATGTGCACTGCCGGCCGTTTCACGCCCATGGCCGCGGCGATCGCCACGGTCACTTCTTCAAAGGTCAATTGCTCCGGCCCGCCGACCTCATACATCTCATTGTAAAAGGAATCGCTCGTCACTGCTTTCACGATGCAGGAAACCACGTCTTCGATATAGATGGGCTGGACCTTTGACTTCCCCGACCCGATGATCGGCAGGACCGGCGAGAGCCTGATCATCTCCTTGAGCCTGATCGTGAACCGGTCGCCCGGTCCGTAGATGAGCGACGGCCGAAGGATCGTAAAGGGAATGCCGCTTGCGCGAACGAGCTCCTCGGCTTCCCATTTGGTCTTGTGATACTCGCTCTTTGCGCCGGGCCGCGTGCCGAGCGCGCTTTGGTAAAAGAAATGGCGCGCCCCGGCCTTCCGTGCCGCTTCGAGTACGTTTCTCGTGCCCTCGACGTGCACGCCCCGGAACGTGGCGCCCGGCGTTTCCTGGATAATGCCGACGAGATGCACAACGCGCTCACAGCCTTCCGCCGCTTTTTCGAGCGAGGCTTTGCCGGACACGTCGCCCTCGACGACATCGACGCCGATGTCTTTGAGCGCTTGAGCCTTTTCAGGATCTCTGACGACTGCACGCACGGCTATGTCGGCTTTTCGCAGGCGTCGGATGAGATTGCTTCCCACAAAACCGGTGCCGCCGGTGACCAATATCATGAGGTGTCCTTTCGAACGAAAGTGAGTTCGGTTTTCCGCGGACAAGGAGATCACGAAATCCCGAACAGATATCCCGCACTGCCTCCCATCGACACGATGATATTACCGCGGGCAGCGCCCGAAGTCCAGCTTGAAACGCTTTCTCCAGCCTCGCCCTTCTGCATTTTTTGACCGGCTAGAACAACACCGGCATCCAAAGAGAGAGGTAGATGAAGGTGTCGCGCTGGACGTCCAACCCTTTGGCAACGACGAGCCTGAACGTGATCGGCAGATAGTACGAGAAATACGTATCGAGCCTTCCTTCGGCGCCTATGGAGCGCTTGAAATCCGGAGCATGGAACCCCTTGTCCCAGGCATTGCCGGCCTCGGCGAAGACCGCGCCGTGAAGCCGCCGGAAAAAGATCGGCGCATTGCCCCACCCGTTCTCGATGTTCTCGATCGGAAAGCGGTACTCAAGGCTCGCGAGCGCCGCCTTCTGGCCCAGAAAGGCGTTGATGGGATAGCCGCGCAAAAAGATTGCCTGGCTGTCAACGGGGATGGTGCTGTCTCCGGGGTTGTCGCCGCCCAGTTGGAAGGCGCGCTGCGGGATGATGTCGCCCGAGGACGTTCCGTAGAAGGCCCTGGCCAGGAGCACGTGGTGCTTCCAGGGAAAATCGATATACTCGTGCCAGTCCGCGGTATATTTGCTCACGTTGAAATCGCTTCCGAGCGCTCTGTCGAGCCGCTCGTAACCCAGTTCGATGGTCCTGCCGTTCTCGGGGCTGATGGACAAGCCGAATTGTTCTGCGTTATTGAACTTGTAACTGACGCGCCCGGAAATGAGATCGCCCTGGGCCGGACCGGGGCCCGGAGGGAGCTTCGTGAGCGCCGAAATCTCCTTCCGCCGGTATCCAATTATCAGTTCGTGCTGGCGCGGGATCGTAAGGAGCGGAAAGACCAGCGACGCATCGATCGTTTTCTCGCGCTGCACGTAGTCTTTTGGGCCCAAAAGTCCGCTGTAAGTGCCGTCAATGTCCGACGCGGAGAACAGCGCGGTCGGGTAGAGGCCGTCATAGGCATAATTAAAGGAATACCAGGTCCGGTGCGTGGTCGGACTGTAGAGGCCGGTCAACAGATAGGAGTGGCGCTCCACCGCGTCCTGGTTAAAGGTCAGGAAACCCCAGAGGCTCCCGCTTTCCTCGCTCGCGCCGTACCAGGGAAGCCAGAAGCGCGGGTAGAGCGTCGGCAGGGGATTGTAGGGTTTTGTTTTTGTTTCCACCTGCGGTTCGTTGTATGTCATGATTGGGTAGGGGTCCGTGAAGGGTTCCGCCTGCTTCCAGGACGCGGGATCAACGGGCATCGTCTGGAGATCATATCCCTTCGCGCTGTAGGATGCGAACACGATCCTGCTGTTGTCCGGCGAAGGCGCAGGCGTGAACGCGCCGCCCAGGACGTTCGTTACCTGGAAAATCGTTTTTTTGTCCAGGTCGTAGGCGTAGAGGTTGAAGATGCCCGTGCGGTCCGAGGAAAAATAAATCCTCTTGCCGTCGGCGCTCCAGACGGCGTTTCCGTCAATGGCGCGGTCATGCATGAGCTCCCGGGTCTTGGTTCCCCTGCTGTCGAGGACCCAGATGTCCTTGTACCCTCCGGGCTGCCACACGCCCACAACGATCGATGATCCGTCAGGGCTGTAGCGCGGGGTCTCGTACTGGAGCTCGCTGTCTTCCGTCAGATAGACAATGTCGTGTTCCCGCGCTTCCCGCCCCCTGACCGCGGCGAGGTCCAGTACGGCGAGCCGCGTCCTCCCGAGCGCATTCGTCACGAACAAAAGCTTCTTCCCGTCCGGCGACGGATAGGGGTCCCGGGCGCGAAGACCCTTGGTGATGCGAATCTCTTGCTTCGATGCCAGGTCGTAAAAGTAGATATCATTATAAACGTCCGTGTTTCTGACAATCTCGTCTTTCGTATAGTAGATGCCGCCATTGTCCGGACTCCAGGCAATGCTCTGCCCCGACGAAGTCGAGGACGTGGTGTTGTCAACGACCTTGCGGTCTCCGCTCCCGTCCGCATTCATAATATAGATGCCCGGGAACTCGTCGGCGTTCTGGACCGTATAGGCGATGCGCCTGTTGTCGGGAGAAAAAGCCGGCGAGACATTGATGTAGCCCCGCGAGGTCAAGGCCGACGAGGCCGTCATGCCGCGCCGGGTCACGTCGTCGCGCACCAGCCCGTACCTGGCCTTGAGGCTGCTCAGCCATTCGTCCCACAGATCGGCGTACTCCGCGCCTAAAACCCGCTCTCCCGTTGAATCTACAAGGAATGGAATGCCGCGACCGCTGTACGCGACGTAGACATCAGCCAGTTTTTCCCTGCCGAATTTCTTCACGATGAACCGCGTAAAGCCCTCCCCGAACAAATAGGGCACCTGGCCCGCGGGCCAGGAATCGGGGAATGCCGTGGTCTGGCTCATGCGCGGGAAGCGGTCTTCGAGCACGGCCATGCGGAGGATCATTTCCGAACCAGGGGAACGGCCGCGGCCGCCGGAGGTCTCTTCGGTTTCTTCGTAGACGGCAAGGCCCTCGATCATCCAGATAGGCTCAAACTGGTTGGGGAAATAGATCCTGCCGAAGATGTCCTGGATGATCGCGGGAATTCCCGTGACCATGTCGAGGTGCAGGATGTGGGTGTATTCGTGGGTGATGAGCGTCCGCATCCACTCGTCGTAGACCGTCGTGCCGAAGCCGGGTTCGCCCAGGGGCTGCGTGATGAAAAGAACAATATGGTTGTAGGGCACCGGCGTGGTCAGGCCGTTCGTGTCGTCCATGGCGTCCACGAGAACGATGTCGGTCCTCCCCTTGGGGTCCCACTTGATGCGGGGCACGAGCCGGCTATGCACGTCCTCGGCGATCACCGCGGCCCGCTTTGCGATCTTCTCTTCGCCCTGGTGATAATGGATGTCGAAGTGCGGCGTTTCGAGCGTGGTCCAGGTGAAGGAAGGATCGAATTTAGCGGATGCCGCGGATGCGGCGAACAGAAGCATGAAGCAGAACAAGAGGATTTTTTTCAAGGCTTCCCCCACAAGGAAAATAGCGCGACGATCGAATACATTATATCAGCCAGACGGCCGTTTACATGCGTTCTCCGGAAAGGTCCTTCCTGACCCGGTATCTTCCGATGAGTATCACGGCAGCGGCAGCAACGATCTCAACCGCGTACATGACCGGTCGTGAAGGCGCGACGAACCTGACGGACACGGGATCGGTCATGATCATCTCCGCGCCGATCTTGCCCAAGAGCGCGGCACCGATGTAGATGATGACCGGGAACTTGTCCATGAGCATCGAGAGCAGGCTGCTCGTGAAGACGATAAAGGGGATGGAGAGCCCCAGGCCGAAGATCAGGAGGAAAAGGTTGCCCTGCGAAGCGGCGCCCACGGCAAGCATGTTGTCCAGTGCCATGGTGAGGTCGGCGATGACGATGAGGCGGACCGCATGCCAGAGCGTTTCCGCTTCCCGGTGAGCCCCGACCGCTTCCTCATCTTCGACGAACAGCTTCACCGCGATCCAGAGGATGACGATGCCGCCCGCGAGCTTGACATAGTTCAGGGTGAGGACCTGCGCCACGAAGAACGTGAGCACGACGCGGAGCAGGACGGCCGCGGCGGAGCCGTAGATGATCCCCCTCCGCCGCTTCTCTTTCGGCAGGCCGCGCACGGCCATGGCAATGACCACGGCATTGTCGCCGGCAAGGAGCAGATCGATGAGGACGATACTGAACAGAGCGGAAAAGAATGTCAGGTCCAGATGCACGGTCCCAAGCGAGGACAGATCCACGTAAGACACCTCTCATAAAAAAGGACGGCAGGAATACAACCCTGCCGTCGCTACCATACCACAGATCAATGCTCGGGTGCACGGAAAAAAACGGCCCGCCTGCCCGCTGCGCCGCGCTCCGGCGAAGCTGGCCGTCAGCGTCCTGCCGGGGAAAACGCGCAGCTTACCCAGACCAGAATGCCGAACAGAATCGCGCCGAGACCGATGCTCCACCCGATGTTTTTTTTCTCCAAGGAGAGGAGCGGCCCCTTTCCATCGTTATCGCCGGCCTCAAAATCCCCGCATCGTTGCCAGGAAGAAAGAAAAAAATCGTGCCGGCTGCATATTCCCGCGTCGGACCGTACGGATCCATAGGCTGAACTGAGCGCAGTCAAGCCGGGAAAGGTCGCCTCGATCAGCGCGGGATCGTTTGCGAAAAATCTGCAGCTGATACATCTGCCCTGCATGGTCGCCTCCTGACGCATGTCAATTTTCCGCTGTGAACGCTATTTGCCGAGATTCGACCAGTAGCCGCCGAATACATAAACCGACAGGACGAACCCGAGCACCACATTGATTGCCACGCCGATCGTAAACGCGCCGAAGGGTTTCCAGCCGGCGGCCTTCAGGTCCTTAAACCGGGTCGTAAGCCCTATGCTGAGAAAGCAGAAAATGAACGCCCAGGTCCTGAGAGAAACGATCGGCAGGAGCAGTCCCGGTTTTACAAGCGTGTTGAAGTCAGCGGCGGAGTAGCCGGCGGTTATCGTGGTCATGAAAAGCGAGGCCACGAAGAAGCCGATGACGAACTTCGGGAACCTCCACCAGATTTCCATGGGGCTGGGCTTTACGCCGCATTCCTCCTTTTCCCACTTCAGGCAGGCGATAAGCGCGAAGACGAACGACCAGATGCCGATCCACATGTCCCTGCCGATGACCTTCATGAGGGTGAATGCCTGGATGGCGGCGTTCTCATTTCCGGCCATGCGGCCATAGGCGCTCGCAGCGGCGAACCCCGCCGCGTCGGCGAACTCCGAGGTCCCCACCCACGCGCCCGAGTCGCCAGGACTCAGATTGAGGGCCTTTGACGCGAAGGGAATGAAGAAGATCATGACCAAGGCCCAGACTACCACGAGCGTTACCGACGTATAGAGGTCTTCCTTTTTCGCCTTGACCGAGCTTGCGATGGCCATGGACGCGGAAACGCCGCAGACCGCGCCTCCCACGCCGATGACGGAGGCAAGCCGCTTGTCGAGGCCGAACACCTTCGTGGCGACAAAATAGATGGTGAGGCAGGTGGTCAGGGAGATTACCGTGGCCTGGAGCAGGGCGACCGGTCCCGCTGAAACGACCAAGGCGATGGGAAACGTCGCCCCAAGCAGCACGATCCCTGTTTTGATGTAGTACTCCACCCGGAACCCCGCATCCATCCACTTGGGAAGGGGGACGACGTTTGCGATCACGAGCCCGACGATGAGCGCGACCAGCGGCGGCTCCAGATTATATTTCGGCGCATCGACCCATCCGCCGATGGCAAACATGATGATGGATAGGACATAGAGTATGATAAAGGAGGGAAGGAACTGAGATGTCTTGATGCCCATGATCCTTGTGGAAATGCCGAAGATAATGAGCCAGGAAATTAATTGCAGTACGTACAAGCGGATGTTGCTGCTGAAGTGGTCCATGAGCTGACCGAGCGACGACCACTTCAGGCCGCCCGGATTAATGGCCAGGGCTTTGATGACGGAGCTGCCATTTAAGAACGCAATAAGCGAAACGATCACAATTCCGATACCAAGATAGATTGCCCACCAATCCTCTTTCAAGTAAAGCTCTTTCCAACCCATGGACGAAGCTGTTTCGCGTTCGTTTGACATCATGTTCTCCTTTCTGTTTGGTCGTGCGCTAAGGACGTTTTCGATCAACAGTTGTTGTGATAACAGATGTAAACCCGATGGAAATGGAACTTGCGATGTTAGTAGGTCGGGATATCACCTCCTCTTTTTAAAAGGATCATATCCTGCTGCAAAGAGCGCCGTGCGTCTGGCATAATCGAGGGAAATGTGAAAGGCTTAAATCAGAATCCGATATTGTGATATTCTGCACCATTATGATATTTTCCATCTTTCTTGTCAAGCAGCTTTGAATGGAAAAATCTTACCAAAAGGCGAGCATCGATTCAGGGGGGGTATGATGGAACATAGGGAAATTCCCGAAGTAATGGGACGTAGATTATCGGAAGGAGCTTCGTGCTACGAAAATAAAAAAAAGGCAGGAGGGCAACAGGCCACCTGCCTCATATGACGATCTTATATTTTTTGGCGGCGTTTAATAAGCTTTTCGAGCTCTACGGCGAAGAACACAATGGACGAGAGGACGAGAACGATGATGAGTTCGTTCGCGGCAAGCTGCTGGGTCTTGAACACCGGGTTGAGCGCAGGGACGTAAACGGTCATAAGCTGGAGAACGACAGTCGAGACGACGGTCAAAAACAGGGCTTTGTTCGAAAGAACCCCCTGCTGAAATAAGGACTCCTTTTCGGAACGAATGGCCATCACGTGGCCAAGTTGGAGAAGGCACAGGACCGTAAACACCATGGTCTGCCAATGGGCGTCGCGGATGTGGATGGCCCACGCCTGGAGCCCGAGGACCACGCCGCCCATGAGCAAACCCACCCAGATCGCATGGATGCCCAGACCCTGCGCGAACAAACCCTCCCGGGGATGGCGCGGCGGGCGGCTCATCACGTCCTGTTCTGCCGGCTCCAGGGACAGCGCCAATGCCGGCAGACCGTCGGTCACGAGGTTGATCCAGAGGATATGGATCGGCTGGAGCGGGATCGGCAGGCCCAGGAAGGGCGCGAGAAAGAGGGTCCAGATCTCGCCGGAATTGGTGGTCAGCAAATACCGGATGAATTTGCGGACATTGTCGTAGATTTTCCGGCCTTCCTTCACCGCCTTCACGATCGTCGCGAAGTTGTCGTCGAGCAGGATCAGGGACGACGCCTCTTTGGCAACGTCGGTCCCGGTCTCGCCCATGGCAATGCCGATGTCGGCGCGCTTCAAGGCCGGCGCGTCGTTCACGCCGTCGCCGGTCATGGCCACGAAGTGCCCCCGGTCCTGGAGCGCCTGGACGATCTTGAGTTTCTGCTCAGGCGCAACGCGCGCATAGACCCGGATGGATTCGACGCGCTTTTCGAACTCCGCGAGCGACAGGGCCTCGAGCTCTGCGCCGGTCATGACGGCCTTCGGATCGTCCGGCTCCAGGATGCCGACGCGCCGTGCGATCGTCCGGGCGGTCAGCGGATGATCGCCGGTGATCATCACCGCCGTGATGCCCGCGCTCCTGCATTCCGCGACGGCCTGTTTCGCTTCTTCCCGCGGGGGGTCCATCATACCCGTGAGGCCGAGCAGGATGAGCCCCGTTTCGACGTTCTCCGGCGTGCGGTCAAGGGGGAGGGTGTCCCAGGTCCGCATAGCGATTGCCATGACCCGGAGCCCGTCAGCGGCGATGCGTTCGCTCTCCTTTGTTACCTCGTCCCGGTCCAGGGGCCTGATGCCGTCCTTCGTCAGAACAGCAGTTGATTGGTCGAGCAGCACCTCGACGGCGCCTTTGGTGAAAGAAACGAAGCGGGGAGGAGGAGGAGCATTGACGGGGAGACCCGGG
>VFSW01004770.1_pt1 | contig 20171 bp, 18 predicted proteins | sample 5358111 | NCBI WGS metagenome assembly VFSW01 (sample SAMN11554181, study PRJNA540505) | mine drainage metagenome | isolation source: sediment from site ElyBrook_90M | place: USA: Ely Copper Mine, Vershire, VT | collected 2017 | reverse complement strand
TCGACCACGAGGTCGTTGTCGACGCCGCGTTCACCGAACTCGTTGATCACGACGGCGTAGCGCTTGCCGTGGTTTTCGGTGAGGATGCGGTTGAGCAAGGTGGTCTTGCCGGCGCCGAGAAAGCCGGTGAGGACGGTGACCGGGACGAGGTCAGTCATGGTATGATCCTGTCATGGCGGGTTGACGTGATTGGCCGGTATATAGGCGCTCCGGCTCGGCGGGGCCAGATTGGGGCAGCGCGAGGCCGAGACCGAGCATGACGAACAGCCATCCAGCCATCGGCAGGACTGCGAAATTATCGGTGGAGGCCAGCGGCCAGGCGTAGGTGAGCACGCCGATGAAGGCGCCGAGTTTCATGGGTTGGCGCAGGATGCCGCGGCCGAGTTCGATCAGCCAGGCGAGGTTGAGGGCGGCGAACAGCAGCAGCCCGCCGATGCCGGCTTCGATGGCGGCCTGGAGGTAGAAATTATGCGGGTGGATGTTGCAGGCACCGCGGGCGAGGTCGGTCGGGCCGATGCCGAGCGCGGGTAGACCGGCATCGAACCTGGATTGCGGGCAGAAATACAGGAAGCCGTTGAACCCGTAGCCGTGCCAGGGGGACCGTTCGATCATGACGGTGGCGCGGGTGTAGAGCTCGCCGTAGGGGCTGAGGGCGAAATGCTGCACCTGATGCGTGGTTTCGAGCACCAGCTTGTCGAAACTGGGCGGGGAGACGAGTTTCAGCGCCGGGATGGCGAGCAGGACGAGAATGCCGAGTGCGATGGCCGGCAGGCGCACCGGGCGGAAGGCGAGCGCTGTGACCGCGAGGCCGAGGCCGGCGAGCAGAAAGGGCATGCGCTGACCGATGATGAGGGCGGTGGCAAAGCCGATGATGCCGATCCCGGCGGCGGCGCATTTCGGGGCGATGCCGCGTCGGGCGATGAGCGCCGCGATGATCGGCAGCGCGACCAGGAACAGCAGATGGGTATAGGGCGGCCCGGCGCGCGGTGCCCAGAACGGGCCGGTCAGGGCACCATCCGGCCAACGATGGTCGCCGAAGATGTTGACGCCGATGATCGCCTGTTGCCAGCATTGCAGCAGGATCCAGCCCTCCGCGATGGCGATTGCGAGCCAGAAGCGGGTGCGGGCCGCCGGGGTATCGAGCGCCCAGGCGAGGCCGGCGGGCAGGAGCAGCAGGCGGATCAGCACGATCGCCTGGGACAGCGATTTCCAGCCGGCGGGCCCGAGGCCGAGTGCGGCGATGGGGGTGGAGGCGAGGATTTCGGCGGCCCACCAGAGCAGGGCGATGACGAACCAGGGCCGGCGTGCCCAGGCGAAATCGCGGCTGCGGAGGCTGTGGGTGAGGAAGGCGAGGTCGATCAGCCCGATCGTGAGTTCGGCGCCGGCGCGCGCATAGAGCAGGCAGAACGGCAGCAGCAGGGCGGCGAGGCGGGCGATGCGCTTGGCGGTCATGCCGCGGTCATAGCGACGTTTTTTCGCCACGCAATGTCTGCAGGCGGGCGGCGATGACCGGCGTGTCGAAGGCGCGGGCGCGGGCGATGCCGGCGGCGGCGCGCATTTCGCGGGCATGATCATCGGTGGCGAGGGCTGTGATGGCCGCGGCGAGGGCAGCGGCGTCGCCCGGGTCGATCAGGATGGCGGCATCGCCGGTAACCTCCGGCAGGCCGCCGGTGTTCGTTGCGATCAGCGCCGCACCGCTGGCCAGCGCTTCGAGGGCGGTCAGGCCGAACGGTTCCGGCCAGCGCGACGGCACGACGACGATGGCGGCCGCGGCCATGGCGGCGAGCACGTCGGCGTGGGGACGATAGCCGGTGAAGCCGATGCCGGCAGCCTTGGCGGCGGCGCGCATGGCGGCGACATAGGGGGTTTCGGCGCTGTTCGGGCCGAACCGGTCGCCGCCGATGATGGTCGCTTGCCAGCCTGGCAGATGGGGCAGGGCACTCGCGCAGGCGGTGATGAAATCGGCGATGCCCTTGAGCTCGACGATGCGGCCGGCGAACAGGATGGTGCGGCTGCGCGGGGCTGTCTGTGGCGGTAGTTCGGCAAGGGTCAGCGGGTTGGGCAGCGCGATCGGGCGGTGCGTGGGGCTGACGCGCGTGGCGGGCGGCAACGACGTGCCGAAGCGCTCGGCAAGATAGGTCGAGACGCAGATGACCCGGTGCAGACGCGTCATGATGTGGGCGCGCTGTGCGGCGCGCTTCAGCCCGCGCATGGTCAGTGGGTCGTTATGGATGAACAGCATCACGCGCGAGCGGGGCATCAGGCGCGCGATCGTTACGGCGAGGCGGGGCTGCTGGTGGATTTCGATGCTGGCGGGCTGGAGGGCGAGCAGGTGGCGTAGGACGTTCATGCCATAGATCAGCGGCGGCCGACCGTGCGCTGGTCGATAGTCGATGCCGGGAAAGACAGCGGGTTCGGCCCGGCCGATGACGCACGCGCCGGCGGCATGGGCCAGGCGCTGGACGACCAGGGCGATGGCGCCGGCACGGTCCGGCGCGAATCCCTCGCTCGCCGGCAGCACCATGGCGATGCCGGCGGGCGGCCGCCCGGGCTTCAAGCAGCGCGGACCTTGACGTATTCGCCGGGCGCATCGGCGAGGGCGTGCAGCTTGCCGCTGCCGGGGATGCGAGCGGCAACCCGGGTTTTTTCACGCGGGGCGAGCCAGCGCTGCCAATCGGGCCACCAGGACCCGGCAACCTCGGTGGCACCGTCCATCCACTCCGCCGCGGCTGCGGGCAGGGCGTCGTTGACGAAATGATTGTATTTGCCGCTGCCGGGCGGGTTGACGACCCCCGCGATATGACCCGAAGCGGCCAGCACGAAGCGCTTGGGGCCGGCCATCACCTGGGTGGCCTGGTAGGTGCTGGCCCAGGGTGCGATGTGATCCTCACGGCAGGACAGGAAATAGACCGGGATGGTGATGCGCCGTAGATCGACGCTGGTGTTATCGAGCGTCAGGCCGCCGGGTTCGATCAGGCGGTTGTTCTGGTACATGTTGCGCAGATAAAATGAGTGCATCGCGGCCGGCATGCGGGTGGAATCGGAATTCCAGTAGAGCAGGTCGAACGGGAACGAATCATTGCCCAGCAAGTAGTTGTTGACGACGAAGCTCCAGATCAGATCGTTTGAGCGCAGCATGTTGAAGGTGGTCGCCATTTCGGCCCCTTCGAGATAGCCGCGCTTGTTCATTTTGTCTTCGAGTGCGCCGAGTTGTTCCTCGTCGATGAACACGCCAAGCTCGCCGACATCGGTGAAGTCGGTCAGTGTTACGAGGAACGTGGCGGATTTGATCCGTTTGTCGTTACGCGCCGCCATGACCGCGAGGGTTGCGGCCAATAGCGTGCCGCCGAGACAATAGCCGACCGCGTTGACATTGCGTTCGCCGGTTGCCGCCTCGATCGCGCCGAGCGCGGCGAAGACGCCCTCGTTCATATAATCGGCGAAATCCTTGGCGGCGAGGTGTTCATCGGGGTTGACCCAGCTTGCCACGAACACGGTGTGGCCCTGTTCCACCGCCCAGCGGATGAAGCTGTTTTTCGGCTTGAGGTCCAGGATGTAGAATTTGTTGATCCAGGGCGGAAAGATCACCAGCGGGGTCTTGATGACGGTTTCGGTGGTCGGCGCGTACTGGATCAGCTCCATCAGATCGTTGCGGAAAATAACCTTGCCGGGACTGACCGCGATGTTGCCACCGACGCTGAACTGATCGGCATCGGTCATGCGGATGTGCAACTTGCCGTGGCCGGCTTCGAGGTCGCGCAGCAGGTTCTGCAGGCCGCGCATCAGGTTTTCACCGCCCGATTCGATGGTTTTGCGCAAGACCTGCGGGTTGGTCAGCGCGAAGTTTGACGGGCTCATCGCGTCCATGAACTGGCGGGAATAGAAATCGACCTTCTGGGCGGTCTTGGGATCGAGTCCATCGACCCGCTTGACCACGTCCTGGACGAAGCGCGCCGAGAGCAGGTAACTCTGGCGGATGAAGTCGAATATCTCGCTCTCGTTCCAGCCCGCATCCGCGAAGCGTTTGTCCTTGGGGTCGACCGCGATGACCGGTGCGGTCTGCATGCCCATCAGGCGGCGCGTCGAATGCTGCCACAGCGTCATGTAGTCCTGCCAGAAGCCCATCTGCGCTTCGATCAGCTTGGTGGGATTGGCGATCATGCGCGCGGTCATTTCCATGAAGGCACCACCGATGTTCAACGGGTCGACCGTCATGCCGCGGTCGGACTGGCGCTGCAGCCATTCGCTGACGATGCGTTGGGATCGGGCACCGATGTCCGCCATGGTGCGGGAATAGACCGCGGGGTCGGGCATTGGCAGCTTGCCGGGTTCGGGATTTTGCGGGTCGGTCATGGGGACTCCTTTCGGCTCCGTGATCGAGGCGCTAGAGAAAGGTCTGCTGAGCGAGGAGCCGGAATGGTCTATACCCAAGTTTCACGGAAGCCCGAAATGGTGCAATGCCGCATGGAACACGCGTGGCGGCGCGGCCTGGGTGGTGCGATGGCGCTGCTTGCGGTGGTGACGCTGGCCGGCTGCGCGACGTATGATCCTTTGAACGCGTATCATCGCTACGAGGGCGGCGTGATCGGGCATAATCCGCCGCCGGCGCCGGGGCTGCATGATAGCTTCCCCAACCTGGCATCGGTGCCGCCCAAGCCTCCGGTATTGTCGCCGATGGTGCAGCGGGCGGTTCGCCAACAGTTACTGGCAGCCAATCATCATCAGAATGCCATGCCGGTGCCGGGCGCGACACCGGTTGTTCCGGCAAAAGCGGCACCACAGGCCATTTTGACGCCGCCGGCCGTTCTGGTCGGATTTCAGCCGGATCGGGCGATCTTGTCGCACCGCGATCGCGTGGCACTGCAAGCTTTGATCGCGCGGCGCGCGGCGACGCCCGGTGCTGGAGCTGTGGCGGTGGTTGCAATGGGATTTGCGTCGGACCGCACGCCGGCCGGGTTGAAGCTGGCGTTGCTGCGGGCAACCGCAATCGCCAATGCGCTCAGCGCAGCCGGAGTGCCGGTATCTGTCATTCGCATCGAAGCGCTCACGGCGGGTCGCGGTGGTGCGGCGCAACTGCTATACGCCGGAGCGACGTAATAAACTGTCGCAACAATAATCTTGCTTCACCTTCGCCAGGACCGACCATGACCGAGGAATTCCACCGCATCCGCCGCCTGCCACCCTACGTGTTCGCCGAGGTCAATCAGGCCAAGGCGGCGGCGCGCAACGCGCGGGAAGACATCATCGACCTCGGCATGGGCAACCCCGACAGCGCCACGCCGCCGCATATCGTGGCCAAGCTGATCGAGACCGTCGCTGACCCGCGCAGCCATCGCTATTCGACCAGCAAGGGCATTCCCGGCCTGCGCCGCGCGCTCGCCGCCTATTACGATCGCCGGTTCGGCGTGAAGCTCAACCCGGATACCGAAGTCATCGCGACGCTCGGCTCGAAAGAGGGGCTGGCCAATCTGGCCAATGCGATCACCTCGCCGGGTGATACCATCCTGGTACCGAACCCGTCCTATCCGATCCATCAGTTCGGCTTCATCATCGCGGGTGCCTCGGTGCGCTCGGTGCCGGCGACGCCGGATGAGACGATGCTGCATGCGCTGGAGCGCGCGGTGAAGCATTCGGTGCCGCGGCCGACGGCGCTGATTGTGAATTTTCCTTCAAATCCAACCGCTTATTTGGCGACGCTGGATTTTTACAAGGACATTGTCGCCTTCGCCCGCAAGCATGAGATCTTTATTCTGTCCGATCTGGCCTATGCGGAAATCTATTTCGAGGGTGAGCCGCCGCCCTCGGTGCTGCAGGTCAACGGCGCCAAGGAGTTCACCGTCGAGTTCACCTCGATGTCGAAAACCTATTCGATGCCGGGCTGGCGAATGGGATTTGCGGCGGGGAATCCGCGGTTGATTTCGGCGCTGGCGCGAATGAAATCCTACCTCGATTACGGCGCCTTCACACCGATTCAGGTGGCGGCGACGGCGGCGCTGAACGGACCGCAGGATTGCGTTGATCAGATGCGCGCCCTTTATAAGGAGCGGCGCGACGTGCTGATCAAGGGCCTGGCTCAGGCCGGGTGGGACGTGCCGAGCCCGGCGGGGTCGATGTTTGCCTGGGCGCCGATTCCCGCGCGGTATGCGCATCTCGGTTCGGTCGATTTTGCCAAGCTGCTGCTCGAGCGGGCGAAGGTTGCGGTGGCGCCCGGTATCGGGTTCGGCGAGTATGGCGATACCCATGTGCGGATCGCGCTGGTCGAGAACACGCATAGGCTGCGCCAGGCGGTGCGGAATATCCGTGGCTTCATGGCGCCGGGCAATGCGCCGGCGGTGGCGGAGACCGAGGCGGTATGACGGGCGCCCTGGCGGTCGGCATCGCCGGGCTCGGCACGGTCGGCGCGGGTGTGGTGCGGTTGCTGGCCGATCACGCAGCGCTGATCGAGGCGCGGGCGGGACGGAAGGTTACTGTAGTGGCGGTCTCCGCGCGCGATCGGGCGCGCGATCGCGGTGTTTCGCTCGAGGGGCTGCGCTGGTACGATGATCCGGTCGCCCTCGCGGCGGATGCCAAGGTCGATGTGGTGGTCGAACTGATCGGCGGGGCGGACGGGCCGGCGCATGATCTGGTGATGGCGGCCTTGGCGGCCGGCAAGCCGGTCGTGACCGCGAACAAGGCGCTGATCGCGATGCGCGGCAGCGCGCTCGGCGCGATCGAGGGTGCCAGCATCCGGTTCGAGGCTGCGGTCGCCGGCGGCATTCCGGTGATCAAGGCGCTGCGCGAAGGGCTGGCGGGTGATCGGATTGCCGGTTTTGCTGGTATTTTCAACGGCACCTGCAACTACATCCTGAGCCGCATGCGCGCTGAAAAACTCGATTTCGCGACCGTGCTGGCCGATGCGCAGGCCCAGGGCTATGCCGAGGCCGATCCGTCGTTCGATATCGATGGCATCGATACCGCGCATAAACTCGCGATTCTGGCGGCGATCGCGTTCGGCCGGGAAGTCGATTTCGGTGCCGTGCATGTCGAGGGGATCAGGGGCGTCAGCGCGCTGGATATCGCCTTCGCCGAGGAGCTTGGCTACCGCATCAAACTGCTCGGCATCGCGCGCGCGACCGATGCCGGTATCGAGACCCGCGTGCATCCGGCCATGGTGCCGCTGGCCGCACCGCTTGCCCGGGTCGATGGTGTGAACAATGCCGTGGTGATCGATGGCGATCCGGTCGGGCAGATCGTGCTGCAGGGGCGTGGCGCGGGCGCGGGACCGACCGCTTCGGCCGTGGTGGCCGATCTGATCGATCTGGCGCGCGGTCGTGCCGCCCCGATGCTGGGCGTTGCACCGCAGGCGCTGGCACGGCGCGCGGCGGTGCCGATGGCGGCGCATCGTGGGGCGTATTTTCTGCGCCTGATGGTGGTCGATCAACCGGGCGTGATCGCCGATGTGACGGCGGTGCTGCGCGATCATGGGATTTCGCTGGAATCGATGTTGCAGCATGGCCGCAGCCCCGGCGATGCGGTGGCGGTGGTATTGGTAACGCACGTGACCCAGGAAGCCGCGATGGCGGCGGCGATCACGCGGCTGGCTGCCCTTGAATCGGTGCAGGAACCGCCCGCGCTGATCCGCATCGAAACCGCCTGAATTCCACGACAGCACCAGGAAAGAAGCGCAATGACCACCGACAAATCGCCCAGCCAGTCTGACCGGAACCTCGCCCTCGAACTGGTCCGCGTGACCGAAGCTGCGGCACTCGCCGCCTCGATCTGGATCGGGCGGGGTGACAAGAACAGCGCGGATGGCGCGGCGGTGGGCGCGATGCGTCAGGCGTTCAACGCGGTGGCGATCAACGGGCTCGTGGTGATCGGCGAAGGCGAGATGGATGAGGCGCCGATGCTCTATATCGGTGAGCGGGTCGGCGCCGGCGGCCCGGAAATGGACATCGCGGTCGATCCGCTCGAAGGCACATACGTGACAGCGAAGGGCGCGCCGAACGCAATCGCCGTGATCGCACTGGCTGAACGGGGCAATTTTCTGCACGCCCCGGACATCTACATGGACAAGATTGCCGTGGGGCCCGGGCTGCCGGCCGGCGTGGTGACGCTCAACGCCTCGGTGCGCGAGAATTTGCGCAATCTCGCGATGGCGAAACAATGCGACATCTCCGATCTGATGGTCTGCACGCTCGATCGTGAGCGGCACGCCGAAATGATCGCGCATTGCCGGGAGGCCGGCGCGCGGATCAGCCTGATCGGGGATGGTGACGTGTCGGGCCTGATTGCGGTCTCGCAACCGGAGGCCGGTATCGACCTGTTCATCGGCTCTGGCGGCGCGCCGGAAGGCGTGCTGGCGGCGGCGGCGCTGCGCTGCATCGGCGGGCAGATGCAGGGGCGGTTGCTGTATGAGGACGACGCGCAGATCGAGCGCGCCCGCGGCATGGGGATCAGCGATCCGCACCGGATTTACAGCCTGGACGAGATGGCGCGCGGCAATGTGATGTTTGCGGCAACCGGCGTGACCTCCGGCCCGATGCTGCGTGGCGTGCGCCGGTTCAGCACGGGTGCCATTACCCACTCCACCGTGATGCGCTCGAAATCCGGCACCGTGCGTACGATCGAGGCGCGGCATAATTTCGAGACCAAAACGTGGGTCGAAAGCAAACCGGCGAGCGAACCCAAGGCGGGACGCGCCTCCTGATCGAGCCCGAACCGGCGCTTGGCGTCACACACAGCCTGACGGGGCGGCGCTGGGTCTGGCGGCCGGCGGAGGAGCGGATCGCCCAGGCGATCGCGCAACGCCTGTCTGCCCCCGAACTGCTGGGTCGGTTGCTGGCGGCGCGGGGTGTTGCGGCGGAGCAGGCGGCCGATTTTCTGGACCCGACCTTGCGCGCCTATCTGCCCGATCCCTCGGTGCTGACCGATATGGACACGGCGGCGGCGCGCCTGGCCGATGCGGTGCAGGACGGCGAGACGGTAGCGATTTTCGGCGATTACGACGTCGATGGCGCGTGCAGCGGTGCCCTGATGGCGCTTGGGTTGGGTGCACTCGGGCTCGCCACGATCAATTACGTGCCGGACCGGATCCGCGAGGGCTACGGCCCGAACGCGCCGGCGCTGCTGGCGCTGGCGGGGCAGGGGGCGCGGCTGATCGTGTGCGTCGACTGCGGTGCCGCCGCGCACCAGGCGCTTGCGGCGCTGCACGGCGTGGCCGATGCGATCGTGCTGGATCATCACAAGCTCGAAGGTCCGCCGCCCGCCGTTGTCGCGACGGTCAATCCGAATCGGCTCGATGATCGGTCCGGTCTGAACAATGTCTGCGCGGCGACCATCGTGTTTCTCACCTTGATCGCGATGCAGCGCACGCTGCGCAAGCGCGGTTTTTTCACCGTGCGCCGCGAGATCGATCTGATCGCGATGCTCGATCTGGTCGCGCTGGCAACCGTGTGCGACGTGATGCCGCTGACCGGTGTGAACCGCGCGCTGGTCAGCCAGGGGCTGAAAATCATGGCGCGGCGCGGCCGGCCCGGCATTGCCGCCCTGCTCGATGTTGCCGGCGTGACCGAGGCGCCCGGTGCGATGACCTGTGGCTTTGCGCTCGGCCCGCGCATCAACGCGGCCGGGCGGATCGATCAGGCCGATCTGGGCCTGCGCGCGCTGCTCGCCGCCGATCCGGCGCAGGCGACGGAGATTGCAAGGCGGCTCGATGACATCAACCGCCAGCGTCAGGCGGTCGAGGCGGATCTGCTCGATACCGCGCTGCGCCTGGCCGAGGCGCAGTTCGCCGCCGGAGCCGCGGTGGCGCTGATCAGCGGGGATGACTGGCACCCCGGCGTGGTCGGCATCGTGGCCGGGCGGATCAAGGAGGCGTTCAACCGGCCGGCGCTGGTCGCGGGGATCAGCCAGGGGCGGGCGACCGGTTCGGGCCGTTCGATTACCGGCATCGATCTGGGCAGCGCCATTATCGCCGCACGGGAATCCGGCCTGCTGACGCGCGGTGGCGGCCATGCGATGGCGGCGGGCTTCACGCTCGAAGCTGATAAACTTGATGCCCTGCACGCGTTCCTGAACGAGCGGCTCGCCGCCGCGGCGATGCTGCCCGAGGCGGCGGAACTCTGCCTCGACGGCGCGATTGCCGCGGCCGGTGCGACCGAGGCGATCGCCGCCGAGATCGCGCGGCTCGGCCCGTTCGGCGCCGGCAATGCCGAGCCGATTTTTGTGATCCCGCGCGCGCGGGTGGTCCGCGCCGACCGGATCGGTCGCACCGAAACGACCATTCGCGCCTATATCGACGGCGAGGCGGGCGGGCGGCTGAAGACCATGCTGTTCCGCGCCAAGGACGATGCCCTGACCACGGCGCTGCTCGACCGCTCCGGCACACCGCTGCATCTGGCGGGCCATATCCGCGCCGAACGCTGGAACGGCAAAACCACCACCAGCCTGATCCTGCAGGATGCCAGCCCGGCTTGACCCGATAATCCGACTCCGCTACCGAGAGCCACGCGGTCCCGTTCGTCTAGAGGCCTAGGACGCTGCCCTCTCACGGCGGTAACACCGGTTCGAATCCGGTACGGGATACCAAGCGTTATCAGCTACTTATCATAACGCCTTGCGATCAGGGCTATGCTGTCGGCACATTGTTATGCTTGGGCCGTGTGGCGGGCACTCCCGGTTGCATGCGTCATATTGGCTCAACACGATTTTCCCCTCCGCCCGCAACCGCGTTGCCCTGATCGATGCAAACCCTGGCATCCGCCACGGTCGTCCAACCACGAAAGAGCGTCCAATGATCAAATTCTACTACAGCCTTGCGCCCAATCCCATGAAGGTCGCCTTGTTCCTCGAGGAAGCCGAACTGCCCTATGAGGCGATACCGGTCGATACCCGCAAGGGCGAGCAGTTCGACACCGCCTTCGCCGCGCTCAACCCGAACAATAAAGTGCCCTGCATTGTCGATGGCGATGCCGTCGTGTTCGACAGCAACGCGATCCTGCTCTACCTCGCCGAGAAGACCGGCCGGTTTCTGCCGGAAGCGACACCGCAGGCGCGGGGTGCATTGTTGTCGTGGTTGATGTTTGTCGCCACGGGGATTGGCCCGTATTCGGGGCAGGCGGTGCACTTCCGGCATTTTGCGCCGGAGCCAAAAGAATACGCAGTTGGCCGTTACGCGTTCGAGGCGGACCGCCATTGGGGCATTGTCGATACGCATCTGGCGGACCGGCCTTATATGCTGGGCGAGACGTATACGATTGTGGATATGGCGCTTTGGGGCTGGGCGCGGATGGTGCCGTTCGTGACCGGGGATGATGCGGTCTGGGCGCGGTTCGCCAACGTCAAGCGCCTGCTCGACGAGATCAGCGCGCGCCCGGCCGCTGTGCGCGCGGTCGCGATCAAGGATCGGCATGCGTTCAAGACCGAGATGGACGAGACGGCGCGGAAAATGATGTTTCGGCATATCACACCCAACGCCTGAATTTGTCGGGTTTCTAGGCGTTCTGCCTCATGCTTGCGACGGACTGCTTCACACATAAGCAGTCCGGGTCAGAATTCGGTCGTTTTTCCGCGTTTTGTGGATGGCGCGGTGGCCTCGCGTTGTGCATGATAGCCTGATGGATGAAACGATCACACAATTGCGGGAAGGGTTCGCCCCGTTCGGTGCATGGCGGACCTGGTATCGGCTGACCGGCGCGCTGGATGGCGGTAAGCCGCCGCTGATCGTGTTGCATGGCGGCCCGGGCTGCACGCATGACTATGTCGATAGTCTGAAAGAGCTCGCCGTCACCGGCCGCGCGGTGGTGCATTACGACCAGCTCGGCGGCGGCCGTTCGACCCATCTGCCGGAGATGGGGGCAGAATTCTGGACGGTTCAGCTGTTCATCGATGAGTTGAACAATCTGCTCGATCATCTCGGCATCAGGCAGAGCGGGTATCATCTGTTCGGCCAGTCCTGGGGCGGCATGCTGGGGGCGGAATTCGCGATCACGCAGCCGCCGGGCCTGCGCGCGCTGGTGATCGCCGACAGCCCGGCCTCGATGAAGACCTGGGTCGCCGAGGCGAACCGGTTGCGCGCCGATCTGCCAGACGACGTGCAGGCGACACTGACACAGCACGAGGCCGATGGCACGACCGCGAGCCCCGCGTACGAAGCGGCGGTTGCGGTGTTCTATGCGAAGCATCTGTGCCGGATCGAGCCGATGCCCGATGAGGTGACCCGGACCTTCACCATGCTGGCACAAGACCCCACCGTGTATCACACCATGAACGGCCCCAGCGAGTTCCATGTGATCGGCACGTTGAAGCATTGGACCGTGGTGGACCGGGTGCACGCGATCACGGCACCCACGCTGTTGATCTCGGGCAAATATGACGAGGCGACCATCGCCTGCGTGCAGCCGTTTCTGGCCGGCATTGCCGATGTGCGCTGGCACATATTCGGCAGATCCAGCCATATGCCGCATGTCGAGGAGAAGGCAGAGTGCCTTGCCCTCGTCGCGGCATTTCTGGATCGTTATCCGTTCGCATCATCTTGACAGGAGACGCCATGACCGATCGCATCAAGACCTGGCTGCTGCCCGGTATTCTGGCCGCAGGGCTGCTCCCCGGTTTCGCGCGCGCCGCGACGCCGGATGCATCCTTCGCGCAGCACAAGGGCGGTACGCTCAAACTGGTCGCGGCTTCGGCCGCCGGTACAATCGATCCGCAGGTGAATTACACCAACCAGTATTGGCAGACGTTCATCAACGTCTACGACGGTCTGGTGACGTTTCGGAAAACCTCCGGCAAGGCCAGCAACGAGATCGTGCCTGATCTGGCGACTGCGGTGCCGGCGCCGACCGACAATGGCCTGACCTATGTGTTCACATTGCGGAAAGGCATCAAATTCTCGAACGGCAAGCCGGTGACGGTGGCTGATGTGGTGGCGAGTTTCGAACGCATTTTCAAGGTGAACAACCCCAACGCGGGGTCGTGGTATAAATTCATCGTCGGCGGTGATGCCTGCATGGCCAAGCCCGCCGCCTGCACGCTGCCGAAGGGCGTGATCGCCGATGCGGCGACCAACACCATCACGTTTCATCTGGTCTCGCCCGATCCTGAGTTTCTCGATCAGCTGGCGGTACCGTTCGCGGTTATTCTGCCGGCCGATACGCCGGCCAAGGACATGGGTACCGTGCCGGTTCCAGGCACCGGGCCTTATATGATCACCAGCTATAATCCGCAGAAAGCGCTGATTCTCAAGCGCAATCCGTATTTCAAGCAATGGAGCGCCGAGGCGCAGCCGAACGGCTATGTCGATGAAATCGATTTCGATTTCGGCGTGACGGATGAGAACGCGGTCACCGCGATCGAGAACGGGCAGTATGATTGGGAATTCGACCCGCTGCCGGCAGACCGGCTGGGCGAGGTCAGCACGCGGTTTCCCAAGCAGGTGCATATCGACCCGCTGCTGGCCGACTACTACGCGCCGATGAACGTAAATATTCCGCCGTTCAACAACAAGGACGCGCGGCTCGCGGTGAATTACGCGCTCGATCGCCAGGCGCTGGTGAATATTTTCGGCGGCCGCAACCTTGCAACCCCGGCTTGCCAGATCTTGCCGCCCGATTTTCCCGGCTACAAACCCTATTGCCCGTACACGCTGCACCCGGGCACCACCTGGTCGGCGCCGAATATGGCGAAGGCGCAGGCGTTGATGAAAAAATCCGGCGAGATCGGCCAGAAAGTGACCGTGATCACCGATGATCAGGGCGTCGATCCCGCACTCGGCACCTATATGGCGAGCCTGCTCAACAAGCTCGGCTTCGTTGCCACCACCCATGTTCTGTCGGCGAATATTCAGTTCAACTATATTCAGAATACCAAGAACAAGGTGCAGATCAGCGTCAGCCAATGGTATCAGGATTATCCGGCGGCTTCGGATTTCCTCAATGTGCTGCTCACCTGCGGTGCGATTCATCCTGGGTCAGACAGTTCGATCAATATTTCCGGCTATTGCAGCAAGACATTCGATCAACACGTCGATGCGGTGTTGAAGACCGAGATCAGTGATCCGGCCAAGGCCAACCAGGAGTGGGCCGCGGTCGATCGTGAGGCGACCGATGCGGCGCCGTGGGCGACCATGTTCACGCCCAAGCAGCTCGATTTCGTCTCCAAGCGCGTTGGCGATTTCGTGTTCAGCGATCAGTTCCACATGCTGTTCTCGAAAATCTGGGTGAAGTGACCGGCGCGCCGCGATGAGTTTGACCAGCGAGGACGGTGCTCGCGTCGCGGCCGAGCCGGCATCCGGCCCGTGGCGCGCGGCGCTGCGCAAGCTGGTGCAGAACCGCACCGCGATGGCGGCGGCGCTGGTGTTGGTCCTCGTCGTGCTGGCCTGCATCGCGGCACCGCTTTATGCGAAATATGTCGCGCACACCGACCCGTTCGGCTCTAACCTCGATGGTCAGATCACGATCGGCGGTAAATCGGTGCCGGTGATGCAGCCCTCGCCGACCGGGCTTGGGATGACGCCGATCGGGCCGACCTGGCGGGCGCAGTATTTTCTGGGCGCGGATAACCAGGGGCGCGATGTGGCGGCGCGCATGCTGTACGGCGGGCGGAATTCGTTGCTGATCGCGACCGGTTCGACCTTGATCTGTCTCGCTCTTGCCGGGCTGGTCGGCGTGGTGGCCGGGTTCAGCGGTGGCATCGTCGATACCGTGCTGGCCCGCGCGCTCGATGTGCTGTGGGCGTTTCCGGTCTATATGTTGGCGATTTCGCTGTCGGTCGTGCTGATCAGCCATGGTTTGAAGCTCGGGCCTTTCACCCTGCAGGCCGATAGTCTGCTGATCCCGGTGATCATCATCGGCGTGGTATATGTGCCTTATGTCGCGCGGCCGATCCGCGGGCAGGTGATCAGCCTCGCGCGCAGCGATTTCGTGTTGGCGTCCCGCTGCCTCGGTGTGGCGCGGCGGCGGATTTTGTTGCGCGACATCGTGCCCAACGTGACCACCACGCTCATCGTGTTTGCGCCGCTGATGATGGCGCTGAACATGCTGACCGAGGCGGCACTGTCGTTTCTGTCGATCGGCGTGCAGCCGCCGGCGGCGAGCTGGGGCACCATTATTCTCGATGGCGAGGGGCTGCTCTACACGCGGCCGATGGTGGCGCTGGCGCCGGGCATCGCCATCATGATCACCGTCGTGATGCTGAATTTTCTGGGTGATGGCGTGCGCGAGGCGTTCGATCCGCGCGCGAAGCTGCGCGTCAAGTCCGACCGATGATTCTGGTGATGGTCCGCCGGCTCGGCGAGATGGTGTTCGTGCTGGTCTCGATCAGCGTGCTGGTGTTCCTGATTTTTTTCGCGACCCCCGGCGCCGATCCGGCGGCCCGGCTGGCGGGGCGGGGTGCGACGCCGGCGACGCTTGCCGCGGTGCGCCATAGTTTCGGCCTCGATAAACCGTTGCCGGTTCAATATGTGTTGATGATGAAGCATCTGTTCGTCACGCAGGACCTCACCTCGTTCGTCAACCCGGGTGAGAAGGTGGTGCCGGCGGTGTTGCAGGCCGTGCCGGTGACGTTGTCGCTGGTGTTCGGTGCCGCGATTATCTGGGTGATCGCGGCACTGGTGGTTGGCGTGCTGGCCGCCTGGGCGCGCGATAGCGTGCTCGACCGGCTGCTGATGCTGTTCAGCCTGATCGGCGTTTCGATGCCGGTGTTCTGGCTCGCCGAAGTCGCCAATCTGATCACCCAGGCGCGCTATCACGACACCTGGCTGTTCTCCTGGGTGCCGGCACTCGGCTATGTGCCGCTCAGCGTGAGCGTGGTCGGCTGGTTCAAGAGCCTGGTGATTCCGTGGACCGTGCTGGCGGTGACCTATATCGGGCTCTATGGCCGGGTGCTGCGCTCGAACCTGGTCGAGGCGATGAACGAGGATTATATCCGCACCGCGCGCGCGAAGGGATTGTCGGAACGCCAGATCATTTTGCGCCACGCGCTGCGCATGTCGCTGATCACGCTGGTGTCGATGTTCGGGTTGGATTTCGGGCTGCTGGCCGGCGGCGGGGCGCTGCTGATCGAGGTGGTCTCGGGCCTGCCGGGGGTCGGCGAATTGACCTATCAGGCGCTGCAGAATCTGGACCTGCCGTTCATCATGGCGGCGGTGCTGTATGGGGCGGTGTTCATCGTGGTCGCGAATACCGTGGTCGATATGCTGTATGCCGTGATCGACCCACGGGCGCGATAGGATGCCATGCTGGTGCGATGCAACGATGAGATGTGATGGATATGGCTCATGAACGGTGAGACGCTGCTCGAGGTCGATGACCTGCGCGTTTCGTTTCGCACAGGTCAGGGCGTGTTGCCGATCGTTGAGGGTGTTTCGTTCGTGGTCAAGGCGGGTGAAATTCTCTCGGTGGTCGGTGAATCCGGCTCGGGCAAGAGCCTGACCGCGCTTGCCATCATGCGGTTGATCACCGACCCCAACGCGGTGATCACCGGCAGCGTTCGCTTCAGGGGGCAGGATCTGCTGGGCTTGCCGGAGCCGGCCATGCGGTCGCTGCGGGGCGGCGCGATTGCCATGATTTTCCAAGACCCGATGACGGCGCTGACGCCCGCCTATACGGTGGGGGCGCAGATCGTCGAGCAGATCATGGCGCATCGGAATGCCGGGCGGATGGCGGCGCGCACCCGCGCGATCGACCTGCTGGGGGCGATGGGCATCGCCTCGCCGCGCGACATCGCCGGGCGCTATCCTCATCAATTGTCGGGCGGGATGCGTCAGCGCGTGATGATCGCCATGGCGCTGTCCTGCGATCCGGCGCTGTTGATCGCCGATGAGCCGACCACGGCGCTGGATGTGACGGTGCAGGCGCAGATTCTGGAATTGATCCTGCGGCTGCGCGGCGAGTTTGGATCGTCGGTGCTGCTGATCACCCATGACATGGGGGTGGTCGCGAAGGTGGCCGACCGGGTGGTGGTGATGTATGCGGGCGCGATTGCCGAAGCCGGGGCGACCCGCGCGTTGTTCGCCCGGCCAGCGCACCCGTATACGATCGGTCTGTTGGGGGCGATTCCGCGGTTGCGCGGGCCGCGGCTTGTGCGCCTGCCGGCGATTCCCGGCGCACCGCCGGCACCGCATGATCGGCCGAGCGGCTGCGGTTTCGCGCCACGCTGCGCCGCCGCGACCGGTATTTGTGCGGCGCATCCGCCACTGATCACCCACGACGGCCACGCCGTCGCCTGTTTTCACGCGCGCGCCGCATGAGCGACGCACCGCCGCTGCTGCAGGTGCGGAACCTGACCAAGCATTTCAACGTCGGCAGTCGGTTCGCGAGCGGCGGGCGGCAGGTCGTGCAGGCGCTCGACGATGTGTCGTTCGATGTGTTTCCGGGTGAGACGCTTGGCCTGGTCGGTGAATCGGGATGCGGCAAATCGACCCTCGGCCGCTGCCTGCTGCGGTTATACGATGCGGATGGCGGGCGCATTCTGTTCAACGGGCACGATATCACCGCGATGACCGAGCGCGCGCTGCGCCCGCTGCGCGCGGACATGCAGATGGTGTTTCAGGACCCCTATGCCTCGCTCAATCCGCGCCGGCGGATCGGCGATCTGCTGGCCGAGGCGTTGATCGCGCATGGTCAGACCGATGCCGCGGCGAACCGCGCGCGGTTGGCCGAGCTGATGGGGCTGGTCGGGCTGGCGCCCGATCATCTCGATCGGTTTCCCCATGAATTTTCCGGTGGCCAGCGCCAGCGCATCGGCATTGCGCGCGCGCTTGCGCTCAACCCGAAACTGATCGTGGCGGATGAACCGGTTTCGGCGCTCGATGTTTCGATCCAGGCGCAGGTCGTCAATCTGCTCGCGGATCTGCAGGAGCGGCTGGCGCTGACCTATGTGTTCATCGCGCACGATCTCAGCGTGGTCCGCCACATCGCCGATCGCGTGGCGGTGATGTATCTGGGCACCATCGTCGAGATCGGGGCGACCGATGATGTGCTGCACGAGCCCGCGCACCCTTACACCGCCGCCCTGATTTCAGCGGTGCCGGAGCCCGATCCCCTGGCGCAGACCGCGCGCACGATCTTGCAGGGCGAGCCGCCATCCCCGGCGAATCCGCCATCGGGCTGCCGGTTTCATACCCGCTGCCCGATCGCTCAGCCGCGCTGTGCTGGCGAACGCCCGAACCTGAGCGCCGATGCCGCTGGGCGCGCCGTCGCCTGCCATTTTCCGCTGACGGCCGGCGGGCGGCTGCCATGAAATGCGTTGGCAACCGATCAGGGTTCGATCATCCGGGCGCTCGTTCTATCATGTGCGCCCGGCCGGCTTCGTAGCTCTTCACATGGACATAGGCGATCCTGAGAACCGGGGCGGCCGCGCCGGGCGGGCAACGCGCCAGCATGGTGCCGAGGATATGATCGGCTTCGATCCGGCCTGAGCGTTCGATATCGCGCAGCATCGAGGCCGCCAGCGGTGATCCCGCGGCGGTCAGCGCGCTCCTGGTGCGCTGCCTGGCCGGTTCGCGCAGGGTGTAGCCCTGGCTGGCCGCGATCGCGGCGCACTCGCCGGCCAGCGCGAGGGCGATGGTATCGCCACCGGCGGCCACGATGTCGCCGATCGTTGCACGCATCAGGCAGGTGATGCCGGCCAGTGACGTGATGAAGGCGAACTTCTCCCACATGTCCTGCATGATCGTGTCGCTGCGCTGCGTCGCGAACCGCGCGGTGGCAAACACCGTGGTGATGGCGCTGACCCGCTCCGCCTGGCTGGGATCGCGGGCACCGAAGGTCAGCGACTCGATCTCGTTCAAATGCACGATCCGCCCTTCAGGGTCGAGCACCGTCGAAATGACGCATTGGCCGCCGAGGACGCGCGCGGCACCGAACGCGCGGTCCAGATCGTCGAGATGGCTGATGCCGTTCAACAGCGGCAGGATCAGCGTATCCGGCCCGACGGCTGGAGCGAAATCGGCGATGGCGCCGGCAAGATCGTAGGCTTTGCAGCTGAGCAGGATCAGATCGAAATCGGCGGTGAGGGATGCTGCGTCCACCAGCTTTGGTGATTTGTGGTGATAGTCGCCGCGCGCACTTTTGATCACCAGACCGGTCCGCCTGAGCGCGGCTGCCCGTGCCGGACGTACCAGAAATGTCACGTCGGCCCCGGCCTCGATCAACCGACCGCCGAAATAGCCGCCGATACTGCCGGCGCCGACCACCAGGATTTTCATGGCCATGGTTTACCGCTCCATCACGATCAGGGTGGATGTCGCCGAGGCATAGAGCTTGCCCGCCGCATCGGTCAGCCGCGCTTCAGCAAAGGCAGCGCGGCGGCCGATGGATACCACGGTGCCGGTGGCCCGAACCACCCCGATTTCCGCGGTCAGCGCCCGGTGATAGGCCACTTTGAGTTCCAGCGTCGAATACGCCTGCGCGGGGCTCAGCCGGGAATGCACCGCGCAACCGCATGCGGAATCGAGCAGCGTCGCCGCGTAGCCGCCGTGCACCGTGCCGATCGGGTTATAGACCTCGCGGCCTGGATGACCCTCGAACACCACGTGACCTTCCGCCACCTCGACCAGGTCGAACCCCATCGTGCGGCCGATCCCCGGCATTTGGCCCGCGGCGATCAGCGCGCGTAGTTGTTCGAGGCCGTTCGGTGCGTCTGTTTGGGTGGTCATCGGCTGTCCTTCAATGTTGCTGGATTCATCTTATCACTTGCATGATAATAGTGACAAGTCTACAATGGTTTCATCGCGAAAGTGACAGGATTGAAATTCGATGCAACGCAAGAGTTTCGGTGATCTGCAATGCCCGATCGCCCGCAGCCTGGAGCGGGTGGGGGAGTGGTGGAGCATTCTGATTTTGCGGGATGCGTTTCATGGCCTGAAGCGGTTCGATGAGTTTCAGAAAAATCTGGATATCGCGCCGAACATGCTGACGCGACGCTTGCATGCGCTGGTGGAGTCCGGCTTGCTGGAAAAGCAACGCTACAGCGAGCATCCGCCGCGCTAAGACTATGTGCTTACCGAACGCGGCCGGGATTTCCGGCCGGTGCTGTCGGCGTTGCTGGCCTGGGGCAACAAGCATTTCGCACCGGAAGGGCCGAGCGTCGTGCTGGTCGATCGGCAGACCGTGGCGGAGGTGGTGCCGATGATGGTGGATGGGCGGACCGGCAAGCGCGTGGCGACCGGCCGATGCAGCGCGCCCGCACGC
>VFSW01004769.1_pt1 | contig 20171 bp, 17 predicted proteins | sample 5358111 | NCBI WGS metagenome assembly VFSW01 (sample SAMN11554181, study PRJNA540505) | mine drainage metagenome | isolation source: sediment from site ElyBrook_90M | place: USA: Ely Copper Mine, Vershire, VT | collected 2017 | reverse complement strand
GCTATGTTCAGTCTTCTACTCACACAGTGTTCAACAAGCAAGGTGGATCCCTATCAAAACACACTCAATGCAGACAAGATCATCATGAATGGAGGACTCAACACCAGCAGTTCAAGAGGACAGGCTCAATCTCTGTACGCCGATGCTCTGAATAACCTTGGAAAAGGTGACCCAAATTATAATTTTATATATTCGCATGCAAACTTCGGGCTCGCCATGATCGGTACTTGGAATGGACTTGATACAATTTCAAGCCTCCTGAGCTCTACAAATATACTCAGTTCAACCCCGGGTTCATGCAAGCCTGTAGACCTGTCTGCCTATCAGACACTTTTGGGACCGGTCATAGATAACATGCTTTCTCCTATAGTTGCCCATCTTCAGGCAGTGAGTACGTTTACGGGTTTTTCTTTTACTATAAATACAGCTACGCTGACTGTCTTTACGGACATGAGCATACTGAGCAGTAAACTGGCAGGTCAGGGCTTTAGCCTTGATATGTCAGGCGCCTATGACCTTGGTGAGGTAGACGGCATGTTAAGCTTATTTGAAACAATCCAGGGCGGAGCTAAACTCTTGTTTTCATACAACGGGGTGCTGAATGAACTGGTAAATCTATTGATGGGTTTAACACAAACAGGCTGCACAATGCCTAATCCATTAACAGATCCGAGTTTCGGAACACTGACCTCGAACGGCGCCCAGATGATCTCCGACGCACAGTACCTCCTTGCTGATGCAGCAAAGAATTTCTCCAACGGCATGAGTGTCATTATGGCACGGAGCGGTGATAACTCAGCCCACGGATTCATAAACTATGTTGATAACGACAAGAACGGCAAATACGACGCTCCTACAAGTACTACAAGCGGGGACACATGGGGTTCCGAAGTAATAGGCCAGTTAGTTGATATTGTACTCCAATTATTGCCTAAAGTGTTACCTGCAAGCTCGGGCAGCAGCTCGATTACAAGCCTTCTACCATTGCTCCCGTCACTCCTTGGTTGTACTTCCACAGATCAGAAAACACAGGGACAGTGTCTGAGTAATGCCCTCTTTATTAAGGGCGGACTAACCATTCCTCTCAGTGCAAGTATGCCCATTACCCTCCCGGCCCTATCGAGATTGATCTATCTTACGGACTTACAGTCTGTTTCAAATGTACTGTATGCAAGTATCATAGATACCAATGGCCAGCACCCCATTGATATTGTACCTGCAATACCGGTGCTTTTGCCGAGATTGATGCCTATATTACAGCCTATTCTTGCCGGTTTAGGATCCGGCAGCAGCACTCTTGGTCCATTGATCGGGTTACTCCCTACTCTGGTGAGTGTAATGTTTGATAATACAGGCGATGCGTATACATCCCTGCCGGTATTACCATCCATAGATCTTGGTGCATTCTTTAACAACCCTCCTCCTGACCTGAAAGCATTTGCTCCTCTTTCTTATCCGACGGCATCACCCATTGTCGGAGCAAGCGCCTATTCAGCACCGGAGCCATTTGCAGACGGTTTTGTCCATGTGCCGGCATCCGAAGATCCGAATGGTGCAGGGTACTGGACAGCATCAGCGAGCTTTTCACCCGGAACCGCCGGTTCCGCAAGCGGTCCCGGTAATGTAATAAACGGTACTGTTGATGGTACCTGTGATATGGCAACCATAATAACGGATTCTACAACCGGCACACCTATCACTTATACTACAACCGGGCCGTGCACCGGAGATCCGACGTCACCGTCTTATTCCGGAGAGTGGTATCAGGACAGCGGAGACCATGTATGGCATGCAGGCACACCGGTATGCAATAGTGCACAATCGAATCAGCCGTGTTTTGTGAATATGTACGGTGATGCCCAATACCACAATGCGGGAGATATTATAGAACAAACTGACGAGGAACAGGGATTCCCATTTAGTGGATCCGGCTACTCCTTAAACTACTTAACTGCAACTACGCTGACAACCGTGACTGCATGGAGCGATACAGGCACAGACAGGGTACCTGATAACCTTGAGCTTGGCTATAGCCTTGCAACAAACCCTGATCCTTATGGTGATGACATAACTTGTACCACCCTGGCTCCGTTACCTCCGCTTCTACCGGGTTTCTCTGGATATTTACCATGGCCTATACCAAACACCCCCCCGGCGATTGGCAACGCGGTTTGCGGAGAAAAGAACGGCCAACCTGATTTATGGAATGGTTCTCTGTTTTCATTGCTCTACGCAGGAGTATATATTAACACAGCTCCATTGGGAATACCTTTGAGTTTGGGATTAGTATTACCGCTCGGGCCCCTGATGGGATCCAGCTCAACTCCATTCTTCCCGCGGTATCATTACTGGCCGGGCAGTACATTTGCTGATCCGCCAAAACTCATTACCCTTAACGTGACGGGAACTACATTTGTGCAGCTTGCTGCAGCACTCGACCCATCTATGGCGCCTATACTTGCGGCAATACTTCCTGTAAACACCTTAGACTCTATTGCCATTGCATTGCCGAATGATGCCTATATGTTCTTCCCGGATCCGAGCTTTGGGGGCTTGCTCACCGTGGGTCAGTTCAACTGGTGCAGTAAATACCAAAACTTTATTGGTATACCCTACAATGCCTCTGCACCGTGCGATGCCATAGCTTATTCAACGACAAATATGAACAATGCACAGATGAACCAATATACAAACATCGTAACCCTGTTAATCAATGTATTAACCGGTAAGGTCAGTCTGAGCAGCTTGGGCCTATAAAAGACACTGTAAGGGGCGATCTTTGATCGCCCCTTTTTTATTTTATGACAACCTACAAAATTCCGGACGACATAATAGTTACCGAGCTTGACAACAACGAGGCAATACTGCTCGATATGCGGAACAAGCGGTACTATTCCCTGAATGAAACCGGCCTTGCAATCTTCAAGGGTATTGAATCAAACCTCACCCGGGACAAGATTATAGAAAAAATTATGTCTGTTTATGAGATAGATCAGGACAAGGCAAGCAGCAGTGTCAGCATCATACTGCAAAGGTTATTGTCCCTGAACATCATCGAGAAACATGAAACATAGAGCAGTTCCACCCCTGGTTCTATTCCTCCTGGTTATAGCAGCACTTACCCCGGCATGCTCACGGCAGTCCTATCAGACATCATTGAACCAACAACCATTGATAGTTTTTGTATCCGCAAGAGACGGTGATTACAGTATATACTCCATGAAAGAGGACGGCTCTGCAGTAATGCGCCTCAGCGATCCTTCCGGTGACTGCGTATTGCACCAGTGCTTTGACACCTATCCGACCGCCTGCAAAAACAATATAGCATTCTCTTCCAACAGGACGGGCAGGTTTCAAATCTATACAATGTCTACCAGCGGCCAGAATTTGACCCAACTCACCAGTACCCCGAATGCAGATTCGGATGCACCTGATTACAGCCATGATTGCGGCACCATCTCGTACACAATGGCTGCGGGAACCAAAAGAGAGCTTGAAAATATTGACCTCCAGACAGATGCGACTACACAGATCACGAATGATGACGGCTCCGGCGCTTGCTGCGGTAAATTCTCGCCCGATGACAAAACCATAGCCTACATCCATGATCCCTTTCCGGGTGCCAGCCCCATACCAAGTACCGAAGCACCCATGAGTATCTATACCATAGCTCCGGATGGGTCGAACAGACAGTGGCTCTGCAACACTTCAAACATAGTTCCGCCGATTTCATGGTCGCCGGATGGGAAGACCATAATTTTCCTTGCAGCCTCACCGACCACCGGGCACCTGCAGGTATTCTCAATGCCTGTTGACTGCAGCGGGCCCCCAAAGGGATTATCAAACCCTGCTTTTGATGCATTTGACCCTGCCTTTTCTCCTGATGGCCATTCAATAGCTTATGTATCCACACAGTATGGCAATGAAAGGATATTTTTAATGAATGCAGACGGGTCCAATAGCTTCGATATAACCAATGATGTTCATTTGAACGACCAGCCAACATGGCAGAAAGGCATACTATTACCTGTACCGTAATAGACAGAATTATCCTGTTTCTCAGAATGGGATTTTATACCTTTTACATGCCTTATCTTGAAAAACGGCATGGCTTAAAGGAACTATTTAACATACTATCGCACAATAAAAATCAGTATGACTGCGACAGAAATATAATACGGGATTATGTACATACCTGGCTTGGTATCAAGGGCTTGTTCACGCCCCAGCATTGCTGGAATAGAACATTATTGCTCTATAAATTCCTGAAGTCTGCCGGGTACAACGTAATACTCTATACGGGTATAAGAAAAGATGCTATACATGGTACTTCGATAACAGGCCATAGCTGGGTCACTATCGACGGTCGGGTGTTCGATGACAGAGAGAAGATTGCAGATGAACATTATATAACATTTTATTATCCATGACAGAACTATTCGGCCCATTCAGGAAACTACTGCTCGATCTCTGTTCCCCGGTAAAATCTACAGAGCAAATAAAGTCTCTCAAACAAAAACTCGGTAAAATAACTCCGGAAAGCGTTTTAAAGCTTGCAGCAATCGAATTCCTTTCTCCGCTCTTGTATTACCGTCTTAAACAGCTCAATGTGCCCGGGTACAATGGTATATTGCCCCAGCTCAAAGACAGCTATATGAAGAATACGGCACGTAACGTTTTATTACTCAAGCAGGTCAAACTTTTAAAAAAACGAGCAGAACAAGACGGAATACAGATGATACTCCTGAAAGGCGCGGGATTAGCCATATCCGTTTACAACGAAATAGGACTAAGGCCCATGGCTGATATAGACATACTTGTTCATCGGCAACACACTGAAAGAATCAAGGAACTTATGGAACATGATAACATGCACCCATTGTTTGAGGACACCAATCAGGACTGGCTTTTTAACATAAAATCCCATTTCGTCCCTTATCAGTCTGAAGACAATACCCTCTCTCTCGAGGTTCACACGAGATTATTTGACGACCGGTTTATACAGGTTGCGGATATCGACCCGTTTCAGGGCGCACGCACGGTAAACTGGGACAATGAATCATTCCTGATACCTGATCCGAACACAGCATTCATCTACGGGCTGTATCACCTTGCGATACACCATAATTTTTCGTTCAGACTCAGAGATATTGTGGATCTTCAATACCTGGCATCTTACGATAATCTTGTTCCTGAAAAAATATTTTCTTTCCTTGATTCTACGCATGCCGCGGGGCTGTTCCTGCCCTTGATACCTACAGCCTTTAAGATCCTGAACCGAGTTCAGGATGACGAAAAAAAGATAATCGGTAAGTCTGCAAAACAGGGGCACTACGACACTGCAGCAATAACTCATGCATATCTTTACTGGACAAACAGCGTGGCTATGAAATACCTGCCAATACAGCTGTCATCGAGATTATCAGACGCCACACTCAGGATTGCAACCCTGCTGACTTCGGGTATAAAAATCTGGCTGCCCCGTGTCTTCCGCTTTACCGACTACGAAGTATCCATATTTTATAAATCACAAAAACATCTCGGTATATTCAAAAGAGCCGGAATGGCATTATGGCTCATCTCTGTTGCTATTGCTTATGCGATCGTGTTACCGTTGTTTTATATAAAAGCACAGGTACAAAAGAGACCTTAAAAGGAGGATGTATGTTTCTATTGTCGAAACTGTTTACTGCATGGCTTTTACCGCCAGGATTGGCTATCACCATGCTATTTTTATGGGCGCTCATGCTTATCAAGAAAAAAAATTACGGTATCGGTATTCTTATGGTAATATTTTCCGTTTCCGTTTACACGGCATGCCTTGGCCCTCTTGCCGATAAACTCATGCTGCCGCTCGAGAATACATATGCACAGTTGAACATAAAAGACGTATCCTCCCATGATGTGTACGTTGTGCTGGGCGGAGGTATACACAGTAATACTCCGGATCTTGAAGGAGAAGGTTCTCCCACCGGTGATGCCCTTCACAGGCTCGTTTATGCCTTCAGATTGTACAGGATCCAGCCGCTACCAATCATCGTAAGCAGCGGCAAGGCTTTTAAATGCCAGCGGCCCGAGGCACCTGTTCTGAAGCGGTATCTGTTCCAGATGGGTGTACCGGAAAAGGACATCTACACGGATTCAAAAAGCAGGAATACGTATGAAAACGCCGCCGATGTTAAAGATTTGTGCGCAAAGATGACGTGCAACAAGGTTATTCTGATTACCTCGGCTTACCACATGAAAAGGGCGGTTTTTGCATTCAAACATGCCGGGTTGACCAATATAGTGCCTGCACCTACTGATTATAAAATAAACAGGACATGCTATAATTTCATGGATTATATGCCGAATCTGGAGGCTTTGGAAAATACCTATAGGGCACTCCATGAATACGTAGGTTTGCTGTACTACAAAATGCTTGTCAAGATATAAATTAAAACGTTCATTCATGACATCAATTCTAAGGATGGTTGAGACGGGATAAAAGAAGCTCGAATTCCCCTCACTCTAACCCTCTCCCGCAAGGGGAGACGGAATTTTTGGAAGCCCTGACATAAGTGCCGAGAAGTTCATTTATTAACCCGACAAATGCAATAGGACAGTTTGGTCATTTCTATTCAAGATCGGCAAGGGCTGCAGCAGACGCACTGCGGATCTCAGCAGCAGGATGAGATAAAAGGACCATGAGGGGTTTTTCTGCCCTTGGATCTTTTAATTTTCCTATTGCAACAATTGCTGCTGTCACAATAGTAATATCCGGGTCCTTGAGGAGCTGCAACAGGTGTGCAAGATAAGAAACATTCCCCATACCGCCGATAGCCTTTATTGCTTCCGCCCTTACTGTCGGATCCGGATCGGATATGCGCTTCGCAATAATATCAATATACTTTGTTCCCTTTTTTTCACCAAGTATACGGACCGCATTAGCCCTTATACCAGCATCCTTATCAGCGGTAGCCCGTGCAAGGTATTCCAGTGCCTTACCGTCATCGATGGTCGAGAGACCAAAAAGAGCACGTGATCGAACAAGGAAATCATCGCTTGACAGTGCATCCCCGAATTTGCTGATTTCATTCCTTACACTAAGTTTTTCAACAGCTCGGGATGCCGCCTGCCGGACATGTTCATTACCGTCCTTTAAAAGCACTCTTACGGCGTCTATTCTATCTTTCAACATATTTCATCCTCAAAAAGAGATTAACCCAGAAAAATGCATGAGAGAACAATAAATCTCCGACCCAAGCACCGCTTGGGTACCCCGCCCCCTTTACTAAAGGGGGGATAGGGGGGGTTTTGTGTCTTATCTGGATAGCAGGGGGAAGCAGAAACGAAGTTTCTTGTGGAATCGAACGAGCAAACTTTCCTATTGTATTTTTGAGGTTGAATTGCTTGAACTTCTTCATATTATTTTTTTGTCATTATGTCCCTATACGACGGCAATATACCAAAACCATCTCCGTGTATTACAGCACTTTTTATAGCATCCTCTATAAGATGTGCGGATACAACACCGACGACATCGATAAATTCATTCTTATTGCCGGTCGATACTGCAAAAATAACATCACCATCAAAGCTTGCACCGGCCGGGGATAACGATCTTGCAATACCGGCTGAAGCCATCTTTGCTATCGCACCGAGTTCGGACTTATCGAAATGTGCATCTGTAACAATCACACAGAGCGTTGTGTTTTCGGATACGGGAGTTATGTTTGAATTCCCGGTATTCCCCATGATAAACTTTGACGTGTCAAAAAAGTCTTTCGAGGCCTTCTCTTTTCGTGCACCTGCTATAATCTTTCTATCAATATCCATAACATCACCAAATGCGTTTACAACAACATAAACCCACACAAGCGTACCACTCGATAGTTTCATAGAGGCAGCCCCTGAGCCGGCTTTCATAGCATTATCAACGCCGTTAATTTTACCAACTGTTGCACCCGTACCCGCTCCAAAAGAACCTTCATGAATATCCTTTGACAGGGCATCACAGGCTGAATATCCCATAGCACAATCGGGCGTTATCCCGGTTGAAAACCTGAGATCAAAAATAACAGCACCCGGTACAATAGGTACCTTTATGCCCCGTAAATCAGCTCCCTTATCGTGTTCTTTCAACCATCGCATCACACCGCAACAGGCGTCCAGGCCGAAAGCACTGCCGCCAGCAAGCGTAATAGCGTCGATCCTCGATACCGTGTGGGAGGCCTCGAGAGAATCTATCTGCCTCGTGCTGGTTGCACTCCCGTATTTATAAATACCTGCTCCTGCACCGCCTTCAAAATATATGACACTGACTCCTGTCTTGTTGATCTTATCCGTGTACTCTCCCACAAAGACGTTTTCCGGTACTATAATACCTGTAGACATCGCACTATCTTTCAAATTCGTTTTTTATGGGTATTTGCTTCTCTGACAGGAGGAGGAGCATACTTTGAACGAGTGACGGATCGAACTGCGTGCCACTATTGTTTTCAAGCTCGGCGATCACCTGCTCTTTTGCCAGTGCCGTCCTGTAGGGTCTTTCGGAAGTCATAACATCAAAGCTATCACATATAGCCAGTATCCTTGCACCCAGCGGTATGTTTTCTCCTGTAACGCCTTCGGGATAGCCTTTACCGTCATATCGTTCGTGATGGTATAAGATAAGCGGTATGATGTCCGCAAGAAAAGACATGGGTCTTAGTATATTCGATCCTACAACAGGATGTAGTTTGAACTGTTCATACTCCTCTTTGGTAAGACCCTCTTTTTTTGTGAGAGAATCATACCGTATGGCTATCTTACCAATATCATGGAGCCTGCCTGCCTGCGTTATGTTCAAAACTGCTTTTGTATCGAGATGCATTCTTTCTGCAAGCAAATGCGCATACACAGAAACCCTTTCCGAGTGTCCCTTTGTGTAAGGTTCTTTAGCCTCAAGTGCTTTTACCAGCGATTCTATGGATTCTATAATGGCAAGCTGCAGCCCCTCATCCGATCTTTTTACTTCAAGCAATGAAGTTATCCTTTCTGCAAAAATGGTCGAAAGCTTCCTGTGTGCATCGGTAAAAGGCATATCTTTTTTGATCCTGAATGCACAGAATGCACCGTAAAATCTGTTCATAACACCTATTGCAACCGACAGGTATGATTGAATATCCGTGCTGGAATTATTGCCCCTTTTTACACCGTTTATCTGCTCTCCATTCAGCAGAAGATACCGTTCCTTTTCCAAAAGGCCGAATATTTTTTCTTTATCGAGGGTTGCTTCAAGTTCATCTGCGGTAATATCTATGGAAGATTTCAATAATCTTGTTATCCTTGGCGAAGAAATTGTCTCTTTTAAGGAAATAAGCACGATATCAGCATCGAGTTCATTCATGGCTTTTTCCAGTATCAATTCTATTACCGTTCTTACATTGTTGTTCAAGACCATGGCTTCGCTGATCTGATAAAGGGACAGCGCCTCTTTTAACTGTATATTTTCTTCCTCAAGTCTGCGCCTCTGAATGGCTTTTTTTATGATCAAACCGAGTTCTTCGAGCTTGAACGGTTTCAGGATGTAATCAACAGCCCCAAGCTTCAAAGCCATAATGGCTGTTTCTACAGTACCAAAGCCGGTCAGGATGATAAATTTATGGTTCAGCCCGTGTGTATTCGCCTTTTTCAGCAATTCTATGCCGTTCATGCCCGGCATTTCAAGATCCGTAAGAACAATATCGTAGTAAAATTTTCGCAGATATTCATACGCATCATTGCCGTCCTTGGCAGTATCCACTCTATATCCTTCGAGTGACAGATATTCCTGCAAGAGTTCCCGTATAGAACTCTCGTCATCAACAACGAGGATATGTACTTCCCTTATGTCAGATTTTTCTATCTCCATCATTACGTCTATGTGTTATAGGTAAAATTATAGTAAATGTTGTGCCTTTATTCAACTCACTTTTTATCATAAGCCGTCCATCGTGTTCCTCAACAGCGTTCATAACGATAACCATGCCGAGCCCTGTTCCTTTACCGACAGGTTTCGTTGTAAAAAACGGCGTAAATATTCTGGCAAGATATTCATCCGGAATACCGACGCCTTCATCCGTTATCTCGAGTTCAACATTACCTTTATCAAAGATCCTTGTTGAGATAATAATGCTACCTTTTTTACCGCCCATTGCATCCCTTGCATTGGAAATCAAATTGACCAGCAACTGTTCTATTGCGTCCGGAATACCCTGGATGTTCGGCAATGTATCGTCAAGTTTCCTGACAAGCTCGATATCAATCATTCTTAATTCGTACTCCCACAACGCCGAAACTGAATGAACAATATCGTTTATATTGATATTTCTGAACTCGGGTTTCGTCAGTCGTACGGATAACATTAGTTTTCTCACCGATTCATTCAGTTTATTAATGCTCAACTTGATTTTTTCAATCCTGTCTGTGTTAAGATCAATACCTTTATCATTCAATTCCTGAATAAGCAATTCTATCTGGCCTGATATTGCCGAAATCGGACTGCTGAACTGGTGCGTGATACTTGCTATTACCTGCCCCATATTGGCAAGTTTATCCGTGTGATAGAGAATACTTTTCATTTCCTCCAATTTATTTTTTGAGCGTTCAAGTTCTGTTGTGAAATTCTCAAGCTTTGAATAGGACAGTTGAAGTTCGCTCAGTACAGAGTTCATTTCCTGATAATGACTTTCAATCTCCCTCTTCTGATTCAGTGTTTCCGTGTAAAGGCGGTTATTGACAATGCTTATACCTATCTGTGAGGCAAACCTTTCAAGCAATTCCATGGTATCCGCATCCACGGAGCTTGATTCGGATTCCGCCTCCATGGCACCAATCACCTCTCCAAACACAATGATGGGGGTAACAATGTACGTTTTGTTTCCCGTTAACTGCTGTATATTTACCGCTATTTCTTTTGTCACTGCCGGAGTAACACCTGCAAGCACATCCCACGCATCATGGGTAACGAGTGTCGTCAATTCTTTTACAGCCCTTACAACGATATTATCATCGTTTGACATGGATAGACGCATATTCTTCAGTTCATAGCCTAAAAAATCATTTGTTTGCTCTATTACTTTCTCTTCTTCGCCGAGCTTTGGGTTATGAGAATTCATGTACAGCTCTGTTTTGTCGCTGTTTAATAATATGATTGCGTTGTACTGGTATCCGAGTATGGTGCTTATCATAGTTGTTGTTTCATCCAAAAAGCTGTTCAGCGGTTCAAGTTTTCTGAATTTATCTATGACAGTCACTAAAAGGTCTAATTTTTTTCTGTCGGAAAACATCTTTTTTGCAGCAGCACTCAACTTGCTGTTTACGACCGCGAGTATGATAACAATCAGGATAAAAACGAGTAAATTGATAAGAATAAAATCAGTCCTCACCATTTTTGCCTGAGCTATAATGCCGGTAATATCATTGTTTATAAATACAAAACTACCCTGACGCAGAAACAAATTGAAGAATGACGATATTAAATAAAAAATTACATCTATAAACGAGAAAAGGATCGTAAGATTGGCATTGCCCATTAAGCCAGCACCCATTATCTGCAATAAAAAAAGAATAAAGAAAGGACTGTGAAAACCTCCTGTCAAAAAAACGGCAAAAGAAGTAAGAGCCGCATCGAGGAGAGCCATGAATATTCCGATTACCTGCCTGAGTTTAATAACTCTAAAAAAGTAGTCGCTTACGATATTGATAATAAACGCAATAGCGGAAGCAAATAAAAAATACTGAGAAATGTTGCGGTGATGCCTGAAAAAAAACAATACAAGGAATACTGCTATAGGATAAGATAAATAACGGGCCTTTATTGCCCATTTTGCTAATTGCTCTTCATAGGTATATCCATCTCGCTTAAATGAAGATAAAATTCCCATCACTCATATATTAGAAAATTGAAGGAATGTGATGGGGCATGGTCCCATCACACAAGAATACAATTATTTCGCCACTGTTTTTTTTAGTAAACTGCCGGCCTTGAATTTCGGTACTCTTTTTGCTGGTATCTTTATCTTTGCCTTGGTTTGAGGATTTATACCTTCCCGTGCTGCTCTTTTTGTAACGAGAAAAGTGCCGAAACCCGGCAAGGCCAGCTTATCGCCCTTTTTCAATAATGCCATAACATGTTTAATAAAAGCGTTAAGTACTACCTCTGCCTTTGCTTTTGAAACTTCCGCCTCATCGGCCAGTTTCTTTACCAAATCCGCCTTAGTCATATACCCTCCCTTACATTATTAGATATTTGCGTTAATATCAGATACATTAAGTAAGTCAAGAAGATTTTGTTTTGATTTCAATGGTTATAATCCTTTTGTTTTGCATGAACCAATCTATCCTGTTTCTTGAATATTCCGCGCTCCTGGTGCGGGAGAAGCGTGCTCAACGAACTTATAAAAAAGGGTTCATACCCTGCGAACAAGGCATGGGGTTTACAATAAGACAAAAAAGTATTAAGAATTATGTATTGTGTTTAAGCATTTAAAATGGTGTTCCCTATGAACAGGACAGAAGAAACGAACATTGATGCCCAGCTCAGCCAGCTCGAGGCGCGTATACGGGATCTGAAGTTTGATTACGACAGATATTTTACGAAGGACATTAAATTAGAACCGATACGGAAACGCGAAGACGTAGAGCGGCTCATTTTAAAACTTAGCAAGATTCAGTTTATAAAAGTTAGTCAGAAGTTCACCTATGAGAATATCATCTCGAGATTTATATCTCTGAAAGCTTACTGGGACAAACGGTTAAGGCTGCTGGAGTCGACACTCGCGAAAAAATCAGGAGAACCGATGCCGGCATCTTCACCACGAGAGACCCCCAGGTATCAGCAGGTTTACAATGACTATGTAAGGCTTGTTACCTCCCTGAATCCATCAGCAAACATAAATTCGTATGAAAGTATACAGAAAACACTCGAATCAAAACGCAATGAACTCCTTTCACAGTATAAATGCAAGGATATTGAGTTTAAAGTGGAGTATGAGAACAAGAAATTGAAGTTTAAGGCGGTCCCGAAGTATTAAGACTATTATGGTTAAATCGCGGAAGAGGATAAAACCGGCAAAACATCTCAGGCTCTTTATTAAAACTCCGGCTGAAATGATGGGGTTTGCAAAACGTATGGCAAAGGTACTGCGGCCCGGGACAACAATCGGACTGACGGGAGAGCTTGGGGCTGGGAAAACAACATTTGTAAAAGGATTTGCTGCAGCCTATAAAATACAGAGAGACTCTGTTACAAGCCCTACATTTACCCTGATCAACGAATACAAAGGCGCCCTACCGGTATTTCATGCGGATCTCTACAGAATCGATTCCGGTGACGAATTAACCAGGACCGGCATTTATGATTTAGACACAGAACAGGGGTTCCTTTTGATAGAATGGCCAGAAAAGTTTAAATCTCTTGCAAATTATCTTGATTTGTTTTTAGTTTTCAGTATTAAAAAAGATGGCAGATTGATAGTAGTAAAAGGTAAAAAAGAGATTTTGAGTGAACTGGAAAGCAGTAAAAATTTCAAGAGAGGTAAAAAAACATGGCTTTAGTGGTTAAAAAATTCGGCGGTACATCGGTGGGCGATATAGATAAGATCAAAAACGTAGCCAGAAAAGTATCCAAGGCAAAGGACAAGGGAGACGACCTTATTGTTGTTGTATCCGCTATGTCAGGCGAAACCAACAAGCTTGTTGATTACACCAATAAAACGGCAGAGATACCGGACCTGAGAGAGTATGATGTCGTTGTGTCAACGGGCGAGCAGGTTACGATCGGCCTTCTATCCATAGCTCTCAATGCAATGGGACACAAGGCAAAATCTTTTCTCGGCTTTCAGATACCTATCATAACAGACTCGTCGTTTTCAAAGAGCCGTATTATCAAGATAGAACAGGACAAGATTAAAAAGGCATTGAAAGAAGGTTATATTGTCGTGGTTGCGGGCTTCCAGGGTATCGATGAAAAAGGAAACATAACGACCCTCGGAAGAGGCGGATCCGACACAACAGCAGTGGCTCTCGCAGCTGCACTCAAAGCGGATGTTTGTGAAATATATACGGATGTAGACGGAGTGTACACGACGGATCCTAACATTGTGCCGGAGGCAAGGAGACTTGATAAGATTTCTTTTGAAGAAATGCTCGAGATGGCAAGTCTTGGAGCAAAGGTGTTGCAAACGAGGTCTGTAGAGTTTGCAATGAAGTATAAGGTCCCAGTAATGGTAAAATCTACCTTCACGGAAAGTGGAGGAACATTGGTAACGGAGGATAAAGATATGGAAGAAGCAGTAGTTTCCGGTATAGCTTATGACAAAAATGAGGCAAAAATAACATTGGTACAAATACCCGACAAACCGGGTATAGCATCAAAGCTCTTTAAGCCGTTGACAGACGCGAATATAAACGTGGACATGATCGTTCAAAACATCAGCACAGAGGGCAATACGGATCTTACATTCACCGTGGCAAAGAGCGACTTCAAACGTGCAATGGAGATAATAAAAGATATTGCAAAGGATATCAATGCCAAAAATGTGGTATCGGATCAGAGCATAGCAAAGATTTCAATAATAGGTGCCGGCATGAGGAGTCACGCGGGGGTCGCACAGCAGATGTTTTCCGCACTTGCAAAAGAGAACATAAACATTCAGATGATCAGCACCTCGGAAATAAAGATCTCCTGTGTTATAGAAGCGAAATATACAGAACTTGCGGTAAGAGTGTTGCACGAGGCATTCGGACTTGATAAAGCAAAGTGAGCAAATCCTGAACCGTTCCGTGACTTCTAAAACGATAGAGGTTTATGATACAGTTTTAAGGGACGGCTCCCAGTCCGAACGTGTAAACTTTTCGGTAGAGGACAAATTAAGGATACTCAATGCTCTGGACGATATAGGTTTTGCGTATGTAGAAGGCGGATGGCCCGGATCAAATCCAAGAGATATTGATTTTTTTGAAAAGGCTTCCGCCATAAAACTGAAGAAAACTCATCTTACCGCATTCGGAAGCACGCGAAAAAAAGGCATAACCGCTGCAAACGATACCAACCTGAGGGCAATCGTAGCGTCGGGTGTAGATTATGCAACGATATTCGGCAAAAGCTGGGACCTCCATGTTACAGATGCGCTACGGATATCCCTCGATGAAAACCTTGAGCTTATATTCGATTCCGTAAAGTTTTTAAAAAGGCACATGAGCGGCGTTATCTATGACGCAGAACACTTTTTTGACGGTTACAAGAAAAATAAAGACTACGCGATCAAAACCATTCTTGCAGCTCAAGATGGCGGAGCAGATCGCATCGTACTTGCCGACACAAACGGCGGTACCATGCCATGGGACATAGAAAACATCATTGAAGCCGTCAAAGATGTCATTCCTGCTGATAAGCTCGGCATCCATCTGCACAATGACTCGGAAACAGCGGTTGCAAGCACACTGATTGCGGTAAACCATGGTGTCCGTCATATACAGGGTACGATCAACGGCTATGGAGAACGGTGCGGCAATGCAAACCTGTGTTCTATCATTCCTCCCCTCCAATTAAAGATGGGATATAACGTACTTGGGGAAAATCTCAAACGTTTGAAGGAGATCTCAAGGCTTGTCGATGAGCTGGCAAATCTGCCGCCCAATCAGTACCTGCCCTACGTCGGGGACAGTGCCTTTGCACACAAGGCCGGCGTTCATGTGGACGCCATTGTAAAAAACACAAAAACGTACGAACATATAAACCCCGCACTCGTAGGAAACAACAGGCGCATCCTCGTGTCCGACCTGTCGGGTAAAGCCAATATCCTCATGAAGTCTCAGGAGCTTGGTATAAAACTTGAGAACGCCGTGGATGCATCACGTATCGTAAGGACCATTAAGGAGCTCGAAAACAAGGGCTACCAGTATGAGGCTGCGGAAGCCTCTCTCGAACTGCTCATCAATAAATCCATGAACAGACACAGGAAATTCTTCAGGCTTGTCGGATTCAGGGTAATAGACGAAAAGAGGAGGGAAGACGAACTCCCCATAGCAGAGGCAACTATTATGCTCGAGGTTGACGGAAAGCTTGAGCACACGGCTGCAATGGGCAATGGACCTGTCAACGCTCTGGATAATGCTCTCAGGAAAGCGCTGGAGAAGTTTTATCCCGAACTGAGAAATATAAAATTGCTGGACTTTAAAGTCAGGGTCATATCTTCCGGCGAAGGGACCGGAGCATCGGTACGGGTCCTCATAGAGTCAGGCGATGGTACCAATAGATGGGGTACAGTTGGAGTATCACAGAATATCATCGAGGCGAGCTGGATCGCACTCGTAGACAGCATAAACTACAGACTCTTGAAATATAAAAAATCAAAAAGCTGATTGTAGAGAACCGCATGGAGAACAGGTTTCAATCTATCCGTGGTTTTAATGATATATTTTATCCCGAAAGTTATAAATTACAATACATAGAAGATATCGCAAAAAAGTATTTCAATCTTTATAATTTCAAAGAGATCCGCACCCCGCTGCTTGAAAAAACGGATTTATTTGTAAGAAGCATCGGTACCGGTACGGACATCGTAGAGAAAGAGATGTATACCTTTCAAGACACCGGCGGTGATTCCCTCTCTCTGAGACCCGAGGGTACTGCATCTGCCGTAAGGGCATACCTCGAGCACAGTATAGACAAGCAGGACCCCATACAGAAATGGTTTTATACGGGACCGATGTTCAGGCACGAGAGACCCCAAAAGGGGAGGTTCAGACAGTTCTATCAGGCAGGGTGCGAGAGCCTGGGCATAGCAGATCCCTTTATAGATATCGAAATAATAAAACTCGCAGACACGATAATAAATGCGCTCTCCCTCAAGCATATAACCGCAAGGATTAATTCTATAGGATGTCCGGTATGCAGACCGGCTTACACACAGGTATTAAAATCCTATCTCAACAGCATGAAGGATACATTGTGCGATGATTGTAAAAGCAGGATTGACAAGAACCCGCTGCGTGTCCTGGATTGTAAAAAGCACGGCTGTATTGCAGCCACATCAGGAGCCCCGAAAACGATAGACTATCTGTGTGCAGATTGTTCCGCACACTTCAATACCGTTACATCCGGCCTTGACGCATTAAGGTTACCCTATCACATAGATTCAAGGCTCGTACGGGGGCTTGATTATTATTCAAGGACTGTATTCGAATTTACCACTGAAGATGCAGGGGCACAGAACGCAGTACTTGCAGGCGGGAGGTATGACTATCTCGTAGAACTGTTCGGAGGCACACACACGCCGGCCATTGGTTTTGCAATGGGTGTTGAACGCATTGCAGGTCTTATGGACACACCGTCTGTGCAGGGACCCGATGTTTTTATTATTCCCTTAACAGAAGAATCCAAGCAAAAGGCGATTGAGATTGCACTGCTGTTGAGACGGGCGGAAAAAACATGCGAAATAGGATACGGCGAAAACTCTATCAGGAGTATGATGCGGCGTGCAGACAGGATCAAATCTTTTGCAGTCGTCATTATAGGTAAGGATGAATTAAAAGAAGGATATGTCACGCTGAAGCGGCTTTCTGACGGGCATCAGGAGAAGGTAAAGGATATAGATATAGCCGGTGCTGTCCAGAGTATAAAAGCCTGATTTATATCGCTTGCATATTTTTTCAAGTCATAGATAATAAAAGCAGAATTTTTGTTCCTGTAACATGGAGGAGTCTGGCGTGGAAAAGAAGATCGCTGTAATCGGTGCAGGCAGCTGGGGAACAGCCCTGTCACAGGTGCTGGCAATAAATGATTATACTGTCTCGTTATGGACCAGGGAGAAAGATCTCTGTGATACTATAAGCATAAAGCACATAAACACTCATTTTATGCCCGGGATTGCGCTTTCTGAAAGCATAAGAGCGTCCCTCGATATCCGGGAAGTAATCCACGGGCAGAAACTTGTCCTGCTGGTAGTTCCTTCTCAATACATGCGGGGTGTATTAAAGCTGGCAGTTCCCTCTCTGGAAAAAGATGCGATTGTTGTTAGTGCTGTCAAGGGCATTGAAACCTCGACACTCATGCGGCCGACAGAGATGATAAGGGATGTGCTCGGGAAACACGTCACCTGCGCTGCCCTTTCAGGGCCAAGCTTTGCAAAAGAGGTTATAGCAGGAATGCCGACGGCTGTCACCATAGCCGCGGACAACATAGAGACAGCCAGGGAACTTCAGCATGCATTAACTACAAAGACGCTACGTCTCTATGCTGCGGATGATATGACAGGGGTCGAGCTTGGAGGAAGCCTTAAAAATGTAATATCCATAGCCGCGGGTATATGCGATGGTGCCAATATCGGCAAGAGCGCAAGGGCTGCCATTATAACAAGAGGGCTTGCCGAAATAATACGGCTCGGCATGAAAATGGGGGCAAAGAGGGAAACATTTTCGGGATTATCCGGACTCGGGGATCTTGTTCTCACAGCAACGGACGAACAGAGCAGAAACAGAACCGTTGGATTCAGGATCGGGAAAGGTGAACAGATAAAGGACATATTAGACAGCATGACCATGGTGGCAGAAGGCGTGCAGACCTCAGTATCCGTCAAAATGATCTCAGAGAAATTGAATATCGATATGCCCGTATCCTCAGAAATATATGAGATCCTGCACCGAGGTAAAGACGCACGGGAGTCCATTAAAGCATTACTGGGCAGGACATTAAAAGATGAACACTATGGATACTAATAAAGATTACACGATAAAAAGGGCCATATCGATAGAACGGGATAAATGGCTTGGAACGCTTACCATAGAAGGGAAAGACAGGCTGCTCGATGAGCTTGAAATGCTTTTAAAGGCAACGGAGCGTTTTTTTAATATAGATAATCTTGCCGTATCAAATAAAGAACAGATCATATCTAAAAATTTTTATAATGAGATAAAAATACTATCTGGCTCTGCAAAACGGATAGTTTCCCTCATAAGACTTTTACTGGTCGATCACTCTGCCAATGCATTTTACTTTCAGGCCTACGTGGAAAACCGTCTTTTAGCCGATTATGCCAGAGACCGGATTATTGAGTTGTACCTGAATCAATCGTCTCCTCGGGATAGTCTGTACCTGCTCTATATAACATTCCTGAACCTTGGCGCCCTTTATGAAACGGTGGCGAACACGAAAAAGGTCTCCTATACTATGTACAGCAACCTCGGCCAGCTGACCAGCAGGGAGATATCTCTGAATAAGTATTTTAACCCCCTCAAACTGGAACCGTTCCTCGAGAGATACGATAAGATCCACGACCGCAATATAAAAATCATCGTGAACGGTATAACCAATGAAAATCTGAGATTAAAAATATCCATTGTGTTCCTGTCGCTGTTCAGGCTTATTCGGTATCTGCGGCACATAAACAACGAATCAGAAGACATTGAAGAGCTGAGGGCTTCACTCCTTTTATTCACCCTGATAAACGCCGAGGCAAAAATGATAACAAAATTCCTCGAGGATGAGTTCCTCAAGCAGAAAGGAAGCCGCAAATATGACGAGAGTATAATCGCAACGATCGATTCGCTGGCTTTCCAGCTGAGCATAGAGATCAGAAAGGTATTCGGACAGATATTGAAAGATGCAATAGAGATAGGAAACCTGTTGAAATTGCGGGCAGCGATCGACTCTGCCAAAGGCATCCTCGCTAATTTTATTCAACAATCCATCATTCTGGTTGCCCACAAGTTTAATCTCTCGATAAATGGTACGGATATATTCCCGGATTTCGTATCAAAGATAGAACAATCATTACGATTGCGGGAGGACATTTGGTTGTTCAAAAATGTACTCAATGTCTTTGAACAGAACACTACAGACAACGGTGTAAAGCACCCCTATACAATCCAGATTCTGTTTACGATGATAAAGGAATATATTTATTATTTCCAGGACATCAGCTTCTCTCTTGTGCGGTACAGCGATCACGAAGAGTTTGAGAAATTTTTCGACAGGCTCGGTGTTTATAAAGAAGAGGACCTGCTGAACAAATTTAAATTTATAGAACTCAGAAAGACGATACATAATTTTCAGATATTTCTTGAAACCACATTCGGCCACATTGTTAACCGATCTGAATTGAAGGACATACCCCTTGATACCGAACATCTGAAAGGGATCCTTTCACAGTTTATAACCGTACGGT
>VFSW01004768.1_pt1 | contig 20174 bp, 13 predicted proteins | sample 5358111 | NCBI WGS metagenome assembly VFSW01 (sample SAMN11554181, study PRJNA540505) | mine drainage metagenome | isolation source: sediment from site ElyBrook_90M | place: USA: Ely Copper Mine, Vershire, VT | collected 2017 | reverse complement strand
CCTTCAACAGGCCGATGTAGCCGGTAACCAGCGGCGCCAGCAGCACAAGCAGCCCCAGTTGCGCGATCACCTCGATCGAACGCCCGATCACGAACGCACTCCAAACAGCAGCAGAAGAAGCAGGGTGACGAAGACGTAGGCCAGATAGACGTGGATGCTTCCCGCTTGCAACCGCCGCATCCGCGCCGCCAGGGCCAGAATGCCGTCGCGCAGGGGCTCGTAGATACGCGCCTCGAACGCCGGCTCGATCTCCGACTCGAAATGTATCGCCTTCGGATAGTACGGCGATACTTCATATTCCGCCTGAATCTCCCTTCGCGGCCGGAACAGCGCCGCGAAAATCATCCGCAGCGGCTTGGAAAACGCCGTCGCGGTATATTCGTTCTCGGCCGTCAGCCCGGGCTGCCCACAGTCCCACACCGCTCCCCGCACTCGCCGTGAGCCGCGGCCCCAAACGAGTCCCGACAACAGGGGCACGATGGCAAGCGCCGTCAGCGGAACTGCAAGGAGTAGGGTGGAAACGCTTCCGCCCTGTAGCGTGCCGGCCGTCAACAGGAATCCATGACCCGCAACGAGGTCCGTGCTGATCCCCACACCCAGCGCCGAGGTTGTAATCGGGTCGAAGATGGGCAGGAACCAGGTCGCCCCGAGGCCGAGCGAAACGCAGGCCAGCGCCAGAATCGCCATCGCGGTCAGCATCGACCCTGGCGCCTCGCGCGCCGCAGCGGCCTCCTCCCCGCGCGGCAGCGCCAGAAAGGTCACTCCGAACGCCTTGACGAAACAGGCTGCCGCTAGCGCCGCCGTTAGCGCCAGCAGCGCTCCCGCGATCGGAAACATCACCCGCGTAAGAGCGTTGGTGGCGCCAAACCCGGCCAGCAGCGCCTGATAGGTGAGCCATTCGCTGACGAATCCGTTTAGCGGCGGAAGGCCCGAGATGGCGATGGCGCCGACGAGGAAATACAACCCGGTCCACGGCATGCGCCGGATCAGACCGCCCATCTGCTCCATGTTGCGCGTCTGCGCGGCCTGAACCACTCCGCCCGCGCCCAGGAACAGCAGGCATTTAAATAGAGCGTGGTTCAAGGTGTGAAGCAACCCGGCTACAAGCGCGATGGCTGCCAGCTTCGGGTGCCCGAACGAGCGAAACAACAGCGCCGAACCGAAGCCGATGAGAATGATCCCGATGTTCTCGATGCTGTGGTACGCCAGCAGACGCTTCAGATCGTGCTCCATCAGGGCGTACAGAACGCCGAGCAGCGCCGACGGCACGCCGAAAACCAGCACCACGATCCCGCACCCCGGTGGCGCGTCGCCGTAAAAGTCGAAGAACACCCTCGCCATCCCGTAGATCCCCGCCTTAAGAAGGATGCCGGACATCAGCGCGGACACATTGCTCGGCGCCACAGGGTGTGCGGCCGGCAGCCAGATGTGCAGCGGAATAATACCCGCTTTCACGCCGAAGCCGAGCATCAGGAGCACGAAAGCGATGCCACCGGCGGTAGGCGTCAGGCGCTCGCCCGCGCCGTGGAGGGCCGCAAAATCCATGCTGCCGGCAGCCGAGGCGAGAAGCAGGAATCCCAGCAGCAGCATGCCGGTCCCGCCGCGCGACATCAGGAAATAGAGCAGACCGCCCATTCTCGATTCGGCCGACTCGTGATGGAACGCCACCAGAAAAAAAGCCGCCACCGCCATCAGTTCCCACACCACCAGGAAGAACAGAATGTTCGCGGCCGTGAAGACCAGAGTCAGCGACAGCAGGAGCAGGTTGAACAGGAAACAGAACCATCCCGGGCTCTTGCCGGCGGTCGCGTGGCGCAAGTAGCCGAGCGAGTAAATCGACGCCGCCAGCGCCAGCACCGAAAGCGCCAGGTCGAAGTAAGCCGAAAGCGGATCGAGCCGCACGGCGTAAGTGAGGTACGGCACGCCGGATCCGAACGACCAGGACACATTCTCGTGGCCCAGCAGAGCCGCCGCCGCCGCACCCGACCCGAGGAGCCCGCCCGCGATCGAAACCCAGCACAGCAGGCCCGGCGCCCACCGAGGTTTGCCCCCGGCCGCGTGCAGGACCAGGCCGCCCACCATGCCGGCCGCGTAGGCGAGCAACCCGCCAAGGAAGAGTTCAGCCATCGGCCACATGAGAGCGGGATGCGAAGCCGGGCGTGGCCGCGTGCGGTTCCGGAGACATCTACGTCAGTATATTCGATATTTCGAATCTATGCAATTCACTCCGCGCTTCATTCGGGCCGGGCGATCTGCCAGGATTTACCGCGCGGAGCCCGGCGCCGGCTTCACCGTCTTCAGCTCCGCCCGTTCCCCGGGCGGCAATGCATCATACAGCGCCGTGAACGCAGCGTTCGTCCATCCAAAACCAATTTCATTCGAGTGGTATCCGAACCGGATTCCACCGGCAAGATCCGCTCCTCCTCGAACTACGTCGTATTTCTCGACGATCGTCCCGGTACGCAAATATTCCTGAAACACCATCCTGAGAAATTTCAAACTGATCCGATCCGCGTCGGCGTCGTATCCGTACCGGCGCAACCCCTCCAGGGCGATCAACTCGATCGGCGCCCAACCGTAGGGCGCGTCCCATTGCTCGCCGGTCCGCGTGGTGCTGGTCGTCAAACCCCCGGCGGCCTCGAACTTTACTACATTCGCCGCCACGCGCCGCGCCTGTTCCTTTGTAGCGATCCCCGCCCATAGCGGGTAGTAAGTCGTGAGGTAGGGATATTCGCGCAACTGCTTCGTGACAAAGTTGTAGTCGTAAAACAGTCCGTACTTGTCGTCCCAAAGCAGCGCCAGAATCCGTTCGCCGCGCACACCGGCCCGCTCCTTCCACACGCCCGCCTCCGAGTTCCGGCCAACAATGCTCAGAATCTCCGCCGTCTGCTGCTCCATCAGGTAAAGGAGGGAATTCAGGCACACCGGGTCATAGTGGATGATGTCCGCGTTGAACGGACCGAACCGGTTGGATGGGTCGAATCCGCTTTCCCGCATCGACCGGTCGGCGCGGTAGAACAGTGGCGTCAGTTGATTCGCACTTTTGCCGTAGTACTGGCTGACGTCGTAGTCGGTCACTCTGTGCGTGCGGTAATACTCGCGGATGGTCTCGAACTCGTTCTGTCCCTTCTCGTTCAACTCCGCCGACACCGCCTCCGGCGCCGGACCCTCTCCGGTATCGTAATAGCGCTCCAGACCCGTTTCTTCCGTCAGGTGCGGAGCCGTCGTCCAGAAGCGGTAGTATTTCTCGATCTTCGGAATTGCAGCCGCCAGCCACGCCTTATCGCCGGTCTTCCGGTAGACGTTGAGTAACATCTGGGTCAGAAATGGCGGCTGGGACCGGTGCAGATAGTAAGTACGGTTGGCGTTGAGTATCTTCCCGTAGTTGGCGATCTCGTAGAGAAAGTTATCCGCCATGTCTTTCGCCAGGCTGACTTCGCCATCCCGCAGCAGCCCAAGCTGGATGAAGTAACTATCCCAGCCGTACATCTCGTTGAACCGCCCCCCTGGAACCACGTACGGCTTCGGGAGATACAACAGTCCCTGCACGTCGGGATCTTTTCCGTCCTCCGGCAGCCTTCGAAGCTCGATCTTGGCGAAGTCCGCGGGGGCCATGTCCCGCCGCACGCGCTTCTCGATCGCCGCCAGATCCTCGCCGTCCGGCACGTACACCGGCCATTTCCCATTCGCCAGCGGCTTAAACTTCGGATCCACCGCGGCCTTCGCCAAGTCCCGGTCGGACCGCTCGAGCCTCGTCCAGTTCTCCCGGATATAGCGCTCAATGGACGCCACCGGATCGGTGGAAACGATCCTCGGCGCCTGCGCCAGGCCCACGCCCGCCATCAGGACAGCCACCCACCGCGTTTGCTTCACCGCCATCGCCATCCAAGGCTATCGTAACTGTCCTGTCACCGGACCTTCCCCGGTACTCACCCGCCGAGCCCCGCCAACCCACTCCTTCGCACCTACGCGATCCGGCGGAATGCCGTGCGTATCTTTCGCCAAATAGATCGCCGGGGCCGGGCTGGACACAGAGGCTTCCGCAGCCCATCCAGCCCGTGCTACACTTCGCGCCATAGGCTCATCCGCTGCTGGGCATGAGCCAAGATACAGGCATCGCGGTTCCGCGAGCCGCACGAAAAGGGGGAGAACCATGAGAATCTATGCTTCGAAAGCGATTGCGCCTTTCCTGGGCGCCTTCGTGCTCTGTGCCGGGACGGCCCTGGCGCGGCCCCAGGACGATCAAAGGCAAGGAATTCCGCCTGATGCCGCCGGGGGGACACTCCAGCGCGGAGTGCCTGCCAGCAACCTTCCCAGCCATGCGGGCCACAACAAGACCAGCACAACCAACCTCATCGATCACGGCGGGACGATCCTACCCTCTGCCAAGGTCTACTACATCTGGTGGGGAAATTCGAGCGGTTGGCCCAGTGATGCGCAGACAGCTTTGACGGACCTCGTAGACGGTCTGAACGGATCGAGTTTCCAGAGCGATATCTTCCCGCAGTACATGAGGAACGCCTCGATCTCCACCACTTACGCCACGTCGTTTTCCGACCCCGGCACGCCACCGGCGCGTGGGCCGTCGACATCCACCATCTTGAACGAGGCGTGCAAAACACTTACCGCCAACAACCAGACGCCAGACCCCAATGCCATTTACGTCGTGTTCACCTCTAACTTTCCCGGTCACGTGAACTACTGTGCGTGGCACTCCTGGGGAGCCTGCAACGGCACGACGATTCAGGTGGCCTACATGCCGAACACAACGGGAGTCTCCGGCTGTAACGATCCGCAGTTCACATGCAACTCGTACACAGCAGGGACCGATAGCATCGCCAATGTCCTCTCCCACGAACTTTCCGAGGCGATCACCGACGCCGACGGCAGCGCCTGGTATGACTCGAAAGGAAGCGAGATCGGCGACAAATGCGCCTGGCAGTTTCAGTCTTGCGTCAATCTCACGAACGGAAACTGGCAGCTCCAACAAGAATGGAGCAATCACATCACGGGCTGCCTGCAACAGTAGCCGCTTCTTCAGGCCGTTCTTGTTCGCGGGGCTCTCGGACGCAACAACCAGAGCCCCAGACCCAGCGTGGCAAGCGAGATCCACTGCGTCAACGAGAGCCCTAACTCGAGCGGCTGCTCGTGGAAGCGGAGGAACTCGATGAGGAAGCGTACGGTCGAATATAGCATCAGGTACCAACCGAGCACCTCACCGTCGGCGTGCGGCCGTAGGATCTTGTACCACAGGAACGCGAAAATGGAGAGAGTGGCGATCGATTCGTAAAGCTGCGGGGCGTGTAGCCGAACGCCGAGCGGCACCCCCGTCGTGGCGAGCGTATTGCGGAACGTCACCGCCCACGGCAGATGCGTCGGCACTCCCCAGCAACAGCCGGCCGCGAAACAGCCGAGCCGCCCGATCGCGTGGCCCGCGGCAAGGCCTGGCGTGAAAGCATCGGCGGTGCGCCACAACGGCAGATGCTGGCGCCGCATGTATAAGACGGCGACGAGAAGCGCGAGCAGGAACCCACCCTGATAGACACCGGCCGACTGCAGCGTCTCGATCGAGAGGATGCGGCTCGGCTCGCGCCAGTAGTCTTCAAAATCGAAGAAAAACATGAAGAGCTTCGCCCCGGCCAGACCCGCGAGCGCGCAGTAGACGGCGAGGTTGCCAACCGGCTCTGCGGGCAGCCCAAGCCGGCGCGCCAGGCGCACCGTGATCGCCAGCCCGGCCAGGAATCCAAGCGCGACGAGTAAGCCATATGTCGGCACAGCGAACGAGCCGATGGTGAATAATCTAGGGAACACGGTGGGACTCCGTTTGCGGGGCGCGGCTGCGCCACAGGTCGACCAGCAGCAGAAAGGCGCCGATCGTAATGCAACTGTCGGCGACGTTGAATGCGGGGAAGTAATGCGGTCCCCAGTGAACTTCAATGAAGTCGGTGACCGCCCCATGACGGATGCGGTCCTGCAGATTGCCGAGCGCGCCGGCCAGGATCAGAGCAAAGGCCGAGCGCTGTACCGCGGGCGCCTTGGAATGGGACCACAAAAGCCAAATTAGAAACACGGCCGCGGCGGACGAGAAGCCAATCAGCAGCAGGTTGCGCCACGCGCCGTTTTCCTCGGCCAGAAAGCTGAACGCGATGCCGGGATTCTCCGCGTGAACGAGGTTGAACCATCCCGGCACAACGGGAACACTCCCATAGGCCGGAATGCGCGCGCTCACCAGCGCTTTCGTCGCGACGTCCAGCGCAACGGCCGCGGCGGCGATCGCGTAGAGAAGGAATCTCACGAGGCGCTCGCCAGAATCTCCTGCACCGCCCCATGGCAAGGCGTGCATAAGGTCGGGAAATCGGCGTGGCTTCCGACCTCGGGCAGATACTTCCAGCAGCGCTCGCACTTGGAGCCCGAAGCGCGTTCAATCGTCACTTCCAGCGCGGCCTCGGTGCCGTTGTCGAGCCCAACTTCACTCACGATGAACAGCGCCGGCAGGTCGTCGAGATATTCCTCCAGCAATGTGTAAGAATCTCCGGAAGCCTGAAGATGCACGCGCGCCTCGAGCGGCCCGCCGATGAGTTTCTCCTGTCGCGCGGTCTCCAGGCTCTTGAGCACCTGGTCCCGCACTTCAATCAGCCGCTCCCAGTTCTCCAGGCGGTTGACTTGCTCCTCCGTGATGCCTTCGGTAAGTTCGCCGGGCGCGGGGAACTGTGTCATGTGGATGCTTTCGGGCGCGCCGGCCGGCTTGGGGAAAAACTCCCATACCTCCTCCGCCGTGAACACCAGCACCGGAGCAAGCAGGCGGACCAGTGCATAACCCAGACGCCACACCGCGGTCTGCGCGGCGCGGCGGGCGGGCGAGTCGGGCGCCGAGGTGTACAGACGGTCGCGAATGACGTCGAAGTAAACAGCGCTCAAGTCCGCGGCGACGAACTCATAGAGCGCATGGTAGACCTTGTGAAATGCCAGTTCGTCGTACCAGGCGCTGCACTGGGCGGCGAGCGTCTCCATACGGTAGACAATCCACTGGTCGATCTCGTGAAGCTCCTCGCCCGGCACCGCATGTTTCCCCGGATCGAATCCCTCGAGATTCCCGAGCACGTAGCGAAACGTATTGCGCAGCTTGCGATAGGCCTCCGACAGGCGCGTCAGCATCGTCGGCGACAGCCGCATATCCTCCACGAAATCGACGCTCGCCACCCACAGCCGCAGCACATCCGCGCCGTACTGAGAGACAATCTCTTCCGGCTCGATGCCGTTACCCAGCGATTTCGACATCGCGCGGCCCTGCTCGTCGAGCGTCCAACCATGTGTCGTACAGGCGCGGTAGGGTGCACCATCCTTGAGACCGACGCCGATCAGCAGCGAGCTGTGAAACCATCCGCGGTACTGATCGCCGCCTTCCAGATACATATCCGCCGGCCACGGCAGACCATTCGCTTCGTTTAGAACCGCCAGATGGCTCGAACCGGAATCGAACCACACGTCGAGAATGTCGGTTTCCTTGCGGAACGACGTGCCGCCGCAGTGCGGGCACCTGATCCCTTCGCCCATCAGCTCCCCCGCGGTCTTCCCATCCCCGCCGTCGGCGTTGTGCGGCGCGAAAAGCTTCACGACGCGGTCAAGCACCGCCCGCTCGGTGTAAGGGCGCTGGCAGCCTTCACAGTAGAAGGCGACGATTGGCACACCCCACACACGCTGGCGCGAGATGCACCAGTCCGGGCGAGCGGTAATCATGTTCGAGATCCGCTCCTCACCCCAGGACGGATGCCAGTGCACTTGTTTGATGGCCCCGAGCGCGCGCTCCCGCAGCGAGTTTCGCTCCATGCCGATGAACCACTGGTCCGTGGCGCGGAAGATGGTCGCGTTGTGGCAACGCCAGCAGTGCGGGTAGCTGTGTTCCAGCTCCGCTTGCGCGCAGAGGGCTCCGCGCGAGCGCAGTAGATCGATGACGATCGGGTTCGCCTCCCACACCGTTTTGCCGATTAACTCGTCCGGCAGCCGGCCGCGCGCACCTTCGGCGCGAAAGAAGCGCCCTTCGGCGTCCACCGGGCAGTACACAGGCAGCCCATATTGCACGCCGGAGTTATAGTCCTCTTGGCCGTGGCCGGGAGCGGTGTGCACCGCGCCGGTGCCCTGTTCGAGCGTCACATAGTCCGCCAGCAAGCCGATCGAATCCCGTTCCAGAAAAGGATGGCGGAACACGGCGCCCTCGAGCCTTGCGCCATGCACAACCGCAAGCGTCCGCGGGCTCGCCCAGCCGCACGCGGACGCCGTTGCTTCAAGCAGCGCCGAGGCGACCACATACACTTCCCCGTCCACCTCCACCGCCGCGTATTCATACTTCGGATGAAATGCGATGGCCAGGTTGGCCGGAATCGTCCACGGCGTCGTGGTCCAGATGAGGCCGTTGACCTTGCGCCCGGCCAGCGCCGGATCGATATTTTCTGGTGGAGACGTCAGAGCGAACTTCACCCAGATCGTCGGGCTCTTATGGTTCTCGTACTCGACCTCGGCTTCGGCCAGCGCCGTGCGGTCGTGCAGGCACCAGTTCACCGGCTTCAGCCCCTTGTACACGTAACCACGGTCGAGAAAGTCGACAAACGCTCCGGCGATCACGCTCTCATAGCCGGCGCTCATGGTGAGATACGGCTCGGCCCAGGTGCCGAACACACCCAGACGCACAAACGACTTGCGCTGGATGTCGACCCACTTTTCGGCGTACTTCCGGCAGGCACGCCGGATCTGCGCCTGCGTCATCTGCGCTTTCCTCGGACCCAGTTCGTGGTCGACCTTCAGCTCGATCGGCAGCCCGTGGCAGTCCCAACCGGGGACGTACGGCGCGTCAAAGCCTGCCATGGTCTTCGACTTGACGATGACGTCTTTCAAAACCTTGTTCAGCGCCGTGCCGAGGTGGATGTCGCCGTTGGCGTACGGAGGACCGTCGTGCAGCACGTAGAGCGGCCGTCCGCTTCGGGAAGCGCGGATGCGGCCGTACAGGTCCTCGGAGTTCCAGCGGGCGAGCCGCTTGGGCTCGGCCTCCGGCAAGTTGGCCTTCATGGGGAAGGCCGTGTGGGGCAGATTGACCGTTTTCTTCAGGTCGACAGGCGTCTATGACATTGGCTAACTTACATGGTAACCAAGGCGTGCCGCCGATTCCTCTGCGAGGCTCCGTGCGCCAGCAGACCGCGCTGCCTCCCCGCCCGTTTACAGATGCTCGATCTGCTCGATCAGTTCGGCCATCTTCGCCGCACCGCGCGGCTCGCCGCCGTAGCGAAATTGGTTGTACGCGGCGGCCACCTCGCGCGTCAGGTCAGCCAGGGCCGGATCGCGGACCGAGGACGCGAACTCGAGCGGCGTGAGCCAGGCCGGTCGCTCGATCCCGCGGCGGTGAAGGATACGTAGCATGCGCTGATACAGCAGCGCAGCGTCAGATCGGCGAGCCGCGCCGAGCAGCGCGCGCCGGACACGACGATGCTCACGCCAGCGCCGCCAGGCTTCGGGACCGAAGCCTCCCAGCAGACCGAGCGCTACAAGGGCAGCGAGCAGGTTCAGGCCGTCGCGATGCAGGAAACCCGCCGTGGCGACCGCCTCATCCGAGGCCCAAGCCGAAAGGCGGTCCGGCCAACGGATCGACATCCGGCGGGAGGCATCCTCCATGCGCGTGGCAAGCAGGATCTGATGGTCGAGCGAGTAGTCCAGCACCCATTCCTGCCAGAAGACGTCGAGCGCGTCGGCATACAGGGAAAGACGGCTCCAGAGCGCATTGCCCTCGGCGGCGGGCGCGGCCGGCGTCGGGTCAAACGTCGTCCAGCCCTGGTGAGGCAGAAATGCCTCCACCCAGCTATGAGCATCGGAGGCGCGGATGAGCTGCTGCTGGTCAATGGGATTGTAAATACCGCCCTGGAAGCCGGTGACGACGCGCGAGGGAATGCCAAGAGTACGCAGCATAATGGCCATGGCAGAGGCGAAATACTCGCAGTGGCCCCGTTTTCTCTCGAACAGGAAGTAGGCGATCGGATCCCGCGGCTCACGCGCAGGCAACTCCAGCGTGTAGGCGTAGTTTGCGGGCAAATAGCGCTCGATGGCCCGGGCGCGGGCAGCGTCGGACGCGAGGCCACGCGTGATGGCGCGGGCCAGCAGGACCACACGGGCGTCGACCGGACGAAGTTGGAGATAGATGGATGGCCCCGGCGATGTCCAGTCAGGCGGCTCGGATTCGGCGGCGCCGTCGGAGGAAGTTAGGAAGCTACGGGCTTGATAGTAAATGCTCGCCGCGGGGCCGAACTGGCGGCGGAACGCACCAGGGGCCGTGCGCTCCACGTAAGGAGCGTCGATCCAAAGAAACTCCGGGCGGCCGGCGAAGAACAGGGCGTCGCCGGCCACGTCGTTGAGGTGAACGATGTACGTGATGCGCGGCGTGTTGCTGCGCTGGCGGTCGCCGTTGGCCAGAACGAACAGGCCGTGACGCACCGGCGGAACCAGCGTGGAAAGGCCAAGTCCCGGCGGGTTGTACCAGCGTTTTCCGTCGAACGCGGCCAGGGCCGCACCGCGCCACTTCAGGCCCGGCGGCAGCGGACGGCCATCTTCCGTCCGTACGTGCATCACTGGCGTGGACTCGCGCTCGATCTCCCCGATCGCACCCAGGTCAACCTCGCTCGCAAAGCCGGACAGCCGGGAATGCTCGGGCGAGAAGCGGCGCATCGCGGCACGGGCGGTTCGCGGCAGCAGGAAGAACAGACCGCCCGCCAGCACCAGGATGCCCAGAGAGAGCGTAAGCGAGAACGCGGCCAGGCGACCGGTCGGAAACCGTGCCGCCGGTTGCGGCGTGGACGAGGCGTCGCGCTTGGCTCGGCGGATCTCATCGCTTAGAAACGCGGCCACCGTGGCGACCAGAAATACCGCCAGATAGAGCAGAAACGCGGAGTTCTCCGAATAGAGGCTGGCGGCAAGAAGCTCGATCAGCGCAATCAGTTTCACGTAAAAATAATCGCGATCCGTCGAGGCAGTCAGGATCTTGACGATGGCGAGAAAGAAAATCAGGTGGACCGTCGATTGAAGGAACGAGCGCGATACGTAGAAGTAGTCCGCCGCATAGAAGGCCAGGTAGGCGAGCGTAGTCACCGTGAGCACTCGAGCCGGAATGCGAAGGCGCACGATTCCCGCCACCATCAAAGCGCGCACCGCGAGAGCGGCCCCGGTAGCCGCGATGGGAAGCGGAGCGAAGTAGCCGGAGCCGGCCAGAGCAACGTAACCGCTTGCCAGCATGCACAACAACGCGTATTCGAACAGCCGTTCCACCGTAAGACCGCCCTGCGAAGAGATGCGCATCGAAGCCCCGCTAAAGCTCCAGCTTGCCGTGATAGGTCATGTCCTTCAGGCGGAAGCTCTTGCGAATCCCCAGCGTGCGCCACTGCGCGTCGAAGATCACTTCCTTGTCGGAGGCCTCAATCGTCTCCGTACGCGGGAACAGGATCAGAACTTCCGAACGCGCCTCCGGAGGGTTGACGCGTACCTCCTCCGGCAGGATCGGCCGCCGGCCCCTCGGCGTCAGCGTGGTCGTCGCCATGAACTCATCGCGCATGCGGTCTTCCGGCGTTTCCCCTCCGGCCGCGGGTTTCTTCCGGCTCGTTGGCAGCGTCAGCCCAACCACCGCGACCACGTAGTCCTTCTCCACGCGATCCAGCGTGTAGCTGGGGTCGCCGGGCGGCGGAGGGTTGGCCCCAAACTTCAGCCGAAGCAGCGCCTGCTTCACCGGCAGCGCGCTCTCCCAGCGAACGATGACGCGAATCGTCGGCATGCTCGCCTGGGTCTGGTCAATCGAAAACGGACTGCCCGCCCCGGTGTCGGGAGACCGCCCCGGACCCGACGGCATCCCGTTGTTGGTCGGCGTGTTCGGCAGGTAGGTGATCGTGCTGGGACTGTCGCTGTCACCGCTGTCGCTGCCGCTTGACGAACTGCTGCTGTGCGAATGCGGCGCCTGGAACATCGCCAGCGTTTCCTTCGCCCAAGGCGAATCGTTAAGAATGCGGTCCACGTCGTCCTGGGACCACTGCGTAAACTCGTGCTTTTTCCAGCCTTCGGCGGCGAACAGCGTGATCGCGGCCGCGGCGGCGGCAAACAGGAGGCGCGCCGTCATACCTTTCTATTGTCCCCCACCCGGGGCCGGCTCGGCGTTCGCGGCGCGCCACCAAAGTTTACCGCCGCCCGGATGTCTCGTATACTTTACAGGTGTCATTTATTCGTTACCTGCTCCTTGACGCCCTTCTCGCCTCCACCGCCCTCGCCCAGAATGCCTCCCTTACGGGCGGCGTCACCGATTCCACCGGCGCACCCGTGCCCGCCGCCTCCGTCGTGGTCCGCAACCTCGAGACCGGCCAGACGCGCACCGCGGCCTCCGATAGCGCTGGCCGCTATGCTTTCGTTCCCCTCGCCCTGGGCACCTACGAGTTGCGCGTCTCGAAACAGAATTTTGAAACCACCGTCCGCGGCGGCATCCGGCTGGCCACCGGAGAACACGCCGAGATCGGCGTTGCGCTCACCGTCGGCCCGATGGACCAAAGCGTCACCGTGCACGAAGACGCGCCGCTGGTGGACGCGCCGCCCGGCCTGGTGGGCCAGCGCGATGTGAAAAACCTCCCGCTGAACGGGCGCAGCTACGATCAGCTCCTGACCTTGAACCCCGGCGTCGTCAACTACACCTCCCAAAAACTGGGCGGCATCGGAATCTCGAACTCGAGCGTGGGCAATCAGTTCTCCGTCTACGGGCGCAGGCCGCAGGAGAACCTCTTCCTGCTCGATGGCGTCGAGTACAGTGGCGCGGCGGAGATCAACCTGACCCCGGGCGGAACAAGCGGCCAGCTATTGGGCGTGGATGCCGTCCGCGAGTTCGATGTCGAAAGCGGCGCCTACGGTGCACAATACGGCAAGCGTCCTGGCGCGCAGGTGGAGATCGCCACCGAAAGCGGGACCAACGATTGGCACGGCTCGGCCTATGAGTTCCTGCGAAACAGCACCTTCGACGCACGCAATTTCTTCGATCGCCAAAGCGTGCCCGGCTTCGGCCGCAACCAGTTCGGCGGCTCGCTCGGCGGAGCGCTGAAGAAGGACCGCACGTTTTTCTTCACCAATTATGAGGGCTTCCGCCAGCATCTCGGCCTGAGCAATGTCACCTTCGTGCCCGACAACAACGTCAGGAACGGATACCTTCCAGGCCCCGGCGGCGCCCTCACCCACCTCGGCCTCGCGCCCGGCGTCTCGCGCTTGCTGAATTATTGGCCGCTGGCGAATGGTCCCGATCTCGGCGCAGGCATCGCGGAGGCATTCAACAGCCCCGTGCAGGGAATTCAGGAAGACTTCGGCACAGCCCGTCTCGATCAGATTCTCTCGGCGAGCGATTCTTTGTACGCGGTCTACACCGTCGATGACAGCCGCGACCGCACGCCCACGCAGAACCCGTTGAGCCTCGACATCGAATCCCTCCGCGAGCAAGTTGCGAGCCTTCACGAAACGCACGAGTTCTCCCCTGCCTCCGTCAACTCCGCGCTGGTGGGCTTCACCCGCGCCAGTTACCTCTACACCGGCCAGCCCACCGTAAGCGGACCCGGCTTCGTCACCGGCCAGCCCATGAGCGCGCTGGCCGTCGGCGGCACCGCCCCCCCGAACACCCCAAGCCAAATCACTCTGGCCGGCAGTAACTTCGGCAGCAATCTGTTTATCACGCGCAACCTCTACACCGCCGCCGACACCGTGACCCTGGTCAAGGGAATCCATCAACTAAGCGCCGGCGTGTGGGTGCAGCGCATCGAAGCCAACGACCGCGAAGCCCTGGGCCAGTACGGGCAGGCCACCTTCGCCAGCCTCGCCGCGCTGATGCAGGGCGTCGTCACCGTCTTCAGCGCCGTGCCGCAAGCAACGCCTCTCGGCTGGCGCTCCACCGAGGGGGCGTTCTTCCTGCAGGACCAGATGCGGCTCAGCCCGCGCCTCACCTTAACCGCCGGCCTCCGTGCCGAATCCACCAACGGCTGGAACGAAGCCTTCGGCCGCGCCTCCACCTTTGTGCCGGGCCCGAACGGCGTCCTGCTTACTTCCCCCCAAATCGGTTCCTCGGCGCTCACCGTGAACAACGCGAAGTTCCTGCCCGAACCCCGCCTCGGCCTCGCCTGGAATCCCTTCGGAAACAGCCGCACCGTCATCCGCCTCGGCGCGGGCATCTACCATTCGCTCCAGGACGGCCTCAGCTACCGCATGGATCAGAACGCCCCGTTCAACTCCAGCATCACGCTCAACAACCAACCCGTCGCCACGCTGAACGTCACCCCCGGCGCGCCCGCACCGGCTGGCTCTCTCGTCTCGCCCGCCGGCGTGCAGCCGGATTTGCAGACGCCCACCGTCATCTCCTATAACTTCACCCTCGAACAACAGCTCAGCGCGAACATGGTCCTCAACGTCTCCTATCAAGGCTCGCATGGCTACCACGAGATCATCAGCATCGACCCGAACGAAGCGTTTTCGCTAACCTGTCCGGCCGCGCCGTGTCCGGCCTCGCTCCCCTCAGGCACGATTTACTACCCTCCCAATTCCCCGCTGGCGAATCCGCATTTGGGCAGCGGCTGGAGTTGGTACTCGGAAGGCGTCAGCAACTACAACGCCCTGCAAATCGACCTGCGGCGGCGTCTGGCCGCGGGGCTCGAATTGCGCGGCGTCTATACCTGGTCCAAAAGCCTCGATGACGGCGGCACCCTGAATGGGAGCGCCTCGGCCAACGCTCCGGGCCTCGCCGAAGATGCGCGCAACCTGCGTCTCGATTGGGGCCCCTCGACCTTCGACGCGCGCCAGGCCGCCGCCATCAGCGCAAGCTACGATCTCCCGTTCGGCCACGGACGCCGCTTCGCCGATTCGATAAACGGCATCGGCGGCTTCCTGGTCTCCGGCTGGTCGCTCGATGCGATCGAAACGCTCCGCTCCGGCTTCCCCTTCACGCCCGAGCTCAGCTTCAATCCCTCCAACAACGGAGATACAACCAATCCGGTGCGCCCGTCGCTGAACCCGGCCTTCTCCGGCCCGGTGATCCTCGGCGCCCCGAGTCGTTGGTTCAACCCCAGCGCGTTCGTCGTCCCTCCCAACGGAACCTACGGCAATCTCGGCCGCGACGTCCTCTACGGACCGGGCCTCGCCGAACTCGATCTCGCCCTCGTGAAGGACTCGCGCCTCACCGAAAAGCTCGACGTGCAGTTCCGCGCCGAAGCCTTCAACCTCGCCAATCAGCCGAGCTTCAACACGCCGAACCTCATCGTGTTTACCGCGCCCACAGCGGCGCCGTCGCCCACCGCCGGCGTTATCACCAGCACCGCCACCACCTCCCGCCACCTCCAACTCGCCCTGAAACTGTTGTGGTAAGCGCGCTTGATAGAATGGAGTTTTTCCTTTCGGAGGTACGCGTTGAACTCGACGACTGTGTCCACGGCTCAGGCCGAGGCGGCGGCCAGCCGCTGGAAGTCGATGACGCTGGTGTTCTGCTGCACCCTGCTCGGCGCGGCGGCCCAGATGATGATCAAGACCGGAGCCAACACCATCAGCCACAAGGATTGGCTCGGCAGCCTGCTCGGCATGCTCACCAGCGTCCCGTTGTTCTTCGGCTATTGCATGTATGGGCTCAGCCTCGTCTTACTCACCCTCGCCTTCCGGCATGGCGAGTTATCCAAACTTTATCCGGTCATCGCGCTGACCTATGTGTGGGTGGCGGCCTTATCAGTGGTTATCCTCCACGAGCCGATGAATCCCTTCAAGGGCGTTGGCGTCGCCCTCATCGTGGCCGGAGTCGGGCTGATGGGCGTGGGAGGCCGGCGATGACGACCCCCGTTTCCTCGATGGTCTACGTGCTGGTGGCGTCGTTTATCGGCTCGTTCGGCGCTGTGTTCTTGAAGTACGGTTCCATGAACCTCCATGGCGGCTGGAAAAAGTTCGCGACAAACCTCTGGGTGTGGGCCGGCATCGCCGCCTACATGCTCTCGAGCGTCTTCTTCGTGCTCGGCGTGCGCCGCGGTCAGTTGACGATCCTCTATCCGCTGGTCTCGCTCGGCTACGTGTGGACGCTGTTCTGGGCGAAAATGTTCTTCAACGAACCGCTAACGCGCGCCAAGTTCGCCGGCCTGGCGCTGATCTTCGCCGGCATTTTCTTCCTGCAGTTGGGAAACCGCTAGCTCACGCCCTGAATCTGGGCCAGCACCGTCTGCGCGTCCTCGGCCGTGAACTCTTTCGTTTTCGCCGAGTGGTTCATCGAGCAGAACTTTGGCCCGCACATCGAGCAGAAGGCCGCATCCTTGAACCCTTCCTCCGGCAACGTCTCGTCGTGCATCGCCTCGGCCGTTTCCGGATCGAGCGACAGGGCGAACTGCCGTTTCCAGTCAAACTGGAACCGCGCCCGCGATAGCTCATCGTCGCGTTCGCGCGCGCCAGCGCGATGCCGCGCTATGTCGGCCGCATGCGCCGCAATGCGGTAAGCAATCAGACCGGCCTTCACGTCCTCGCGGTTCGGCAGGCCCAGGTGCTCCTTCGGCGTCACGTAGCAGAGCATCGACGCGCCGTACCAACCGATCATCGCCGCGCCGATCGCGCTGGTGATGTGGTCGTAGCCGGGCGCGAAATCGGTCACCAGCGGCCCCAGCGTATAGAACGGCGCTTCGTAGCACAGTTCCTTTTCCTTTTCCACCTGCATCTGGATCTGGTCCATCGGGATATGCCCCGGACCTTCGATCATCACCTGCACGTCGTACTTCCAGGCCCGCCGCGTCAACTCGCCCAGCGTCTTCAACTCCGCAAACTGCGCCTCGTCGCTCGCATCGGCCAGGCATCCCGGCCGCAGACCATCTCCCAGCGAAAAGCTGACGTCGTACTTCTGGAAAATCTTGCAGATCTCGTCGAACTGCTCGTAGAGCGGGTTCTGACGATGATTCTTGACCATCCACTCGGCGAGAATCGCGCCGCCCCGGCTCACGATGCCGGTGATGCGCTTGTTCGCCAGCGGCACGTGCTGGATGAGCACGCCGGCGTGGATGGTCATGTAGTCGACACCCTGCTCGGCCTGTTCCTCGATCACTTCGAGCAGCACCCCTATGGTGAGATCCTCGATGCGGCGCACCCGCGCCACCGCTTCGTAGATCGGCACCGTGCCGATCGGCGCCGGCGATGCGGCCAGAATCTCCTTGCGGATCCCTGCAATGTTGCCGCCCGTCGACAGATCCATCACCGTGTCGGCGCCATACTTGAGCGAGTAGCGCAGCTTTTCCAGTTCCTCGTCAATGTTCGACGTCGTGGCCGAGTTGCCGATATTGGCGTTGATCTTGCACTTCGAGGCAACCCCGATGCACATCGGCTCGAGGTTGACGTGCCGGATGTTGGCGGGAATGATCATGCGCCCGAGCGCAACCTCGTCGCGGATCGTTTCGGCACTGAGTCCCTCGCGCCGCGCGACGTACTCCATCTCCTGCGTGATGCGGCCCTGGCGGGCGTAGTGAATCTGCGTCCGGATCGGGTCGTTCGCCCGTTCAGCTACCCATTGGCTGCGCATAATAGCCCAGTGTAACGCGCGTTCGGCGCCGGAGCGGAGAGGCGTGCCAGGACCCCACCTTGCTAGACTGAGGCATTCGCCGCCGTCGTGCGCGCTCCCCTTCCCGGATGGCCGCTCCCCAAGACAAACCCCCGAGTAAGTCCGGCGGCTCGCGCGCCTCCCTCGTCGCCGCGGGCATCCTGCTCAGCCGCATCGCCGGACTGATCCGCCTGCGCGTGTTCTCCCACTACTTTGGCCTGGCGAGCGAGGCGGCGGACGCGTTCAACGCCGCCTTCCGCATTCCGAATTTTTTGCAGAACCTGTTCGGCGAAGGCGTGCTGTCGGCCTCCTTCATCCCCGTCTATGCGCGCCTGCTCGCCAGGCGCGACGACGAAGAGGCACGACGGGTAGCGGGCGCCGTGCTGGCGACCCTGGCGCTGGCCGTCTCCATCCTCGTTCTCGGTGGCGTGCTGGCCGCGCCGTGGCTGATCGATGGAATCGCACCGGGCTTCCACGGAGCCAAACGCGAACTGGCGGTCCACCTGGTTCGCATCCTGTTCCCGGGCGCCGGAATCCTGGTGATGTCGGCGTGGTGCCTGGGCATCCTGAACAGTCACCGCAAGTTTCTGTTGTCCTACTCGGCGCCCGTCATCTGGAACGTGGCGATGATCGCGACGCTGCTCTGGGCCGGCCGCAAAGATGGGCTCGATGCGCTTGCCCTCACGCTGGCCTGGGGCTCGGTGGCCGGCAGCGCGCTGCAGTTCGCCGTGCAGGTTCCTTCCGTGCTGCGGCTCGCCGGGAAAGTGCGCTTGCAGCTCGAGACCGCCAACCCCGAAGTGCGGACCGTGGTGCGGAACTTCGTGCCCGTGTTCTTAAGCCGCGGCGCGGTCCAGATCAGCGCCTACATCGACGCAATGCTGGCGAGCCTTCTTCCCGCCGGCGCGGTCACCGGTCTGTTCAACGCGCAGATCCTCTACACGCTGCCGGTCAGCCTGTTCGGCATGTCGGTGTCGGCCGCCGAGCTCCCCGCCATGTCCGGCGCGCTCGGCAGCGCGGAAGAGATTGCGGCGTATCTCCGCAAACGGCTCGAGGCCGGCCTGCGGCAAATCGCGTTCTACATCGTGCCCTCGGCGATGGGATTTCTCGTCCTCGGCGACGTGATCGCGGGCGCGCTCCTACAGACCGGACGCTTCAGCCGAGCCGACGCAGTGTACATCTGGGGTATCCTGGCAGGCTCTTCCGTCGGTCTGCTGGCCTCCACCATGGGGCGTCTGTTCAGCTCGGCGTTCTACGCCCTTCGCGATACGCGCACTCCGCTCAAATTCGCCGTGGTCCGCGTGGGCCTCACCGGTGCGCTCGGCTATGTCGCGGCGTTGTGGCTGCCGGGCTGGATCGGAATCGAAGCGCGCTGGGGTGCGGCCGGTCTGACCGCTTCGGCAGGTCTGGCCGGCTGGGTCGAGTTCGCCCTCCTGCGCCACTCCCTCGCCAAGCGCATCGGCCGCGCAGGCGTGCCTGCGGGTCTGCTTGCGAAGCTATGGGCCGCCGCGGCGCTGGCGGCCGGAGCCTCGACGGCCGCACGGCGCGCCATCCACGGCTCCCACCCCGTTGAAGCGGGAATCGTCGTGCTCGGTGTCTTCGGCGCGGTCTACTTCGCCGCCACCGCCGCCATGCGCGTGCCGGAAATGGAAAACCTCATCCGCCGTCTGCGGCGCTTCGTCCTCTAGCCTTCACTCCAACGCCGCCACCTCCGGCTCGCCCGCCACACAAGCCATCGCTTCAAACAGCCTCTCGCGGCCGATCGGCTTGGAAACGTAGGCGTCCATGCCCGCGGCCAGGCATTTCTCCTCGTCCCCCTTCATCGCGTGCGCGGTCATCGCAATGATCGGAACGTGCGCGCCGGTGCTTCGTTCCCTCTCCCGAATCGCCGCCGCCGCCGTCAACCCATCCATCTCCGGCATCTCAACGTCCATCAGAATCAGGTCGTAGGCGCCGGACCGCGCCATCTCCAGCGCCTGCCTTCCGTTGTGCGCCACATCGGCCGAGTGCCCCGCCTTCTCCAGCAGGCGCCGCGCCAGCGTCTCATTCACCGGGTTGTCTTCGGCGATCAGCACGCGCATCGCGCCGCCCCGGCGCATGGTCTCATCTGCCTCCACCACCGGCGCCGCCGCAACCACCGGCTCATCCAGAACCGCGTGGATCGCCTTCTCGAGATCCTCCTGCCGCACCGGCTTGTTGAGATAGGCCGGAATCCCGCACCGCCGCCGCCGTTCCGCGTCTCCCGGCGCGCCCGCTGAACGCAGCATGATCGCCGGCACCGCAAGGCCGGCCTCCTGTTGAATCCGCGCCGCGGTCTCAAAGCCGTCCATTTCCGGCATATAACAATCAAGCAAAATCAGCCGCACCGCGTCCCCCATCTCCGCTTGCCGCCGCAGAACCTCCAGCGCCTCTCGCCCGCCTCCCGCCTCCAGCGGCCGCATCGACAGGTTCTTCAACATCCGGAACAGGATGTGACGGTTCGTGGAGTTGTCGTCCACCACCAACACCGCCAGACTCTCGAGCGAGGCGGCCGCCGCCGGCTCGCTCCTTCGCCCGGCCTCCGGATGGACCGCGAAACAGGCCGTGAAAT
>VFSW01004767.1_pt1 | contig 20174 bp, 22 predicted proteins | sample 5358111 | NCBI WGS metagenome assembly VFSW01 (sample SAMN11554181, study PRJNA540505) | mine drainage metagenome | isolation source: sediment from site ElyBrook_90M | place: USA: Ely Copper Mine, Vershire, VT | collected 2017 | reverse complement strand
GAAACGCATTGTGCGGCTCCCCGGAAATCGTATAAAATCACACACGGGAGTCGCCATGCACGCCGAAACCGAAAAATTGCTCAGCCCGCGCCAGGCCGCCACGGCCCTGGGAATCAGCTACCCCACTGTCAAGCAGTGGATCTATCACCGCAAGCTCCGCACCGTGAAGACCGCCGGCGGCCACCACCGCATCCCCGCCTCGGAACTCGATAAATACCTTCCCAAGCCTTCGGGCCATGCCGAGCCGCGCCGCAATTTTCGCCGCATCAGCGGCCGCAACCAGTTGGTGGGTACCGTGGTGGACCTGCGCCTCAGCGGCCTGATGGCGCAGGTGAAACTCTCAATCGCCGGCCAGCAGATCACCTCCATCATCACCTCGGACGCCGTCAATGAACTTCGCCTGGCCAAAGGCCAGAAAGTGGCCGCGCTTATCAAGGCCACCGAAGTCATGATTATTCGAGTGTAGGCCGCTCCCACAGGGCCCCACTCCGCGAGGGCGCCTACTGTTTCACGGCTGCTTTCCGGAAAGCACACTATGCGATTACCCCTATATGCCGTTTTGGCGGCCCTGCTCACAATGGGCCATCCGCACTTGCCCGCGCGGTTCTGTCCCGCCGTCGGCCGCGGGACGGTCTCCGTCCTTTATGCCGGCTCGCTCGCCTCCCTGCTCGAAAAGACCATAGGACCGGATTTCACCCGGCAATCCGGCTACTCCTATGAAGGCGAGGGGGAAGGATCCACCACGGCGGCGCGCATGATCCACGCGAAGTTGCGGCAGCCCGATGTTTTTATCAGCGCGGATCCAGCCGTGAATGCCAGCATCCTGATGGGTCCGGAGCATGGCGACGACATTAGATGGTCTGCCGCGTTTGCAGCCGGCGAACTGGTGATCGGCTACAATTCCAGGAGCCGTTTCGCGCCGGAGCTGGCCTCCGCCGCTGCCGGGCGCAAGCCGTGGTATCAGGTCCTCGCCGAGCCGGGTTTCCAATTCGGCCGCACAGACCCCGATGCCGACCCCAAGGGATACCGCACCATTTTTCTTTTCCGACTTGCCGCCACGTATTACCACCAGACTTCCATCGTTGCTTTGCTCGGTCCGCTGCGCGATTCCCGCCAGATCTTCCCCGAGCCGGAATTGGTTGCGCGCCTGGAAGCGGGCCAGCTTGATGCGGGCATTTTCTATAAGCACGAAGTGCTGGCTCACAAAATCCCTTATCTCACACTGCCCGATGAAATCAATCTGAGCAGCACGGCCTTCGCTCGCGCCTACGCATCGCAGAGCTATACTTCCGCAAAAGGCATTCGTTTCCGGGGTTCCCCTATTCTCTTCACCCTCTGCATCCCTGTGAACGCGCGCAATGCCCCGGGCGCCATCGCCTTCGTCCGCTATTTAACAGGCCCTGAGGGCCGGGCGGCGCTGGCCGCCGGCGGCTTCCGAAACGTTCCTCTTCTGGCCTCCGGTGATTTTTCCGCCGTCCCTCCCGAAATTCGCCCCCTCCTCGCCGGGACGCTTTCGCCATGAAGATCCGCTCCGAAGCATCCATGTGGCTGCTGGCGCTGCTGGGCGGAATTTTGTTGCTGAATCTGGCGCTGCCGGTGGTGAGCCTCTTCGCCGGGTTTCCCTGGGCCACCAGTTTCGCGGAGATCGCCGCGCCCCCTGCGCGCGATTCCATTCGCATCTCCCTGCTTAGTGCCGCCACGGCTACGGCCATTGCCACCCTGCTGGGCGTTCCTCTGGCCTACCTCCTGGCGCAGGGCCGCTTTCCCGGGCGAAGCCTGCTCATCGGCATCGTGTTTTTGCCATTGGTGCTTCCGCCGATTGTTGCCGGCGTGCTGCTGCTGCTTCTCTATGGTCCCTATGGCTGGGTGGGCGGCCAGATGGAACGTTTGGGAATCGCTCTGACCAACAATTTCGCCGGCATCGTCCTTTCGCAACTTCTTGTCGCCGGCCCGTTCGTCGTCGTCGCATCGCTTGCGGCGTTTGAAGCGGTGGACGAAAGGTATGAGCAGGCAGCGGCGATGCTTGGCGACTCTTCCATTCGCATCTTCTGGCGCATTGCCCTGCCGCTCGCTCTGCCGGGCGTCCTCGCCGGCGTGATGCTCGCCTGGGTGCGCAGCCTGGGCGAATTCGGCGCCACTCTGGTGATGGCTTATAACCCGCACTCGCTGCCCATCTATCTCTGGGTGGCAATTCAGACTGACGGCCTGAGGGCCGCATTGCCGCTGGCGCTCGTCCTTCTTCTTCTCGCCGTCGCGGGGCTCTGGGCGGCGCAGCGTCTGCGCGGCGATTCCCTCCCGGGGCGCTCAGCGCTGGCCATCAAGCCCACCAGGCGAAGTGACCCATGAGCCAAACCGCCAACCCAAGCGTCGAATTCAAGCCCACCGCGGCCGGCATGCGCTCCGGCCATCCCGGCGCCACGCTCGCCGTTCGCCTGCGAAAATTGTTCCCTCACGGCGGGGCCACGGCTTTCACGCTCGATGCTCAGCTTGCCGTCCCTCCCGGCGTGACTATCCTCTTTGGCCGCTCCGGCGCCGGGAAAACAAGCCTGCTGGAATGCATTGCCGGACTCGCCTCGCCCGATGAAGGCCGCATCCTTCTGGGCGATCAGTCACTTTTCGATTCACAGAGAAAGGTGAATCTGCCACCGGCCGCTCGCCGCGTTGGCTTCGTCTTTGCCGGCCTGGCTCTTTTTCCGCACCTTACAGCGGAGCAAAATGTCGGCTATGGATTGCACCGGCTCCCGGCCCCCGTCCGCCGCGAACGGGTGGAATCCATCCTCGAGGGTTTCCGGATTGCTCACTTGCGCAACCGGCGGCCCCGGCAAATCTCAAGCGGCGAGAGCCAGCGCGTGGCGCTGGCCCGCACTTTGGTTACCGAGCCAGGCCTGCTCCTGCTCGATGAACCGCTTTCCTCCCTCGACGCCTCCACCAAAAGCGCCATCATTGCAGACCTCCGCTCCTGGAACCGCGAGCGGCGCATCCCTGTCCTGCTGGTAACGCATGATCGCGAAGAAGCCCTGGCGCTGGCTGATGCCGCGATCGTCATGGAAGGTGGCCATGTGATCGCCGAAGGCCCGGCTGCGGACGTGCTCGAAATGCCCCGCCACGAGACCGTGGCGCAGCTCGCCGGTTTCGAAAATATTTTCAGCGCAACGGTCACCTCACTGCAGGAGCAGGAAGGCACCATGACCTGCCGCGTGGCCGGCGCGGACCTGCAGCTCGTCGTCCCCATCGCACGCATCACCTCCCAGCACGAGGTCCGCATTGCCATCCGCGCTGGAGACATCCTGCTGGCCGCGTCGCGGCCCGAAGGCTTGAGCGCACGCAACATCTTCCCCGGCACGGTGACGGAACTCACGCGCTCCGGCCCCCGCGTCGCGGTGCGAATCCACAGCGGCGCCACGCTCGAGGTCCACGTCACTCCCGGTGCGGCCGCATCGCTCGCCCTGGCTCCCGGGCGCGTTATCTGGCTCATCGTCAAAAGCTATTCCTGCCACATCCTTTCCTGATGTTCCCTTCCATCCCACGGCCGGGCATGGCCTTGTGCTTTGCGTCACCATTCATTTGACCCAGAGCCTTGTTTCCGTTCACGATGGCGGGTTCACCTGCGAGCGCAGGCGTTAAGGTTGGAGGGAGTCATGCGGGGGTTGAAAAACAAGCGCGTGGTGGTCACCGGCGGCGCCAGCGGAATCGGTGCGGCCACGGCAGCGCGCTTTCTGGAAGAAGGCGCGAAGGTGGTGGTGCTCGATTGCGACGCTCGAGGGCGAGACCGCGTCGCCCGCGAGCTCCCCGCGCTCGCGGGAGTTGTCGCCGCCGACGTCACCCTTCTGCCCCAGGTCCAACGCGCTTTTGCCGAGGCCATCGAGCTGATGGGCGCCGTGGATGTGGTGATCAATAATGCGGGCATCAGCATTCGCCATCCCTTCCTCGAGATCACGCCCGAGGAATGGGGGCGTGTGCTGGCGGTGAATCTTACCGGCGTCTTTCACGTGGGGCAGGTGGCGGCGCGGCATATGCATGCGGGCGCTGGCGGCGTGATCCTCAATACCGCTTCGACCAATGGAATCGTCGGCTATCCCCACTACGCGGATTACAATGCCAGCAAAGCGGGGGTGATTGAACTCACGCGCTCGATGGCGCTCGAACTGGCTCCGCGCATTCGCGTCAACGCGGTCGCGCCGGGCTACGTCCTCACGCCCATGCAGCGTGCCGAATATACCGATGCCATGCTCGACGAGGTCAACCGGAAGATTCCCCTCGGCCGCCACGCCAGGCCAGAAGAAGTGGCCGCGCTCTTTGCCTTTCTCGCCTCGGACGACGCATCCTTTCTTTCCGGCCACGTCTATACCATCGATGGAGCGGAAACCGCCGGCGGTCTGGCTAGCCGCTGAGTTTTGCTGGAGGATTTGGAAATTGACTCCGCGCAAAGCATCTCCAAAAGCGCCACCCCCTGCTCCTCCCCGCCTTCCCGGCCACTGCCTCGAGGGGCGCGTGGCGATCATCACGGGAGCCGCCTCTGGCATTGGCCGCGCCAGCGCCCTGCTTTTCGCCCAAGCAGGCGCCGCCGTGCTTGCTGTGGACCTCGAGGTGGGGCCCGGGGAGGAGCTCGCACGCCAAATCCGGACCGCGGCGGGCCGCTGCGTTTTCCAGCGTGCCGATGTCACCCATCCCGAGCAGTGCGCACTCGCGGTTGGCCGTGCCCTCAGCGAATTTGGAGCTCTCCACATTCTATTCAATAACGCGGGCATCATCCGCCGTGCCTCGGTGATGGAACTGAACGAAGAAGATTGGGACGCCGTGATGGCCGTTAACGTGAAAGGTGTGTTCCTCATGTCCCGCAGCGCGATCCCCGCGATGCTTCGCTCCGGTGGCGGCGCGATTGTCAATTCCGCATCCGGGTGGGGGCTCGCCGGCGGACCTCGCGCCGCCGCCTATTGCGCATCCAAGGGTGCCGTGGTCCTGCTGACCAAAGCCATGGCCATCGATCACGGTCCGCAGGGCATTCGCGTGAACTGCCTCTGCCCTGGCGATACCGATACTCCCATGCTGGCCGCGGAGGCCCGCCAGCTTGGAGGACCCGGAGCTCACTTTCTGGCCGATGCGGCACACCGGCCCCTCGGCCGTGTGGGCCGTCCGGAGGAAATCGCGAGCGCGGCCCTCTATTTGGCCAGCGACGCATCATCGTTTGTTACTGGTGCGGTGCTCGTGGTGGATGGTGGAGGGCTGGCGGGCTCTTTCTAGCGCCTGGCGGAAGAGGGGGAAACGCAATCATGGAGTGGAAGCAGGATAAATCGCGGGAATGGTTTGCGCGGGCCCAACGCTCGCTCATCGAAGGCGTCAACTCGCCCTCGCGCGGCGCTGCCGTATTCGAGCAGGGCCCGGTGGTGATCGAACGCGGGCAGGGCTCGCTGGTGTGGGATGCCGACGGGAACGAGTACGTGGATTTTCTCATGTCCTTCGGAGCGCTGATTCATGGCCACGCGCATCCCGCCATCGCCGCCGCGGTGAATCAGGCAATGTCAGAGGGTTCGCATTTCGCTTCCTGCACGCCCCCTGAGGCGGAGGCCGCCGAACGCGTGCTGCGTATGGTTCCCGCCGCCGAAGCGGTGCGCTTCACCAATAGCGGCTCAGAAGCCACCATGCTGGCTTTGCGCCTGGCCCGCGCCCACACGGGCCGGGGCAAATTCCTTAAGTTTGAGGGCCACTACCACGGCTGGTACGATCCTTTCCTTCTGAACGCGCATCCGCATCCTCCCGGGCAGCTGGGCTCGCCCGATGCGCCGGCGCGGCTGCCCGATTCTGCCGGTATTCCAGCGCACGTATTCGATGATGTTGTGCTGGCTCCCTGGAACGACGTTCCGCGCCTGGAGGAAGTGATGAAACGGCATGGCCATGAGCTTGCCGCGGTGATCACCGAGCCAATCATGGCCAATATGGGTTGCATCCCGCCCGAGCCGGGCTACCTCGCCCGCGTGCGTGAGCTGACGGGAAACGCCGGAGCGCTTTTCATCCTCGATGAGGTGGTCACCGGCTTCCGCTACGGTCCAGGCGGTTGCCAGGGTTATTACGGCGTCTCGCCAGACCTCAGCACCTTCGGCAAGGCGCTCGGCGCAGGATTTCCGATTGGCGCCGTGGCCGGGCGCAAAGACATCATGAACCGAATGTCCTCGGGCCCTTCGATGGTTCTTCATTACGGCACCTTCAACGGGCACAGGCTCATCATGAAAGTGATCTCCGCAAATCTCGATCTGCTGGCCGCGAACGGCGGCGCCGCCTGGCGCCAGCTCGCTGCCACGGGAGATGCAGCCATCGCGGCGCTTCGCGCGGCTTTCGCCCGCCACAAAATCCAGGCGATCGTTCAGGGTTTTGGCCCAATGTTTCAGATCTACTTCACCGAACGCCCCACCATCCGTGATTACCGCGAATATTGCGCCTTCGTGGACACCGAAAAATACTCGCGCTTCATCGCGCAGCTGCTTCGCCATGGCGTCTATATGACCCCCTCCAATGGCCTTCACTGGATTATCACCACCGCGCATTCCCCAGGCGATGTGTCGCGCCTGGAGCGGGCGGCAGACCTCGCCTGCCGGGGAATCGCATGAAAGCTTCGGAGAAACGCGGCGGGCGCGGCGCCTCGTCTATTGTATTTCTCGGCGGAGGCAGGCTGACCGCAGCGCTGGTGGGGGGCTTGCGCGAATCCTGCTACACGGGCCAGATCATCGTCCACGATCGCCATCCCGAAAAACTGGCCGCGCTCGCCAAGCGTTACGGCGTGCGGACGGAAACCCGCCTGCTGCCCGCGGCGGCCAGCGCCCCTATTCTGTTCATCGCCGTTCGGCCCGCTGGCGTGCTGGAGCTGCTGGGCAGGCTGCGCCCGTTGGCGGCAGAGGCAGCGCTGCACCCGCGCAAGATGGTGGTCAGCCTGGCTGCGGGCGTGCCGCTATCCTCCATTCGTGCCGCTCTGGGGCCCAAATTCCCCATCGCGCGGGCGATGCCCAGCCCCATCTGCACGGGAGGCCGCGGACTTACCGCGCTTGCCTTTCCTCCACGGATGACGAACGCACAGCGCTCTTCGATTCGCGCTGTTTTCAAATGCCTGGGCACTGTGACCGAAATTCCAGAAGCCCATATGGACGCCTTCACCGCCGCCTATTCTGTAAGCCATGGATACCACGCACTGGATGCGCTCGCTTCGGCGGCCCAGCATTTCGGGCTGCCCGGAGGACTAGCTCGAAGCCTGGCGGCGCATGCTCTGGCAGACGGCGTTCTCTGCTGGCGCAAAGGGCTCCGGCCGCTCGAAGACCTGCTGGCGGAAGCCTCTACGCCGGGGGGCATCGCGGAGGCCACCGCCTCCGCCATGGATCGTGCCGGATATCGCCGCTCAATCCTCGCGGGATTGCGGGCGGGCATTTCCCGCGCGCGAGCTCTAGGCCGCGCCTCCGTCCCACGCCGCCCCAAAGGGGAACCGCCGCGATCAGGATGAAAAGTCATGGGCATCCAACCGGGTAAAGATCACGGTGTGGATTCCTCCGGGAGAATTGACCCGGCATCCAACTCCCCATCCGCACCAGAGCTGCTCGCTGCAAGAGTTCGCTCAGAAACAAAAAAATGGCCCGCTCCAAAAAAGGAGCGGGCCATTTGGTGGGTGGCTGAGTTCAGCCGCTAGCTGCACTTCGAGTGTTTTTCGTTCTGGAACGTATACCAGTGATTCACCTGCAGCGTGGTGCTTCCCGAGAAATAGCTGAGGAACACCAAGTCCTGCATGTGATAGGTGAAACCGTTGAGGGTGTAGGCATAATCACCATAATTCGCCAGGCCCTCGAGGGGATCGCCCACTTCCAGATAGCCCGAACATCCGCCCTGGACTTCGGTCAGGTTATTGACAAAGGGATCATCCACCCATTCACCAGTCTCGTGGGAAAGCGCCGAAATATCCTGTGAGAACTGCCCGGAATTGGGGATGTAGGTGAAATGCGCATAGGTCTGTGGCGCGGAAAGGCTTCCGAAATCGCTGTGGTAGCCTCCAATGCAGCAGCCGCTCAGCCCGCTGTTGTCGCTGAGGTAGGCGTTGTAGGTCATGGCGATGGGGAAACTGTTTGGCGTAATTTCAGACATGCCGGAAATGATTCCCTGCAGTTGCGCATCGAAATAATTGATGTTCACGATGCCCACGTTGCCAAACCCGAACGGATTGCCGATCGAGCAATCGCTGCTCGGAACGTTCAGCGTCTGTTCGGTGAGAACCACCGCGGAGCTGAGCAGAACGTGGTAGCTGGTATGCGTGGTCACGTCTTTCCAGAAATTGCCGCGCTGAAACGCGTCAATATACTGCGTATCGCCGACGTTCGTTCCGCCTTGTGTGAAGGTGATCCCCGAATTGAAAATCGGAGAAGAGGTCGTCACTTCCACGGCGGTCTGCCCGTTGGTTTGGATCGTTTGCGGATCATACGTATTGCCGTCGCAGACCAGCTTGATCGGAATTATGTAGGCGGTCACCGTGGTGCTCACGTTCGAGTTGGCGGGGTTGGTGCCCACCATCTTGAACTTATATGTTTTTGTGCCGCTCTTGAAGCTTCCCGACCAGTTGGTCACCGTCGCGGTCGGAGGCTGTTGGATGTTGGCCAGATAGCGTGGAGGCAAGGTGACGAATCGGGGCTTGGGACCCTGTTGATTCGCATCTTGAGAATAGGCCACGGCCGCCATGGTGCCCGTGGCCATCACCGCCAGCACCGCGTATGACGCAATTCGGCTCAGCACACTCATTTTCATCTTCTTCTTTGCCTCCTCTTTGGGTACCGCGCATTTCGATACCGCCTGCGATTCCGCAGACGCGCCGAGTAGCATACCCGTAGCGGGCAATTCATGCAACAGTAAATACTCACCAGTGGTACACCCAGCCAATGCCGTGCCCGACGCGCAAACTGCCGATGTGATTCCGGGTACCAGTACTTTCGTGTATTTACTCTAATCCTTCGCCTCGTCCTGCGCTCTTGACACCCCTCCGCCAGTCGAGTAGCGTTCCGTACCATGTCACGGTCGTATCGCTACGCGTCTGCAGTCCCACGCAGGGGTGTGGTTGTTCCCGCAGGCAGTACTGAGGCAATGGAAATCTACGATATCGCCGTACAAACCCAAGGAGGAAGGATGAAAGTGAAGCATATAGGCCTGATTGCTGCGGGTCTGCTCTTCGCCGCTGGAACCGTTTTTTCCGGTTCCGCTTCGGCGCAGAATGTACCCGTCCAGCGAAACCCCATCGTGATTCATGAGGATCACCACGATGTGTCGCCCCCTCTCATCGACATGATTCGTTCCATGCCGCCACAGACCCACCTCTCCCGGCGCTTGATGCGTGAGCCCGCCACCGGCAGGCCGCCCATCGTTGGCCATGGCCCCGACACCGCATTGCAGACCGAAAAACTGCCGAACGTTGGCGTGACCATCGGTCTGAATTTTGCCGGAGTCGGCCAGGGCGATTACGGCTTTAGCGACAGCGTGGCCCCGCCGGATACCAACGCCTCAGCGGGCGACACCCAGGTGGTTCAGTGGGTGAACGAAAGCTATGCCGTGTTCGATAAATCCACAGGCGCGCTGCTGGCGGGCCCGACGGCCGGCAATTCCTTCTGGTCCGGTTTCGGCGGCTCCTGCCAGACGTTCAATGATGGCGACGTCAACATTAAATACGACCAGGTGAATAATCGCTGGATCGCCGGCCAGCTGGTCTTCGAAACCACCCCCTACATGTATTGCATCGCGGTCTCCACGTCGGATAACGCACTGGGCACCTACAACCGGTACGCGATTTCCTTCGGCAGCAACCTCGCTGATTATCCCAAGAGGGCGGTCTGGCCCGACGCTTATTATCTCCGCGTTATTATCTTCGTCGGCGGCTTCGCCTATGCGGGTCCGGAAGCCTGCGCGATGAATGCCGCGGCCATGCGCGCAGGGCAGACCATGACGGCACAGTGCTTCCAGCCAAAGAATGCCGGCTCGGAAACCTTCATGCTGCCAAGCGATATGGACGGGCAGACGCTGCCTCCCGCGGGCGAGCCTGACATTTTCGTAGACCTTTACAACAGCACCACACTGCACACTTTCCAGTTCCACGTGGATTTCACAAACCCTTCGAACTCCACGTTTTCCGGCCCCTTCCCCGTCACCGTGGCATCGTATTCCGATGCCTGCGGCGGCAACGCGGCTTGCGTTCAGCAGCCGTCTCCGGGTGAGGTTCTCGATTCACTGGGCGATCGCGTAATGTTCCGCTTCGCCTATCGCAATTACGGCACCTACGAATCGCTGGTGGTCACCCACTCCATCACGCCCACCAGCGGAACCGGAAAGGCCGCGATTCGGTGGTACGAAATCCGTACGCCTCTCACACCGACAATCTTCCAGCAGGGCACATTCCAGCTCAACAAGTTTTCCACCTGGATGGGCAGCGTGGCGGAAGATAAGGTCGGCGATCTGGCCACCGGTTTCAGCATCAGCAGCACCACGCTGGATCCGAGCATCCTCATCAGCGGCCGCGTGCCCACCGATGCGCTCGGCAAACTCGAGAACCCCAAACTCATCAAGAAGGGCGGCGGAGTTCAGCAGAGTACGTCGAACCGCTGGGGCGATTACAGCAGCATGGCCATCGACCCGACAGACGACTGCACCTTCTGGTACACAACCGAGTACTACAAGAAGAACGGCAGCTTTGCCTGGAGCACGGAGTTGGCAAGCTTCAAGTTCCCCGGCTGCCACTAAACCTGCTTCCCGCCGGCGCTTCTGCCCCGGCGGCAGCATACGATTGGAAACGATGGGCCGCTCAGCTTTGAGCGGCCCTTTGTTTTTCCAGGTGCCGAGCTTCCCGTGCCTGCACTTAGACGATACTTCCTGCCGGTTTCTTCCCTCGCCCGGCCTGTTTTTTTCGCAAATAATTCCACGATTCCACCGGCCATTTGCTTACGCATTTCCGCGCCTGTGCGCTATAGTTTCAGCGCCGGACCCGCGTCCTTTCGCCGGCTCGCGGACTTATCTTGTTGTTATCCGGCACGACGACATCCATGAACTGGCCACGAAAACTTGCCGACGACCCTGTGAATCAGCCTGTGCCCCGCCGCCTTTCCAGGAGTCATTCCCCGCTGCCTCTGCCCCCGCGATGCAGGCAGCCGCTCCCCCGCTTGCCAGCGGAGGAGACCCTCATCACAGCCGCGGCCGCCGGTGATCCTATTGCCTGCCGGGAGATCTTCGAATGCTTCCGCGGCCGGGTTTTTTCCCTCGCGGCCTTCACTCTGGAGGATCCCGACCAAGCTGAAGACGTCCTCCAGTCTGTATTCATGAATGTCTTCCGTTCTCTGCCCGCTTTCCGCTTCGAATCCAGCCTCGGCACATGGATCTATCGCATCACCATCAATCAGTGCCACGATTACCGGCGATCCCGCCCCCACCGCCTCCTTTCCCTCGAGGAGCTCCGCAAAAGCTCCTCAGAGCCCGGCACGGGCCACTCCGCCGACGATTTCCATGCCCGCAGCGAAAGCGGAGCCCCTTTGTATCGAGCATTGCGAGGCCTTTCCGCAAAGCTTCGCACCGTGATTGTTCTTCGCTATTTGGAAGGGCTCACCTATGAGGAGATTGCCGCCGTGCTCTCCTGTAGCACTGGGACAGTTGCCTCGCGCATCAGCCGCGCGCTGCTCGCTTTGCAAACGCAGATGCAATCCTCCAGGAAGGAGCTGCCATGAGCCATCCTGCGGAATTCCCGGCCTTCTGCTGGCGGCTCTCTGTCCGCCGGCTTTTTCCGCGCTATTTGAATGGGGCGCTTTCGCCAGCCTCGCGCGCGCGGGTGGAGCGGCACATCTTCTCCTGCGCCTCTTGCCGCCAGCGCCTCGATTCACTCCGCCTGCTCCATTGCTCTCTGCTGGATTTGCCTGCGCCGGTCTCCCGATCCGACCCCGATCGCGTCTTCCGTCATGCCTTTGCCGCGGCTGCCCCGCCCGCTCCATCGCTCCGGCCACCTGCGGGTGCCATCCCGCGAGCGATGGGGCTGTTTTCACGTCCCGCGTTGCTTGCGGCCGCGGCCGCCCTTCTTCTGGTGGCGCAGCTCGGCCTGTTCGGCCTTTACCGCCATCGTCGCGTCGCTGCGCGCCGCACTCCCCAGCCTGTGGCAGGCGCCCTGGATGCCAGCCGTTTCCAGCCTGTCAATATTCGGGATTTCAAGCGGAATACGGCTCCCGATGTGGTCACCGAAGGCTATGCGCGGGACGTCCATCTCGATACCCAGGAAGGCACGCTGGCCTTTCGCCTGGTGGATTCCTCCGGGGCTACGCGCTTCGTCGTCTGCGAAATCAGCGATGCCATTCGGCTGAACCCTCCACCAGACGGCAGCCGTGTGCGCGTCTATGGCGTCAGCCGGTTCGACGCGCAGGCTGGCCATTCCTGGTATGAAATCAATCCGGTAATGAAGATAGCGGTCCTCGGAAAATAGCTCAGCAGTCCGCGTCCCGCCCGCCCCCTGCGCCGCCGCTCCCCTCGCGAAACGCGGGCAGCAGCAGCGCTCCCGTAACCAGTGCCACACACAGCAGCCCAGCTCCTTCTCTTCCTGCTCCCAAACACAGCTTTCCGACGCCAAATAGCGCGGCGTAGAGCATCACGCAGCCCAGCAGCCAATAGCCCAGGTTGCGCCCTAGATCGTGCACGGGTTTCACCTCCGGCGCCAGCCGCGCGATGGGCCGCCAGCCACGCGCATCCGGGCGCACACGCCGATACCATGCCAGCAGTACCTCCCGTGGTTCGGCCGGCGTGAGCAGCGTCACCGCAACCCAGATCGCCGTAGTTACCGCCGTCGTGATGAGTGCTGTTTGGGCGAAATTCAGCGTTTCAGAACCGTGAGACTGCCCCGCCAGCCTCAGAAACAGGCTCACGACCAGCGCGCTGCTCATGGCCGCAATTTCGCTCCATGCATTCACCCTCCACCAGTACCAGCGCAGCAGATACACTCCCCCGGTGCCCGCTCCCACCTCCAGCACAAACTCCCATCCGGCCCGGATCGATTCCAGCTCCCACGATACGACCGCGGCCGCCAGCACCAGCAGCACGGTGGCCCAGCGCGCCACCCGGACGTAATGTTTTTCCCCGGCGCCCGGCCGGACGAACCGCCGGTAGAAATCGGACACCAGGTACGAGCTGCCCCAATTGAGATGCGTTGCCAGCGTGGACATGAACGCAGCCAGGAATCCCGCCACCAGCACGCCACGCAGCCAGATTGGCAGCGTATCCATGGCCAGCAGCAGGTAACCGGCCTCGGGATGCTCCAGATGAGGATAGAGCGCCACCACCGCCAGCGCGGCCATGATCCAGGGCCAGGAGCGAAGCGCGTAGTGCGCCACGTTGAACCACAGCACCGCAAGCAGCCCGTTCCGTTCGTCTCGCGCGCTCAGGATCCTTTGCGCCACGTACCCTCCGCCTCCGGGCTCGGCTCCGGGATACCATACAGCCCACCATTGCATCGTCACATAGCACAGAAAGGTGAGCACAGGGATGCTCCAGAGGGGATTGCTCAAAAGTCCCTGTGAGAAATCAGGAAAGAACGCAGTGATGTGTGCCCCGGGGTGGACGTTTCCCAGCCCTGCGCTTATTCGCATCTGCTCCAGCCGTCCGAGTAGTATATGCAACCCTCCCGCCGCGCGAACGCCATACCAGGCCACCGCAATCACCACGCCCATCTTCAGCACAAACTGCAACAGGTCGGTCCACAGGATTCCCCACAGGCCTCCCAGCGTTACATACAGCCCCGTAACGGGGAAAAGGAACAGGACGCAAACCAACAGGGCCTGCCGTTCTCCCAGCCCCAGCGTGACGCTGACAATCAGCGTCATCGCCTTGGTCACCCATCCCAGAATCGCGCAATTAATCAGCAGCCCAAGATAGACCGCCCGAAATCCACGCAACACCGCGGCCGGCTTGCCGCTATACCTCTGCTCCGCAAATTCCAGGTCAGTGAGCAGCCCGGATCGCACCCAGAGCCGCGCAAATAAAAACACTGTGAGCATCCCCGATGGGACAAAGCTCCACCACAGCCAGTTTCCTGCAATTCCGTGGGAATAGACCAGGCCGGTTACCACCAGGGGCGTATCTGCCGCAAACGTGGTGGCCACCATGCTGGTGCCGGCAAGCCACCAGCTAACCTTTCTTCCGGCCACAAAATAATCGGCCACACTGCGTGACCGCCTGCGAAAATACAGCCCGACGGCCAGTGTGCCCGCCAAATAGGCCGCAATCACCGCCCAATCGTATGCACCCAGGCGCATCTCGCCCCCCGGATCGCCGCGCGGCTGGTAGTCTCACTTGTGCCTGTTGGGATGTCAAACGAAAAGCGGAAAAAGCCTGTTCCTCAGCGGGGCCGAGGGCGTCAGTAATTCAGCAGGCGGCCGAGAACCTGAAGCTTGCGCAGGCACTCGTGCAGCAGCGGGCCCGCGCTGGAGCGTACCATCGCTATTGCCGCTCGAAACCAGCCGAATTCCGCAAGCTCCTGCATCTGCTTCCCTGCCGCGCCGGAGACTGCCCGCAGCTATATCTAATCTCCCATTTTGCGCAACTTCCGCAAATAGTACCGGCGAGCCGGAGTAAATGGGACGAAGGTACCGGCGTACACAAATACCCCTCCTCACGCGGGCCGCAAGGCGGGAGCGGGTGCGCAGGCACCTTCCTTCTGCTAAGGTAGTGGAGGGAATTCAGAAAAAGTATCATGCTGGCGGGTTGCCATCCGGCATGCCCATTTCCGGCGAAGGGATCACTGGTATGCCGTGGCTGCAAAGCTTGCTGCACCAGATATACGACGTGCGCGGCCTGATCGAATGGGGCGGCCTGTTGTTGGTCTGCGTGATTGTGTTTGTCGAGACAGGCCTTTTCGTTGGCTTCTTCCTGCCGGGAGATTCCCTGCTCGTCACCGCCGGCGTCTTTGCCGCTTCCGGGCAGCTCAAGCTGGTCTGGCTGCTCGGGCTGGTCAGCCTTTGCGCCATCGCCGGCGCCCAGCTCGGTTATTGGATTGGCCGGCGCGCCGGCGCCGCACTTTATGCCCGCGAAGATTCGCGGTTTTTCAAGCGCCGGCACCTCGAAAAGGCTCACGCCTTCTACGAGCGCCACGGAAATAAGACGGTCATCCTCGCGCGCTTCGTTCCCATCGTCCGCACGTTTTGCCCGCCCGTCGCGGGAGCGGCGCGGATGAGCTATCCTCGCTATCTCGCCAGTGATCTTGCCGGAGGCTTCCTCTGGGTCTGGGGAATGGTGCTGCTGGGCTTTTCCCTGGGGACCATGATTCCCCATGTGGAAAAGAAAATCCACTATGTAATCGCGGCCGTGATTCTGCTTTCCTTTGCGCCCATCGGCATCCATTTTCTCCGCGAACGCCTGGCGAAAAACGCCGCCGCCACGCGATAGGCCCCGCCACTGGCTCACCGCCCGCAGCGCACCCAGGGGCGCGCCGCGCGACCTCCATAGCTCGATGGCTTGGCTGATTCCTCGCCGCCCGCAGCCGCGCCCCGCACGGCTTTACTTGAGGATGAGTCCTTCGCGGAGCTGATCACGGCCAACAAACGTCTTCGAAGAGCGATATCCGGCAAAGAGATTGAGTATTTCGCGATTCTGGAAATGCCGCCGGGGAAACGCCACGCGGGGTGCTCCCAGTGTCTCGATGCCTCCCTCCACCACGCGGAAACGCTGGCCCGACTCCGGCGGCTGCGCGTGGAATATCGCCAGTAGCGCGCCCCCCGGACGCAGCAGGCTATACAGCCGCGATACAACCTGAGTTAGAAGCTCTTCCTCGAGCAGTTCGAAGATGTCCCATGCCAGTATCCCGTCGAACTCCTCGGCCGAATAGCGCAATGCCCCTTCGAGAAATCGCGCGGCCCGCTCCGCATGCCAGGCAGCACGCGCCGCGGGGTCTGCCGCCTCCGGCACGCACGCCTCTTCAGGCCGGCTCCCGGCCCGCAGGGTAAATTCGCTCCAGCCTCCCAGCAGGTCTTCGGCCGAAACCCGCCGAAAACCGCGCTGCACGAAAAAATTCACGGTAGCCTGGCTCGCCGCGCCCAGATCCAGCAGCCGCCCGCCCTTCACATCTTCCAACAGCCACAAAAACTCTTTCAATCCGTTGGATTGACGAACCTCGGCACGCGCTCCCGCTACCGCAAGGGTTCCTTGCCCGTGGCTGGATTCCCGTGCATGGCCGGAAGTTCCCTGCAGGCGTTCCGCAGCGCCCCGGCTTCCGGGGGGCGAGACCACTTTGGCAAGCCAGTTCACGTTCCTCGTTCCCCTTTAGATCCCTTCGCGCACAAAATGCGCCACGCTGCCCGTCCGCACGCTGCCATTGCCTGAGGTGCTGGCCGCGCCCGCACCGCGGGGCGCATCCGCCGCGCGCATCTCGATGCGCCCGTTGAATTGCGCTCCATCCTCGATCACCAGCCGCGGAGCTGTCACATCGCCCTTCACTTCGCTCGACGCCCCCAGGCGCACGCAGCCGCGCGCGCTCAGATTGCCACGAACCTTTCCCAGCACGTGGATGTCACGCGATTCCGCATCGCCCTCCAGCAGCCCTGCCGAGCCAATCGTGAGATCGGCATTGCTCAGCCGGATGCTGCCTTCGATCACTCCATCCACATGCAGGTTCGCCTCGCTCGAGACTTCCCCTTTCAGTTTCATACCCCGTGACAGATGCGAATCCGCACCCGCCGCGGCCGCCGCCGCACGCGGCGATGCCGCCGCAGCCGCCGGCTCCGCCGGGCGGGCTGGCGCCTCGATCACCGGAGGAGTATAGACTGGCGGTCGCTCGGGCGGGCCGCCTCCAGCTGGTTGCGGATCATTGTGTTTGCGCCACATCGTTTGCCCTCCAAATAGGGTAGGAGGCCCATGCGCCCCCTGCTCCATGGGTGTAGGGCGGCACTATAGTACACGGTGTGGGGCTTGTAAACCCTTGCGGCAGCGGCAAGATAATACCTCGGGAGATACACTCCGCCATTCCGCCCGGATGCCCCTCGCCCAGGCAGGCTCGGAGCCATCCGCTCCTTCGTGAGCGCTCAAGGCAGCGGGCTAGGGTTGCCTTCCGCTGCGCAGTTCCCACATCGCCACCGGCATCCCCACCGTCTCGTGGAAAAAGAGCTTCACGCCGAGCCGCGTCTTCCACCACGCGTCAGGATCATAATCCGCGTCCCGGGCCGCCTCCATGCGAACCTCCGTCCCCGGCGGAAACACTCGCTCGCAGATGTAGCGGGCGCGCCGTGTGTGGTAGTTCGAGGTGACGAGCAGTATGCGCTTCCAGTGGTTCTGCAGGAGCAAAGGGGCCAGGGCCCGCGCTTCCTCCAGTGTGTTATCGGCATGCTGCGGTGCCGGCTGGATCGCTTCCGGAGGCACGCCGCGCTCCTGCAGGTCCCGCTGCATTAGGTCGGCGATGCTCACATACGGCCGCAGATAGCGTCCGCTCGCCACCACTCGCGGAGCCCACCCCTGCCGGTATAGCTCCGCCGCTCGCTCGGCCCGGTCGGCGTAAAAATTATCGTCGCCGAGGATCACAATCGCATCGGCATGCGCCGCGGGATCCTCCGTCACCCAGAAGCCTCCCGCGGCCTCAAGAATCGGCACGCGCAGCAGGTAGAGAGTCCCGCAAAGCAGCAGGAAGAGCAGGAGCCCCAGCAGCCGAAAGAGGATTCCTCCTCGCTCAGAAGTCTGCCCCCCGCCCCGCGAGGCTGGCCTCACCGGCCGGGATCCAGCGAGCGAAGATGTTCAGCGGCGTCTTCCGGCATCAGATCGTTGAAATAGGTTTCCTTCTGCACATACGATTTCGATTTATCTTGCAGCACCGGCGTAATTTCAATATGCCAGTGGTAATCCCCCGCCACGGTCTTCCAGTAATCCGCCAGCGACGCCTTGCGTACCCGCGTGTTCGGGGCCGTGTGCACCACCAGATGGTAGGCGGGCGCCACCTGCCGGATGCGCCGCAGCACGCGCCCCAGCAGTGCCGCCAGATGCTGGCGATTGCCTTCTCCCCGTGGCTGCTCGAAGAGGTGATTATGCGGCCGCGTGAGGATCCACACCTCATACGGCACGCGCGAAGCGTACGGGCAAAAGGCCACATAATCGCCCTGGCTATCCACCACCCGCCTGCCCTTCTTTTCTTCCTGCCGCAAGATGTCGCAAAAAACGCAACGCTCGTGCGCGCGGTACCATTCCCGCGCCGCACGCAGCTCATAGAGGATCCGCCGCGGAACGAACGGTGTGGCCACCACTTGCGAATGGGCGTGCGGAAATTCCTGGCCCGCGGCGCTGCCCTCGTTCCGAAAAACGGTCACGTATTTGAATCGCACGTCCTGCTTCAGGTCCGCAATGCGCCGGACATAGGCTTGCAGCACCCGGTAAATCTCCACGTCGCTGAATTCCGAAAGTGTTCGTCCGTGCTCCGGTGTCTCTACGATGATTTCGTGCGCGCCCACCGTCCCCATCCGGTCATAAATGCCTTCGGCCACGCGGTCCATCTCGCCCTCTATGCGGTAAATCGGATCGTAATGCGGAAACACGCGCACTTGTTCCCGCTCGCCCTCCGGCAGGCTCAGCACGGTGGGGCCGGGCGCGCGGCCGGCTCCGCACAGCGGGCAGCCCTCTTCCGCCTGCGGCGCCTCCTTCGGCTTGCCCAGCACCACCCAACTGCGTGTGATCGGATCCTTTCTTAATTCCATAGGCCGGTAATCTTTGATCCCCTTTCCGCTCGCAGGCGCACGGAGACACCCGCGCGGAAACAGAAATACTTTGGCTGGCCGTGGGAGGGCATGCTGCGAAAGGTCTACCGGGTGTAATGCGCGGGCGTCGGCCCGGCCTCCAGCCGGTGGCGATCCCAGATGGCCCCTTCACGCGTGTATTGGGCCATCTCGAAATCCTGCGTCAGCTCGAGGCAATCGGTGGGGCAGGCGTCTTCGCACAGCCCGCAGAACATGCACCGCGATGTGTCATAGGTAAATGTCGTAAGCACTTTCCTGCGCGTGGAATCATCCCGGTGCCATCCCACCACAATCAGGTTTTCCGGGCAAGCCAGCGCGCACAGGTTGCACGCGATGCATAGCGATTCGCCCGTCTCCGGGTTGATGTTCAGCCGGGGAGCTCCACGGTAGCGTTCCGCCACCATCGGGCGCTCCTGCGGGTATTGCTCGGTATAAATATTCTTTGGCGCCTGATAGCGAAAGGTGATTGCCATGCCCTTGAGCAGGTCAATCATAAAGATTCTTCGGAAGAATTCCTTCATCGCAGGCTAGTCTGCCGCCTCAGTCGCCCAAAGTCAAGAGCCGGCAGTGCGCCCCCATCCAAACAACGATTCCGTTGCGACGGCGCAGACACAACGTCTCGGCTATCCCCACCTGAGATCGTCCCGCGGCGGCCTCTCCCGCTCTACTCCCGCCCTTTTCCTCCGCCCCCGCGGCTGCTATCCTTCACCTTGTGCCCGGGCGGCGCTCTCCGCCACACGCCGTCCGGTTCATTCCGGCGGCTTAAAGGAACCACTCAATTGACGATGAACGTATTGGCGGACCAGCCGGAGGTGGACCTTCAATTCATGCGCAGCGCTCTGGCCGCCGCCCGCCTCGCCGCCGCATCTGGTGAAGTGCCCGTTGGCGCCCTGCTGACCTGCCAAGGCCGCGAAATCGCTTGCAGCGGCAATCGCACCATCGCCGCCAATGACCCTACCGCTCACGCCGAGATCGTCGTCTTGCGCGCTGCTTCTCTCTCCCTTGGCAATTACCGCCTTGCCGGCGCCACACTTTACGTCACTATCGAACCCTGCGCCATGTGTGCCGGAGCCATGATTCAGGCCCGCATCGCCCGCTTGGTCTATGGCGCTGCCGACCCGAAGGGCGGCGCCGTGCATTCCTGCTTCCGCATCTTGGATTCTTCCGGCGTGAACCATCGCATCGAAGTCTCTGCCGGCCTGCTGGCGGAAGAGGCCGCGGCGGTAATGCAGGCGTTTTTCGCCTCCCGGCGCTGACCCGCGGCCCCTCCCCCCGCTGCCGCTCCCTCACCCCACTTGCCTCCGGCGCGTTGCCCCAGTTCCTTCCTGCTCTCTCCCTTATTACCGGGCCGCGTGTTTTGCCGCACCGTAGTTTTGTGAGTGGCACTCGGGCGGGTAATAGTGTGTTGGGGCTGCGGGGAGGTGGCTGGGCGGGTGA
>VFSW01004766.1_pt1 | contig 20177 bp, 11 predicted proteins | sample 5358111 | NCBI WGS metagenome assembly VFSW01 (sample SAMN11554181, study PRJNA540505) | mine drainage metagenome | isolation source: sediment from site ElyBrook_90M | place: USA: Ely Copper Mine, Vershire, VT | collected 2017 | reverse complement strand
GTATCCCGCCCTCCACAAGTTAGAGGTGGAGGGGTGGGTCAGGGCGGAATGGGGACCGTCGGAGAATAATCGCCGCGCCAAGTTCTATTCGCTAACGCCAAGCGGGCGGAAGGCACTTAAGCAACAGTCCGCAGATTGGGACCGGTTATCGACAGCGGTTTCGCAGGTGTTGCGTTTTGAGGGGGCTAAGGGATGAAACTTCTGCGCTGGCTTACCACTCTTCCGCTGCGCCTGCGGACGTTGATTTTGAAGGGTCGTGTGGAACAGGAGTTGGACGAGGAGTTGCAGTTTCATCTGGAGTCGCAGGTGGAACAGTTGATTTCCAGAGGTTTTTCCTCAAAGGAGGCGCGGACGATGGCGCTGAAAGCAATGGGAGGCGTGGATCGGCAGAAGGAACAGTGCCGCGAGGTGCGTGCAGGCCAATGGCTCGCCTTGGTTGGTGCGGATGTGGCATTCGGTTGGAGGCAGTTGATGAAGCGGAAGGTCACGACGGCCGCGGCCATCTTATCCCTGGGCCTGGCAATCGGGGCTTGCACGTCGGCGTTCCGGCTCATCGACGCGCTATTTCTGAGACCGATGCCGGTGGGCCATCCGGAGCGGCTGTACGCGGTGTTCCGCTTTGGAAAGGGATTCTCGGACGGTAAGCCGCGGGTAGAGACCAGCTATGAGTATCCGGTGTTCCAACAGATGCGCGCCGCAGTCAAGAACGAAGCCGAGGTTGTTGCCGTTTCCTTCGCGAATCGAACGGACCTTACCTATGGATCTGATCAGGAGATGGAAAAGGCCGAAGTGCAATACGTTTCGGGCACAATGTTTGGAGATTTCGGGCTGCAGCCGGTGCTGGGGCGGTTGCTGACGCAGGGCGACGATGTGACGCCAGGAGCGCACCCCTACGCTGTCATTTCCTATGACTATTGGGCGCATCGCTTTGGCAATGACCCGAACGTGATAGGCCGTGCGATGTACATGGGCGACAAAGCATATGAGATTGTCGGGGTCGGGCCGAAGAACTTTACAGGAACTGAGCCGGGGACAGTGACCGACATCTTTCTGCCCACGATGATGAACGCAGGCGTTACCCACCCTGATTGGGGTTGGATTCGGATTCTGGTGATGCTGAAACCGGATGTGTCGCCCGAGCGTGCGCAAGAGCAGCTGCGTGCGGTATTCGAGACGCTGCAGCGCGAGAGGGCAAAGGAGTTTTCAGGCAGGCCGAAACAGTTCCTTGAACGATTCTTAAGCTGGCAGGTCAGGTTGAAGCCTGCGGCAGCAGGAATATCAAACACGCAGAACGATTATCGGCTGCCACTGATGGTTCTTGGCGTGTTGGTGGTTCTGGTGCTGCTGATTGCGTGCGTGAATGTAGCCAACCTGATGTCCGCCCAGGCGGCGGCGCGCGCGGGAGAAATGGCCCTGCGCTTCTCGTTGGGTGCAAGGAGGAGCCGGCTCGTGCGCCTGATGATGGCGGAAAGCGTGATGTTGGGCTTGATGGCAGCAGCTCTGGGAATGCTCTTTGCAACCTGGGCGACGCCCTTTGTGGTAGACCGAATCCAGCCGTCGTGCAAATCCATTCGTCTCGCGCTTCAGCCGGACTTCGCCGTCGTTTTCTTCGGAATTGCGTTGACCCTGATCGTGACGCTGATGTTCGGGCTGTTCCCGGCACTCCGCGTCTCAAAGGTGCGCCCGGCAGGAGCGCTCAAGGGAAACGTGGAACCTCTGAAACGGCGGCGTTGGATGAATGGCCTGATTGCGGCGCAGGCGGCCTTCTGTTTTGTCGTGTTGTTTGTGGCGGGGCTCTTCGTGGCAACATTCACGAGACTCACGCAGCAGCCGTTGGGGTTTTCGCCCGAGCGGGTCTTACTGGTGGACGCCGCCGCGCAACGCGCGCAGGCGCCAGCGGCCTGGGACCAGTCGGCAGAGCTCTTGCGTCAGATCCCAGGGGTGGTGAGCGTAGCGCAGGCAGGGTGGCCCCTGCTCAGCGGCAACACGAACAACAGCTTCATTGCAGTGAACGGCGAAGTCAATCCGGAGTTGGCGTCGACGCTGGCAATTTCTCCTGGATGGCCCGATACGATGAAAATCCCGCTGCTCTCCGGGCGGGACTTTCAAGAGAGCGACAGGAGCGGCGACGCTGCCATTGTTAACGAGTCTTTCGCAAGGCAATACTTTGGCGTACCGAACCCGATTGGCAAAAGATTCGCGATGCAGGGAGTGCCTGGCAGCTTTTAAGTGGTCGGTGTTATTGGCAATGCCCGCTATCAAGACGTTCGTGAACCGGCTCGATCGCTTTTCTTTCTGCCTCTCCACCGGGCTGACGATAAGGGCGAATTGCCGCCGCTGGCGAATGAGACGTTTGTCGTGCGTGCCGCGGTCAACGAACCGCTAGCTATGTCTGAATTACTGCGCAAGACGATAACGAAGGCGCACCCGGAGTTTCACGTGACGAACGTGCGAACGCAGCAAGAACTAATTGACGCACAGACGATTCGGGAGCATCTTTTGGCGATGCTGGCTGCTTTTTTTGCTGCCGTGGCATTGTTGCTGGCTGGGATTGGGCTCTATGGGGTGTTGAGCTACTTGGTCTTACAGCGGGAACGTGAGTTTGGGATCCGGATCGCCATTGGTGCAACGCGGAGGAACATTGCGAGTCTAATCATGAACCAAGTTCTTGCCGTGGTAGCTGCGGGGGCGGTTGCGGGAGTTGCGTTGGGGATGGCATCCATACGGTATGTGGAGACGTTGCTGTTCCAGGTAAAGGGGACCGATCCCACCATGCTGGCGGCTCCTGCTGCCGTGCTGCTGGCGGCGGCCTTGATTTCGGCGATTCCGGCGGTTGTCCGCGCGGCACGCATCGATCCCGCGACGATGCTGCGGAATCAATAGCGCTCCCAAACTGCTAATTCATTCCCCAGTTGGTAGGGATAGACCAAAGCGCTCATTGAGCGCGTCTTAGGAACGGTCGCAACGATCAGTCCTGATAAACGCCGTTCTCGTCAGCGACGATACTTGACGAGCGCATAAAAGCCATAAGCGGCCAATCAGTTCCCGTTTTGATGGTGTGTAAAATATTTCGTTCGTCGCAAGCAATGTTGCCCTAGCCTGGTTGAGATCACCATCGACCGTTCCAAAGCTATCGGTTGCTCGATTTACGATCTCCACTTCAGGTGTGGTTCTTGAGCCCAGGCTGGCTTCTGGAGGCGTGATGCTCTGTTCAAATGAGTTCCAGTCTGCCGCCACTACACGTGAGTCCGTTATTGCGAGCTGGGCTGACCTCGCCAAACGGTAAGAGACCCAGCTGAAGAATAATAGAACACCGCTGAACCCCGCGCCAGATCAGGGCCTCCGCTCAGAAGCGAGTTTCGTAAGGTTGGCCGCTTATCTCCGCCAATGCGCTCACCGAACCCAAATCAATTTCGGCTAGGTCTCTCGACCGCCACAAGGATTCAACTCACTGTTGCAATTCGATCAATTACGGAGAGCCGGTGCTCGGGGGAGAGATGGCTGTAGCGAGCAGACATCGTGATCGTCTTGTGGCCGGCGAGTTCCTGGATCTCTTTGATCGATGCGCCGGCCATGGCTAACCATGAGCAAAATGTGTGCCGGTTTGAGTGCCAGACATAGCTGGTGATCTTGGCTTCTTCGAGACAGGGTTGGAACCAGGATCGTGTATCGAACCTGCCCTGCGATCCCTCGCGTGGAAAGACAGAATCAGAGGCTTTCTGTAGCGGTCGTTTGAGCGAGGCGATTGCCCTGAGAGCGTCAGCATTGAGATGTACGGTTCGAGCTGAGCCATTCTTTGTCTTTGTGAGCTCGATTGTGCGGCGTTCCAGATCGACTTGCGACCACATGCACGAGTACTGCTCACTCAGCCGCATCCCGGTGTGAATGCTGACGGCAAACTCAGCTAAATGCTCTGAGAATCGCGCGGCAATCACCGAGGAGAGACGGTCGTATTCGTCGCGGCTAAGGAAGCGGAGACGGCCTGCTCCCTCCTTTCTCTGGCAAACCAATCGCGCCGGGTTAACGCTCACCTTACCGTTGCGGATGCCTTCGCGATAGCAAAGTGAGAAGAACGCCTTATAGCGGTTCGCTGTAGCTGGTGTTTTGCAGCGGGTTCTAAGCCACCGTTCCAGCTCCTGCGGAGTGAGGTCAGCAGCGGGCTTGGAGCCAAGCGCTTTCCTGACGATTTCGCCTTTGCTTGTGTAGCTCCGAGTGTCCTTGTGATGCGCGACGAATTCGAGCACATCATCGATCAGTTCCGACAGCGTGACAACCTTGCTGTTGCGCAGCTCGGGAAGCTTCCTTCCGACAGCTACATCGGCCTTGCGCGATTGGTACAACTTGATCGCATCCGACTTGCGACCGACCTTCTTTCTGTGCCGCTTTCCGGCCCCACAGTAGTGAACCCACCAGATGCCGCTCCCCAACGGATTTTTGTAAACGCCGCGCATCGCTCACCTCACAGCATTTTCTCTTCAGCATTTTGATGACATTCCCCGGATATTGGGATGAATTGCCGAGACACCAGGGGCGGTGTCAAGACTCTCTGACCGCGAAGCGGCGCGCGAAGCGCGGCCTTGACTCCGCCCCGGACGCTTGATCTGGGCAATACAAATAGAGCGGCACGGCCTCTGCTGGCCGCGCCGCTCTATTTTTGTCTGGTCCCAATTTGCGCGCGAAGCAGGGCTCACGCGCGACGATGTGCGAGGACAGTGCGGTTGGTTTCAATTGAAGCGAAATAGAAGACATCGCCGCCTGATGTCGTGGCCGCAAGGCGAAGATCTACGCAAGAACGGACCCAGTAGCCCACACTGCTATATTTTCCAGTGGCTTGCATTGGCTTTTCTCGCGACGAGTTTCCGGTTGGTTGGAGGGGCAAAACAACTAACGCCGGCCGTTAAGCCAGTTGAGGTAATCGGTATACAGCTTGGTGGAAGCTGGACAGCCGGCAAAAGCCGCGGAACCGGGCTTGTTCATCATTCCCAGGTACTGATAGACCAGTATCTTATCGACCCACGGTGACACGGCCTCCATTTGACGCACAACTCGGTCAAACGAGGCTGGCATCAAAGCACTGTTATAGACCGCGCCTTCGAATTCAAAGATCTCGATGTCGGCCCATATCTTTGCTTTCTGCGCGCGGTCGTGGGCTTTTCGCAGCCCCTTATAAAAGGAGGAGGTTTCGTCCACCTTGGACTTTCGCACCCCCACTTCATCCTGGTAGGCCACAATATCAACGTCCATAGCGTCCAGTTGTCGGACATACTCATCGTCGGGGATGGCAATGCGCGTGCCGTACGGCGCAATCATGATCTGCGCTTGCGGCTTGAGTTGGCGCGCCAGCCGGGAAAGGGTGTTGACATACTTGATGAATTCCGGCGTGTAGCGTGGATTGATGCATGCCTCATCGGGCCAATACCACCCATAGAAGCTAGGATGGTGACCGTAGAGATTGGCGACTTCTTCCATCGACTGGAGTCTCTGTTTCATGGCGACACGGTCTGAGATGGTTTTGTCGCTTTCCCAGTCGCCATAGAATCCGCTGCCGATAAAGAACTTGATCTTGTATTTGTCTGCCGCGGCGAGCACCGCCTCGAGGGGGTCTGCACAACCCAATTCCCACTTCGGAAATATCTTTGTTTCGTAAAAGGCACGGTAATAGAGTGCTGTCGCCATGAGAACCAGATATTCCATACCGGCGTCCGCAGCTTCTTTGATCTTCGCGTCCCATTGCATGACAGTGAAGCGAGCACACGCTGGATTCCAATCGACTCCCTCGACTGTGGCGTGATGCTGAAATTCAAACCAACTCCCAGCAATCGGTTTGATTGCTCCAGGCGCAGTCGAAGCCTTTGTTTCAGCCGGATCGATCACCAATGAGGCCGCCCCCATACCCAGAGCAAAGAGGAAATCCCGACGGTTGAGTTCGTTGAGCATGAACTTACTCCTTCAAAAGTCAACATGGCAGCACAGCAACTATCGCTATGCTGATCACATATATTCCCGAGCGGGATTGTCTCCCGCAGTGCACCGACGACTTTACACAGCGCACCAAATCACGCAGGTCAAGATGGTAACGACCAAGGCTGGTTTACCGAGACTTCCACCTGTTTCACTGCGGCCGCCCGATCCGCGGCTTCGCACAAAATCATCATACTCAGTGAGCGGACCGGCTGGATCGACAGTTTCAGCGTGCTCCCATCCCGCTCGGGCCGGAAGCTCTCGTATTGTTTCCATTGCGCTCCGACCACCTCGCCCACGAGTACCACAGGCTGCTCCCAGTGACCGGCGCTGGGAATACGGAGATGGCCTTCTCCCATCGGAAGCAGAAGCAGCACGCGTGAACTGCTCAGCGGTTGCTCGTTCATTGAGATCGCCATAAAGTGCAGATCGCTGCCAATCAGCAGTTGCTTGTCCACCCTCACATCCGCCGAGCTTTCCACTGCCAGCACCCCCTTGCCCTTTTCGGCCACGACGACACCGGGCAGCCGCGCCTGCAGCGACAGGCTTACGTCTCCGGCGCTGGAGGGAACCGTTACGTCATGATCGGCATCCGTTTCACTGTGGTTCACCAGCACAGTGATCTCCCTTTCGTCCTGCGAAGGAACACGGAAGCAATGGACAGGCGCCTGCTCTGGTTCAATCTTTTCCCCCTTGAGCTGAAGACTTTCGCACAGCGCGCGATAGAATGCATGCGCATATGGCTGGTACCGTGGATCGCCGTGCAACTCGATAGGATCTGTGCTGAAGACAACACGCCCCTTGGCGAGTTGGAACTCAGTGACCACGGGGTTGCCATCCCGGCTCTCCGCCAGCGAGTGCGCTCCCGCCAGACGTGTCACGATTCCGGGCGCCGCCACATAGTCAGGCCAGCCCGCGGCCTTGCCCACGACGGGCAGAGCACCGCTCTGGTAGTCGATATTCGCAAAGCGTTCAGAAACAAACTCCACGCCGCAAAGATCCTTTAGCCTCTGCGTCTGTGTCCGCTGGCGCAGACCGTCGTAGCTGATGTCGCCGGACACATAGAGTTGCCCGCCCTGCTCCACAAACTCTTTCAGACGCGCAACCACTTTCTCGTTCGGGCAATACGGTAGTGGATAGAAAATCGTCGTTACATTCTTGGGCAGCTCGTCGATGAACTCATCCGCCAGCGTAGAGAAACCCACTCGCTGGTCAATCAGCAGTCGGATGCCGTTGGAAATCCCTTCCACGATGCGCATGCCCTGGCCGCCCTTCCGATTCTCTCCGGGAATCAGCAACAGCACATCGCTCTTTTCGTAGCGTGGCCGCAACCTGCGGAAGAACAGCCCGCTGTTGCGGTAGTAGGCCCGGACGTCGCGCGCGATCAACTCATTGGGATAGTTGATGCCCCATTCGAATGGCAGGTCCGATGGATACTTCCAGCACCAGTTCTGTATCTTCGATGCGCCCAGAGCAAAGCCATAGTGCGCGACGCCCAGAAAATACGCCTGCTCATATGCTTCACTGCGGGCCGCAACGTAATCGCTCATATCCCGCCAGGCCGGATGTGTCTTCACTCCAAACTCGCCCACGTTCAACCCTTTGCCGCGCACCCTCTGGTCCAGGAACTTACACGTCTGGGGAAAGCGATAGTAGTCCTGATTCGTTGCGTTGAAGTATCCGAAGTTCGCCAACTCCAGTTGTCCGAGCGCCGTCAGTAGGTCGATTCCCGAAACCGGCAGCTGGTAAAACTCTGCGGTGACAGGGTGCTGCTGGTCCGCCTTGCGAATCGAGTCATACATAGTATTCAACCAGCGACGCACCACCTGCGTGCGAAACTCAAAGTCGTCCAGCGTGCGCACGTCCCGCCAGTCGTCCTTTCCAGAGTGAATCGTCAGATTGCCAATCGGAGCTTCTGGCGGCGTCAGTGCCCACGCATTGCGCAATGCCTCATCCGATCCATACTTATCTCGCAGATAGTTGTTATAGAGCTTTTGAATATCCGGCAGATTAGGATCGTGCAGTTCCAGATCGCCATTCAGGTAATACATGATTCCCGCGGCATCCTTATAGCGCGTTGCGAATGCCTGCACATATGCCTGTTGCTCGGACATATCCTTGTTGCTCACCGCGGTATTGCTGAAGACCAACATGCCGGGGAAAAATGCGCCACCCGTACGCTGCACGTTCAACAACATGGCATCAATCCAGCGCCACCACGTCTTGGTCGGACGCTGCTGCGGCCCGCGCAGGCCCATCAGATTTTCGTACACGTCGATACAGGAGTCCCGGCAACCCTGCGCATCGTCATGCCACGTAAGCGGATTCTCGTCCTGGTCGATAAAGGTGTGCAAGTAGTCATCCGTCCCCTGCAGAAAGAGACTGTGATTTTCTACTTGGAAATAGTTCTCCTTGAATTCAAACGCGAGGCCCTTGCGAAGTGCCTCAGCGCTCCACACCACAAAGCCTGTCTCTATCTGGTCAGCTACTTGGTGTTCTGCAGCCAATTGCACCGTCACGCGATACCGTTCGCCTGCAAACGAAGTGGGCTTCCACTCCACTTCAACCCGAATTGTCTGTCCCGCCGCGACGGTTACTTTCCGACTTGTCTGGTACGCGACCTCGTCGTCGGTTGTCGCAATCTTCCAGCGTAGTTCCAGTTCCGTGCTCTTGCGGCCCAGGTTGGTCGTAAGCACGCACACGCGCACCGGTTCACCCTGCCGGTAGGAGGTGAAGTCTGTCTCGCACGCATGCAGGTAGTACTTGTCTGCCAGAGCTTTGTTCAGTGCTCGCAGAGTGCTTTCGCCCAGCGCCGATCCCGCGGCAAAGATGTCATGATTCTCCACGCCGAAGAACGCCCAACTACCGCGGGCGTAGGCGCCACGCACATGATGTACTAAGGCACCAGCTGCGCCACGTTTACGGCCTACCCCATCGTATGCATGCAGCAGCGGTATCCAACGAGCCTGGTTCATGCCAATCACGCAGGTTGCGGCATAGCCTTCAAAATCTCCACTCAGCTCGCGGGTGGAATTGATGACGCTCTGCCCCACAGCGGGACGAATGGTAGCGACCCGTTTGAGGCGGAAGTCCGCGTCAAACATGCCGATCTGTTCGGGCGAAATCTGCAGTTCATCCTGGGGAAATCCCAGTGCTGTGTTCATGCGCACCTGGGGCGAGCGCCGCTCAAGGCGAAACTGCGCTCCCCAGATCGTGCCGGTAGCGCGATTCAAGCCAAATCCGATGCGCAGTTTGCGACATCCGGGTGCCAAATAAATCAGGCGCTCCACCTTGTGCCACGCGCGCGAACCCTGGATTCGCCCCAACTCAACGTTCATCCCATAAATCTGATTTCCCTTTTCGTCGAGTTGCTCAATGCCTGCGTAAGCATAACCGTCGGATGCGGGCCGCACGCCTTCCGTGCGTATCCAGCCCTCAAGATAGTATTGATCCCCCTCGGCGCTCCCCGGCATTTCGCAATACCAGGCCGCATCCTGGTTCCACAGCCCACCGGGCACGCTGACTTTACCCACCGTTTGCTGTCCTGCCTCCGGCACCGCAGCGATCTCGGCGCTCGCGTACTTGGGCCCACGTGGGGTCCATTCAGTCCCCGCCGCTGCAAAAGCCGGCAGTAGGTTCTTCCCTCTTTCCGCCTGCACCGCCTCGTCGTAAAACACCCACTTGCCGCCTTTCGAGATCAGTGGGGCCTGAAAGGCATATCCGCCGGTGCTGAGCAAGTCGCCGCCATCACTGAGAAACTTCTCCACTGCCGCGCGCGCGGGCAGGGGAAAACTCTCGCCGTAGGGCAGCACTAAAAGGTCGAAAGCCGCGCGGTTTAGCTGTTTTGGATCGGCCAGTTGGTCCGCTGTCAGGAAGACGACATCGTAGGTTTCACCCAGCACCTTTGCTAATTGCGCCGGGTCTGTGGCTGTGCCGCGCACTGGAAGCGCATCCCGCAGGATTGCCGCTGCCGGTTTGGTGCGCTTGCCTTTTTGCAGCGCGTCTTTGTGCGCCCACTCTAGAGCCTGCCAGTAGTCCACCGCATCGTCAAACTCTACAGCGGCAGTTCCTTCGACAAAGGTAAGGTCCGTGAACCATGCCGAGCCGGATGCTCGATAGACTCCCACCACGACCTCAAACCATGTGGTGCCCGGAAGACATGTAAAGCTCTGCGAAAACCGCTGCCAGCCCGCGGTTCCCGTATAGTTGCCAAAGCGCTTCTCTGGAAGTTGCTTCCCGTCCACCGTGTATTCCGTTGGCCGGCCCTGAAACTCAAACTGCGAAGCCGTGAAATACGCCCCCGCTGCTTCTTCCTGCTGAACGATTCCTTCGGTCTTCACCCAGCCGCTGAGCGTGTAAGTCTTTCCAATCTCCGGCCCCAGCACAAGGAAGCGCGCATAATCTCCCGACTCCGTATGCACTTGCACTGATCGGCGTCCTTGGCGGCGCGAAACATCCGCGACCTTGGCGCCATCTGTAAACTGCCATCCCCAGGCCGAACCCTGAAATCCGCCATCTTCCAGCAGCGTGATTGCCTTGCCTGCACGTGCCGCGGAGTCACGAATGCTTTCTGGCAACACAGCGTTCCATGCCCGGCGGCCGAAAAGTGTAATCCCGGTTGCTCCCATCGCTTGCAGGAAAGCACGGCGTGATTTTGGTCCGATGCAAGAATCCAACTCCTGTGCAATTGACATGTTCCAATATCTCCAGCTTTCATCCGTGCCAATTTACTGTGATCGTCGCCATCCACTCTGCATACGGGCAAGATAACGCGCTGCGACCAAGCCGTTCTTCCGGAATGGCCGCAGCGCGTTTCGTCTACTGCGGATGGCATCGTCTTCAAACGACAGATCAGAAATTAAAGTGCAGACCTGCCTGCATCACCCGCTGCGTGGTTGCGCTGGTAATATGACCAAACGTCGTGCTCACATGAGCCGGGGTACCGTCCGTTGCTGGAACAATATAGAAGTTGGTATCTACCCCGTTGAAGAGTGTGTGGTTAAATGCGTTGATTGCTGACAGGTTGAACTGCATGTGGACTCTCTCGTAGAGATGGAAGTCCTTGGAAATCGATGCGTCCATCTGTGTCTGGCGAGGCAGGCGCACCGGGCTCACTCCGGCATTTCCAAATGTCCCCGGAGTAGGAATGGCAAATGCGCTGGGGTTTATCCAATCATTGATGCCTTTGCTGTCCTGGGCCTTCCCCACCAGGTTTGGCCTCGGCATACTATCTGCCACGCCGTCGTTCAAGTATGGGCTGGCTAATGTGACTTCGACTGGCTCGCCCGTGTACACACTGCCAATCCCGGACAGTTGCCATCCGCCAATGGCGGTTTGCAGCAGAGCATTGGAGGAGACCGAAGGCAGTTGCCAGACAAAATTGCCCTTCAACATCTGGGTTCTGTCGAACGATGCAACACCGCGATCTGCCTTCAGGTTATGACTGTCCTGCGGTGTGTTCGCGTCACCCGCCGCATCGGTGAGCACCTTCGAATAGGTGTAGTTGGCATTCAACTGGAGCGCGCTGCCCAGCTGTTCTCTTAATGAGGCTTGCAAGCCATTGTAAGTGGAGCTGGCTTCAGGAGTGAATTGCCCGATGGACCCGTACCCAAGGTACGGCCGCGCCGCATCCACGTTGAGGCTGCCCTGTGCAACCTGTAACTGCGAACCATTCTGGTTCAGCTGAGTTAAGTACAACAGGTGGGTTCCCTGGGTGCGAACGTAGTCCACATTGACCACGGTGTTGCGATGCACCTCTTGCTGCACCCCAAGAGACCATTGCTGGTTGTTAGGGTTGGTGTACTTGGGATTCAACCCCATGATGCTAAGTGATGTATAGCTCGACTGCCCGCCGCTGTGACCTGGGTTATCCACGGTGACGTTATAGAGGGTTACCCTTGCATTGAATGGCGGATTTGACTTTCCATTGAGCTCATATGGAGCGGTTCGATCGTAGTAAAGCCCATAGCCCCCGCGCACGGCAGTCTTGCCGTTGCCAAACACGTCATAGCTGAATCCTACGCGAGGAGCGAGATTCAACTTGGGGGCCTGGAAAACGGCATTGCCGTAGGGAGAATTCACGCCTGCAACGATCATTCCGTTTGTCGGCAGATAAGCTCCGTACGACATTTGTGACGTGGGAATGTTCGACAGGGTTCCGTCGGCGGTGCTCACCGTCGGCGCCAACGCTGGTTCGTAGAGCTGTGGCAGGAAGTTGGTGAGGAGATTGTTCTGGTCGATCTCGGGTGAGAAATACGTGTAGCGAAGACCGTAAGTAAGGCTGACGCGATGAGAAACCTGCCATTGATCCTGCGCGTAGACCTCATCGTCCCAGTAGCGCAGATGCTGCATGGGATTTGTCTCTTCCTCCTGATACGAGTCGGCGAAGTTAGTGAGCATGTCGGCCAAGTCGTTGCCGGTCTGCGAACCAGCCCAAGTGAATGAGCCATTACCCAAATAGTCCTGGTTGTTTTCGTTCTTACCCTGCTGGGTAACCAGAAGTCCAACGCGGTAGTTATGTGCGCCCTTATGCCATGAGAGATTGTCGGTCCACTTGTGGTAGAAGAAGCCATTCAGGAACGGCCAGTCTGTGTTGATGTTGGCATAGTGAGTGAAGTGCATTTGCGGGATGCGGTTGTCGAGATTCAAGTGGGGAGATGGGAAGTAATAGGGAATGTTCAACCCACTTGCGCGAGAGCGCGATATTGTCGGATCCTCCGATATGCGGATGATGTCGTGATAGATGCCGAACTGCGTCTCGTTTATCAGGTTAGGAGAGAGCGTTCCAACCAAGTTGAGCCCGAAGCTCTGCATGGGCTCGAATTCGTGGGTTCCTTCAACATTCGGCAGCGGGTTGTCGCCCCACAACGAATAGGGGGAGTTGACATGGTTTTGATCCTGTATGTAGTGGGCGAACGCCTTCCACTTATCGCTCATGTTATAGTCGAGCCGGATCAACTCTTCGCGCACTGTCGTTGTGGTGGGTACGGCTGAGACAAAATTGTAGCCGTCTTGAAACGTCTGGGCTCGAGGGTAATAGGTATTGAGCAGCAAGAGAGAGTTGTTGTCCAGCATTGCCGTGGGGATTTGGTCATTCGGAAACGGCTTACCTACTACGCAACCTACACAGAGCGGATTTGCCGCCAAAGCGGGCGTCACCAGGGGCTCGGGCAAGCCAAGCGCTGAGTAGTCTGAGAAATTCCCCTTCAATTCTTGATTGGTAGGTACCAGCGTCCGCGATGTGCCCGATGGCTCAATGATTCTGCGCCACTCTTCCGACCAAAAGAAGAAGAGCTTCTCTTTCTTGATCGGCCCGCCCACGGTGTATCCCCAGTTATTGTAGTGCTCATTAGGGCGCGGAACTCCAGCGAGATTGCTGAAGTAATTGTTCGCATTGAGTGCACCGTTACGAAGATACTCGAACGCTGTTCCATGAAATTGATTTGTGCCCGCCTTCAAAATAGCGTTGATCGTGGCGCCTGCGCTTCGTCCCTGCTCGGCGGTGTAATTGCCGCGATCGATCCTGAACTCGGCAAGGGCGTCAACATTCGGGACGATGGAGTTGTTGCCGTTATACACGTCCAGATTCGGCACACCATCGATCGTCCAGTTGTTAGAGTTTTCGCGCACACCGTTGACAGAAGCGGCTAGGCTGCTGCCCGAACCGAAACCGTTCTGGCTACCGATATCGCTCGAGACGCCAGGAACAAGCTCAACCAGTTGAATAAAGTTGCGTGTGACCAGCGGCATTGCCTCAATAGCCTGAGAGCTCACCACTTCGCCGACGTTGCCGGATACGGTATCCACAGTGATCGTGTCGCTGCTCACCTCGACTGTGTCGGTCACTGCACCGGGATCGAGAGTGAAGTTGGTCCTCAGCTGATCTCCAGCATGGAGAATGATTGACGTGACCTGCTGCTTGCTGAACCCCTCCTTTTGTGCGGAGAGGGTAAAGGTGCCAACTGGAAGATTCGGGAAGATGTAGGTTCCCGTGGCGTCGGTGACGGTTTTCCACGGTACATTCGTCTGTGTCTGGACCGCAATCACTGTTGCATTGGGAACCAGGGCACCGGAAGCATCTACAACCTGACCTGCAATGGAACCGGCGCTGGTAACTTGTGCGGGAACCTGCTCAAAACACACCGCAACGATAAATAACAATGCGAGGGCCCTAATCCTAATCCACATAGTGGTGCCTCCATTTTCATCATGCTGTTTTTCCGCATCCTGGGCGTAACTTGTGTCTTGGCAAAAATGCGTGCCGAACGCGGTTTCTGTATATCCGTATGGATGTATATACTACCTGCAGCATTCAACGTCAAGAAATAATTTAGGCTCTCTGGTAGCCGCTCATCGCCGGCACCCTTCCTGGCCACCTCCTGGAAGGGTGCTGCATGAGATTGCCATCTGCATTGGGAATGAATCGAAGAGAATAATCCGCTGGGCGCGGATGTGCACTTTTCCATGTGCGTATGGGTGAAATCTTCGCCACAGATGATCCGAAGCACCCATCGATGATGTAAGCCGGGCCTCTGACGCGTGCTTCAGTTAGTCTTATCGGACCTGGCTTATTCCATCGCCGTGGCCGGAATCCTCAGCACAGCCCGGTACCGGTCGCCGCGATAGACAGAGTGCGCCGTCTCAACGGGCAGCCCGTCCGTGCTCCACAACGTGCGCGAAATCACCAGCAAGCTCGCCCGAGCCTGAACCTCCAGTAGTTCCGCCTCCCGGCGCGTCGCCGAGCGCGATTCCAAAATCTCGTCCGCGCGGCTTACGCGGATTTCATATCGTTCTCGCAGCGTTTGGTAGAGGGACAGGCGCGAAAAATCGAGTTTTTCCACTCCTGGAAAGCGCTCATACGGAAGCCGAATTTCCTCGATGGCCACGGGCAATCCATCGGCCAACCGTAAGCGCAGCAGCCGGTAAATCGTTGCATTCACTGCGATGCCGAGTTGCGACGCCACCTCTGCCGGTGCTGGACACGTACCCGCCTCCAGCACACGCGATGTAGCCTTGAGACCCAGTGCGCGCATCTCCGCGGAGAACCCGCACAGGTGAGTGATGTCCTTCTCAACGCGGGGCTGGCAGACAAAGCTTCCCTGGCCCTTGTGGCGAGACGCGAATCCCTGGCTCTTCAGGGCCTGCAGCGCCTGGCGAGACGTCATCCGACTGACGCCATAGATCCGGCTCAACTCTTCTTCGCTCGGCAGCGAATCTCCAGGGCGCAACTGTCCCGCTTGAATCATCTTCAGCAGTTGCGTCTGGATCTGAAAGTACATGGGCGTGAAGCTATTCTTATCTAAAGGTTCGAAATCCCATTTACTGGCGGTGGCGTCCACTGGAGCTACCGGCTGTCCGTTTCTCTGTTTTTTCCCCTGCATCGATATTTCCTCAAGAGCAATCGGTCTTTATCGACCGTAAAGATGTTTTTCCTCGACGACCGCCATCCCGACGTTGCTGGTTTGGCAAGGATGCGCCGAGTTCCTTACACACTCTTCGGCATCGTATCGGCGGGCAGCAAGGAAAGCTATGAAAAACTCGCGCCACTGCTTCCAGATGGAGCACTGCGTTTGCACAGACAGCCACAGATTCTCCATTTCCAACGTCGTCAGAGAGTAGGTCCCATTGAGGTCTTTCTGGCAAATCTTTCCGCCATCTCTCGCCCATCAGGATAGCTCACGAGGCAAAAAACGGCGCCCGCGTCATCCCGGAGTGCGGCTCAAGAACTTGCCCTGCTCAATAGGATGACCGCGACCAGCAGTACCGCAATCCCGGAATACATCCAGGTCTTCGCGCGTGCTGGAGCCTTCCTCCATTCGCCTAAACCAATTCCGATCACATTAGCCAACAGTAGTCCCACCGCTAAGCTCATGGGCCATCCGATAGAAGTCCCCAGCGAGCCCAGTCGCGGAGCTGATGCACCGTAAACAAAAATGCTCCCACCCCAGAGCAATGCCATCACCGTCGACAAGCTATAGAGGCGAAATCCGCCGGGTTGAGCAAACTTCTTCATGCTGCCGTTTTTGCGGAACAGGAAAAAACAGAATCCCAAGTTGGCGACCGAACCTGCAGCCAGCATGATCCACCAGATCAGGTTGGTGCTGGAAAACTGGCTCAGCCCTGCCGCACGGCCACAGTCAGCAATCGGTTGCGCCAGGGAAAACCCAATATTGAACACCGCCGACAGTACACCCGATCCCGCCGCCATCAGCAGCGCTACGCCGATCGGGCGCGCATGTCCCACCATGTCGCCCCGCTCCGCATCCACGCCTGCTGTCTTCTCGCGTATTCGTCCTGCCCAGCCGCACAACGCAATGCCTACCAGTTCCACAGCCACCCCGCCCAGAATTTTTTCTCCCGCCGGTCTCAACAGGTTGTGCGGCGCCATCAGCAAAATGGGCAGCAGAGACCCCAGCGCCGAGCTAATCGCCAACACCAATGTATTCGCCAGCGAAATGCCGATTGCGCTCACGCTCTGGCCAAACAGGACAGCCCCAAACCCCCATGCAAACCCCGCGAAAACAGCAATCCATACGGCATGCGCTGGCGCATGGGTGATAATTGTCCAGCTCTGGGGCGCGATCACGCTCACGACCACGGCCGGCATCAGAAGGCATGAAACAACGATGAACAGACTCCAGACGTTCTCCCAGTCCCACCGCCCCAGAAACCGCATTGGAAGCGTGAAACTTCCGTTCATGAGGCCCGACAGAATTGCCAGGAGTGCCCCGGTAAGAAGCATACTGTTCATTCTCTTTTCCGTTCCACCCCAAGGCTGGGGCTTGTTGTCTGCCTTGTTCCACACTCCCCTCGGTCCTGTGGGAGTTGCTTAGATTTTCCTGCCTCGAAGGCACATCCGCCTTGTCATACCATAGTAGACTATACAATAATACAATTCGCAATGAGGAAGATGAAGTACGCCGTCCGTGTGCCATAACAAGGAAAAGAAATAGAGGGATAGGATGCCTGCGACTCTTGAGCAATTGAAAGGCAAATTAATCGTTTCCTGCCAAGCCTCCCCCGGCGATCCGCTGGAAAACACAGACGCGATTCGCCGTATAGCTCTGGCTGCAATAGGCGGAGGAGCCGCCGGGCTGCGCCTCAACAGCCCAGAACACATCGCGGCCGTCCGACGAGATACAAAGCTTCCCATCATCGGCATCCAGAAACAGTATGGCCCCGCGGGGTTGCATATTACGCCCGATTTCGCCGCCGCCGCCGCCTTGGCAAACGCAGGTGCCTCAATCATTGCTCTCGATTGCACGGATCGTGTTTGGCCCGACGGTGACCCCTGGCAGAAGCTCATCTACAGGATTCACGAAGAGTTGCACCTGCCGGTAATGGCCGACATCGCAACTCTCGATGAGGCTCTGGCCGCCGCCGCTGCCGGCGCCGACTGCGTGGGCACTACCCTGAACGGATACACCGAAGGCACCCGCAACAATCAAACATTCAGTTGGGTCCTACTCGCGGAGATGGCGCGACGACTCCATGTGCCCATCATGGCCGAGGGACATATCGCTACTCCCGAGGAGGCGCGTCGTGCGATCGGCAGTGGTGCATGGTGCGTCATCGTCGGCTCGGCCATCACCCGCCCCGGAGTGATCGCCACCAACTTTGTGCGAGCTCTTGAGAAGCCCGCTTCTTCAGCTCCTGCAATCGGAGTGGATATTGGTGGCACCTCGATCAAGGCCGGCCTCGTGCAGCGTAACGGAGAAGTCTGCTTCCCCGCTCAGGTGCCCACCGATGCGGCTAAGGGTCGCAACGCCATCGCTGCCGGCCTGGTCCAGGCTGTCGAACAGGCGCAGACAGCCGCCCGAAACAACCACTTCGAGCCGGTGGGCCTTGGCATTGCTACTGCCGGTGTCGTCGATCATCGCGATGGCAGCATCTTCGCAGCAACTGACAATCTCCCCGGATGGGCCGGTTTCCAGTTGCGCTCTTTTGCGGAGGAGCACTTTCAGTTGCCCACCCTGGTGGTGAACGATGCGCAGGCTGCCGTGCTCTCGGAGCTGCATTTCGGCGTCGGCCGCGGTCTCACCGATTTCGTAGTCATCACCCTCGGCACCGGCGTGGGTGGCGGCATCATTTCCGACGGGAAACTCCTGCGCGGCCAACACGGCTTTGCCGGGTCCATCGGACACAGTGTCATCCGCGCTGGCGGGCGCCCCTGCAACTGCGGCAGGAATGGCTGCCTGGAAGCCTATGTCTCAACCGCCGCCCTGCTTCGGGAATACCGCGAACACGGCGGAGGGGTCCCTGAGGGCCTAATCGACGACGCCGCCCTTGCGCTCAAAATCAACCATCTCGCACGTAGCGGCGATGCCGCCGCGCAAAAGGCCTATGCTGTGTTGTCCGAGTTTCTCGCAGAGGGAATCGCCAACCTCTTCAACCTCGTCGATCCCCAGGCTGTGCTTCTCTCTGGCGGCTTAATTGAGGAGTACGCGGAGTTCATTCCCTGCGTGGAAAAGCAAGTGGCGAAGTTCCTGCACTTCGGAGAGAAGCGCAAGCCCCAGGTGCGCGCGGCTCGGGCTGGACGCTTCGCAGGCGTCCAGGGAGCGGCCGCGCTCGTATTTGAATCTGGGCGTTAAGGCGGCTGCCCGGTTGTGATCAGACGGCCAGCCTTTTGGGCAGACCTCACGTCCCAACTGCCGGTATTCCATACTCGCGGAGGCATGAGATGACAAGAAATCGCCAGCACTGGTTGCCTGCACTACTGTGGATTGGCATGGCCTGGACTGCGGCTTTTGGGCAGCAGCAGCCCGTAGCCCGGCTTGCCCTGATTCCCCCCTCTCCCGTAACCGACAAAATTATGCTGGACATCCGCGGCGCGGTTGAGAACACCAGCAATCGCAGCCTCTGGTTCACGCTCTCCCTCTATCTCGATCGGGAGTCGCCGTCCTCACGCGTGCGCACACAGCGCCTGCAGATTCCTGCCCATGCCAGTGCGGGCATTTTCTATCGCCGATCCACGCAGAGCTGGACCGGACTGCACCGTGTCATTCTTGTGGCTGCGTCTCGCAACAGCCAGATGCGCACCGAACGCGAAGTCCAGGTGCTGCCTTCCTCCGTTCGCTCTACCCGTACCATCGATGGCGCCTGGGTAGGCATCGTGCATTGGAGCGATGAAGAAGCCCGTCACTGGAACGCGGACATCCGCAAGCTTACCGAGGACGACTGGCGCCAGCAAATCCGCGGGATGCACAACTTAGGCATGGATACCGTTGTGATTCAGGAAGTCTTTCGCAACGAGGCTTATTACGGAACCAACAACATTGCCACGGCCGGCTACCACGGGCTCGCCTACTATCCCTCCGCCCTCTTTCCAGGGCGTGTGTCCATGACCTCGCACGACCCTATCGAAGCGATTCTCTCTGAAGCTGACCGGCTCAATATGAATGTCTTTCTCGGCGTGGGCGCCTATGCCTGGTTCGATTTCAGTCCCGGCGCGCTCGCCTGGAGCAAACAAGTCGCCGCGGAGTTATGGCACCGCTATGGCCATCATCCGTCTTTTTATGGGTGGTATGTCTCTGCGGAAGCCTACGGCAGCCTCATCCCCGACCAGGGAGAACAGGAGAAGGATCACTACCGGCAACAGGTCATTGCCTTCTTCCGCGAATTTCAGGCGTATAGCCGAAGCCTCGCTCCGGAGAAGCCTGTCATGCTGGCGCCCAATGCCCACGGCATGCTCAAGTCACGCGATGTCTGGCCGCTCGTCCTTGAGCATGTCGACATTGTCTGCCCCTTCGCTTTTCATCGCATGCCTGCCGGTGATATCACAGGTGAGGAGGCCGCACAGCTTTGGCAATCCATGTGCGACAAGACCGGCACGCACCTTTGGATGGATATGGAGGCGTTTCTCTTTGATGGCAAGGCTCTTGTCCCACGTCCGATCGAGGGGCTCATTCAGGACATGCAACGCTTCCCCAACTTCGAGAAGATCCTCTGCTACCAGTACTCAGGCATCTTCAATGCTCCAGGGTCGCGCATCACTCCGGGCGGTCCTCCTACCGTAGTTCTCTATAAGGACTACCGCCGGTATCTGCAAAGCGTCGGCCGCGCTCCGGAGACCACAACCCCTTATTGATCGGGCGACCAAATACTGTCAGTCGGCGTATGCAACGAGTGGGTCATTGAAGAAGGCTTTGATTCTTTCAGGATTGGTCTCGATTGCCGCCCTGTGTTCAGTTGCGGCGCACAGTGATGCACGCCCAGGT
>VFSW01004765.1_pt1 | contig 20178 bp, 16 predicted proteins | sample 5358111 | NCBI WGS metagenome assembly VFSW01 (sample SAMN11554181, study PRJNA540505) | mine drainage metagenome | isolation source: sediment from site ElyBrook_90M | place: USA: Ely Copper Mine, Vershire, VT | collected 2017 | reverse complement strand
GAAATGGCGACGTATTCGACCTGGTTGACTTTGTCCAGGCCAAGCAACTCGCGGGCGTTTTCTTTGGTATTCATCAGTAAATGTGGGTTGGCGAAGAGCGCCTAAAGTTTTAAGATTGCTTGAGAGAAGTCAGGGTCGCGGCCTGCGCGGCGGCGGCCTGTTCCACCGGGTTGGAGTAGCCAACTTTTACGTCCATGGCCAGGGATTGCATTTCCTTGACCAATACGTTGAATGATTCGGGCACGCCGGCCTCCAGGCAGTTGTCGCCTTTGACAATGCTTTCGTAAATGCGTGTGCGTCCCTGCACGTCGTCTGATTTGACGGTCAGCAATTCCTGCAAACTGTATGCGGCCCCATAGGCTTCCATCGCCCAAACCTCCATTTCGCCGAAACGCTGGCCGCCGTATTGGGCCTTGCCGCCCAGAGGTTGCTGGGTGACCAGGGAATAGGGGCCGACGGCGCGGGCATGGATTTTATCGGCGACCAAATGGCCCAGTTTCATCATGTAAATGTTGCCCACGACGATTTCCTGGTCGAAGGACTCGCCGGTGCGGCCATCGTAGAGATGGGTTTTGCCGTTCTCGGGCAGAGACGCCTGCTTGAGATATGCGCGGATTTCTTTTTCCTTTATGCCATCGAAAACGGGCGTCGCGAATTTCAAGCCCAGTAATTTGGCCGCCCAACCCAGATGGGTTTCGAGCACCTGGCCGACGTTCATGCGCGAAGGAACGCCGAGGGGATTAAGGACGATGTCCACCGGCGTGCCATCAGCCAGGAACGGCATGTCTTCCTCGGGCACAATTTTTGCCACAACGCCTTTGTTGCCGTGGCGGCCGGCCATTTTATCGCCCACCGACAATTTGCGCTTGGAGGCGATATAGACTTTGACGGACTTGATGACGCCGCTATCGACTTCTTCGCCGGCTTCGGCGCGTTCGATTTCCTCATCATGCTGCATTTGTAGATCGTCGAACTTCTTTTTGAAGGTGCCGATGATTTCGTTGATTTTGTTGCGAATTGGCGACGGATCGATTTCGATTCGATCATAAACTTGGGCCAGCTTGCGCAACAGCGTCTTGGTAATTTTGCGATTGGCCGGAATGATGATTTCACCCGTCTCGGAGTTGACGACGTCGAGCGGGATTTTTTCACCCAGCAGAATGTTGCTCAGGGCCTCGGTCAATTGTTCGCGAAGTTCATCGGTCTTGACGCGATGCTCCTCCTGAACTTCCTTGGCATGGCGTTTGGCTTCCGGAGCGACTTTTGCCGCGGCCTCGATTTCACGTTCTTTCTTGGACGAAACCTTCACGTCCATGACAATCCCGTAAGTGCCGGAGGGAACTTTAAGCGAGGTGTCCTTCACATCCGCCGCCTTCTCGCCGAAGATGGCGCGCAAAAGGCGTTCCTCGGGCGCCAGTTCGGTTTCGCTCTTGGGCGTGATTTTGCCAACCAGAATATCGCCGGGTTTGACCTCCGCGCCAACGCGAATGACACCGTCGGGGCCGAGATTCTTGAGCGCTTCATCGCCGAGGTTGGGAATGTCGCGCGTAATTTCCTCGGGGCCAAGCTTGGTGTCGCGGGCGCCGACCTCGAATTCATCAATGTGGATGGAAGTGAACACATCGTCCTTGACGATGCGCTCGCTGATGAGGATTGCGTCCTCGAAATTATAGCCGTTCCAAGGCATGAAAGCGCAGAGGACGTTGCGGCCCAGGGCAAGTTCTCCGCCCTGAGTGCAAGGGCCGTCGGCGATGACCTGCCCTTTTTTGATCACATCGCCTTTTGCCACCATGATTTTCTGATTGATGCATGTGGCGGCGTTGGAGCGCATAAACTTGCGAATGGGATACATCCACACGCCGTTGTCCGGGTCATGTTTGAGCTTCTTTTTGGATTCGGGCAGCTTGCCGTCCCCGGTTATGATGACCAGATTGCCCGTGACCGCCGCCACTTTGCCCGCTTCCTCCGCCATTAAAACGGCGCGAGAATCGCGCGCCACGCGTTCTTCCAAACCGGTGGCCACATAGGGGGCTTCATTGACAAGCAGCGGCACGGCTTGGCGTTGCATGTTCGATCCCATGAGGGCGCGGTTGGCGTCGTCATGCTCCAAAAATGGAATCAAGCTTGCGGCGACGGAAACCAACTGTTTGGGCGAGACGTCCATGTAATGAACCTTGTCCGGCTCCACATCAATGAAGTCGCCCTTGCAACGGCATGTGACGTGATCTGACAGGAAATTTCCCTTGTCATCGATCGGCGCATTGGCCTGGGCGATGATGAAATTTTCCTCGCGATCAGCGGTCAGGTAGTCCAAATGTGTGCTGACCCGGCCTTTCTCAACCCGCCGGTAAGGGGTTTCCAAAAAGCCAAAGTCATTGACCTGCGCAAAGGTGGCCAACGAGGCGATCAACCCAATGTTCGGCCCTTCCGGCGTTTCCACCGGGCAAATACGCCCGTAATGCGAGGGATGCACATCGCGCACCTCGAACCCGGCGCGATCGCGCGAGAGACCGCCAGGCCCAAGGGCGGACAAACGCCGCTTGTGGGTCAATTCGGCGAGCGGATTGATCTGATCCATGAATTGCGAAAGCTGGCTGCGGCCGAAGAAATCGCGAATGACGGCCGAGAGGGCTTTTGGATTGATGAGCTTTTGCGGCGACATGCTCTCCAGGCTTTGATCGAAAAGCGTCATGCGTTCTTTGACCAGACGCTCGGTGCGGGCCAGGCCAACGCGGCATTGGTTGGCGAGCAGTTCGCCCACGGTGCGAATCCGGCGGCTGCCCAAGTGATCGATGTCATCCAGCGAGCCTTCGCCTTTTTTGAGGCGCAGCAAATACTTTGTGGCGGCGACGAGGTCTTCCTTGGTGAGAATGCGTGAATCGCCTCCCTTGATGCCGAGCTTTTGGTTGATCTTGTAACGGCCGACGCGGCCCAGATCGTAGCGTTTGGGATCAAAGAAAAGGCGCTTGATCAACGCGCGCGCGTTGGCGGCTGTCGGGGGATCTCCGGGCCGCAGGCGGCGGTAGATGTCTTTGAGGGCTTCCTCTTCGTTCTTGGTGGGGTCCTTCTTGAGGCATTTGATCACGATTCCATCGTCAACGGTCGTATCGACGACCCGGATTTTGGCGATGCCAAGTTCGGCGATTTGTTTGACGACCGCCTTTGAGAGTGGTTCAAACGCGCGGGCCACGACGATGCTTTTGTCGGCATCGACGGCGTCCTCAATGAGGACTTTGTTCTGAATGTCCTCCAGCTTTTCGGCGTCTTTGATGGTCAGGGATTCAATCTCGTAAAAAAGCTTGAGAATGTCGGCATCGGTGCCGTAGCCCAGCGCGCGGAAGAAAGTAGTCGTCAAAAATTTGCGACGGCGCTTTTTGCGGTCCAGGTAAACATACAGCAGGTCGCTGGTGTCAAATTGCGCCTCATACCACGAACCGCGGTCAGGAATGATGCGGAAGGAATGGAGTGTCTTGCCATTGGGATGCTGCGTGGCCTCGAAAGCCAAGCCGGGAGAACGATGGAGCTGGCTGACTATGACGCGCTCGGCGCCGTTGATGACAAAGGTACCCTGCGGCGTCATCAAGGGCAGTTCGCCCATGAAGACCTTTTCTTCCTTGGCGCCCTTTTCCTCTTTGAGAACGAAAGTCACATGCAGCGGGGCGCCAAAAGTAATGCCTTCGCGCAGGCATTCCAGCCAGTCATGCTTGGGATCGCCGATCTCGTAGCTGCGGAAGTCCAGCACGCACTTGCCATCGTAGCTCTCGATGGGAAAGACCTCGCTAAGGACGGCCTCAAGGCCGACATTCTTGCGCTTGGAGGCCGATGTGCTGGTTTGCAGGAATTCCCGGTAGGAATTGGTCTGCAATTCGATTAAGTTTGGCGGGGCGATGACCTCTTTGATTTTTCCAAAGTGGACGCGTTCGGTGGTTCGTGATGGCATGGTAACCTCTGGTCAACGGCCGGCGATGGGCCAGCCTCTTATGTAACAAAAAACGACGGCGCAGCCAGCCTTCCCATTCAACCGGGCGGCTGGCCGACTCCGTTTCCTTCCCCTAAAAATGCAAGATTTCGTATGGAAATCGCGCGTACAACAGTAGTTCGAGTTGGACAGCAGCAGAAACACTGCCGTCCAACACAATAATCTATTTCTATTTAATCTCAACTTTTGCGCCCGCTTCTTCGAGCTTCTTTTTGGCCGCGTCAGAATCGGCTTTGTTGGCCCCTTCCAGCACGGGCTTGGGAGCGCCTTCCACCAAGGCTTTGGCTTCCGCCAGGCCCAAACCGGCCTTGATTTCGCGCACCGCCTTAATGGCGGCGATCTTCTTGTCCGCCGGCGCCGAAACCAGGATGACGTCAAAGGTCGTTTTGACCTCCGCGGCCGGGGCGGCTGCGGCGCCCGCGCCCGCGCCTGGGGCCGCGGCCATCATCGGAGCGGCGGCGGTGACTCCCCACGCCGCTTCCAGTTGTTTAACCAAGTCGGCCGCTTCGATAACCGTCAGTTTGCCCAGTTGTTCCACAATTGATGCTAAGTCAGCCATATTTGCGTTTTTCCTTTCAGTCTCGTCGCCATCCGCAGCCGCGGATACATTGTGCTCGCGAGCCCGCAAGCCGACGATTTACTTTGTTTTCGTTGTTTGCTCACCTCCGTTGGATCGAACGAAGATGAAATTGTTAACACCCGCGTGAAAATTAGTTTTATGTTTCAATTACGCGCCTTTTTCGGCGCGCGCCTGAATTACCCGCGCCAGTTGAATGCCAGGCGTGTTCAGCAGGACGGCCAGTTTGGTGGCCGGTCCCATGATCGTTGCCAAAATGCGGGCGCGCAAGACCTCGATGGATGGCAAGTCGGCCAGCGCCATGATGTCGGCGCTCTCCAAACGCTGGTTTTTGAGATAGCCAAACTTGATCTTGGGCTTGTCGAACTCCGTGCCAAATTTTTTGACGATTTTGGCCGCCGAGGAAACATCGCGCTGGCCGGTGACAACGGCCAACTGGCCGGTCAGGGTCGCGCCCAAATCAGCCAGCCCCGCGTCCTTGACGGCGATGCGAAAGAGCGTGTTTTTTATGACGTGCATTTCCGCGCCCGCATTGACCAGGCGCTTTCTCAGTTCGGTAATCGGGCCCACCTTCAGCCCGCGATAATCAACGACAATAAAAAATGGCGAAGCGTTGAGCCGCGTTAAATACTCGGCGGTAATATATTGCTTTTCGGCGCGCATGGTATTGTGTCCTTCGGATTAGGCTGCTTGCAGGTACTCCCGGATGTCCACGGACACCGGCGGGCTCATCGTGGCCGAGATGGTGCAACTTTGGATGAAAGTTCCCTTGGCGCTCGATGGGCGGGATTTTGCCACTGCCTCAAGCACGGCGCGGGCGTTGTCCAAAATCTGGTCAATCGGGAAGGATGCCTTGCCGATGGGAACGTGGACATTGCCGCCTTTATCGACTTTGAACTCGACACGCCCTGCCTTGACTTCCCGCACGGCTTTTGCCGTGTCATCGGTGACCGTGCCCGTCTTGGGATTGGGCATCAGGCCGCGCGGACCAAGGACTTTGCCCAATTTGCGCACTTCGGACATGGCTTCGGGAGTGGCGATGGCGACATCAAAATCAGCCCACCCTTCGGTGCATTTCTTGATCAAATCATCGAAGCCGATAAATTCGGCGCCCGCCGCTTTTGCGGCGTCTGCCGCGCCGCCGGGACGGGCAAAGACCAGGACGCGCACGACGTTTCCGCTGCCGTGGGGCAAGGGAACGGTGCCGCGCACCATCTGATCGGATTGCCTTGGGTCCACGCCAAGTTTGAAAGCCATGTCTATGGTTTCATTGAACTTGGCCTTTGGAAATTTAGCCAGCACATCGACGGCTGACTTGAGCGGATAGGCTTTTTTGCCATCCACCAGTTTGAGAGCATTTTTGTATCGTTTGCTTGCTTGGCGCATTTTTTGTGGGCGGTAAAGCGAGGTCCGCCTGGACGGAACCTCTCCCGCCGTTGATTATTCCTGGACTTCGATGCCCATGCTGCGGGCAGTTCCGGCGACGATGCGAAACCCGGCCTCCTCACTGCCGGAATTCAAGTCTTTCATTTTGAGTTTGACAATTTCCATCACCTGTTTGCGGCTGACCTTGCCGACTTTGTCTTTGTTGGGCGTTTTGGAGCCTGACGCGATGCCCGCGGCTTTTTTCAGCAAAATGGACGCCGGCGGCGACTTGGTGATAAAAGTAAAGGATTTGTCCTGATAAACGGTGATGACGACTGGAATGACCATTCCGGCCTGCTCCTTGGTGGCGGCATTGAACTCCTTGCAAAAGCCCATGATGTTCACGCCTTGCTGTCCCAAAGCCGGCCCCACCGGCGGGGCTGGATTGGCCTGCCCGGCTGGGATTTGCAACTTGATCTGTCCGACGACTTTCTTTGCCATAAAATTGTTTGTTTCCGCGCCGCAATTGGCACACTGGAACGGTTAGACCAGATTTGGCCCAAACCGTTGAACGGCGGCCTACGCTTTCTCGACCTGCCAGTATTCCAGTTCCACGGGCGTGTTGCGCCCAAAGATATTGACGGTGACTTTAAGCTTGCCGCGCTCCGGCTCCACTTCTTCAATCATCCCGCTGAAATTCAAGAACGGGCCGTCGTTGATCTTCACCGTTTCGCCCTTCTCGAAATTGACTTTCGGTTTCTCGGTTTCCTCCGATTCCGAGATTTGCGTCTTGATGGTGGCCATTTCATCCGGACTAACCGGAAGGGGCCGCTCGCCGCCCACAATGCCTATTTTTCCGGGAGTGTCCTGGATAAAATACCACGGCCGCTCCAGAATCCGGTTGTTTTCATCGAGCAGCACCATATCGATGTAAACATATCCCGGATGCAATTTGCGGCTGGTGACGGTCTTTTTTCCGCCACGCACATCGACCACCTTCTCGACCGGCACGAGCACTTCTTTGATGTACTCGCCCATCTCTTCGGCTTTGAGGCGCTTTTCGATGCTCTCTTTGACCTTTTGCTCCTGGCCCGAGAGAGTATGTATGACAAACCACTGGCTTTTAGGCATCGCAAGTCCTCACACAATAATTCGGATGATGTTGGCGATGATAAAATCAACCAACACCGTGAACCCGCCCAAAAGGGCGACGGCCACAACCACCACGACGGTTGACCCCATCAGTTCATCCCAAGTCGGCCACGTACACTTCTTCAATTCTTCCACCGTCTCGTTCCAAAAGCCCGACAGGCGCAAAAACGCGCCCTGGCGCCAAAGGACGATAAAAATCGTCATCGCGACGGCGATGCCGATAATCATTGGCAAATAATCTTTCATGCTTCTTCCTGCCTTCTTGGCGGAGGGGGAGGGATTCGAACCCCCGGTGCGGTTTCCCGCACAACGGTTTTCAAGACCGTCGCAATAGACCACTCTGCCACCCCTCCGAACCGGTTGGCAATCGCCCGGACGTCAAATCCCCGACGGATTCCACGCTGTTTCGGTGGCAGGGCGGGAGGGACTCGAACCCCCAACCGACGGTTTTGGAGACCGCTACTCTACCAATTGAGCTACCGCCCTGTCCGCTCGAGTGGTCCTTCCCTCTGCGCCATCAACGGGAGCGATCTGGACAGCTCCTGTTTGTTTGCAAATTACGTTGTAATGTCCGACACGCGGCCCGCGCCGATGGTGCGTCCGCCTTCGCGAATGGCAAAGCGCTGGCCTTTTTCCATCGCAACAGGGGCGATCAACTCCACCTCCACTCCGATGTTATCTCCGGGCATTACCATTTCCACGCCTTGCGGCAGCCGGACGGTGCCGGTCACATCGGTCGTCCGGAAATAAAACTGGGGACGATAGTTCGTGAAAAAGGGCGTGTGCCGGCCGCCTTCATCTTTTGAAAGCACATACACCTCGGCTTTGAACTTCGTATGCGGCGTGATCGTGCCGGGCTTGGCCAGCACCATCCCGCGTTCCACTTCGTCCTTCTTGGTGCCGCGAAGCAACACGCCCACGTTGTCCCCGGCGCTGGCCTTGTCCAGCAGCTTGCGGAACATTTCGATGTCGGTCGCGACGGTTTTGCGCGTGTCTTTTAGTCCGACAATTTCAACGTCGGACATTTTGTTCAGCTCGCCGCGTTCGACACGGCCCGTCACCACAGTGCCACGGCCTTCAATGTTGAAAACGTCCTCGATGCACATCAGGAATGGCTTGTCTATTTCGCGCGGCGGCAGCGGGATAAAGCTGTCCACGGCGGCCAGAAGTTCGGCAATCGCCTTTTCCCCTTCCGGCGTGCCCGCCAGAGCGGCTGTGGCGCTGCCGCGGATGATCGGGGTTTTGTCGCCTGGGAATTGGTATTTGTTGAGCAGATCCCGAATTTCCATGTCCACCAAGTCCAGCAGTTCCGGGTCATCCACCAAATCGACCTTGTTGAGGAAAACGACAATGGCCGGCACACCGACCTGGCGGGCCAGCAAAATGTGCTCGCGCGTCTGGGGCATGGGGCCGTCGGCGGCGCTGACCACCAGGATGGCGCCGTCCATTTGCGCGGCGCCGGTAATCATGTTCTTGACGTAATCGGCGTGGCCGGGGCAATCCACATGCGCATAATGGCGGCTGTCCGTCTCATACTCGACATGCGAAACGGCAATCGTGACGGTCTTGGTGGCGTCCCGGACGGTGCCGCCCTTGGTGATGTCGGCATAGCTGATCTTCTTGGCCATGTTCTTCTTGCTTTGAACTTCGACAATCGCGGCAGTCAAGGTGGATTTGCCATGGTCAACGTGCCCGATGGTGCCGACATTAACGTGCGGTTTGGTTCTTTGAAAGGCTTCTTTTGCCATTGCGATCTCCTGATTTTGTGATGTTTATTTCAACTGCAATCAACTGCAATTCATGGTTATATGGAGCCCATGATCAGGATCGAACTGATGACCTCGTCCTTACCAAGGACGTGCTCTGCCAACTGAGCTACATGGGCACAACCCAATAAAATCATCCTGACCTTGTGCAAAAACGACAAAACACCATTAACCCCTCGCTTCCTTCGTTTTCGAAGGAGCCTTGGGGCCAATGATTTTTTGTTATTCCACGCCCGTAACCATCGCTAAATTAAAAGGCGTCCTTTGAGATGTCAACGGGTTTTTCAATTTTTTTTTCTACAAACTTCTACAAGCAAAGGTCCGACCTCTAATGGTGGAACCGGCGTCTCGCCAAAATCTCGTGCGCGGACGCAGGTGCGTAACCTAAAAAGAGGCGCCGACAGTCACCATCGGCTTGGAATAGTGTAATTTCCAATTGGAAAGGATATCACGCGGCAAACAACTCCCCAATGTTCAACTGAAACCTCGGCAGTATGGCCTCCCGAAGCGTCTCCCGGTTTGCGAAGATGCCTCGCAACGCAAGTCCGTAGGGCGTCCCCTCGTATATCTCCACATTGTCGTAACGCGGATCGATCATCCAGAGCCGGGGGACATTGATTTCCTCGTATATGGCCTTTTTGAGGACCGTGTCGGTGCGGTGGTCTTCCGAGCTGATAATCTCCGCGGCCAGGTAGAGCTTCCCTGTCGGCAAAGCGATCAACGCCAAATCCGGGCGCACCATCGTTCCGGCCGACAGTTGAACAATTGAGCGGGGTTCCAGAATTGAAGCGGTCGAATTGCCCGCCAGCGCCGAACCGATGGATGCATGCAGCAGCGCACAAATCCTTTCGTGGCGCGCCCCGGGCGACGGGCGCAGCAGCGTCTCGCCGTTAATGATTTCTTCGTACTGACTCATCCAATGAGTTCGCAGGCTCGATGGCTCCCGCCATAAAAGACAAGCCATAAACCAAAAACACAATCACGCCAGCAGGGCATCAATCGGCTGGCCTTTGCCGTCCTTGGTCACGTAAAAAGGACGCCCTTCGGTGACGTAGCCGTGATCGGGCGGGATTCCCAAAGCTTTGTAAATGGTGGCATGGGCGTCCGGCAGATTCACGGGCTTCTCGATTGGAACCATCGGATGGTGCGCGGCCGTGCGGCCATGCGCATAGCCGCCTTTGAAACCGCCGCCGAAGAAGAGCATTTGATTGCCGCTGCTAAAATGCCCGTGAAAGCCATACATTTTCTCGCTTTCGATGATGAGCTTTTCGCCAGTGTGTTCCTCGGCGGCGCCTTCCGGCTCGGTCCCGGCGGACGGCGCGCTGGCGATGGTGCGGCCAAATTCAGTCGTGATGCAGACCAGTGTGCGCTCCAGCATGCCGCGCTCGTGCAAATCGCGAATGAGCTGGGCAATGGGACCGTCAACCTGCTTTTTCATTTCGGTCATGCGGCGCCGTCCGTTCTCGTGCATGTCAAAACCTTTGAACGGGCCATATTGATACTCCACCTGGACGTATCGCGCCCCGGCTTCCACGAGCCGCCGCGCCAGCAGGCAACCGTGCCCGAAACGGTTGCCGTAATAGTAACTGCTGTCCAATTCCTCCTCGGCGGTGATCTTTGGCTCGTAGGCTTTGATGATCTCGGGTTTCTCGTCATGGAGAAAGTCGAACGCCTTTTTAACGGGCGAATCCATCATCGCGCGCGCTTGTCCCATTACTTGCAAATAATCCTGCACCTTTCCGGACGCTTGCAATTGCTTTTGGGAAAGGCCGGTGATGGCTTTCAAATAATCCTGGCGCCGATCCAGCCGGTCCATGTTCATGCCGGCGACGGCATTCAAAGTCGAAAGCCCCTTGGACGGCTCGGGAATCATGAACGGCGCGTAGTTGACGCCGTAAAAGCCCGGCCCCAGATATTCGCTGATAAAAAGTTTCTCCTCGTCGCTCGTGTCAATATCGCGCCCAATATATATGTAGGGCGGAACCTGCGGGTTGCGGCGCCCCAGTGTGCGGGCGACGGCCGCGCCGATGCTCGGAGCTTTGACGCCCACCGGAAAGAGGTACCCGGTCATCATGTAGTATTGGGCTTTCAGATGAATGGCCCCGAATTTGGTTTCATAGGTCAAACTGCGCAAAATGGACCCGTGATGCATCACCGAGGCGATGTTCTCCAACCCTTCGCCCAGAAAAATGCCATCGGCGGAGGTCGGAATGGATTTGCAGGTGCCCAGCAACTCGCTGCCCTTCATGCCTTGCTCGTAGGGTGTGAATTGCTTGGGATCCCACAAATCAGTTTGGGCCATTCCACCGGGCAGCCAGATCATGATCATCGCGTCGGCTTTTGCGGCCGGCTTTTGTTTTGACAAGGTTTGCGCCGAGTCTTGCGCCTGGAGCGAGCGCGCATAGCCGGCCAATCCAAGGCCCGCGGCCCCGGGCCCGCCCGTTTTGATGAAGTTGCGACGATTGATTTTCATAAAGCTATCTGATGAACTGGAATTCCGGGCACACGACCAGCGCCCACAACATGTCGCCCAACGGCGCCGTTGCCGACGGGCTGGGCGGCCCGATTACAACCGGCTCCGCCGGCCCGCTGGAGTTTCTCAAGTACGACAGCGCCAGCTCCAATTCCGGCTTGGCCGGCGCGCGGTTTAGCAACGCCCAGTAAAGTTCGTTGACGACTTTCCTTCGGTCCGGCTCGGTGGCCAACTGGCCGAGAATCTCTCCGTCGTAAACAAATTTGTATAACTCCCCGCCGTTGAGCAGTTCCAGCGACTGCACCACGGCAACGTCGTCGGCGCGGCCGGTGCTGATTTCGTTGCGCGCCGCCGGGCGGCCAAGCGCGCGCGTCAGCGCGGTGGATGCCACCTGGCGAAAGAGGCGCCTGCCGTCCCAGTCTTTGGCCGTGGCTTCGTTAATGCTGTAAATAAATTGTTCCGCCGTCAGGCGGCGCAGGGAGGGCGACCGCGCGTAACGCGGCTCGCCGGGCTTTTGGACGTTGAAATGGTCCTCCAACGCCGGATCGTAGCGAAGTTGGTAAGTCCGGCTGGTCAGAATCAGCCGGATGGTGTGTTTGAGATCGTAATCGTGCCGCATGAAATCGTCGGCCAGCCAGTCGAGCAACGCGGGGTCGCTGGCCGGGCGGTCAAGACGAAAATCGTCCGCCGGCTCGAACAAACCCAGGCCCAGGTAACGCTTCCACAAACGATTGACGATTGTCCTGGCAAAGCGCGGATTGGCCGGATCGATCAGCAGCATGGTCAAGTAATGCAGACGGTCGTCCGTGTCTTTCGGGACAGTCTTGGGCATGCCCGGCAGCTCGAACGGAAACGCCGCCGCAATGAATTGGCCGCTCTTCTTCTCGCACCGGATCAGTTCGAGGTTGTTGCTGGCAAACAGCCCGGCAAAAGCCAGGAAACGCGCTTGCGGCCATTCCTTGTTTAGAAAATGGCTGTGGCAGCTGGCGCATTTCATCCCCGTGCCCAGGAAGACTTGCGCGGTGTTGGCCGCCGTTTGCAACGTCACCTGATGAGTGTCGTTGCGGATGAAACCGATCTGAATTTTTTTGCCATTGGCATCCTGCGTGGTCGATTTCTTGTGGTCCGGCGACGTCGGGTCCAGCAGTTGGGCCACCATCAAATCGTAAGGCTTGTTTTCAAAAAAGCTGTCATATATAAAATCGGAATAATTGCCGTGCGTGGCCACGCCGCCGACGGATACCTGGCTGGCCAGCGCCTCCTCCCAAAACGGCGTCCAATTCTCGGCATATTCCTTCTTGCGGGCCATCAATTCATCCACCAGTTTTGCGCGTTTGTCAGGACTCGTATCCTCCACGAATTTCCGGCCGGCCTCCGCGGACGGAATGACGCCGATGACATCCAGGTAAACGCGCCGCACAAAAGCCGCGTCGTCGCATACCGGCGGCGGATTGGTCGCCTGCGGCAATTTTGCCCGCTGCCATTGCGCCGCGACAAATTGGTCAATCGCGTTGAACACCGGCCCGGAAACGGCCGGCGGCGCCGGCGCGGGCGGCAGCAAGCCAAGCCGCAGGCGCCGCCGGGCGTTTAACTGCCCGGCTCGATCTCCAAAGACGAACGCGCCCAGGATCTCCTGCGTGGCCGCCGGCGTCAGCGTCGAAGCGCCTGTGCCCGGCGCTTTGGGACTGGCGGCGCTGGCGGCAAGTTGGGCCGAATCATCCACCGCGCCCGCGGCGATCCAGCAACGAATCAAATGCAATTCCTCCTGGCTCAACGCCGGTTCGCCCTTGGGCATTTGCGGCCCCTCGGCAAGCCCGCGAATGTATTTGACCATGGGACTCTCGTCCGGCTTGCCGGGGAGAATGGCCGGGCCGGCTTTTTTGCCCCCCTTTTTCAGCGCGGCGACGGAAGTGACATCCAGGCCGCTCTTGCGATCCTCCGTCGAATGACACTCCACGCAATCGTTGATCAGGATCGGTTGAATGTCGCGAGCGTAGCTGACCTTGGCGGCCGCTTTGGGGTCAATCGCAGTGATTTTGATCTCGACCTTTTCCTTTGCCGTCGCCCCGTCCGCCAAACCGCCCCAAAGCAATGCCACCGTCAAGCCCAGGAGCAAAGCGGGGCCGCGCAAGGCGCGCCTCTGTCGCGCCGGGCGTCCCACGTTGCTCGCCTGGAAATTGATATGCCCTCGGGTCATCACAAATAGCCGGATACGGCTGGAATTCTGATCCTTGGATGTATTGGACGGTTCGCGATCATCGGTTCTTCAAGATAACTGACGCCCAAAGCCCGTTCAATACATTTCGGGGAGGGAAAGATTGGGAAAGATGCCTCTCCAATCGGGGTGCCCCGATCTGGGTTCACAAAAAACAGCGGTTTTGGGAAGCTGAGGTCAGTCGAAACAGCGCGAACGGCGGATTAAATTCAAGGAAGCTTGTCCTTAATATGTGCCGGCGGGCGACTGTCAAATGGATGTGCGAGGCAATCTGCTTCGAAAGGGCGTGGGGATATCGCGATTGAAACAGTGAAAGCTCGTACAATGAAAGTGACAAAGAAGCCAGCGAGAAGGAAGATTGTGGTGGCGCTCCTTGGTCTGTGCCTGGCGGTCTCGTCCTATACGGTTTCCACCGCCAAGGCTCTCTCCACGCGGGGGCAAGCGGCTCCAGCAGCGCAAGAATGGCACAGGCGGCGCACAGAGCCAATTATGGACGTTCTGGAACCCGTTCTGGCCGTTTTACTACGGCTACTACTATTATACCCCCTACTATTATTATACGTCCTTCTACTACCATCCATACTACCAGCCCTACTGCTATTCTTCCGATTATTAGGCTTTTAAAACGCCCCCTACTGAACGACAGCGCGGTAAAAGCGCCGGGTAGAGTTCGTCGCGGATGGGTCGATAAAGTCTCCGGTTGTGGCCTTCAGGACGATGTCTGTTATGGGAAACCAGGAGTCGAGATTGGTCGAGGCTTCGATACGGTATCGCGGGCCGGTGGCGCCGGTCAGGGTTATCCGCGCCGCTCCCTTGGCCAGCAACAAAATGGGACCCAGCTTCGGAGGCGTTGGCGCGGTGAGGGGCGCCGACTCCAGAATCGTGCCGGCTTCACCCACCGTCACAAAGCTGCCGTTGGCGTAGGCGATGCCGCTAAGGAAATGAGACGTTCCTGATGGATGGCTCGTCCAATTGATGCCGTCGAGCGAAGACACAATCGCGCCCGAGAAACCGACCCCTACAAACTCGCTGCTTCCAAAAGCGATGCCATAAAGGTCGTTGGTTATGAGCGAAGCGCGGTCGGTCCAACTCTGGCCGTCGGTCGAAGTCAGAATCACTCCCCCTCAACCCACCTCCACAAACTGACCGCCCGAACTGGTGACGCCGTAAAGAACGTTGGTTCCTGAGGCGCGCTGAGTCCAATTGATGGCATCGGGAGAACTCAGAATCGTGCCATTGGTACCCGCGGCCACGAACAGATTGTTTCCAAAGGCGATGCTCCAGAGCGTGGCGCCGGTTCCCACGATGCGGTGGGTCCAACTGGTCCCGGAGGTCGAGGTCACAACCGTGCCCGATCCACCCACCGCCGCGAATTGGTTTTGCGCATAGGCAACGGCAAGGATGTCGTTAGTGGTTCCCGAAGGACGAACGGTCCAATGGTCGCCGTCGGGCGAGGTCACAATCGTGCCCCTGCTCCCCACGGCCACCACCTGGTTGGCGCCGTTTGCGATGCCCCAAAGCTTATTGGTCGTCTCGGAAGGGTGATTGGTCCACTCGACGTTCTGAGGCGAGCTCAGAATAAGCCCGAAATTGCCCGCCGCCAGAACCTGGTTGGTCGTAACGGTGATTCCCAAAAGATTGCTGTTGATCCCCCGCACATGCCTGGTCCACTGCGCGCCGTCGGTCGAAGACACAATCGCGCCCGAATTGCCGACAGCCACGACCTCGTTGCTGGAACCCGCGGCGGCATAGAGAGTATCGCCAGCTTTCGTGATCTGGCCGTTCCAAGTGCTTCCGTTGGGCGAAGTCAAAATCGTGCCCGCCCCTCCGACTGCCACAAATTGGTTTGCCCGGTAGGCGACGCCCCAAAGGTGGCGGGACGTTTTTGACGCGCTGTCAACCCAAGTGCTGCCATCGGACGAGATTATGATCCTGCCCGCGCCCCCCACTGCCACAAAGTGGTTGTTCCCGTAGGCAACGCCATAGAGCTAATTGGTGGTGCCCGACGTTCGGCCGGTCCAAGTGCTTCCGTCGGACGAGGTCAAAACCGCGCCACCATCGCCCACCGCCACAAACTGACCGTTGCCATAGGCGACCCCCGCAAGAAAAGCCGTCGTTCCCGAGTTGGGAGCGGTCCAATTGACGCCGTCGGAGGAAGCCACAATCTTCCCGGACCCGCCCACCGCCGCGAATCGATTGTTGCCGTAAGTGACACCTATAAGGAAGTTGGTGGTTCCAGAGTTTTGGGAAGTCCACAATATGCCGTCGGCGGAGGTCAGGATGGCGCCGCCATTGCCGACGGCCACGAACTGGTTGTTTCCAGAGGTGACGCCGTAAAGGTTATTGTATGTTCCGGAATATCGGTTCAACCAATTCGTTCCGCCAAGCGAACCGATAATCGTGCCCCACTCGCCCACCGCCACAAACTTTTGTCCGCTGTACGTGACCGCAAAAAGGGAATTGCCCGTCGGCAAAGGATTGCGGTAGGACCAGGTATCCAGCGGGTCCGCCGGAACCGATCGGGGCGAAACCAGAACGCAGAGAAGCGCACAAATGCAAAAGAGCCTCATAGATTGAGAACGGCTAGATTGAGAATGGTTATTATGGCCGGCGCCGGCGCCGTCGGACTTTCGCCACACGCAAACTATTCGGGAAACGAACATCTCGAATTTTAAAATAAACTCTTAGAAATGTCCATACCCGAATGCGCGAGATCATTTCGGGAACAGGGGACTTTTAACGCAAAGGCCCAAAACCCCAAAGACGCAACGAGTTCTCACTATTGTTCCAATTTTGCCGCGATGCGCCCCGGCTTTTCGTGCTGGCAGAGAACCGGCGCTTGCGGTATAAAGCGCGGACATGAGCCGTTTGTGGTTTGGCGCCAACGCCCGGGACGAAAAACCCCAATTCGGCGCCCATGAACGGCTTCTGGCGATGGCTTTGGTCCTGGCCACCGTGCTGGCTTACCATCCAGCTTGGCGCGCCGGATTCATCTGGGATGACGATGTTTATGTGACGCGCAACCCGTTGCTCACCGCGCCCGATGGGTTGCGGCGGATTTGGTTTACATTCGATTCTCCTTCCCAGTATTTCCCGCTGACTTACACGACGTTTTACTTGGAGCGTCTCTTCTGGGGCCTTAATCCCGCCGGTTATCACTGCGTCAATATCCTCCTTCATGCCGCAAATGCGTTGCTCGTCTGGCGGCTGCTGGCGCGGTTGCGGGCGCCGGGCGCGTGGCTGGCGGCGGCACTGTTTGCGCTGCACCCAGTCCAGGTGGAATCGGTCGCTTGGATTGCCGAGCGCAAGAACGTGCTGATGGGTTTTTTCTTTCTGCTCGCCCTGCTGGCGTGGACGCGATTCCTCGATGAACCTCCCAAACGCCAGGGGCGATTTTACGCCCTGACGCTGGTTTTTTACGCGCTGGCGCTTTCGGCAAAAACAACGGCCTGCGCGCTCCCCGCGGCGCTGCTGCTGGTTTTGTGGCTCCGAAAAATGCCCATTGGCTGGGCGCGCCTGGCTCAGGTGGCGCCGTTTGGGGCGCTGGGCCTCGGCATGGGGTTGGTGACGGTCTGGTGGGAGCGCCACCATCAAGGCGCGCAAGGCGCGGACTTTTCAATGGGCCTTGCGGAGCGTTCGCTGGTTGCAAGCCGCGCGCTCTGGTTTTACGCGGGCAAACTGCTCTGGCCGGCTAATCTGACTTTCAGTTATCCGCGCTGGACGATCTCGCCCTCCGATCCCGCGGCTTATGGTTGGTTGCCGGCGACGGCGGCGTTGGCGGTCGTGATTTGGGGAACGCGGCGATGGCTGGGGCGCGGCGTGGAAGTGGCGGCGCTATTTTTTGCCGTGACGTTGAGTCCGGTCTTGGGATTCATCATGTTGTACACTTTTCGCTACTCCTTTGTGGCGGATCATTACCAATATCTGGCGTGCCTCGGTCCGCTGGCCCTGGCGGCGGCGGCGATTGAAACCGGATTGACCCGCGTGGCCGCGCGCAGGCCGTCCTTGAACGTGAAACCAATGTGCTACGCGGTGTTGCTGGCGACACTCGGCGCGTTGACGTGGCATCAATGCAAAGAGTATGCCGGCATTGAAACGCTCTGGCGCGCGACCTTGGCAAAAAACCCCGCCTCCTGGATGGCCCTGGATAATCTCGGCAACGCCTTGCGCGAGCGCGGAGCGGTGGCGGAAGCCATAACGCAATACCGGCAAGCCTTGGACATCCACCCGGATTTTCCGGAAGCCCGCATCGACCTCGGCAATGCGCTGAGCGACCAGGGAAAAGTCGCCGAAGCCATAACGCAGTATCGCAAGGCCCTCCAAATGCAGCCCAATTCCGCCAAAGCGCATTACAATCTGGGCAATGCGCTGATCAAACAGGGAAAGCTGGCGGAAGCCACCGCGCAATACCGGGAAGCCTTGTCCCTCCAGCCGCGCTTTCTCGACGCCCTGGATAACCTTGGCCTGGCTCTCTTGCAAAGTGGGCAAACCAGGGAAGCCATTGATTCCTGGGAAACCGCTCTGGCCCTCGACCCAAACCTGCCGCAAGTCAAGAACAGAGTTGCGTGGTTGCTGGCCACCGCATCGGACGCAACGTTGCGCAACGGAGCCAGGGCCGTGGCGCTGGCCGGGCAGGCCAATCAATTAACCGGAGGCGCCGACCCAATAATCCTGCGCACACTTGCGGCGGCCTATGCCGAGGCCGGACGTTACGACGAGGCGGCCGCAACGGCCCGAAAGGCGCTCAATCAAAACGACGCGCAAAAGAATGAGAATCTCGATGCGTCTCTGCGACAGGACATTAAACTTTTCGAGGCGCGCCTTCCGATCCGTGAGTCAAAATAGCGCGAGCCCGCCAATCCCAATCTGCCTGGAAACGTATCTACCCCGGTCTCTCACTTTTTCGCCAGAGCTTTTGGCGGCGTGACCCGCTCCACCCATCCGCTGATCGCCGGATGAACGCACGACGCTCCGAGTACCGGGGTGGAACCGACATCCCGCCAAAATCCCGCGCCCGGTTGGAGGGTGCGATTCAAAGCGCGCTCCCGTCGAGCTGCTCGTGTTCAAAAATTCAGGCGCGCCCCGAGTAACTTTTGCAACTTTTTTTTGCTTGCGCATCCGTGCCGCAGGCTGCTAAAGTGGCGGCATGTCACCATTGCAACTGCGCTCGCGTCCCTGCGGCATGGATCGCAAGACCCGATTTTGGCAAGCACTTCGGACGGTCGGATTGCCTGCCCGCACCCAAAACTACCTGCTTAGGGGGCTGCAATAATCAATTGTGACCTGTTATATTCCTAACCGACTCTGTGAACCAAATTAACCAGAAGACAACTCCTATGCGTAACCACTCCAAAACCGGCTTCACTCTTATTGAGTTGCTGGTTGTTATCGCCATTATCGCCATTTTAGCCGCAATGCTGTTGCCCGCGCTATCCTCAGCCAAGGATAATGCGATGAAGACAACGTGCATTTCAAATCAGAAGGAACTGGGGCTGACGCAACACCTGTATTGCGATGATAACCTTGATCAGATGGCGGTTCCCAATTGGGATGGTGGCGCGCAAGGAGACAAGATGGGGTGGCTGTACCAGCCCAACGCCGCCGCGGGCGGCGGGAATGGCACGGGCATTCCCGATCCATTTCTCAACGTGTTTAAGAACGCCGCCGCGAACATTATTTATAATGGCATGTACTTCAAGTACATGAACGCCGCCGGCGCGTTTCTCTGTCCAAAAGACATCATCACCAGCCCGGATTACCTCCGGGGCGCCGCGGGCAATAGCGCGGGCGGGCGAAACAACATGCTCAGCACCTACGTGATGAACGGCGCAGTTTGCGATTACGGCAACCCGAACAACTTTACAACGCCGAAGATCAGTTCCATTTGGAGTCCTTTATGTTATGTCATGTGGGAACCTGACGAATACCTGACCGCCAGCGGCGGATTTAACAGCCTTGGAAACGCTTTCGAGTGGAACGACGGCTCAAACTTCCCTAGCGCGCCGCCCAGTGGCGTCGAGGGTGTGGGGCGCTTGCACAACAAGTCGGGTGGCATAATTCTCGCCTTGGACGGGCATGTGCAATTTATCACGGAAAAAACATTTGCGGCCGACTCCAACACCCCTCCGGGCAAAGGACCAGGCCCTGGCGGCAGGACGCTTTTGTGGTGGGCCGTCACCGGCGGCAGCGTCACCGGCCACTGATTGTTGTTATGGGCATTCTGGAGCCTGGGGTGATTACGGGGACGTTCTGCGCCCAAATCATCGCCATGAGCCGGATATTTCACACGACTACGCGTGCTTTCTCATTAACACCGTGCTTTAGCGCGGTGATTGAATGTGCGCCGTTGTCAAGAGCCGTTTTAACGGTTTCACCGTCTGCGGAAAACCGTTGAAACGTAACTATTCAGCACTGATGCCAGGAGCGCCCGGCTGGAAGCCGGGTTAACCGGCAAGGCAAGATGCCTGCCCCACACCCGGCCGGCGACGGTGCCGAATAGTTACGTTGAAACAGTTGAACCGGCCCCACGCCTCTGGCCCCCGGCTAACGTGTTTCGTGACATTAAAGCTGGGTCTGGAGTTTGGACGTTTTACGCCGGATTTACTGCCAAGACGGTGGGATAGACGACACTTCTTCACGGTTCTTTGGTTC
>VFSW01004764.1_pt1 | contig 20179 bp, 20 predicted proteins | sample 5358111 | NCBI WGS metagenome assembly VFSW01 (sample SAMN11554181, study PRJNA540505) | mine drainage metagenome | isolation source: sediment from site ElyBrook_90M | place: USA: Ely Copper Mine, Vershire, VT | collected 2017 | reverse complement strand
GGTCGAGCGCGCGGCACTCTGGTTCTTGGCAGTTCTGGTCTGACTCGTTGTGCCGGTACACGCAGACCCAATTGCCGGTACCTAGCTGGACGAGGTCATCGTCACGGCTACGCGCCGTGAGAAGATTGAGGACATTCCGATGTCGATCATGGTTTGGACGGCCGACAATTTCGCCCGAATTGGCGCAAACATCCTTCGCGACATAGCATTGCGTACTTTTGGGATCATCTCATGCTCGGCAACTGGAGTGATGCGAAGATCTCTCCCGACAATCAGCCGGACTGCCGCGTTCGTGGCTATGGTCTTGTCAACACGCGCAGACTTCGCCGATAGCGGCAGCCGCCGGAGCATCGCAATTTGGGGCAAGAATCTGGGCGACAAGACTTACGCTGCGCGACTGCTTAACTTATCGGGTACTTTTGTCGGCGAATAATTCATCGCGATCAACGACGCGCGCCCACATGGTGCCACGTCTGTCATTTTCCACCGGGCACCAGCACGTGGAATGGGATTGAACACAGAATGTTCTCCCATATGACACAGAACTGGCGGGGTCGACCGCTAGTGAGCCATGAAGTGATTATCAAATTGATTGGTAACGCGAGAACACAAGAAGGCTTGACAATGCGCGTTGAGTTCGATCGCGGGAGTTATCCGACCGGCATTAAAATCAGGGACGCGACGCTCGCCGCACTAAATAGCGAACACGGTGCCTTTTACTGTGATTGGAACTACGTTCTCTCACCCAAGCAAAAGAAAAAAAAATATTGGCAATGTTATTTTGACGCGAGTCCTTACCGTATCAAGTATTTAGGGAACGTCTGAAGAAATGGCTATGAGAACTGCGATGGCAACGGGATTTCGATTGAGGTCGGCGCAAGCGCGCGTTTCCTCGGGAATTTTCACCGTTGCCTCCTCAAAGACACGAGTTCGGTTGATTTCACCGACACGTACCCTATACATTGAGCAGTCTCCGTCTCATCAAGAACAAATTTGCGAGCGCCGCGGTCGCCTCAAGCCGGTGCAGGTTCTTCGCCAAACCCCGGTAACTTACTTTCTGAAAGCCGAAGACCCGCTTGATGATCCCGAACACGTGCTCAACCTTGGCGCGTACGCTGTACTTGCGACGGTTGGTGGCCTTGGCCGTCTCGTCGATGCGGTTTCCCCACCGGTAGCGTTGGTTTGTAAAGTCCTTCGCATGCGGCGCACCAGCGCGGATCGCTGCCCGCTGCCCTTTGTAGGCTTGATCACCCCAGACGCGTCTTTCCTTCCCGTGCAGCAAATACTGCAACGCATGGCAATCGGCGACGTTGGCCGCCGAGGCCAACACCGTGTGCACGAGCTTCGTCCGGCTGTCGACTCCGATGTGCGCCTTCATGCCGAAAAACCATCGGTTTCCCTTCGCCGTCTGATGCATCTCCGGGTCGCGCTTGCCCTCTTTGTTCTTCGTCGAGTTGGGCGCACCGATGATGGTCGCATCGACAATCGTCCCGGTCGTGATCTTGATGCCGCTGCGCCTGACGTGCTCGTTCACACTCACCAGCAGCTTCTTTCCAAGTTTGTGCTTCTCCAGCAGATGGCGAAACTTGCATACCGTGGTCTCGTCCGGCGCACCTTCCATTCCCAGATCAATGCCGACGAAGTTACGCATGGACACCGAGTCGTACAACGCTTCCTCGACCGCCGGGTCCGACAGGTTGAACCACAGCTGCAGAAAATAGACCCGCAACATCCCCTCAAGCGGCAAAGGCGGTCGGGCTCCCGCCTCGCTAATCTTCGGATAAAACGGCTCAACCACCGCCGTCAGCTGCGTCCAGGGCACAATCACCTGCATATCGGCCAGAAACTGCGCGTGTCGCGTCGTCTTGCCGTAGCGCTCGAATCCCGTCAGTGTTTGCTGCTTCATCATCCCGTCCGTGCGCGTGTTGTTGTTGCCACATCAGACACTGCCGATAAATCAGAGTTTCCTTAGAGCCATGAGGATCGAACCATGTCTATTTGGTGGAATCAGTTCCTGAATAAGGTGGGGGCGGCGAAGGCGTTCATGGTCGTAGTGGCGGCGTGGCTTGCCGTCTTACCCGGCCCTGCGTCTATCGCTATGCCTACCGTCGCGGCACCACGCTCCGACCGATCCTATTACCTCCCGATGCGCGACGGCGTGCGGCTCGCTGTCAGTCTGTACTACCCCCATGGGGAAACGCCCTCCCGCGAGGCCCCGACACTGCTCGTTCAGACACGATACGGGCGCGCCAGCATGTTCGCCGACACGGCGGCAGGCTATCAGGCGATGAGGGATGCTGGGTTCGTGGTAGCCGTCATCGACACGCGAGGTTCAACCGCGTCGTTTGGGCCGCGCGACGTCGATATTGGCCCTAATGAGGTTCGGGACATGGACGAGGTTATCGCTCACCTTGCATCCCAGCCGTGGTCGAATGGCGAGGTGTTTGCGACCGGCGTCTCGTACATGGCCGATACCGCCGATATCGCAACCAGCCGTCCGGCGCCAGCCCTCAAAGGGGCGGTCATCCGCGAGGCCGATTTCGACGTTTATTTGGACCTCTTCTATCCTGGCGGTGTCGCGAACGACTATTTCATGCATGCGTGGGGTAGCTACACACTGGCGATGGATCTGGGCCGATCCGCCGACGGCAGGGTCGATTGCAGGGCGCGCGCGGCGGATTGTGCGAGACTATGGCCGACATTGCAGGCGGTCGATTCCGATCCGGATTACCGATTGCTGCGGGAGGCGTTGACCGGCCGCCGCCGCTGGGCGGTCGACACGTACGCTGCGGCGGAGTTCCGTGATGACACGGGTACGAACGGCTATTCACTACTGTCCTCGAGCCCTGCTTCGCACTTAGACGGCGTGAGGCGCCAGAACAAGCCCGTCCAATACTGGGGCAGCTGGATGGACGGCGGCACGGCCGAAGGAGCCTTGGCGCGCTACCGCTCGGCACCCCAAGTGCCAATGGAGCTTTGGATCACCGCCAACAACCACCCAGGGAACGTCGGGGCGGACCCGTTCTTCCCACGCGATCGCAGACCGCGTCCCACACTCGCGAGTCAACACGAGATCGTGCTCGGCTTCCTTGACCGCGTGCGCCACGATGTGCCGATTCGACGGAGGATTCACTATTACGTCCTCGGCACCGGTCAGTTTCACGAGACCAACGTATGGCCGCCAAGAGGCACCGCTGCAACGTGGTTCACGCTCGGTTCGGATCACAGGTTGGTGGCCGGCTCGACAATTCCAACGGTACGGGATCGTTATATCGTCGACTTCTCGGCCGGGAGCGGCAAAGCGACACGATGGACAACACAGTTCGATACCGACCCCGCGTATGGTGATCGGCGCGAGGAAGACAAGAAGCTCCTTACCTACGACAGTGCACCGTTCACGCACGGCGTTGAACTCGCCAGCACGCCGGTTGTGAGCTTGCACATCGCTGCCGAAACCCACGACCCCGCTGTGGTCGTATACCTGGAGGACGTTGCGCCCGATGGTCGGGTCACCTACCTGACCGAAGGCGAATTCCGCCTCGTGAATCGCCGGGCCGCGGTCATGGCGAATCTGCCATACGATCAGGGGCCCGCGGCCCACACATTCCGCCGGGCCGACGCGGAGGCCGTGACCCCCGGACGAATCATGTCCGTCGAGTTCCCGCTTTTCCCCGTGGCCGCGCGGATCAGCGCGAATCATCGGCTACGCCTAGCGATTGCCGGCGGCGACGCGGACACATTTCGGCGTTACTCGCAGGGGAAAGGGGATGTCTTTACGATCGAAAGCGCCCCGGGTGCCACCAGCGGTGTACGGCTCGACCTGCGGCCCTGGCGGTCACGCTAACGCCGCTCCTAGTGTAGTGCTTCATTCTGCTTGGAACTTAATCTTACTTTGTCACTACGTTACTAACCAGCGCGTAAATATTTACTCATAATCATGCTGCGTAGCGTGTCTCAGGAGCTTGGAAGAACCTACCGACACGGTCCCGGACGCTTCTGCAGGAAATGCGGGCGTCCGACGACCGCACGATGCAAGTCCTTCGGCCCGTCTGGCTTTGAGCGGCCGACGGCGCTGATCTTCACGTCATTCCAGACGAGTTCGTCCGGATTGAACTCCGGTGAGTACGGCGGCTGCGTTGATTCAGGGATATGAACGTGCGCCCCGCTCTCATCGTCGCCAGTGTCGGGGCAACACGGCGACGCTCGCGAACAGGAAAAGCGACGGGCCGACCGCGATCAAAACATGAAGTCCTTGTACTACTCGGGCGCTCTCGTGTGCGACGGCGCTCTTGTGCCCGACGAGCCAGAGGCCCAATCCCGCCACCGTTGGCCCGAGGGCGAGTCCGAGTTTCTCCGAGGCCGTCCAGACTCCGGTATAGAGTCCCTCATTGCCCGGCCTGTCGGCTGCATTTTCCGCGTTGGTAAGATGGGCGAGCAGCGCGTAGGGCACGAGTTGGATGCCGGCAAACGACAGGCCAAGACCGCCGTAGGTCAGGATCAGGCGCAGTGGTCCTTGGGTGGCGTGAATTCCGAGCAGACCGAAGCAAGACGTAGCGTACGCCATGGCCGCCACTGCGATCGCACTGGTACCATTCATACGACGTAGAACGCGAGACCACAGCGGCAGTGCGACGATCGTACCGAGCAGCATCGCCGCGAGGGCGGATCCCGCCGCGCTCTCGGGCCGACCGAGTACCTGCGTAACAAAGTACGGGGTCATCGAAGTCAGCAGACCCACACCTGTCAGTTGCAGCACGTAGGCCCCCGCTAAGCGCGTGAACGCGCGATGGCTCAGCACGTGGCGCAAGCCGCTTGAGAGGCACGGTTGCAGAGTATCCCCCGAGGCACGGGGCGAATCGTGATAGCCGACCGCTACAACTGTCGCGAGCATTCCGAGAGCGGATATGACGCCGACGACAAGAGACATTGTGAAATAGCCGCCGCGCCCACCGCCAGCCCAGGCAACGACGTGGGGTGCAGCTCCAGCACCAATCATTACGCCGAGCATGGCAAAGGTCATTCGCCAGGTGAGGAGGCGCTCGCGTTCCCGCGGATCGTCGCTGATTTCCGCCGGAATCGCTATGTACGGTACCGCAAACAGCGAATACGTCGACGCCATCATGAAGTAGGCACCGATGACATACGCAATCTTGACGACGAGCGTTGCTTCCGGGGCGTTGAACAGAACTACGAAGGAGAGCGACGTTCCGATCGCGCCAACGAGGAGGAACGGTCGACGACGGCCAAGCGGATTATGGGTGCGATCTGACCAGTTACCGACGACAGGGTCCCAGACCAAGCCCCAGATCTTCGGAAGAAATACAGCGCCCGAAGCCCATATCGAGGGAATCCCCAGAATCTCCGTGCAGTAGTAGAGCAATAGTACGGTTGGGACCGTTGTATAGATGCCGGTACCAATAGAACCGAGCGCATACCCGGTGACTACCGGCCGGCCGAGATGCTTCCCAGCGACTTTGGTCTCAGTTTCCATTAGGCGGTTCCGGGCGGCAACCATATCGTCAGCCAATTAGCGACGAGCGCGATCTGACGGCTTCCTTCAATTCTCCCCCACTCCCCGCACCCGAACTTAACAATCACGCACTCAGTCGCGTCCCGGCGCGTGTCGACGACCCTGAAGCGGCCGCGAAATCCTGCATCAACGGGTACCGGCGCGACCATACGCAGGGAATCGAAGCCATAATCCATGTAGTACCCCTCCGACGCCTGGTCTCGGCTGAGACCCGGCTGAAGCGTTGAGTGGATAAGGTGGGTCAGGAGTGAGCCCGTCAGGGATCCGAAGGCCATGGTTTGCCCAACCCGTCCGTGAGATCTGGCCCATGCGGGATCGTCATGCATCGGATCCGGATCGAGCGTTGCCGCGCCGAACTGATCGATCATTGCCTGAATGACAGTGACCCAGTCTGAATTTCCAAGGTCCGGGCCAGGCTTTAGGGCCGCAAAGAGCGGCGTGTCAGGCGCTTGCGTCATGTAGTGCTCTCAAAATACGCAGGTCACAACTAACCGTCAGAGCGGTGCGTTGGCCATTTATAATCATAAAATATGATACTGGCGTCATTATCATCTAGACTCCCATCGTGGGCAATATCTTCGGAGGGCGCGCTTCCTCACGGCAGTCATGATATCGACCGAGTTGCGTCCCGCGGCCATTGCGAGAAGGCATCCTCATCGCGTAATGTCCCGACTGCGGACGTCGAGGCCGCTCACCGTTCGGAGGCGAAGTAGGAGATGCAGAACAAGTCGAAATCCCGAGGTTCCCAATCTCGTGCGCGCGCCGGCGCCGCGGGGGCACGCCAGCAGTCCGACCCGGCGGTGCCCATGACGACGTCAGTGGAGGAACCGAGCAGCCCTACCGGCGACGGCGCGTCTATCGTTCCGTACGCAAGGCTGCTGCGAGAACGTCAGCGCGAACCAGGGAAGAAACGCAAGGGGGAGCGCACACGAGACAGCCTGAAGCTGGCTGCCGTCGAAGTGCTGAGCCGCGTTGGATATCACGATCTCCGCGTATCGGATATCTGCGACCGGGCTGGTGCGTCCCACGCAGCCTTCTATCTTTATTTTAGGCACAAGAAAGATATCACGCGCCAGATTTTGACGGAGTTCCTTGACGAGGTCTTCGTTCAAGCACGGTCGATCCATCGCCGCGATACCCCTTTTGAAGCCTTCTATCATACGAATCTCGCCTGGATTCGCGCGACTCGGGCAAATGCGGGTCTCGCGCGATGCATTCTACAATTGAACGATGACACACCGGACTTCAAGAAACTGAATGAACACAATGGCTACCAGCATTTTTTGCGCGTGGCCAGAACAATCGCAAAGCGCTTTCTGCGCGCAGAAGTTGACGAAAAGGTTCTCCTGCTGACCGTCTACGCTCTCGGCAGCATGATGGATGATCTAAGCCGGAGACTTCTCGTTAGCCGCGATCCACACCTTCGGAAACTTGTCGACTCAGTAACACCAACAGATGAATCCCTGGCAGAATTTCTCACAATGCTGTGGTACCGGGGTTTATTTGGCACGGACGCGCACGCGGCTAAACGTTCTGTCGGCCGCGAACTCGAAAAGATTGCCGCGGCCAGGAAGGCTGTCGCAGGGACCACGTTCGACGATCACGATAGAACGTTAACCCTCTCGTCGAAACCCTAACGGGAACTTGTAGTCCGCATACATGGACCCGCCCCATGTCCCCTACTGTTGCATCCCGACTTACGCGCTAACTCGAGCGTCAATGTCAGTAGACCCAATGGAAAAAGGTAGCATCAATATAACCTCGACCGACTACGCCTCCGCCAACCTCACCACAAGGATAAAGAGGTTTAAGGAGATGAATCGATACTCCGCACTTGAGGACATGGTGTTGTGCGTTCAGTTTTTGCGCGGCGCAGCCGGAAGGGCTAGCTTCATACTCCCGGCGCTTTATATGCAACTCGGATCACGATTGGACCTCTCTCCGGGTGCCCAACATTCGGAGATCGTAAACAGAGTCAGTGTCGAATATTTGTCGCTCGTCAACATATCGCTCATTTGCCGGTCGGTATTCGACGACAGCCGGAAAGGGATGAGCGGCAAACGGATAGCAAACATTTCTGACGCGACGTTAGCTGAAGTAGCCAAGTTCTGGAGTGAGAAAGCGAAGCGAGACGTTGCTGAAAGTACAAAAGCGCTTACGCTTATTAGGGAGCTGTTCAAGCGGAGCGCACGACCAGAGAAGGAACTCATTGATTCGCCCTCGCTTCTGGAGCGTCGGATCGGCCTGCTAAAATTTTACGCCAATCGTCAGGCAGCTCACATTTCGCTTGAGACATATTTGTTCGACGTGCTGGATCTTATACACGTCGTTGCCGCCATCGCGGTAGTAGGTGCGATGATCGTCAGCTTTGATGATCCGGCACTTGGAGATAGGTATTTCGACCAAGTCGACGAAGCAGGCTGGCGGGCTGCCAAAGAGATGTTTCCCCATTTAGCGATGAAGCGCATTTTCGACGGATTTCACGTCCATCAACAAGCTGCCAATTACTGGCGAATTGAGGAGCTTGATGGTTTGAATATGCTGCTCAATCAACTTCCATCAGCAATTGGGTATTGGGACAGCGATCCGCCCGAGAGATCGCCCAGCGAAGTGAAATGAGCGTGACCCACCGTAGGGAAATCTGCAAAGGCGCCACGATATCGTTTAGGTCATCCGTGGGACGATTAGTCATGATCAACGTTCCAACAATTGCGTGAACAACCGGTCCGCCACAATATCGAGCCGCTCGATTTCTTCCTGGTTGTACTCCGCAATAATGCGATTCGCGCAATTGAGAGTCCGCGTAGCGAATATGACATTATCGACGCGTGTTCGCGCTGTTTCGAATCGTCCTGCAGTTATTGACGGATCTGGCAGGGATTGTGCCTCTCGCCGTCCGGCGGCAAGGCGCCCTGGCCGCGGAGATCTTGATGCTGCGCCGGCAGCTCGCCTTATACGTGGAACGCGGCGTGAAGCCGCGGCGCATCGATCCAGTTACCCGTGTCAGACTCGCATTGCTCTCGCGATTCTTCAAGTGGCGCGATGCTCTGGTGGTAGTGCGCCCAGAGACAATGATCCGCTGGCACCGCGCGGGCTGGCGGCTGTTCTGGCGCCTGAAGTCTCGACCCGGCCGACCGCGTATCCCAAAGCAAGTACAGGATCTGATCCGCCGCATGGGGAGCGAGAATCCCACATGGGGCGAGGAGCGCATCGCCAATGAGCTTCTTCTGAAGCTCGGCATTCAGGTCTCGCCGCGCACCGTGCGGAAATATCTTCCCCCTCGCCCACCGGGCCGGCCAAGAGGCGATCTGCGTTGGTCGACCTTCTTGCGCCTACACGCCCAGGGAATCATTGCCTGCGATTTCATGGTTGTCGTCACTGCCACATTCCGGATGCTCTACGTTTTCGTGGTCATCGAGCACCGCAGTCGTCGCCTGGTTCACTTCAACGTCGCGGCACATCCGACCGCCGCCTGGACACCGCAGCAGCTGCGCGAGACCATCGGGTTCGACGCGCGATATCGGTACCTCCTGCATGATCGCGACAGCATCTTTGCGGCGCATCCTGACGAATCGGTGAGCCAACTTGGCGTCGAGGTGTTGAAATCACCACCGCGCTGCCCGAAAGCGAATGCGATTGGCGAGCGTGTCATCGGCACGATCCGCCGGGAGTGCCTCGACTGGCTTGTCCCGCTATCGGAATCGCATCTACGCTCGATACTGCGAACGTGGGTCGGCCATTACAATTCCGGGCGTCCGCACATGGCACTGGGCCCGGGTGTTCCGGATCCACCACCAGCAATATCCGACATCGGAAAATCCCGTTCGCGTCACCGCCGCGAGGAATCCTACGTCGTACGCGCGAATTCGGTCCTTGGCGGACTGCATCACGGGTACTTTCTCGCGCCCGTCGGTGCGTGATCGAATATTTGCGCACTACAGCTGGTCGATCGAGAGTATCGGCGCCTGTTCTCGTCCGCGGGAATCCGGCGCAAGCTAGGCCCCAAGGGCCCGACAAAGGAAATCGTCGCGGCCATCCTCGAGATGAAGCTCCGTAACGCCAGAATTGGCAATCAGCGCATTGCCGAGCAGATCTCGCATGCATTCGCCGTGCAGATTGATAAGGACGTCGTGCGTAGAGTCCTCGCGACGCACTACGGCCCAGATCATCCGGGCGCCTCGGGTCCCTCGTGGCTCACCTTCCTCGCGCAAGCCAAAGACAGCCTCTGGAGCGTAGATCTGTTTCGTTGCGAGTCGCTCCTGTTGCGTAGCCATTCGGTCCTTGTGGTCATCGATGTGTTCACCCGGCGCATCGTCGGCTTCGGCATCGGTGGCGAATACATCGACGGTCCGGCGGTGTGCCGCATGTTCAATCAGGCCATTGCCGGCCACGTGCCGCCGGCTCGGATCAGCACGGATCACGATCCGCTGTTCTGTTTTCATCGATGGCTCGCGAACTTACGAATCCTCGAGGTCGAGGAGATTAAATCGGTTCCATACGCCCCGATGTCGCACCCTTTCATTGAGCGACTGATTGGGACAATCCGGCGCGAATATCTGGACCACACGTTCTTCTGGAATTCGATCGACCTTCGCCGGAAGCTCGAAAACTTCCGCGCCCATTACGGCGGCGCTCGGGTCCACCGCTCCCTCAACGGCACCACTCGCGAATCGCGCCGGAAACGCCTCATCTGCGAAAGCGAACCTGGCTCACTATGCCTGGGAACGGCATTGCAATGGGCTATTCGACACTCCCGTCGCCGCTTGACTGGTAATTCGCCTCCCACAGGTTCTGAATTCGCAAGCGATCAAGTCATTTTCGCACCCATACATGCACCGCCGACTTTTGGCAGGTATAAGCACTCGAGTAAGAATCTGCGCTACGTCGCTTTGCCTAAATTCAGCGAATATTGTCTGTAAGCGGCCCCCCCTAAGAATTAAGAAGGAGGACGAGTAGTGGACTCCGGGACCATATCGATTATGAGTCTCTTAGGTGAGGCTATAGAGGCACTAAACATTAAACGCGTCGTAGTGGGTTTTAGCGTTGCCGCGATTCTTGCGACTAGTGCAATAGATGCGAGGGCGGCGGTGGGCAATGCTGCTCTCTCGAACGAAACGGACGGGCGCGAATGGGCTGCATACGGACGCACGTATAACGAGGACCATTACAGCCCGTTGAGCCAAGTGAATATAGAGACGATATCTGGTTTGGCGCTTGCCTGGTATCAAGATCTTCATACTAGTCAACGGACCGACTCGCAGTCGCTCGCTGCCGATGGCAGGGTTTACGTGGCGACCGGCCAAAGTGTAGTACGTGCGTTAGACGGACGTACCGGTCGTCTCATTTGGAGGTATGACCCAGAAGCAGGAAGGTTAGCCGGGGACAAGCTGCGTGCGAGCTGGGGAATTCGTGGTCTCGCGCTGTGGAAGAATCGCGTATACGTCGGAACTACCGATGGACGATTGATCGCGTTAAATGCTAAAACAGGCAAATTGGATTGGAGCGTACAAGTCCTAAGCAAAACAGACGAGACAGTAATTACAGGTGCTCCGCTTACATTTGATGGCAAGGTATTAATTGGTTTCGCGGGCGGAGATCGCTACGGAACCAGGGGCGCCGTCACTTGTTTTGACGCCAATACCGGGCGGCGACTATGGCGCTTCTACACGGTGCCAGGCGACCCTTCAAAAGGTTTTGAGAATCCCGCTATGCAAATGGCAGCAAAGACATGGTCGGGCAAATGGCGGAAATACGGCGGCGGCGCTGTATGGAATGCGATGACCTACGATAAGGAATTGGATCGCATCTACATTGGTGTCGGCAACGCGGACGCATGGAATCCAGCCATACGCAACCCCGAGCATAAGGACAATCTCTTTACAGCATCTATAGTCGCTCTCAATGCTAAAACTGGGCAATACATTTGGCACTACCAAGAAACTCCCGATGATGCTTGGGATTATGATTCGGCGATGGACATTGAGCTAGGGACAATAATAATTAATTCGCATAAGCGTAGGGTGTTATTCCACGCGCCGAAGAACGGATTCTTTTACGTAATTGACCGGCTGTCCGGGAAGGTGATTTCGGCTGATAAGATCGGCAAAGTGACTTGGGCGAAGCGCATTGATCTAAATACGGGGCGACCAGTCGAATATCACGGAATTAGATATGAGCACGGGCCCAAGCTAATTTGGCCCGGATATAACGGTATGCATAACTGGTTACCAATGTCATTCGATCCGCGTGAGGAACTGGTGTTCATTCCCACCATTAATGCGGCGAGCTATTACAACACCGAGGGAGTGAATCCGAAGACCTGGGAACCTGCAAAGAATCAATGGACTACGGGGCTCGGGGATACGGATCAGAAATTACCCGAGGATCTGTTCAGTAGCTCGCTACTGGCCTGGGACCCAGTGGAAAAGCGACAGGTCTGGCGAATCCCAACACCGGGTGTTTGGGGCGGCGGGACAATGGCAACGGGGGGGAATCTTGTGTTTCAGGGTGCAATGGATGGTACGTTCAATGCGTACAATGCTCATAATGGAAGCAAAGTTTGGTCATTCAACGCCGAAGTGCCGGTGCTTGGTCCCCCAAGTACATATATGTTGGACGGGCGGCAATATATAACGGTACTTGCGGGGCCACCGGCCGGTCCTGCTGCGTACATAGCCCAAACCGGCAAATTTGGATGGCGCTACCGCGATCCTCGGCGGATCTTGACGTTTGCGGTCGGCGGCAAAGCCGTGCTGCCACCTGCAGCACAAAGGCGGCCGCTGGTTCCCATAAAAGGCCAGCGCGTTAACATGAAATTGGTGAGCCTAGGCGCTCGGCTATTTGGCCACCATTGCTCAGATTGTCACGGACGAGATGCGATATCGGGTGGATCAGCTCCGGACCTGCGTGCGTCTGCGATACCGCTTTCACCCAGCGCCTTCACAGAAGTTGTTCACGATGGCGTCCTTGAAAATCGAGGTATGCCAAATTTCGAGGACTTTTCTGCCTTGGACCTTGACGCACTGAGGAATTACATTCGCGAACGTGCTAACGCGAATTAGAACTTTGCGCCGTCTGGACAACGATCAATCTGATTTCGCGAGTAGGCAACCCCATTACGGGAAGCAATATGCGGTCGCAATTGACAATTATCTTCGCCACTTTATTGTCGTATTGCGACATCGCGGGTGCGGCCACACATGCGATAAACGTGCGATGGATTGTTGAGCATCACGACGATGCCTATCGACGTGGCGATATCAAGGAAATAATGGCAGATTATGCGCCAGATGCTGTTGTCACTATGTCGACCGGAACATTCAAAGGATTGGCAGAAATCCAACGACTGTTCCAAACGTATGTAGATAAAAAGATCGTGCCGGAACGCGAGACTTTTGTAGGGACTGTCGAGTCTGTTACTCGATCGGTAGTGTTACAGCACTGGAGTATCGGTAGCGGAAAATCTCAACATAAATCGGGGACAGATATTATTGTTGTTCGGCATGGTAAAATTATTTATCAGGCACAACTGTCGCGCTAGTGATTTCGCGATCGGCCTATTAGCTATTAGATAGTACTAGTCCCAACCCGATCTGACAGTTACCCGGTTCTCAAGTTTATTTTTGTCAGTTCAAGTTCAGTGAGTTCTCGCGACAAATTCAGTTGTCATCCTTGATATCCGGTCCTGGATCCGTAGCCGCTCCAGCGCTTTCAAACACCGCCGAGGCGCGCTTGAGCAACTGGGATTTCCATTGCGTGATCTGATTCGGATGAACATCGAACCGCGTGGCCAACTGCGCAAGGGTCTCTTCGCCCTTGATCGCAGCCAGCGCCACCTTGGCCTTAAATGCCGCAGAATGATTGCGGCGGGATCGCTTCGACATGACTCTCCTTCCTTTCAAGCGATATCCTCGCCTGGATTGGACGGAGTTGCCACTTATCCCGTTGTCTCAAGAAGCGGAGCCAGCTCTCCGTTAGAACCTGCAGGACAATGTTAAGCAAAGCGATCACGCGTAAATAATGTCACATCCGCTATGCGCGGGCGTCAACTGCCCCAATCGAATTATCACGCACCACAGGTAGACGAGCCAGATCTGTCGCGGCTTTGGCGAGCTGCGTGGAGACCGGCGATATATCCGAAAGTCATTCCCGGACCAAGCGTACAACCACCTCCGATGTAGTCACCGCCGCTGATACTGGTCATGTCGTTGCCAACGGCATATAAGCCAGTTATTGCATGTCCATCAGTAGATAAAACCTGGGCATTTTCATCGGTGGCTAGTCCTGCGAATGTACCGACGCATCCTGGATAAACCTTTATGGCGTAGAATGGCGGGCGCTCCAGGGGCCCCAGACACGGATTGGGGGTGTGCCCCGGCTCAACCGATGCAAGGTCGAATGCGTTGGTCCCCCGCCGGAACTCGGTATCGATTCCGGTAACTGCTCCGCTGTTGAATCGATCCACCGTACGCTCTAGAGTGCGTGCGTCAATTCCAATCTGCCGCGCAAGTGCTCCAATCGTGCGGCCCGTGAGTAAAACTCCCGAACGCAAGTGCGGTCGCAATCGCATTGGAAAAGGGAATGCACAACCAAGACCGAAGCGTCGAATCGCACGGCGATCCGCTATTATCCACGCCGAGGGGTCTTGTTCACCTCGAGACGCCGCTATCAAGCTGATCCCGTACTCGTGGTAGGAGCGAGCCTCGTTCACAAATCTCTGCCCCGCAGACGTTACTGAAAGTACACCGGGAGCACCTCGATTTAAAAATACCGGATACGTCGCAAGTTGCCCTTCGGCATCATTCAGGCGCATAACAGGAGTCAATGCCACCGAGGATACAACGTTCGTGTTGAACTGACCCCCAACCGCTCTCCCGAGGCGAATTCCATCACCGGAATTGCCGAAGGGCATTACCCCCCATACAGTCGCATTCGTCGCGCCGGCCGGAAACAGCTGTGCGCGCAGTGCCGAATCATGCGGAAATCCGCCGGTGGCGAGCACTACTCCGCGTTTGGCTTCAATTCTGTTTATTCCATTGTCTGCGCGAATTGACGCCCCTACAATGCGTTTTTTGCTTTCGATAAGACCGATGGCCGGCACATTGGTAAGCACCTCAACCCCTCGCTCAAACGCGGACACGAGCAAAGCGCCGACCAACGCATTCCCTCCCGTTAAGCGAAGCGTCCGTCGAGCACGAATCCAGTCGATGCCGAAGCGCAAGACGCGTCGTGTGACGCGCAACGCTGACTTCAAGCTACGACCCGCAGTCATGTAGTAGCCTAAATCGTCAACGCCGACTTGAATTCCAAGAAATGTGGAGGTAGCAAGAGTCGGTCGGAGCCGCCGCAGATGCACACCAAGCTTGGCTCCGTCAAATGGCTTGGCGAAAATTGACCGACCAGTGGCGGCCCCGCCTGGTTCGTCTGGATAATAATCCGGGTAACCTGGATAGAATTCGAAGTGGGCGCTGGTGTTGCGTTCCATAAACTCAACCATTTCTGGCCCGCGATCCAGGAACGCATTTACTCTCGCCTCATCGAATCTAGTACCAGCGAGGTGCTTGATGTATGTGAGCGCTGCTTCACGCTTGTCCACGATACCGACGTCCCGCGCCAGATGATTCCCTGGAATCCAAAGTCCACCGCCTGACCGAGCAGTCGCACCACCCAATAAGGGCTCCTTTTCAATCACAATCACGCGAAGACCCTGGTGCGCCGCGCTGATTGCCGCACTCAAGCCTGCCGCCCCGGAACCGATGACGAGTAAATCGCACTCACGTGACCGCTGTGTAGCTTGCTCTTCCACAAAGCTTCCTTGTTTCGGCAGCCACGAAGTCTAAGTCATCACTCTTCATACGACCTGTGCAGGCCCGAACAGCAGTTGACGAGTCGCGAACTCTGACCTGCGCATCGTGTTGCGATCGACACGTGGCAAAGGGGACTACGAAAAGTCATTGGCTAAGAGAACATCTCCGCACGCGCGTTACTCGGCTGCAGCACCGATGGTTTAGAGCATCGCTACTTTCGAGTTATTTTGCTTAAAAACAACGAGATTCCTGAGATCGCGCATGGCGCCGTTTGGCGGCGCGATCGCGAATCTTGGCCTCGGCAATGGTAAGATAATCGATTCGACGCCGCATTCCCAATTGCCAGAAGGCAAGTCGGTTACCTAGCCGCGATGACGCTCTCGATACACGCGCGCACTAACGCCGTAATTACGCCGAAATGCCCGACAGAAAGTGCTGAGATTATTGAAGCCAACGTCGTACACAAGAGTAGTTATAGGGACGTTGCCGCTGCGGACCCTCAGTTGTCGTGCGATAAACTCAAGTCGCCGACTAACAATAAAGGCGGAAGGAGTCGTCGCCATCTCCGCGAATAACATCTGAACATATCTGGCACTTAGGCCGACGCCATTTGCGATCCGATGCGCGTTCAAGTCAGATTCGGAGAGATTTCGATCGATAAATGATTGTACAGTCTTTAGTCGCATCTGCCGGCGATTCATCTCGCCCATGGTGGGCTTCTGTGACGAATAAGCCATCTCAAGAATCGACCAAATTACATCCTCAAGAGAATCTGCCCAGGTTGTTTCGTCACAAGAACTGAGTTGCTGCCAAATACCGCGTATCAATGAAGAAAGCAATGCGCCGCCACCGGCGCTACCCCGCATAGGCAATGCAATCATTTGAGAGAGCCATGGAACATGCTGTTGGGCGGCCACACGGGGAATACGAAGTACCAGAGTCTGGTTTGATTCCTTGAAATGGCTCTTCAAAGTCTGCAGCGGATCACATAAAACAAAGTCTGTGGGTCCGAGAACGATTGTGCGACCCCCAGTGGTATTCGTAGTTCGGCCACGTGTTTGCAACGAAAGATTGAGCGTAGTTGAGTCTTCGTCACCGGCGGCGCAGCAAACTAAGGCCGGAGAACTAGTTGCCTGCAACAACTCGAATTCACCAAAGCGGATGCAATAAAGGCTTGCAACATAAGACGAGCGGTCTTCAGGCTCCAGGGATAGCGGACCAATTCGCGAGGTCAACAACTGATTCCAAACGTGAATTCGCTCGGACGGGTTAAGTTCCGATGTTGAAAATCGCTCCACCGAGTCCATGAGTCACCCCCCCAATTTTCCTTACTCGCCAGCACCGACTCGCGGAAGCCTGAATACTTTCTTTTTGTAACGGTTCACGCGCGGCTAGTTTAGACGACGTCACCCTACCCACCGACGGAATCCCGTAAAGTCAGCGTCGTTGAGGCTATGCCACTTTTGCTATACCGGTCAATCACCGCGTTGTCAGCCGTATAAATGTCAATCCCGGAGCCGACGGTGGACGCTTCCAAATTGCTTTAACCGCATCGCGGCACTGTGCGAAATATGCCGACTTTAACTTTACGCATATCTCACTCGCTTCTTGTCGAGCTGCGGCTCCGAACGCAAAAAAGACCGGTCTGTCCGCTTAACTAGAAGCAGGAACATGCCTCACCGCGTTCCTTCAGGTTTAAACTGCTCACTGCCGCCACCTACTGGATTACGAATATATTCTCTTAGGAGACTAGGGTCTGCATCCGAAAACCCACTAAATCGGGGCATGCCCGAACTCCGGAGGATCCCCGCTCGGACCACCTGCGCAAATGTCACCCCAGATAACACTACACCTGAAAAACGCATATCCGGTGCGGCGCATCCTGAGATGGCGGCCACGTCGTGGCAGGCGGAGCATTTGCCGCCAAAGAGTTGCGCGCCAGTCGTTAGAAATCCGATCATCAACATGCTCGTCATGGAAAGTGCCCTCCTGGCCTACCGAAGTAGGCGCCGGAAGTTTTGTCTCCGCGTTCAACGCGAAGGTCAGGACTCGACGGGTATCGCTGTATCGCCATCTGACGGAAGCGGTTTTTGCGGGATACGCTGCGGTGCCCCCTGGAGGGCCGACAATCACAGCGACATATTGCCGTCCGTTTAAACTGAAACTGATAGGGGCCCTCATAACATCGCGACCTCGGCATTGAACGACCACACTTTACGGCCATCGGAAGTATCGTAAGCGTTGATACTCCCGTCGAGCTGACCCTGGAATACCAGATCGTCGGCTGTTGCCACTGTGCCGCCGCCCAAAGTACCTGCCGTCGGAACCTTCCAACGCTGTTCCTGCCTCACTGAATCCCGAGCAAGCAAGGCGCTGCTAAACTCCTCAATCGGGGGTGACGATGCTGAGGCTCCAAGTCCAGTCGTCCAGGTATTCCGCGTGTGCGTCCATTCATGGGGATCAATTCCCTCTGAACTATTGTAGTCCGCCATGTGGATTATGGGGATGAACGCCCTATTACTTCCATCTTTTTCCGCCGTCAGAGTCCTGTCATCTACCGCAACCAATGCGGACGCCATCATGCTTATGCAGATTGCGGAGACGAGAACGCTTAACCGAGCTTTTATTACTAATCATTGCGGCCGAAGACTGCAGCAAAAGGAGGCAATGCCTATTTACTAACCCGAAGGTCGGCGACGACCAGAGCAATTACCGCCGGCGACAACATGGGTCCTTGATGAACTCAATAGCGGCCAATCCGTCAATTGTTGTCGACTTCTGGTGCACGGTGCACTAGATCACATTCACCTGCTTCAGCTCTTAGGCACCGTCGCATCCAGCCTAAGGGGTCGCTGAAACGAGATGTCCGTCCTGTTAGGTACTCCGAATGGATACCCCTGCTGCAGAAAGTAGTCAGTTTTCATCGGAGCCGTGTCAGCCGTCACCATCCACTCTACAGTCGTGCGTCGTAATGCGATCTTCCATTTTCCGTCGCGCTTCTCAAGGCGATCAATATAACGACCGCAACCGAGCCACACCGACTTACCATCGAGAGTCAATAGTCCGTAGAGAACGTAGCTCTCGGCATGGGCCGAATCAGCGGCGATCTCGCAGTTATGGGTAGTCAGGCAGTGCGTGTGGCGTTGAAATTTTTCATCATGCAAGGCGTTCGCCCACTCGGCGAAATTCGTCATATGATTGACGGCGTGGCCGTGGACGTCGATGCCATCTGAATGGTATGCGCTTAGCAGCAACTCTGTATCGTGTCGGTCAACGCCCCGGGCATAACGTGATATGCAGTCGAGAATTTCGCTGCGATCCAGCAAGTGCTGAACCTTGTCGCGGAGAGCTTTGTATTCGTCAACCGGGATACTCATGTAATCGACCTCCAATTCGTAGCAGACCGGGGCCCAGCAAACAGCACCGGGCGGAATCAACCATTCTCCGCCCGGCGACTTTGTACGATAACATCAGCTTCTTGCAAGGACTTGCGCCTATAGGAACTCGACTTTACGTGGCGCGCAATTGACTTCCTACTCGGTTGTTTTCATCGCCCCTTTTCAGGGAGGGATGTGCGCGCAGCCATATCCACTGGCCGCGGGTCACACGGCTCATTGTCACCCTGAAAGTCTGCTGGCTCTGGAGCACCGCCGGTCGCTACGCACACGAACCGCGGACGCCTATCGATCCAGCCGTAATGGGCGTTGGTAAGATATATCATCTGTATTATTGGCACCTCTTGGATAACCCTGATCGAGAAAATATTTCGTTTTCGTAGGTGACGCATCTGCTGTAAACATCCACTCCACCGTCGTGCGACGTAACGCAATCTTCCAAATACCATCGCGCCGCTCAAGTCTGTCAATGTAGCGTCCTCCACCAAACCACACCGCTTTTTCATCATGGTCTAGTAAGCCAAACAGAACGTAGCTCTCGCAGTGTGCTTCGTTTCCGTGGAGATCACAATTGTGAGTCGTAATGTTGTGCGTATGTAGCTTGAAAGTGGCGTCGTGAAGAGCATTCACCCACTCCGCATAATTTCTCGCCTCATTTACGACCTTACCATGTTCGTCTTTCCCGTCCGGATGATAGGTACTTGTAAGGCCCTCGACCTCATGTCGGTCTTGGGTTCTTGAATGTCGTGAAATGCAGTCGAGTATCTGACTGCGGTCCATGAGATAGCGTACGCTTGTCATTAATTGTTCCGTTGCCGCTCGATCGTCGCTCATTGTGCAATCCTCTGTGTCGTTAAACTGTATAGCGTGCGCACTGCAAGACGTCGGTACTTGAGTTTCTCGCTCCTGATACAACGTCTTGATTTGCGAGATTCATTGGATCCGGCGCCCCATCCTCAATTCGATGCGAGATGCAATTCTATATTGCGCCAAGTCTGAAATTGGCCTTGGAGCCGTGTCAGGCAAAACGGGGGAAAGCCCGGCCACCGCTGAAGAGATCTAAGTTGCTACGTATTCTGTTCGGCGCGCCGTTCAATAACTAGCAATGGCTCTCGATAGGTAGAAGGCACTAACGTCTGACTATTGATAATAATTGGGGGTTCATTGGGTAACTTGGCTTCTCGCGCAACTCACTTGATCTGATGCGAATGTGGGAACAATTATCGAACCAAGCTAGCCGCTTTGTACTACATCAGCGTTTTCATTGCGTGGATGCAGCGGGAAGTCCTGCTTGCCTCTTGCTATACTGATAGTTTTCACACAACGGGTTAGCGAGGGTTCAATGGCATCGCCAGGTATGGATCAGCAACGTCTTTCCGATCTGCAGAATGTCATCCGCGCGGATATCGCGGCGGGGTTGTATCACGGCGCCGTCATCAAGGTTGCGC
>VFSW01004763.1_pt1 | contig 20182 bp, 14 predicted proteins | sample 5358111 | NCBI WGS metagenome assembly VFSW01 (sample SAMN11554181, study PRJNA540505) | mine drainage metagenome | isolation source: sediment from site ElyBrook_90M | place: USA: Ely Copper Mine, Vershire, VT | collected 2017 | reverse complement strand
ATTCCTCCAGTGCTCAGGCCGAAGTAGGCGTTCTGCTCATCGGCAGCGCCGCAGAACGTGATCACGCCGCGCACGAGTTTATCCACGAGTTGAACTTTCCAGACGACCGCGCCCTGTTCGTCCGGATCGTGCGCCCAGACGATTCCGTCTTTTTGTCCGGCGACCAAAATTCTGTGACCGTTCGGCAGCGTTCGCAAAATCGGGGAGGAGCCGAAGTCGTAGTCCGGTCCAATATCCTTCGGGCAGTTTTCGGAAGTATTTTGCGGGCCGCAGCCGGCGAGCCAGACGTCGTTGGCGGTGTCCTGCGCGCTCCAAAGAACTTTGCCCGTGTCCATGTTGATGGCCATGACGCCATCGGTCGTCTTGATCGGCTGCTCGGTTTCCGTGTAGGCGTCGCCGGTGCCGATGTACAGCGCGTGGTGCGCAGGGTCGAGCGTCGGCGTATTCCAGATCGCTCCGCCAGCCGGGCCCCAGAGTTGCACGCCCGCCGCCGTTTTCTTTCTGGGCTGCGGCGCATCGGGAATGATGTAGGTCTTCCAGATCTGTTTTCCCGTATTGGCGTCCAGCGCGGCTACGCTGCCGCGAAATGTGCAGCACGGATACGTGGTGCTGTATCCCGCGGCGCGCTCTTCGGTTGAGGCGACGGGAACATACAGGCGATCTTCGTAGGCGATAGGCGCTCCAGTTATGCGCGCCACTGGATGATCGTCCACTTTTGTTTTCCAGATCTGCTTGCCTGTCGCCGCGTCCACGGCGTAGACATTGGCCTTGATGTCGCCGAAGTAGATGGCGTACTTTGCCGCGCCTTGTCCCTTGATGGCGCGAATCGTGATGGCGTTGCGCACGCCGGCGTCCGCCTGGAAGGACCAGTGCACGCAGCCGCTCACCTCGTCAATGGAGTAGATCGCGCCGCTATCGGCGCCGACAAATACGCGGCCCGCGGCGATCGTGGGTTGCGCCCACATGATTTCCGCGGCGGGCAGGCCGAAGGCCCACTTCAGCTTGAGCTTGGGAACATCCGCGGCCGTGAGGCCGGCGGCCTTCGCGGATTGCATGCGCGCGTTGGTGAGGTCCGCGCCCCAGCCGTTCCACATCGGCTCGGAGGTCAGGGAATTGATTGCCGGATTTACAGGGCACGGATTCGACATCAGCTTTGCGTCGGTGAGCTTGGCCGCGTCCACTTTGCGGCCGCCGAGATAGCCCGCGATCATGCGCTTTTCGTCATCTTTCACATCGGTGAGCTGCGCATGCGTGGGCCCATTGATCGCCGCGTAGACTGCTTCCGGCGTCAGCCTGCGGAGTGCCAAACCGTCGGGAGCCGCCGGCACAGCCGGATTGCCGTGACAGGAGGTGCAGCGCTTTTCAAACGCGCGAAGATCAGTGACGCCCTGCGCCAAGGCGGAGTTTACCGCCAGCAGGGAAAGAGTCAGCGCCATGCAAAGGAATGAAAAATGTTTGATCACGAGCGAGTCTCCTGCCATTTTTGAATTTCTAGAACCACCCCATATTTAGCAAGTCATTCGGTCTCGATGGGGCGCCAGGGGCTAAAGCCCTTGTAGTCCGGGCTTCTATGCGTCACAACAGCGGAGGCCGCGGAAACAGCCGACGCGAGCCGGTTTGAGTAGCACAGGCACTCTTGCCTGTGCGGTTTTTGCAATCGCAAGCTCGATCCGAGACTCAATTTTCAGCGTCCAAACCCACACAGGCAAGAGTGCCTGTGCTACGAAAAGCCGCGACCCTCAAAGATTACTTATGAGACAGGTTTAAATCAATTCGCCGGCAAGCGATAGGCGACGAGTTCGCCCGGGTAGCCCGGCCCGCCAATGGCGATGACAATGTACTGCTGTCCGTTGAGTGTGTACGTCATCGGCGAACCGGTTTGCGGCGCGGGCATGTAGACGGCGCCCGCATCTTTTCCGGTCGCCTTGTCATAGGCGCGAAGCATGGCGCCCCTCTGGCCGGAAGGCGTTGTTGTGTTGATGCCTTCGCCGGCGATCACAAGAGTCTTCGTCGTCAGCGTTCCGATTAAGGAGGAGCTGCCAGTGCGGGGAATCGTCAGGCCCGCGAGCGCGGGATTGTTTCGTACGCTGTCCGGCGTTTCGCCGTGGGGAACCTGCCAGGCGATTTCGCCCTTGTCCATATTGTATGCAGTGATGCGGCCGTAAGGCGGCTTAAGCAAAGGTAATCCGCGCACGGTCAAAACCGGCACACCACTTTCGGGATTCGGTGCCGGGGCCGGCGGCGCGCCCATCGGCCTTCCATTGCGAGGCTCCTTGCCGGCGGTTCCCTGAACGTACTCCATATCCGAAATGGTCGGGCCGGGAGTGGGAACAAGCCCCAGCGCGGAAATATCCGTGCGCGAGTAGACGTACAGCATGTGCGTATCGGGATCGAACGAGCCGCCGGGCCAGTTTGCTCCGCCGAGCGCGCCCGGCGAAACGATCGTGGCGAGCGGTCCATCCGCTTTGCTGACCGTGGGCGGAGTGAAGAGCGGCCCGGTCTTGTATTTTGAAACTATTTTTAGCGCCTCATCATGAAGCTCGGGCGTGAAATCAATCAGGCGGTCGGGGAATACGCCCTGATTGTCAAAGGCGGGCGGCTTCGAGGGAATCGGCTGAGTCGGAGAGTACCATTCGCCGGGGACATCGCCTTGCGGAACGGGCTGCTCCTCGATGGGCCAGACCGGCTTGCCCGTTTCGCGATTGAAAACGTAAAGGTAGGCCTGCTTGGTCGGCTGCGCGACGGCCTGCACCGTGCTGCCGTTCACGGTGATATCCACAAGGATCGGCGCGCAAGGAATGTCCATATCCCACAGGCCATGATGGACGAGTTGGTAGTGCCACTTGCGCTTGCCGGTTTCGAGATCCACGGCCACGAGAGTTTCGCCAAACAGGCCGTTGCCCGGGCGATCTCCGCCGTAATAGTCGCCCGTCGGAAGTTCCACGGGCAGGTAGACGAGGCCGAGTTTTTCATCCACGGAGATCTGTCCCCAAACGCCGGTATTTCCCGTGTAGATCCAGGACTCCTTGAGCCAGGTGTCGTTCCCAAATTCGTTGGGCAAAGGAATCGTGTGAAAAATCCAGAGACGTTTCCCGGTGCGCACGTCGAAGCCGCGGACGTAGCCCTTCACATTTTTTCTGCTCTTGGGCACGCCGCCGGTCAGATGCGCGGCGCCGACGATCACGACGTTGCGCGCGACGACCGGCGTGGAATGAAGCCCGACCTCTCCCGTGACGAGATCAATATCCTGATCGTCGTCTTTTTTCAGGTCCACAATGCCATCCACGCCAAAGCCCGGCACGCGATTTCCGGTTTTGGCATTGAGCGCGACGAGGCGGTAGCCCGGCGTGACGTACAGGATTCGCTCTTCCTTGCCGTCGGTCCAGTAGGCGAGTCCGTGGCCGGAAAGTTGACGCGGGGCGTTCGCGGCGCGGTCGCCTTCATTTTCGCTGTGCATCCAGAGCAGTTCGCCAGTGGCGGCGTCGAGAGCTACAACGGCGCGGCGCGTTCCGCCCGTCGAATAAACGACGCCGTGCACCATCAGCGGCGTGGATTCAAATTTGAATTCGGGGCGCGGGCCGAGCGAGTCGGTCTTGAAGCGCCAGGCGACCTGCAGCTTGTTGAAATTCGCGGCGTTGATCTGGTCGAGAGGGGCGTATCGCGTGCTGCCAAGATCTCCTCCGTAGGTATTCCATTCGCCGTTTTTCGTGCCGGTCTGCGCGCCGGCGAAGGGAACCACGGAGAACAAAAAGGCTACCGCTGCTGCAAGGGAAACGCATTGCGCGAGCCGCTTCATCTACATCCTCCTGAGCATGCTGCTACAGTTCAAATGTGCGCACTCGGTTTGTTTGGAACGGGTGCCTTATTCTGTGACAATTCCGGCGCGGAAACAAGGTGATAAGAATTCCAGGTTATTCAGAACTGCTTCGGCACTTTCGTCATTCCGAGCGAAGTGAGGAATCCCTCTTTCTTTTTCGGGCCGCGCTGCGAAATACGGAGGGATTCCTCGCTTCGCTCGGAATGACGAACTAGACCAGTAATTGCGCAAGCATCAGTATGTTCGACGATTCGAAATCGACAAACGCGTTGTGTCGGGACGAGGAGCAGCGTAGGATGCACGAGTTGAAAAACTAAAATCGAAACTATGGGTTTTCGTTTTTGAAAATATCCGGAGCCAAAATTCGTTGACGAAATTCCCTTCTGATTGTGACGTGCTGCTGGTTGGCGGCGGCCCCTGCGGGCTGATGCTCGCAAACGAACTGGGCCGGCGCGGGATTCGCACGGTCCTGGTGGACGAAAAGCCGGACACGGCTTTCAACCCGCAGGCCAACGCGACGCAGGCGCGCACTATGGAGCATTACCGGCGCCTCGGTTTTGCCGATGAAGTTCGCGCGCAAGGGCTCCCTGCGGATTACCCGACCGACATCGCCTATTTCACGCGGTACGCAAAATACGAACTTGCGCGTTTCCAACAGCCCACTCCCCAGCGCGCCACTCTGGAAATCAAAAATCTGTCTGGCTCGTGGAGCGCGGCGGAACTGCCGCACCGCGTGTCACAGAAATTTGTCGAAAAAATCCTGCGGCGCCACGCGGAGTTGCAGCCCTCGGTTTCGATTTTCTATGGCTGGCGGCTCAAACGCTTCGAGGATACGGGCGACGGCGTGAACGCGGAAATCATCAGCATGCGGAACGGCGAGGAGGTGCATGTGCGGGCAAGCTACCTCGTCGGAGGCGACGGGCCGCACAGTTTTGTCCGCCAGGCGCTGGGTTTCAACTATGCGGGCGAGGCGCGGGCCGCGCGCGATTTCATGGGCGGGCTGATGTTCGCCGTCTATCTGCGCGCGCCGGAGTTTTATCGCGTCGTGCCGCATGAAAAAGCCTGGATGTACGTGACCTTCAATGCCGACCGGCGCGCCTACATGGCCGCGGTGGATGGAAAAGAGGAGTTCGCGTTCCACACGCAACTTCGGCCGGGAGAAGACCCCAAGCACATCACCGATGCCGGCGCAAAAGCACTGTTTGAACAGGGCGTTGGCGCGCCGATTGACGCGGAGATTTTATCGCTGCGCACATGGATCGCCGGGAGGACGCTGGTCGCCGAACGATTTCAGAAAGGGCGCGTATTTCTCGGCGGAGACGCGGCGCACCTGTTTACTCCGGCGGGAGGGCTGGGCTACAACACGGCCATCGAAGATGCCGTGAACCTCGGATGGAAACTGGCGGCCGTCATCCGTGGTGTTGGCGGCCCGAGTTTGCTGGATAGCTATGAAGCCGAACGCCAGCCCGTGGCGCGGCGGAACACCGGCTACGCGCGAAAGTTTGCGGACTCTCTGGGCCTGTTCGCGCCCGTTCCCGAGATCGAGGAAGATTCGCCTGCAGGGGCTGCCGCTCGTCTGCGCGCCGGAGAGTATTTCAACAAGCACGCGCGCGCGGAATTCGATATTCCGGGCGTAACTTTCGGCGGGCGTTACGACGGCTCGCCGATTATCGTTTCTGACGGGACGCTTCCGCCGCCGGATGCACCCAACATTTATGTGCCCACGGCCTGCCCGGGCGGGCGCGCTCCTCACCTGTGGCTGAAGGACGGACGGTCTCTCTACGACACATTCGGATTTGAGTGGACGTTGCTGCGGCTCGATCACCGCGCGCCGGACGGTGATCATTGGCGGCAGAGTGCAAACGAACTTGGCTTGAATCTGGCCCTTGTGAATTTGGATTCAGAGGAAGCCCGTGATCTCTATGCCGCCGACCTCGCATTGATTCGTCCGGATCAGGTGGTTGCTTGCCGCGGCGATGGAAGAAATGTTGACCCGGGCGCGGTGTTGGCAAAAGTAATAGGTCGCGGCGCACGGTAAGTTCAAGTTTAGGTGTGGTGCCGGATTCCGAGAAGACGCCTCTCAGGAGGGATCGGCAGAGCCGATTCCTGTCGGAGGCAGACTCGGTGATCATCTTGAGTTATCATGAGGGTAACTACAGGCGTGGTTGTGGAATGACTGGATCGCCGGAGCGCTATGGATCGCAACCTAGTCTTCGTCTTTATCACGCTCGTTGTAGGTCTAACTGTCCCATTTGTATCTGGCAGCGCAGCAGCGAATACTGCAGATGCGCTTCAGAGCTTCTACATCATCAGCCATGTTGTCTCCGACGCGGCTCCGCTTTGGTTCGACTACGTTCTTGATGTCCGGCCGATAAATGGCGACACCGTTATTCAAGACATTCGAATCGCCCCGCTGAATTCATACTGCCCTCGACCAGTAACTGTGAAAGCTGTTCAGCGAATTGTCCCGGGCTCTAGGGTCAGGTCGTTGGCGAAGTTGTCTCTGTGCTCACTTCAAGAAGCGGCCGTCGCGTCTGCTATAAAAGCGGCGACTCCTGCTGGGAATTTCAGCATCGACGATGCGGTCAGGTTTACGATAGTTGCCAAATGCGGAGCTACAGACAAAGTATTCGAGCTTCCATTTCCAGAGACAGTGGACTTGAAGTTATTGAAGCAAACGACGCCCTCCGTCGCTGCGCTGTGGAGCTTGGCAAATGGAGTCACTCGCCGGGCTTTCGGCAAATCCTTTTCGTTCTATGGGGTGTCAAGCGGCCAAGACGCTGAGTTTCAGGAACTTGGTTCAAAGATTGTCCCCGGTTTGAAATATGGAAAATACGACCGCGGGTTTGCAAGCGATCGTCCTCTGAGCTCGGTTTTGCAGGATTACATTGGGCCGGTCGCAGACCGCGATCCAGCCTCCGTTCAGTTGGAGGGCGTTTCGCCTAGCCAATTGGAGAAATACATTGCTCCCGAGTATCCGAAGCTCGCGAAGGAAGCGAGGATAGAGGGTGAGGTCGTTCTTCAGATATTGATCGACACGATCTCGGGTACCGTAAGAAGTATTGGCGTTACTTCTGGACACCCCCTACTCGTAAGCTCAGCCATCGCGGCCGCGCGCCAGTGGCAATTCCACCCAGATGCGCAACTCAAGCAACCAACGGATGTACGCGTGAAATTTGAATTCCTGTGCCCATCGCCAGAAGGGCCCTAAACGAAACTGAGTCCGAATCGTGCCCGGCAAGTCGTCTCCACGAAATCTGGGCCAATCCCCCAAGTTTCATTCTGCTGCATTTTCCACGTTTATCGAGCATAATGCCTCAACCACCTGATTGAGAATCGAAACTCGCCGCTCGGCAACGCGGGCGAGGCATATCGCGAAACCGGAAGGAACAGGCCAGGCGGCATGAACTCTCCCAAGCCCGACTCGAAAGTCAAAGCCGTAATCCGCGTTTCCAGCGGGAACTTTCTGGAAATGTACGATTTCATGGTGTTTGCGTATTACGCGTCGTACATTGCGCGGGAAATTTTTCCGTCCAGCAATCCGTTTGCCTCGCTGATGATGACGCTCGGCACGTTTGGCGCGGGCTACCTGATGCGGCCCTTGGGAGCGGTGATCCTCGGAACGTATGTGGACCGCAAGGGAAGGCGCGAAGGGCTGCTGTTCACTCTGTCGCTCATGGCGGTCGGGACGCTCGTGATTGCGCTGACTCCCGGATATCGCACGATTGGAATTGCCGCGCCGATTATCGTGGTGCTGGGTCGGCTCTTGCAGGGATTTTCCGCGGGTGTCGAGCTGGGCGGAGTGTCCGTGTATCTCTCGGAGATTGCGACGCCGGGCCACAAGGGATTTTATTGCGCCTGGCAGTCGGGCAGCCAGCAGGTGGCGGTCGTATTCGCTTCACTCTTGGGAGTGGCGCTGAGCGCGATGGTCGCGCCGGAGGCGATGTTGCGCTGGGGCTGGCGAATTCCGTTTATTGTCGGCTGCCTGATCGTGCCGCTGCTGTTCTGGATGCGGCAGTCGCTTGCGGAGACGGAAGTGTTCCTGAAGCGCAAGCGCCATCCGGGAGTGAACGAAATTCTGGCGACGCTGGTGAAAAACTGGGAGCTGATTGGCGTGGGCATGTTCATCTCCGTGATGACGACCGTCAGCTTCTATCTCATCACGGCGTATACGCCGACCTACGGCAAGGAAGTGCTGCACTTGACGGCGCGTGAGAGCCTGCTGGTGACGGTGTTTGTGGGCCTCTCGAATTTCGTCTGGGTGCCCATAGGCGGCGCGATTACGGACATCGTGGGGCGCAGGCCGGTGCTGATTTTTGCATCCACGGCGGCGATTCTGACCGCCTATCCGGCGATGTACTGGATGGTTCGCAATCCATCGTTCACGAATCTTCTGCTCGTGGAGTTGTGGCTCTCGGTGTTGTTCGGAAATTACAGCGGGGCGATGGTGCCGTACCTGACGGAGATCATGCCGCCGGAAATTCGCACGTCGGGATTTTCCGTGGCGTTCAGCCTGGCTACGGCAATTTTTGGAGGATTTACTCCCGCGATCTGCACTTACCTCATTCACGTTACCGGCAACCGCGCCATGCCTGCTCTGTGGCTTTCGTTCGCGGGGGTGTGCGGGCTGGTGGCGACGTTGGTCTCGGCCTGGCAGGGATTTTCCGCGCCTGTGGTGGAGGTCAGTCCTTCCACGGAGTAAGCACAAAGTAGTGCGGCCTTATCAGGCTTTGGAAAATGCGGCCCGTCATTCCGAGTCCCGGAAGGGACCGGGGTAAACTCCGCGAGGAATCCCTCTTTCATTTTCGCGCAACGCTACAGAACACGGAGGGATTCCTCGCTTCGCTCGGAATGACGGAATATTTTACGTTTTCCTACAAATAGGCGATCCAGCGGCCGAAGAAGACGATTCCGAACCACAAAAGCAGCGAAATGAGTCCCGCAGCGCGCGCCGAGAGCGGGCCGACGCGGTCGTTCTCCCATTTGCCGACGCTCTGGTAAGCGATCGTGTGAAAGACTGCGGCATTGACGCCGGCCATTACGATCAGAACCATCTTGATGCGGAAGCCGAGATTGTCGAACATTTTCGTCGCTTCGGAAGAGAGCAGCAGCGAGCCCGTGATGGCCATTAGCGAAAATCCGACCCAGGCCCAGGGCAGGAAACGCCGCGCGAGTTTTCCGACCGGCTCTTCGATGAGCGTCAGGCCCATCAGACGCAAGTCCAGAACGGACGTGGCGCCGACCATGAGGACGATGCCGAAAATATGCATCGTTTCGATGATGGGAAACAGCCAGTCCGAATCCCGGATCGCCGTGCCCGTTGATGTCTGCTCCATCCAAACGCAGATGGAATATAAGAAGTGCATCATTCCGGTCCTCGCAGTACTTCCAATCCGTATGAGGACGGCTTACCCGTCCCGTTGAAACTCTGAATTTTAATTTCTCCGGCTCATCCAATCCGGTCCTTCTGCGTGAGCCTGAGCACAAGTACAGCGCATTCCCGCCGGGAGCCCGTCCGTGCTCATCAGGGCATAGGGCTTCGCATTCCCGGCTGGAATGGAAATATTTATTTTAGCGGGAAATATCCATTCCGCAACACGATATACGTTGCTTGCGCCCGGCTCAACGGGGTGTTCGCGAAATCGAACACAAAATCGGCCCTCGCGCCAATCCCCTTTGCTCAAGTCCGCCTTCATTGTATCTTTTGAGGGTTACAGAAGGTTCCTGTTCACGGCGAAGGAGCGGGAGTCTGCCGGTTTTCCCATCGAGAGGGGTTTTCATGTTCACGCGAAGTCTGGTGATCTGCGCGGGTTTGACGCTTTCCCTGATTGGCTGCGGGGGCAAGCGGACCGCGGAGGAAAAGATTCCACAGGAGGAAGTCGCCCGTAAAAATCCCATCGCCGCGGATGCTGCCTCGATCGCAGCGGGAAAGCAGGCGTACGACGCCACGGATTGCGCGCTTTGCCACGGCAAGGACGGCGAAGGGAAGGGGCCGGTTTCGCGCGACGTTCCCATGAATCTGCATGACTGGCGGAAACCAGACTGGACCGGGAAATTTACCGATGGCGAACTGTCCTATATTATTCTCAAGGGAAAAGGGCGGATGCCCAAGTACAGCGACCGGGAAACGTCTGACCAGGTTTGGCAGTTGGTGAACTACATCCGGTCCATGCCGGGCGGCGCGGCGCATCAGTAAGGCGCTCCGCTCAGATGGAGTGAACCGCCCCGGTTAATGTCAACAGGCCATGATTGGTTTACGTCTTCAGGAGGTTATGTTATGCCGCACGGAAAGTCCCACAGGCAAAATCAAATCCATGTCGTGAAGCGGTTTCTTCGTTTCCGGACGGCAGCATGGATCGGCGCCAGCGTACTGGCAGCGGTCGGGCTGCTGCGCGCCGGGCAGAATGCGAGCGGCGCGAAGGCCGCGGGGGATGCTTCCCACGGCGTGGACATGACGATCCTCGACAAGACCTGCAAGCCGTGCGATGACTTTTATCACTACTCGAGCGGCACCTGGCTGAAACAAAATCCCATTCCCGCTGCATTTCCCAGTTGGGGTCGCTTCAACGAACTGGCCGAGAAGAATCGGGAACTGCTCCACCAGATTCTGGAAGCGGCGGCGGCCAACGCGCAAGCGGCGCCCGGATCGAATGAACAGAAGATTGGCGATTATTATGCCAGCTGCATGGATGAAAAGCGGATCAACGCGGACGGAGTGAAGCCGCTCGAAGACGAGTTCGCGCGAATCAACGCCCTTCAGAACACCGCCGAACTGCAATCGGAAATTGCCCGGCTACAGTCCGAGGGGGTTTCCGCCCTGTTCGATTTCGGCTCGACGCAGGACGCCAAGGACAGTTCGCAAGTGATCGGCGGGGCCGATCAGGGCGGCCTGGGCCTGCCCGACCGCGATTACTATACGAAGACGGACGACAAATCCAAGCAGATCCGCGATCAATACGTCGCGCACATTTCAAAAATGTTTCAGCTTGCCGGCGAGGATTCCGCGAAGGCCGCCACGGAAGCTCAGACTATCCTGCAGATGGAAACCAAGCTCGCGGAAGCTTCGATGACGCGCGTCGAGCGGCGCGACCCGGACAAGACGTACCACAAGATGAGCCGCGCGGAACTCCAATCGCTCACCAAAAACTGGGCCTGGGATAACTATTTCCGGGAAATCGGCCACGAAAATATCAGCGCCGTGGATGTGTCCGCACCCAAGTTTTTTGAGGTGGTGAGCGCGCAACTTGCGGAAACGCCGCTTGCGGACTGGAAAACCTACCTGCGTTGGCACGTTCTTCATTCCTCGGCGCCGGAACTTTCGGACCCGTTTGTAAACGAGAACTTTGATTTCAACGGCCGGATTCTTCAGGGAACGAAGGAACTCTTGCCGCGGTGGAAGCGCTGTGTGCGCTCCACCGACGAGCAGCTCGGCGAAGCGCTCGGCGAGATCTACGCGCGGAAATATTTTCCGCCCGAGGCCAAGGCCCGCGCCTTGGAGATGGTCAATCGGTTGACCGAAGCTCTGCGCGACGACCTGAAATCGCTTCCCTGGATGGGCCCCGCCACGCGGAAACAGGCGCTCGACAAGCTCTCCACGTTTGCCCGCAAGATCGGCTACCCGGACAAATGGCGCGACTATTCGGCGTACCAAGTGGATCGCGAATCCTACGCGCGGAACGTTATGCGCGGCGCGCAGTTTGAATTCAAGCGCGACCTCGACAAGATCGGCAAGCCCGTGGACCGCAACGAGTGGGGAATGACTCCGCCGACCGTCAACGCCTATTACAATCCCGAAATGAATGAGATTGTTTTTCCGGCCGGGATTTTGCAGCCGCCGTTCTTCGATCCCAAAGCCGACGATGCCTCGAACTATGGCGCGATGGGCGCCGTGATCGGCCATGAAATGACGCACGGCTTCGATGATGAGGGCAGGAAATTTGACGCCCATGGAAATCTGCGCGACTGGTGGACTCCGGAAGACGAAAAGAATTTCAACGCGCGCGCCGAGTGCATCAAGAAACAGTTTAACGGCTATCAAGTGCAGGACGACATTCATGAAAACGGGGAGCTCGTCCTCGGCGAAAGCATCGCGGATCTGGGCGGGCTGACGCTCGCCTACCGTGCGCTCCACCTGGCGCAGAAGGGGAAAAAAGAGCCGCTCGTGGACGGCATGACCCCCGACCAGAGATTTTTTCTTGCTTATGCGCAGATTTGGGCAGCCAACGACCGCCCGGAATATGAACGCCTGATCGTAAACACAAACCCGCATCCGCTCGATCGTTTCCGGGCGATTGCGGCGCCGTCGAACATGCCGGAATTTGCGCGCGCGTTCGGATGCCAGGAAGGCGACGCCATGGTTCGGTCTTCCGCGATGCGCTGCCAGATCTGGTGATAAGGAGAGCTCGATGAGAACTGTTCGTGACTGGATGATCGTTGGGACGCTGAGCGCAGCAAGCCTGCTCATTGCCTCCGGAAGTTTTGCGCAAACCAGGAGCGCCGCGCTGCCCGCGCTGACCGGCCAGGTCGCTTCGGTGGATGATGGTCCCCTCGAAGGCGCCCTTGTGACGGCCAAAAAGGAAGATACGACGATTGCATATACGGTTTCGACCGACGCGACGGGCCATTACCGGTTTCCCGTATCCAAACTCGGGCCGGGACAGTACGCGATTCGAGTTCGCGCGGCGGGTTACGATCTGGTCGGGCCCTCGACCGTGAAAATCCCCGCGAGCGGCCATGCGCAAGCGGACCTGAAACTGGGGGCCACGAAGAACCTCGCCCTGCAGCTCACGAATGCCGAGTGGCTCAACGGCATGCCGGGAACGCCGGAACAAAAAGCTCCGCTCCGCATCTGCACCACCTGCCACACCTTGCTCCGCCCGCTGAGTTCGACGCATGACGCCGCCGAATTTGTGGCTGTGCAGGCGCGCATGGCGACCTACACCAACCAGAGCATCCCGCTCATGCCGCAAGTGCGGCCGGTTCCGCGCTATTCGGATCAAAATAAGGTGCGCGGCGAGGAATCGGTCAGCCGCGAAAAGGAGTTCGTGCAAAAGCAGGCGGAGTATCTCGCGAGCGTCAACCTCAGTTCGACCGGAAGCTATCCGTTTCCCCTGAAGCCTTTTCCCCGGCCCAAGGGTGCCGCGACGCGGGCCCTGATTACCGAATACGATCTGCCAGTGAAAACCCGCCAGCCGCATGACGTCTTCGTGGATAAGGACGGCATGGTCTGGTACATCAGCTTCGGCGAACAAATTCTCGGGAAACTCGATCCGAAGACGGGCAAGACGACGGAGTACACGATTCCCACGCTCAAGCCGAATTCGCCGAAGGGCGAACTCGCCCTGCGGTCTGACGAGGACGGGAATCCGTGGATGGGCATGATGTTTCAGGGAGCCGTGGCGCGATTTGACCGGAAAACGGAGACGTTTCAGACCTTCAGCCTGCCCGGCGATCTCAATCAGGACTACACGCAGGTAACTGAAGTGAATCCCACGCGGTCCAAGGTGGACGGCAAAGTGTGGGTCGAGGATTCGGGAACGTACACCGTCTACCGGCTCGATCCCACAACCGGAAAATTTGAAACCTTCAAACCGTTTCCCGATCCCAGCCCGAATATTTACGACATCAGCCCGGACGCGCAAAACAATTGCTACTTCACGGTGTTCGGATCGAACCAGATCGGCCGCGTGGACGCCAAGACCGGCGAGATCACGCTCTACTCGACGCCGACCAAGAATTCCAACCCGCGGCGGGGAAGCATTGATCAGAACGGAATCTTCTGGTTTGGAGAATTCGGCGCCGATCAGATCGGAATGTTCAACACGAAGGACCTGAGCTTCAAGGAATGGAAGCCGCAAACGCCGTGGTCTTTCCCCTATGACGCCGTGGCGGACAAAAACGGGGAGGTCTGGTCCGGGTCAACGATGACCGATCGCATCATCCGCCTCAATCCCAGGACCGGCCGGATGATTGAATACCTCATGCCTCGCGACACGAATGTGCGCAAAATGTTCGTGGATAATTCGACGACGCCCGTGACGGTGTGGATCGGTAACAATCACGGCGCTTCGATCATCAAGATTGAGCTGTTGGATGTGGGGAAACCGTAGCACAGGCACTCCTGCCTGTGTGATTTTGCAGGCTGCCGATAGGGCCTCGGTTCCAATTGACGATTGCAAAACCCGCACAGGCAGCCCCTCCGACGGGCTCAGGATAAAGAGTGCCTGTGCTACTTCCTCTTTCCAGGGAAGGGAACAAACTCGTAGCCGAGTCCGCGCACGGTCAGCAGATGGCGCGGCTGGGAAGGTTCGTCCTCGATATAACGGCGCAGGCGGACAATAAAATTGTCTATCGCGCGCGTGTCCGTATCCTCATGCAGGTCCCACACATTTTCGAGAATCGCCTTTCGTGATACGGGATGGCCGGCATTTTCGATGAGGTAGCGGAAGAGTTCCGTTTCCATCAGTGTCAGTTGCAAGACCTGTTTTCCCACGTGCAGTCGGAGACTCTTGAAATCCACGACCTTATCGCCGAAGCGAAATGTGTCCGGGGATTCGGCAGAGCGCGAAGCCTGCTTCTGCGGCGCATCGCTCGCGCCGCGCTGCCAGGACTTTCGCCGAAGCAGGCTTTGCACGCGGGCGATGAGGATGGCCAGATTGAACGGCTTCGGCAAATAGTCATCGGCGCCGGCGGCAAATCCTTCGAGAACATCTTCGGGGCGCGAACGCGCGGTGAGCATCAGGATGGGCACGTAATTTTTCGCGTCGCGCAGCGCCCGCGCGACGGTAAATCCGTCCTTGCCGGGAAGCATCACGTCCAGGATCAGTGCGTCGACCTCTCCGCGGTTGCTCAAGAGAAGCCGGAGCGCGTCCTCGCCGTTTCCGATGACCTCAACCGAATGGCCTTCCTGTTCGAGATTGAAGCGAAGGCCCTCGGCAAGGTGCGATTCGTCTTCCACAACCAGAAGGTGGCTCATACGTGATAGACCCGAGGCAATCGCAGCGTAAACGTGCTGCCGCGTCCCGATCCTTCGCTGGCCGCAAAAGCATCTCCGCCGTGGCGCCGGGCAATCGAGCGCACAATAAATAGCCCCAGCCCCGTACCCTTGACGCGCCCGGTTGCGGAATCCGCCACACGGTAAAATCTTTTGAAGATGCGTTTCAGCTCGGATTGAGGAATGCCGATTCCATGGTCGCGAACTTGCAAAAGAATCGTGTCCAGGTCCGGCGTCAACAGATCAATTTCGATTTCCGTTTTTCCGCCCGAATATTTCACGGCGTTTTCCACCAGATTGAACACGGCCGTATGAAGTTCGCGCGGATTTCCGCGCATGAGAACCTTTTCCGGCGGGCAGGCGGCGAGCCGCAAAGCCTCGGGCGGGAGATGGTGGCGCAATCGCGTGAGTTCCACGGTCTCCGTAACGATTCCCGAGAAGTCCACTTCCTCCCAATTCTTTTTGCCGCTCGCCTGGCGCGCCTCGCCGGCTTTCAGAATCTGCTCAACGGTTCCCAGCAGCCGGTCCGTATCTTCGAGCATGATCCGGTAGAAATCGCGGCGCTGCGCGTCGCTCACTTGACGTGTTTCGAGCGTTTCGAGATAGAGGCGGAGAGACGCGATCGGGGTTTTCAGTTCGTGCGTGACGGCATTCAGAAAACTGTCCTGCTGCTCGTTCTTGTGAATTTCCCGGACCAGGAACACGGTATAGACAACGATGCCGGCAATAATCAGAGTGAAAAAAGAGATGCCCAGGACCAGCGGCACGACTTCGCGCCAATTCAGCAGAATCCAGGTGACGTTGAGCGCGATCGCCAGTCCCACCAGGCAGGCGCCCAGCGTCACAAAAAACGCAATTTTCCAGGCTCGGCTCTTCAGTCGCATGCGGGACTGAAGAAACTATACTAGAGGAACCTGGCGGAAATAAAGAAACCGCGGAAAATTCTCCGCGGTTTCAGGAAACTGCCGGTTTGCAGTTCGATTAGGTTTTAGTCGCCGGCCGCTTCCGCCGTAACGGCGATTTCATTCGCAGGAGGAGCAACGAGATTGCCGGCGCGTACCTTGCCCTGGCCGAGTTTGGGCACGGAAACGTCCCAAGCCAGCCCCAGAGACCGCAAGGCGCAAATGCCGTACCAGTTCACGTCAATTTCGTACCAGGTCAGTCCATGGCGCGCCGAAACCGGGATGGCGTGATGGTTGTTGTGCCAGCCTTCGCCAAAGGTCAGGATGGCAACCCAGAAGCTGTTCCTTGAAGTATCGCTGGTGATGAACCGCTGTTTTCCCCACATGTGCGTGGCGGAGTTTACCAGCCAGGTGCAGTGCAGGCCGTACACGGTCCGGAAGAACATTCCCCAAAGAAGATAAGGCAGCCCGCCGAATGCGAAGAGCGCCACGCCCAGGACCACTTGCGGAATCCAATGATACTCGCTGATCCAGACATGAAATTTGTCCTTGCGAAGATCAGGGACGTACGGGAGCAGGGAATCCAGTTTGTTGTGCATGGCCTTGCCGGTCAGAATCCAGCCCACGTGCGCCCAGAATCCGCCATCGCGCGGGGAGTGCGGATCGCCTTCCTTGTCCGAATTCTGATGATGGACGCGGTGCGTGGCCACCCAGAAGATCGGCCCGCCTTCCAAAGCCAGCGTCGCGCAGATCGTCAGAAAATATTCCATGAATTTCGGCGTCTTGTAGCCCCGGTGAGTCAACAGCCGGTGATAGCACATGCCGATTCCCAGGCTTCCGGAAACCCACCAGAGCAGAACCGCCACCAGAATGGGCTTCCAGGAAATAAAGAAGAACGCAGCGACAGCGCCGACATGAAACAGCACCATAAATAATGTCGTGATCGGGTTCAGCGGCTGCGTAAACGTCTTGTCGACTTTGGGGGCAGTAGTCATTCGAAATTCCCTCGTTCCATCCGTGGGTTCAAGCGCGCGGCGGAATGGCGGCCGCGCTCTGTTACTATCCGAAACTAGCACGGCGCGGAAAATCACTCTGTAATAGTTGTGTAATTGTTCCCCGTGGCGGCAAAGACAACGCGGTATGGATGGCCTGAAACTGTAGCTCGCCTCTTCAGAGGCGAAGGTTTGATTGCGGCGGAAAGAAAATCCCCGTGTCTGAAGACGCGGGCTACAACCTCATTTGTCTTTTTCTTCCAGCTTCAGCGACGCCGAATTGATGCAGTAGCGCAGCCCCGTGGGGCGCGGCCCATCCGGGAAAACGTGGCCTAGATGAGCATCGCAGCGGCTGCACACGACCTCTTCACGTGTCATGCCGTGGCTGGCGTCGCGTTCGATCTCCACTTTGGACTCGTCGAGCGGCGCAAAGAAGCTGGGCCAGCCGGAGCCGGAATGGAATTTCGTGCCGGAATCGAACAGGGGCTGTCCGCAGCAGATGCAGACGTAGGTTCCGTCCTCTTCCGTGTTTTCATACTCACCGGTGCCCGGCGGCTCGGTGCCTTTTTGGCGCGCCACGTAATACTGCTGCGGCGTCAGGAGCTTTCGCCATTCGGCTTCGGTCTTGCGGATTTTTTCGGTCATGGCGGCCTCGCTGCGGTTATTCTAACATTTCGGCGCAAAGAAATAGCTTGCCATCGGCGGCGCGGAGCGGACAGAATCGCACGTGTGTGGCGCGGGCGGCACGGACTTACCATTCAAGTGAGGATGGCATGAGAACGAGTTGGGTGCGGAAGTTTGCACAGACGTTGGCAATGCTCTTGATTGGCGCGGGTGCAGTGGCGGCGGGGCACGCGTTATTCGCTCAACAGATGCAGTCCATGGCTCGGAAAGCGGCGCTGACAGAGCCCATTCCGGCGCTTACTCCTTTTGCCGAAGCGCACTCTCACTTTGACGAGAAGAACGTGGCCGAAGCAATCAGTGCGGCGCTGGCGGCGCGCGGCCGGGAAAACGCGGCGATGATTCTGTTCTTGATGTCCCCGGACACGTTCGATCATCCCGGGCACTACGAGGCCGAGGTTATCCTGGGCGAGGCGAAGAAACACCCGGGCAAGATTGCAATCGTGGGCGGCGGCGGTTCGCTCAATGCCATGATCATCCAGTCCGCCGCAACAGGCGATGCCAGCCGCGCCGTGCAGAAGAAATTCCAGGAGCGCGCGGAAGAACTTTTGAAAGAGGGCGTCGTTGGCTTCGGCGAAATGACGGCCGAGCATTTCGACGGCGCGACTCCCTATCAATATGCGCCCGCGGATCACCCGCTGTATCTCTTGCTCGCGGACATCGCCGCCGAGCATGGTGTTCCGATTGACATTCACATGGAAGCCGTACCGCAGGACATGCCGCTGCCCTCCTGGCTGAAATCGCCGCCGAATCCTCCCAAACTGCATGCCAACATTGCGGCCTTCGAGCGGCTGCTGTCGCACAATCCGAAAGCCAAAATTATCTGGGCGCACGCGGGTTTCGACAACACCGGCTACCGCACGGTCGAGCTGAACCGGCGTCTTCTCCAGGCGCATCCCAATTTGTATATGGAACTGAAAACTGATCCGGACGCGCAAGGGAAGAACTATCCTCTCGCGGGCGGCACGGTCAAGCCCGATTGGCTGAAACTCATTACCGATTTTCCGGACCGGTTCATTATCGGCAGCGATCAGCACTATCCCGAACCGTCCGGCGATCACCAGCGCTGGCAGGAAGACGTTCTTCTGTTCAATCAACTGCCGGCGGATGTGCGAGTCAAGGTCGGAACGGAAAACGTGGCCCGCATTTACGGTCACTCCGTCGCGGCTGCTTTGATGGCGGCAAGAAAATAATTCGTCCTACTGGAGAGTAATCCATGAATCGTCGTGATCTGTTTAAGAGTTCTCTCGCGGCATCCGCGCTGGCTTTGACGGGCGGGCGGCAGGAAGCCGCGAATTACTGTCCACCGGCGGAATTCCCGAAGGCGCCCGGCCTGACGAAATCCGTCGCGGAATTCATCGTCAATTCAAAATATGAAGATCTTCCGGCGGAAGTGATTGACCTCGGCAAGAAATCCATCCTCGATGGATTCGGGCTCGCGCTGGCCGGATCGGAGTCAACGATGGGCCCCATCGCGAGGAAGTACGTGCAGACGTTCGGAACCTCCGAACTGAAAGCCAGCGTGATCGGAACGTCCATGAAAGCGCATCCTCGCCTTGCCGCATTTGTGAACGGCGTGTCCATTCACGCCGACGACTTCGACGACACGCAACTCGCGGCGGCCAAGGACAGAATCTATGGCCTGCTGACGCATCCCACGGTCGGCGTGCTTCCCCCGGCGTTCGCGATTTGCGAAATGGGCCGCCGCTCCGGCAAGGATCTTATGCTGGCCTACCACATGGGCGTGGAAGTGGAATGCAAAATCAACGAAGCCATCTCGCCGCGCCACTATGATGAAGGATTTCATTCCACGGGAACGTGCGGCACGTTCGGCAGCACCGCGGCCTGCGCCAAGCTGCGCGGCCTCGACGTTCTGCAGACGCAGTACGCCATCGGCATCGGCGCGACCGAAGGTGGCGGCTTCCGCAATAATTTTGGCTCGATGACCAAGCCGTTTCAGGCGGGACACGCCGCGGAAAACGGAACGGTCGCCGTGGACCTGGCGGCGATGGGCTGGACCGCTTCCGACAATATTCTGGAGGCGCCGCTCGGATTCTTCCAGGCCGCGGGCGGCGGCTTCGATCCGGAAGCGATCGTCAACCGCTTGGGCAAGCCATGGACGCTGGTCTCTCCCGGCGTTTCCATCAAACCGCATCCGTCCGGGTCGCTCTCGCACCCGGCCATGGGCGAAATGCTTCGCCTGATTCACCAGTACGACATCAAGGCCGCTGACGTCGAGAAAGTGGACGTCGGCGCGAATCATGCCATGACGACTTCGCTGCTGCATCACCGCCCGACGACCGGCCTGCAAGGAAAATTCAGCATGGAATACTGCATGAGCATTCTGCTGCTGGACCGCAAGGCGGGGCTCGTCGAATTTCAGGACAAGACCGTGATGCGCCCGGATGTGCAGGAGATGATCAAGCGCATCAATTTCTACATTGATCCGGAAGCGGAAAATGCCGGGCTCGACAAGATGACGAGCATCATCACCATCCACTTGAAGGACGGCAAGACCTACCACGGCCGCGCGGAATTCGCCAAGGGCAGCCCGTCCAATCCGATGAGCTATGAGGAAGTCGCCGACAAATTCCGCGGCTGCGGGGAGTTCGCGAAGTGGCCCACGACGAAAGTCGAAGCGGTGATCACCGCGGTGAAGTCGCTCGAAACGCTGCCCGATGTGTCGAAGCTGGTTGCGGCGCTCACGGCCTGATCGGCGAGCGGAAAACACAATTTGGGGCGTCATTCCGAGCGAAGCGAGGAGTCCCTCCGTGTTCCGTGTCATCGTGCGAAAAAG